>Ga0210398_10001479_pt1 | contig 24184 bp, 21 predicted proteins | sample IncBWC4OmetaG_FD_161047 | JGI IMG/M metagenome (GOLD analysis project Ga0210398, IMG submission 161047) | Forest soil microbial communities from Barre Woods Harvard Forest LTER site, Petersham, Massachusetts, United States - Inc-BW-C-4-O | ecosystem: Environmental > Terrestrial > Soil >...
TTTCAGCAAATATCCGGATGCACCTGCGTCCAATGCGCGACGCAAGTAGCCGGTGCGCGCAAACGTCGTTAGAATGTTCGTTCGCGTGACCAAGCCACGCCGTTTCAGCTCTGCCGCTACTTCCAGGCCGCTCATTTCCGGCATCTCGATGTCGGTTACGAAAACGTCCGGTTCTTGCGCGGTCACGGCCTCCGGCGCTGCCTTGCCATTGCGTGCCTGAGCAGCAACGACAATATCCCCTTCGATCTCCAGGAGCGCTGCCAGCGCTCCCAGCACCATTCCCTGGTCTTCTGCAAGCACGACGCGGATCGTCTTCTGTTTTTTTCTTGCAGCGTCATTCACTCCGGGCCGTTCCTTTTCTCGGCTGCCAGCGGCAGCGTGATGGTTAGCCTCGTTCCGTCACCCGTCTCGCGCCGTAGAGTTCCCCCTAGAGCTTCGACGCGCTCGCGCATTCCGCGCACTCCGTTTCCCTCGGCCTGAGAGCTGCCGCGACCATCATCCTGAATCTCCAGGAGGCAGTAACCATCCACTTGTTCGAGTCTCAACCGGCAATGTCGAGCCCGGGCGTGGCGCACCACGTTGGTCACTGCCTCCCGCACGGCCAGAGCCAGCACCGTTTCTTGTGCCGCCGATAGCGCCACTTGGGCCGATTGGCGCTCCGCGGTTACGCCAGCTGTCTGCAATGTAGTGTCGGCCCGAGCCAATTCTTCCTCAAGTCCACCAGCACGATAGCCGCCGATGGCATTGCGAACTTCCGCGAGCGCCTCCCGCGAGATCTGCTCCACGTCGCGGATTTCGCGGCCCGCACGCTCAGGATCGTGACCAATCAGCTTCGATGCCAGTTCTGATTTCAGAATGACGACGGAAAGAGTGTGCCCCAGCACATCGTGCAAGTCCCGCGCAATCCGCTCTCGCTCCGCGACTCTGGCCAGGTGCTCGATCTCATCCTGCGCCATATGCAGCCGGCGATTGGCTTGATTTCTTTGCGCGAAGTGAATGTTGACGGACCCCAGGGCTACGGGAAGAACCGTGCCCATCATCCAAAACCAGGGTCCCAGATGCAGCAGTAGCGTCTCCAGCACGACCGCCGTTACGAGCGCAGCGAGCACCCTCGCTGCAAACCAGGAGTCACCTGTGAACGCGACGAGCGCGCCAGCGTAGACGATGAAAACCGAAGCGCCTTCATTGAAGGGCGCGTACCCCACACCCAGCAAGGCAATTGCTGCAATGACCCATAGGCGCTGGCGGCCCCGCAACCAGTACCCTGCAAAATAAAGAACCAGGAAAATGCACGAACCCAGTCCCGTTGCCAGCCACTCTTTCCATCCCACCCGGCCCAAGGCCGGCTGAATGAAAAAGAACCCGAGGTAGATGAGCCAAACGTAGGGGGTCCAAGCGACTTCTTTGTCTGGCGGCAGGAGGCGCATGATGTCACTTTAGATCAGCTGACTAACGGTATGTCTTTCCCCTGTCTGAATGAAAGGTCATCCTGACACAGAATCACTGCGGCCGTTGCCCACAAGGAAAGCCCCATTGCGCCGCATGCCACAATATTGCGAACGTTTCCTACAGGAAACACAAGCGAGGCTAGAACTCCCAACACCATAACGGCTCCGGTTGCGTAGTAAATCGGCATCCTAAAGATCTTCCCAAGAGGCAGGAAATGCACCCCAATGATCGCCCCTGTCCATTGAGGTATCAAGTCGTAGCGACGGATGTGAGCGAGCCAGATTGCCGCGCCGGCACACGCCAGCCATTCGATAGCAAAATCGGTCCAGAATGGTGTTGAAACGGCCGTCCAGCTCTGCCGGTCAGCGGGCGAATACGTCAAATGACGAAGCGAGCGAATTCGAGCGAGGGGCCAACCCTCGAAGACAGCCGTGAAGAACACGATTAGCGTTAGCGAAGCAGGTGTCACGATTTCTCCAAAAAACACGGCGTCGAACATCCATGCGGTGCCGAATATGCCACAGATCAAGGCGCCTCTAGCGCGGCCTTTCAACCGGGCTGTACTGAGGGGTAGAGCGTTGGGGACCGTACTTGTTGTCTGCATCATGATTCCTCCTATCCGATCCAGTCGGCGACACGGGGAAGCCCGTGTGGCGCGGGCTTTTTCATTGAGCCGTACCGACGACGTGACAGCCGAGGCAGTGCCAGTCGAGTTGTTTGGGCCGGACGGGAGCGGTCAGGAAATCCTGCGCACGGGAGGCATAAGGGGAGCCTGCGGTGTCCTGTACGAGACGTTCCATGTACGAGCGGGCTTTGGCCGAGTCCCCCGCTCGAAACGAACCCTCTGCGAGGCCAGAAAGGAGTTCGCCACGCGCGTGGACTGGCCGGCTCTGCAAGTCCGATTTTTGCAAGGCGAGAACTTTTTCGTAGTCTCCTAGGGCCTTTTCGAGTTCGGATCGCGCACGCTCCGGCGATGGGTCGTACCTTGATTACTCGAGAAGCGTCGCGCCGCGAGGAATCAAACCCCGATCTGGTCGGGCGCTTTGGCAACGGCGTCGTCCATTTCGCGGAGCCCGCGGGCAACTGACGGCGTTCCTTTTGCGTAGTCGCCAGCCCGCATTGTCTGGCCACCAAGAAAAATCAGCCCCGAACCGTGCCACGCCAGGGCTTCGGCATTTTCGGGATCATTCGCGAGAGTCTCTTCACAAAGCTTCATGGCGCGATCCATGGCTGCCGCGTCGCCCGCCATACCTAAGAAAAAGTCACCGCGGACGCGATAGTCGAATCGCTCGCTCGGAGTTTGGCGAGCCGCGAGCAGTCCGGTAAAAAGAGAGCCACTAAGAAAAAGAGCCGCGACGAGCGGCGCGTGTGGAAAGCGCGATGTATGACAATCTTGGGGCATGAGCACCGCCAGCGGTGTTTATGTGACCAGTCACAGGGTCATCTCCAGACTGGACGGAGGCGCAGTTGCGCGGTAGTGAAGTTCGTCAGCTGTCTGGCATGACTAATGTCATTCGCGTCGAGCAATCCAACCGCGAGGGGGGCGACAGAGTTGTCTTGTCTTGGATCAACTCGTGGGCGGTCGGCCATTCGGAAACTACCCAGAAATGTGATTGCCCGCAATACGGAAGTGGCGCCACGATTCTTCTCCAAAAGCACAATCCTGTACCTAACTTCCCCAAGAAAGAGACTCGCGGTGAAGTGCATTTCTCACTGTAACGCCATGAATTTAGAGAAGAAAGATTGGTCGCGTGCAAACGCTTTGCAATCAGAAGCGCCTGGTACACAAAAAAACCTCACAAGCAGAGTGCACATTTGGCAGGTTAGATATTGACTCGAAAAGAGAAAAATGGTCGGGGCGAGTGGATTTGAACCACCGACCTCCTGGTCCCGAACCAGGCGCGCTAGCCAGGCTGCGCTACGCCCCGAACCTGAACGACGATGCCCAACAGTTTACTTGGGTTCTCACTGAACGGCAACTCACCATCATTCGACTTATTCTTCGCGAAGCCGCCGCCTGGTTTGCGCCTCCCAGGATCGGTTGACTGGGTGGCCTAGCGCGAAAGATCGCCGGGACCGTGGAGAACATCTAACGGAGTGGAAGAGAACAGCTTTCCCTTTGCAGACCGGAAGGTGCTGGTGCAAAATAGTCGTGGTTTTGGCGACACGCGGTGCGGCTTTAATCCGCAGTCATATAATTGACTGCCGATATCCCGATCGGAGGATCGATGCTCGACAATGAAAAGTGCGTTCCGTCAGACGGTTCCGATTCGATTTCGTCTGGTGAAGCTTCGCTCCAACGCGCGGCGCGGCTTCGTTCCGTTACGATGGTTCTTGCGGTTACGATCGCCTTTGCGGTGCTCGGCTTCGCATCGCGTGCGGGTGCCAAACCCCCGGCCGATGACGCCGCCGGCGAAGCGACGTACAAATCGAACTGCGTGGTTTGCCATGCCGCCGATGGGACCGGCTCACCCACTGGTAAGGCACTAATGGCACCTGACCTTCATTCCGACGCCGTTCAGAAGATGACGGTGGCGCAAATGGAAGCGCAAGTCTCCGACGGCAAGAACAACATGCCGCCGTTCAAGAACACCTTGAGCAAAGAACAAATTGAAGGTGTGGTGGCCTACATTCGCGCCACCTTCGGCAAGAAGAAGTAGCAGCCCGCTCGATTACATTCCGTGTCGCGTGCGTTGCCAAATTACCTTCCGGCGACGCATGCGAGCAATCGGCGGATCCCCTCCCCGAACTGACCCGCGGGGGTCAGCAAACTGACAACCAGGTATCCTTCGTCCGCGAATTCGTAAAAATGCCCCGGCTGCACCAAAACCGAGTGCTCTTCGAGCAGCCGTATCGAAAGCCCTTCGTCCGATTCGACGGCGGGTACGCGCAGGACCGCGTACCAGCCGCCTTCTCTTTCGAGACGGGAAACGAGCTTCTGCCCCGCAAGGCCTTCATCCAATTGGATCAAATTTGCAGCGATCCGATCGAGAAGTTGGTGCTGCATGTTTTCGCGCTGGCTTAGTAGCGAGGGCAGTGCAAGTTGTATCGGCGCGCCAAGCGAAAGATACGTATCAGAAATGATTTCCAAGCGAGCCATCGCGTCGCGCACGAGCGCGTCAGGACCGCTCGCGGCGATCCATCCCACCTTCATTTGCGGCAATGCCGCAATTTTGCTCAGTCCACTTAGAACGAATGTAAGCGCCTGATTGCTGGAAACAAAACTGCCATGTCGTTTTCGCCCGGAGTTGCCAGCTCGAATATCGTAGTCGAGGAACACTTCGTCAACCACGAGCGCGAGATGGCGCTCCCGGCAAATGCTCTGTATTTGCTCGGCTTCGTCGGCTCCGATGAAGTTTCCGGTCGGATTATTGGGGTGTACCAGCAGGATGGCCCGCGTACGTGCTCGGATGGCCTTTTGGAACCCGGCAAAATCAATCTGCCAGCCGTGATCGTAAATAAGACGAAAAGGGCTGAGCCTGACGTCCTGTATCGTCGCGAGAAAATCGAACAGCGGATAGCTCGGTTGGGCCATCGCAATTTCGTCGCCTGGCTCGCACAGCAGTCGAAAGAGAAACGAGTACGCCTCGCTCGTGCCAGTGGTCAGGATCAACCGATCGGGATCGAGATGAACAGCCGGACTCTGCTGGTTGTAATACTGAATTACGGCCGCGCGGGCGGACGCGAGGCCTTTCGGCTCTGGTTCGTACTGCAGCGCTTCTTTCGTGTGCAGAGCTGCGAGGATCGCGGCTTCGTCATATTGGAAATCACACGTCGTAGGATTCGATGCGGTGAGGTCGAGAACTGATCTACCGCTCTGCTTGTGGCGTCGCAGTGCCTTGGTGTAGGCGTTTTCCTCGAGTTTCCAATCCGTGCGCTTCGAAAACATAGTTCACGAGGGGGCCGATGACGCGCTGGCCAGAATCATATACGTCACGAGCGCCGTCCCAACCGCCCGCGATTGCCCGTCGGCGATATCGACTCGGCCGATGCACAGAGTTGAGCCGACTCGAAGCAGGCGTGAGCGCGCGAAGATGCGGCCCTCCCTCACCGGGCGAAAATAATTGATTTTCATCTCGACCGTCGTGATGGGGCGATGATTGCCAAGATGACGATGGAGCGCGATCCCGACCGCCGCGTCGGCAAGGGCCGCGCTGACGCCCCCGTGAAGTACTCTCGCGCGATTCAACAAACGCCGTACGATTTTGCATTCGATGGTGACGCCGTCGCGATGCGTGCGCGAGACCTGCATTCCGAGGAGCTTGTTGAACGGGATGTCATCGAGGACCCGGCGCGTCTCACTGACGGTCAGTTTTCTCTGGCTCATTAAAGTACGCGTTCGTGTGCGTATCCGGCGGCTTCGAGAGCCGCCGTGAGCTCCACGATATTCTCCGGCCCCCGCGTCTCCATGGTGATATCAATCACAGTGTCGCCGAGCAGAACCCCGTAGTACGCCCGGTCGTAATTCGTCTCCACGATGTTCGCCTTCTGCCCGGCGATCACGCCGGCAAGCTTCTCGAGCGCTCCCGGATGATCGGGAAGATGGATGCGTAATCGAACCAGCCGGCCGTCCTTCACCAGACCGCGCTCAATGATGCGCGAGAGCAGCGAAACGTCAATATTCCCGCCGCCGATAAAGACTCCAACCCGTTTGCCGCTCACCGATATTTTACGTTGCAACACAGCCGCAGTGGCCACGGCTCCCGCGCCTTCTGTGAGCGTCTTCTCCTTTTCGAGCAGCAGGAGAATCGCATTGGCGATCTCTTCTTCGTCAACCGTAACGATATCGTCCACGTATCGCTGCACCAGCGGAAAGGTGATCGCACCCGCGCAGCGAACGGCGATCCCCTCCGCGATCGTAACCTTCGGAGCCAAAGTGACCAGGGAACCCTGCTCCACAGCCGCCTTCATGGAAGGCAGTTTCGACGTCTGCACGCCGATGATCCTGACTTTCGGGTTGCTTTCCTTAACCGCACACGCAACGCCGCCAATCAAACCGCCACCGCCGATGGGGACGACGAGAACGTCAATATCGCCCTGCTGTTCGAGCATCTCAAGACCTAGACTTCCCTGCCCCGAAATCACGGCTTCGTCATCGAATGGATGTATGAACGTTAGGTCCTGCCGTTCGCAACGGCGCAAGGCTTCCTGGCAGGTTTCTTCGTAATTCGTGCCGAAGAGAACTACATCGGCGCCGTAACCGCGCGTAGCCGATACCTTCACGATGGGCGTCGTCAGGGGCATGCAAATCTGCGCCGCGATTCCGCGCTTCGTCGCATGATACGCGACCGCTTGCGCATGGTTGCCGGCGGATGCGGCAATCACTCCCTTTCGGCGTTCGTCATTCGTCAGAAGAAGAATCTTGTTCAGTGCACCCCGTTCCTTATAGGAGCCGGTCATCTGAAGGTTTTCCAGCTTGAAGTAAATCGAGTTTCCCGTCAGCTTGGAGAATGTCTCCGAGCGCACGAATGGCGACAAGAATATCGAATCGCGGATTCGGCCGGCGGCGGCTTTGATCGTTTGAAGTGTAACCATGGCAGGAAGCGCCCCCACATCTCCGGCGCAACCCATCTATTGTATACGGACGAGCGAGCCGCGGGAGATGGAAAACGCGGGTGCGCATCTCCATCGTCATCAAGTTGCTGCGCTGCCATCTTCCCTTGATGCGATGGACGGATTTCCACCGCACTTTGCACGCGTATTTCACAGCAATTAACATTCGGTGACAACGCACGATGGCTTGTCGGTGTAATTCGTGTGTCTTCCTGGCAGGTTTCGTGTTATGAGTGCACGGCAAATCGGCGCGGGCGTCGCCGCTATTTCCACTTTTCGCTTTGGCCCCCAAATCACGAAGCAACAGGAGATGCCTCGATGGCTACCTCGCATGCGTCTGGGCTCGATCGCACGGATTCAACCTCGATTTTCAATCGCTGGTTGATTCCAGTCGCGGCTGTCGCAGTTCACATTTGCATCGGTTCGGTCTATGCGTGGAGCACGTTTAATCGTCCGATTAAAGCGCTGTTCCCCACATCGCTCTGGTGGTTTAGTCCGCCGTATACGACTTTCACGACTGCGCTCGTGCTGCTCGGCTTGAGTGCGGCTTTTGGCGGACCCTGGGTGGAACGACGCGGCCCACGCGCGGCGGCGACCGCTGCGGCGTTGTTCTTCGGCAGCGGACTGGTCATCGGCGGCATCGGTCTGGCCCTGCGGCAATCCGTCCTCGTTTGGATCGGAATGGGAATCATCGGCGGGATTGGCTGTGGGCTCGGTTATATCGCACCGGTCAGCACGCTAGTGAAATGGTTTCCCGACAGGCGCGGGATGGCGACTGGCATGGCCATCATGGGATTCGGCGGCGGAGCGTTTCTGGCGGGATATCTAAACGTATATTTCATGCGTCTGTTTGGCGTAGCTCACACGATGATGATTCTCGGGGTTACGTATTTCATCATCATGATGATCGGCGCGCGCATTATTCGCCGGCCGCCTCAAGGATGGAAACCCGCAGGCTGGACTCCTCCCGCGCAGACGAACACCATGATTACCACTCACAGCGTTAGCAGGAACGCAGCGCTCGGCACGGTGCAGTTTTATCTGCTCTGGGGCATTCTTTTTATCAACGTGACGGCAGGGATTGGAATTCTCGCGCAGGCTTCTCCGATGATGCAGGACATGTTCCGCAAGACGACGCTCGAGGCAGGCGTGGTCGTCTCTCTTATCAGTCTTTTCAATGCGGGAGGACGATTCTTCTGGGCCTCGCTTTCCGATTACATCGGCCGCCGCGCCACCTATCTAACTTTCTTCGTTGTTCAGTTCGGGCTCTTCCTGCTGATTCCCGGTTTCGCTGCGAAGGGCGAATGGTTGATATTCGAAGCGGCCATCTTCACCGTGTTTACGATGTACGGCGGCGGCTTTGCCACCGTTCCGGCTTTTCTGGCGGATATCTTCGGCGAGGACAATGTCGGCGCTATTCACGGCGCGATCCTGACGGCGTGGAGCGCGGCCGCCGTGGCGGGGCCCGTCATCATTACGCAGCTGTCGGAACGCGCCAAGGCCGGTCTCGCTCCCGGGGAAAGCCGCGTCCACATCTACGATCAACCACTGCGCGTGCTTGCGATCCTGCTGGTCGGAGGTTTCGTCCTAACACTACTCGTCCGGCCACTGAAGCATAAACCGGCGACGCTCTAGACCAGGCGCGCGACATCCCGGACGCTACTTCACAGGCTGAACCGAATCCAACAGCCCGAAAAATCCCTCCACGAGAGTCGGGTGGATGAAAACGGCGCCCTTGAGGACCGTGTAGGGCGCGTTCGCGAGAATCAGCGCGCCCAGAATCTGCACCAGTTCCCCGCCTTCTATTCCCAAAATCGACGCGCCTAGAATTCGATCGCTTTCCGCATCCACGATGATCTTCATGAAACCTGCCGTTTCGTCGCGCTCGATTGCCCGGGCGACCCTGGCCATCGGATAGGTTCCGATTTTCAGTTTGCGACCCGTGGCGCGAGCTTCTCTTTCTGTCATTCCGACGCGGCCGAGCTGCGGATCGGTGAAGAGCGAGTAAGGAAGGTAGCGGTTCTCAATGCTCAGATTCTTGCCGTCGATAATATTGGCGTATGCAATCTGAAAGTCATTGTAGGAAATGTGCGTGAAGGCGGGACCGCCCTTCACATCGCCCAGTGCCCAAATACCGGGCACAGCAGTTTCGAGCCGGCCGTTCACATTGATATATCCGTGTGAGTCGACGGCCACTCCCGCTTTGTCTAGGCCCAGATCATCGGTATTGGGCTTCCGACCCGTGGCAGCTAGCAGGTGCGTGCCGGCGACGGTTTCTATCTGCTGGCCGGTCGCAATGGTGACGATGATTTGGTCCTGCTGCTTTTCCACCTTAATAGCATTCGAGGCTAGGTGGAATTCGACGCCGTCTGCTTCAAGCGCCGTCCTCAATGCCTCAGCGACGTCGGCGTCCTCGCGCGCAAGCAATTGATTGCCCCTGTGAATCACGGTGACGCGACTGCCAAAGCGACGAAACATCTGGCCGAATTCGAGGCCAATGTAGCCGCCACCCAGCACTACCAAATGCTCCGGAATCTCTCGCAGTTCCATGAGCGATTCGTTGGTCAGATATCCGGCCGTTTGAAGACCCTCCAAACTAGGTGGATCGGGTCGCGTGCCGACATTAATGAATATCCGTTCGCCTTCGATAACGTCGTGGGCTATTTGAAGCCTTCGCGGTGCGAGAAAACGGGCGTGACCACGGTAAAGATGGAGATTGGGGCGCTTCTCAATGTTTCGTTCGTGACCGGCCCGAAACTTCTGCACCACTGCGTTCTTGCGCGCGACCACGGCAGGGAGATCCACGCGAATGTTCTCGACTTTCACACCCCACCGAGAGGCGTCGCGCGCGTAATGCGCCACTTGGGCGGAGGCGACCATAGTCTTCGTCGGCGTGCAGCCTGTGTTGACGCAGGTCCCGCCCAAGTGCGCCTTTTCAATCAAGGCCACGGTCCAACCATGGTCCGCCAGAGCGTATGCGAGCGGATTGCCTCCCTGGCCCGAGCCGATTACAATCGCGTCAAATCTCATCTTGGGTCCTTCCTGTTTACTTCGCCCTCCAGATTCCCTACCATAAGCGGTGTTCCCGCATAACAGCAACTCATGACCTCACCCGTCGAGGCGGCACCGAACGATGTCTAGCGGTCCAAGGCTTGTCGTAGTTGACCCGAATGGCACGCGACGCGACGTCGCCATTGCCAACTTCCCGTTCCGCATCGGCCGCCAGGCAGGAAATGAACTCACGCTGCGAGACAGCCGCGTGAGCCGGCAACAGGCCCAGATCACGGATGTCAGCGGGACGATGGTACTTGAAGATATGGGTAGCAGCCACGGCACTTTCGTGAACGGAGAGAAAATCGTCCGTCACGATCTGAAGGTAAGCGACCAAATAGACTTTGGCGTGCCGGATTCCTATCGAGTCATCTACGTCGGTGAGGGGGCGACCATTGACGAACTCGTCGAGCGCATCGAAGCCCCGGCGCCGGCGGAGGCGGGCGCCCGCGAGCTTCATCACTTAAGCGTTCTGCTCGACGTGGCACGGTCTCTGAGCTCCGGGCTTTCGCTGGAAGACATTCTGGCGAGCGTCGTGGATGCGGCCATCGCGGTTACACGAACCGAGCGTGGGGTACTTTTGCTCGCAAATCCTGCGGGACAATTGGAAACGGCCGTGGCGCGAAATGCCCGGCGGGGCACTCTTCGCCCGGAAGAAATGCAGGTTTCGCAGGGCGTGGTAAAGCGCGTGGCGAGTTCGCGGCGCGAATTGATTGTCGGCGATACGGTCGCGGACGCTGCGGGGGCTGGACGCATGAATCAGGGCGAAAGCATCACACGCCTGGATCTTCATACCGTCGTGGCCATTCCCATTGATAAGAAACCTGTGATTGAAGCGGTTGACGCAACCGTCGCAGCTCGCCAAAGCGAACTCTTGGGAATTCTGTACCTCGACAGTCGCGCTCCATCCAGCACGTTTTCAGCGCTGGACCGCGAAGTAGTGCGGACACTCGCCCATGAAGCCGCGACACTGATCGAGAACGCGAGATTGTTTGCGGCTGGCCGCGTCAAGGCGAGGCTCGATCACGACATTGAAATCGCCAGCAAGATTCAGCTGGGGCTGCTCCCAAAGGAATTGCCGAATTTACCGCATGTCGCGATGGCGGGCTCCACGCTGGCATGCTATTCGGTCGGTGGCGACTGCTTCGACGTGATCGAATTGGATGGCGGACGACACGGATTTTTCCTGGGAGATATTTCTGGCAAGGGGATCCCGGCGGCACTGCTCGCGACCTTGCTCCAGGGAATTTTCTACACGACCGCCTCGATGGACATCGAGATCACCAGCGTCTTTTCGCGCGTGAACCGGTATCTCTGCGAGCGCGCCGGCGGGGACCGCTACGCGACAGTTTTTTACGGCGTGCTCGATAAAACTGGCGCTTTCCAATACGTCAACGCGGGACACGTTCCTCCGCTCATTCGGCGCAATTCCGGCGCGATTGAGAGGCTCGATCTCGCGAGTTTCCCAGTTGGGATGTTTCCCGAAGCGGAATACGAGAGCGCTGCGGTGAAGCTGGAGCAGGACGACTTTCTTGTGATCTATACCGACGGTGTTTCCGAGGCGGTGAATGTGAAGGCGGAGATGTTCGAAGAAGAGCGATTGCAACACGTCCTGCAGGAGTTCAAGGGCCAAACCGTCGAAGAGCTTGCGGAAGCCATTCGCGAAAGTGTGAGGGTTTTCTCCGAAGGAGCTGCACAGTCCGACGACATCACGATCTTGGTGGTGCAATACAAAGGGACTGCCGGCTGAACCAGGTCAACGAGCGACTCCGCGTAAGCTCTCCGCGCGATGTGCGTTGTCTATTAGGGCGACCCGTAACAGATAAACCCTTTATTTGCAGGGTGTTGAATGTAAGCCGGAAACCCTCACCAATGAATTCACACAAGTGGACGCTCGCCATAGGCCGGCCAACTCTACCGACAGGGGGGGACGGCTCCCGCGCGCGAGTGAAGCTCGACCGGTCCGGCGTAGAAGTGACCGAGCGCGAACCAAACGCCCGAGATTGGTCAGTTGTAACATAATTTTAACTCTGGAAGATTTATTTTCCGTTACAATCCTCGACCATGGCCTTGGAAAACCTCCAGATTGTCGCATCTGACGGGGCGCGCGCAGGACAGCGGATCCTGCGGATGGCGGGCCCGCTGAGCCTCCATACAGTGTTCGAGTTTCAGAACCTGGTGCGTGCAGAATCCTCACCTGACGTGATTATTGACTTCAGCGGCGTGCCCTATATAGATTCCGCGGGACTCGGTGCATTGGTGGGCGCTCACCTTTCGGCGCAGAAGTCGCGCCGAAAACTCTCGTTTGCGGCGATGAATAGCCAAGCGATCACGCTGCTCGAGATGACGCGGATCCGCTCCCTTTTTGCCATTTACTCGACCCTTGAAGAAGCAGAAGCCGCGCCTGGTTAACTCGTCGAGCCATGCCAGGCGCCACCCTTGCTGATCCCGGCCTTCTCTCGGCTCGAGAGTGCGAGATTGCTGCCTCGCCAGGAAAAAAGTGCAGCTCGCCCGACAATTCTTCCAGCACACGCCGAAGAGGTGCTGCGTAAGCTACTGAGCAGGAACCAGATAAAACTGCGCGTTATGGAACCGATATTGCCCGCATAAGAGGTTGCCAGCCAGCTTTCGACTGAGGTGAGCTATGCGTAGAGGGGCTTTCGCCGTACCTGACCTGGCCCGGCCCTGTGTCTTCGCCTCCGACTGTCCGTGTCAAGCCTACCGATTCGACGGTCCACAGGCAATGGCATCCGCTCCCCAAAGTCATTCGAGTGCCCAAAAACAAGTCCCAATCATCCAATTTATTGCCTGAACCGTCCAGCGCCACAGCCGGGAGGAGACGGCAGGGCGGTTCGGCCTGTGCATCGATGGCGCCGAGCACATTTCGGAATCGAAGCGCCAGCAAGGAGCTATCGTGAGACTCAGCCTCCGATTAATCCTTTTCCTAGTCATCGGGATCACCCTAGTCACTTTTGTCGTCTCCAGGAACGAAGTTCGTGCGCAGAAGCGCGGACTTCGCGCCGATTTGGAGAGGCGAGCCGAGATTCTCGCCGAAAGCCTGCAAGAAATCGTGGAGCCTGCGCTGGCGCGAGGATCGCACGAACAGCTCCGGCGGATCGTTGAGCGATTTGGAAACCGGGAGCGCCTATCGGGCGTGGTCGTCTACGATCCGAGCGGCCGCGTGCTCGCCGAAAGCTCGAACTTGTCGTCCCAAACTCTTCCTCCCGCCGTTCCCATCGAGCGCCTGAAAAGCGGAGACCAGGGCGTGGGCGAGTTCCTACGCGTGGGTGGCCAGCCGATGCACGCATATTATCTGGCGCTCCACGACGACGATACCATTTCCGGAGTGCTGGGGATCTTTCACGATGCCGCCTATATCGAAGCGCAAAGCGAGCATATTTGGCAGGAAACGGTATGGCACGTGATTGCCCAAGTGCTGCTCATCGTCCTCGTCACGGTCCTGATTATTCACTGGTCAATCGTTCTGCCGATTTCGCGCACGGCGCAATGGATGAAAGACCTTCGCGGCGGGCGGGTTGGCCCTCGCCCGGTTTTGCCCAAGGAGGATTTTCTGGCGCCTTTTTCGCAGGAAGTGATGAACTTTGCACGCAGTTTGTCAGAGGCGAGAGCATCCGCCGCCGAAGAGGCACGTCTGCGTGAGACGGGAGAGTCGTTGTGGACGCCGGAGCGGCTGCGGGCCAGCGTGCAGAGCAAATTGGTGGGATCGCTCTTCGTGGTCTCGAATCGCGAGCCATACATGCACATGCGGCGCGGCAAGAACGTGGAGGCGTTCGTTCCCGCCAGCGGATTGGTCACAGCGCTCGAGCCGATCCTGCGAGCTTGCGCCGGCACTTGGATCGCTCACGGATCTGGAGACGCCGACCGCGAGTCGGTCGATCTGCACGATCGTCTGAGCGTACCTCCGGATAAGCCGGAATACACACTGCGGCGCGTCTGGCTGAGCCCGGAAGAGGAGAAAGGCTACTACTACGGATTTTCAAACGAAGGACTCTGGCCGCTGTGCCACATCGCGCATACGCGACCCACCTTCCGCTCCTCTGATTGGCAGAGCTATCAGGACGCAAACCGCAAATTCGCTGACGCCGTGCTGGAAGAGATGCACGGCCGCGAGCATCCGCTCCTGCTCGTGCAGGACTACCATTTCGCATTACTTCCTCAAATGGTCAAGGAAGCTCGTCCCGACGCCCGAATCGCAATTTTCTGGCACATTCCATGGCCGAACCCGGAAGCATTTGGAATATGTCCGTGGCAGAAAGAACTTCTGAGCGGGCTGCTGGGAGCGGACTTGGTCGGTTTTCACACACAAGCCCATTGCAACAACTTCCTCGAAACGGTGGACGCATCGCTCGAATCGCGAATCGAATGGGAACGATTCGCGGTCAAGCGCCGCGAACACACCACGCTCGTGCGGCCGTTTCCAATCAGCGTGGATTTTCGCGAATCCGCCTCGGAGCCTGGCGCGGTACAAACCTCGCCTTACGAACTGCGCGCGTCCTTGCTAAAGAACCTCGGAATTGAAGCCAGTTTTCTCGGCATCGGCGTCGATCGCGTGGACTACACGAAGGGAATCATCGAAAGATTTCGAGGGATCGAGCGCTTTCTGGAACAGTGGCCGGAGTATCAGGGGCAATTCACATTCGTGCAGATCGGAGCGCCCAGCCGCACGACGATCCCGCGGTATCACGATTTCTTACTTGAGGTCGAGGCCGAGGCCGCGCGCATCAACGCCCGTTTCCCTCGGGCGAATTGGAAGCCCATCGCGCTACTGACGCGCCATCACGACCACAAGGAAATCCTGCCGTATTACCGCGCGGCCGATTTCTGCATGGTGACGTCGCTGCACGACGGTATGAATCTGGTAGCCAAGGAATTTGTCGCCGCGCGCGAGGATGAAGGCGGCGCGCTCATTCTCAGTCAGTTTACGGGAGCAACCCGCGAGCTACGCGATGCGCTCATTGTAAATCCTTACGACACCGATCAACTTGCCGACGCCATTCAAATCGCTTTGGAGATGGATGCTGAGGAGCGGCGGGTCCGGATGCGCCGCATGCGCCAGACCGTCAGAGAGAATAACGTGTATCGTTGGGCAGGCAACCTGATCGCCGAGCTTTCCGACATTCGAATCGATGAGGTCGAACCTGTCCTCGCCGCGAGGTCTGCGTAATGTCGGAGGGCTTCAACCTCCTGAAGGCGACTTCTCCCGTCGAGGAGGAAACCGGCGCCTCGATGGCCGGTGGGAGGAATCGAACATCCAATTCACGAAAGGGCGGCGCACCAGTAACAGTCGGGCGACGCGACTCGGCGCGCTCCGCGTTACTCGCGTGGCCCGAAATTCGCGCGCAGCTCCGATCGGGCGACCGATGGGCGCTGTTTTTGGATTTCGACGGGACACTCGTGAGGCTTCGAAACCGTCCCGGCGACGTCACCATGCCGTTGGGCGTCCGACGCGTTCTCCGGCGGCTCGTGCAGAACTCCAATGTGTTCGTTGCCATTGTCAGCGGGCGAAAGCTCGAAGTCCTGCGGGACATGGTTGGCGTCGAGGGCATCCGCTATTTCGGTTTGCACGGAGGGGAGCGGGACGCCGCGCCCGCGGCACTCAGCCAGGAGTCCGCGCTGGCGCTGGAATGCGCAAGATATACTGCGCGCGTGCAACTCGGCGCTCTGCCAGGCATTTGGATCGAGGACAAGGGGCTTACGTTTTCCGTTCATCACCGTGACGCGAAGGCAGCTACGTCGGAAACCGCCAGGGCCACGCTCCTGAATTTTCTGTCGCCATGGAAAAGTTCTCTGCATGTCTTGCCGGGCAGTAAAGTCTGGGAAGTCCTGCCCAGGGAAATCCCGGGGAAGCACGTCGCCGTGCAGGATGTGCTCTCCGGCCTACCTGCGAGCACTGTCGTGATATACGCCGGCGATGATGGCACGGACGAACCCGCGTTCGTGGCCCTGGGAAACCAGATCACTATTCGAGTGGGTTGCACGCGTCACACGGAAACTCGGGCGCGGTACTGCCTGGCTGCCCCCCCCGAGATGTTGCGTTTTCTTACGCGATTAGAGAGAGAACTCCGGTGAGGGCGAATGAGCCATTTCAATTTGCTACCGCGTCCTACCTGGTCCTGATCGGAAATCAGGAAGCCTCGAATCCGCTTGAGTTGGAGCATGGGATCGGGACGTGTAGCAACGCTTCGATTTTCTATCACACATTCCAAAGCCTGGGCCGCCACCACTTCCTCACCGAGGGTTTCTCGAACGACCTCGCACAATAGGCCCTTGGTTCCTGCAACCGTCCCGCGCTGGCCGAGCGGCTGGCTTCGGTGGACATCCGGGACCACGTGTCACTTGTCGAATTGCGGAGCGATCTGCAGCGTATCGCTCGCGAGTACTGTGAAGCGAATCCGCGCAAAGCATCGCAGGGAGCGTTTGAGCCCTTCTACTTCTGCGAGTCCGTCGAGGAGCAGGTGCCGCTAGGGAGGGCAGCATCGACTCTTGAGGAATTCCGCGATGGCCTGAAAGATTTGCCCCCATGGGTCGTTACTGTTTCACTTCATCACTTCGCGCTTGCGGCTCCATCTGCGATCCAACGATTTCACGCAGTGGCTTTCCAAGGAACTCGGTCTTACCGATCTCGCGCGCCACGTGGATCAAATAGTTATTTACACCAACACGCTCGATGGTGCGCGCACCACGATCCTGAACCTCATTGACCGCGATCTCGCGAAATGAGTGAAAGCCAGGTAGAAACACCTATCAGCACTCTCGACGATTACAAGCGCGTGCTCGGTGAGGCTGAGATTTCCGAACTGCGGACACTCGCGGAACGTCTGCGTGGCCGCAGCGTGCAGATGGTCAATTCAACGGCGGTCGGCGGCGGCGTGGCGGAGATACTCAACCGAATGGTTCCGCTGATGCAGGAGCTTGAAGTTACGACGCGCTGGGACGTGATCACGGGCGGCGAGGATTTCTTTGCCATCACCAAAGCGTTTCACAACGCACTTCATGGCGATGGTTTCCGGATGCCGGACGACAGCTTCAAAACATTCCTGGCCTATAACAAACAAAACCAGGCGCGACTCGATTTCGACTCCGACTTTACGCTTATTCACGATCCGCAGCCGGTCGCGTTGATTGATGCGCGGCACAATCACGACGGGCATTGGATTTGACGCTGCCACATCGATTTGTCGCAACCCAATCAGCGCGCGTGGGATTTCCTGGCGCAATATGTGAATCGCTACGATGGCGCGATATTTTCGTCGCCCTCGTTTTCGCGCCGATTGCCGATGCCTCAATATCTCTTTTACCCGTCGATCGATCCGCTTTCGGAAAAGAATCGGGAACTTGAGCCGGGGATTGTCGAAAACACGTTGCGCCGCTTTCAGATCGATCCTCTACGACCAATCATCACCCAAATCTCCCGGTTTGATCGCCTAAAGGATCCAGTCGGCGTCGTTCGTGCTTACCTGATCGTCAAGCGCTATACCGATTGCCAGCTTGTGCTTGCCGGCGGAGGTGCCACGGACGATCCGGAGGGAGACGCCGTCTTGGCGGAGGTTCGCGAAACGGCGGGAAAAGACCCCGACATTCACATTTTGGACTTGCCTCCCTGGAGCGCCGTCGAAATCAACGCGCTCCAGCGCGCTTCAACCGTCATCGTTCAAAAAAGCCTTCGCGAAGGGTTCGGACTGACGGTGACGGAGGGATTGTGGAAGAAGAAGCCGGTCGTGGCATCCGCGGTCGGCGGGATTCCGTCACAGGTGATTCATAAGCATACCGGGATGCTGGCTCACTCGATCGAAGGAACCGCATACCAGATCCGATTCCTCCTCTCAAATCCTGCGATCGCTCAACGTCTCGGCGAGCGGGCACGAACACGTCCGCGAGCATTTCCTGCTCACGAGCGATGTGCGGCGGCACCTGACTCTGTTTCTGCACTTCTTGAGATAAGTCTGGACAGACCCGCTTGGGTAGCCTTCTTGAAACAATCGGTCGTGGCGTCGAGATTTGTGCTTCTTGCGATGCCGATCTCATGGAGAGGAACACTCCAGCAGTACGTAGGCCGACTACATCGTCTTCACGAGAATAAGAAGGAAGTGATCGTATACGACTACTCTGATTTGCTGGTGCCCATGCTCGCTCGGATGTACAAGAAGAGGTTAGCTGGTTACACAGCACTTGGGTACATCGTCGCGGAAGGTCCGAGGACTTGATTCCGACCGGGATATCTGGACCCGGAATGCCCTCATTTGTCTCATAAATACCTTCCTCTAGCCAACGAAATGAAAAGGCTATATAGTTTCGTTAGATGGCTCCTAACGAAACGATGGTTTTGTGATGCCAACGCCAACCAAACCCAGCCGCGTAGGGACCTACGTCCTGAAGACCTTCAAGGACGAGTCTTTCCGGGCCTATGTGCCGCCGCCTTTGCCGCCGGACCCGTCGCTGGCCCTCGAGCGGCTTTTGCCCCTGCTTGAGCAGGCAAGTCAGGCGCTCGGACACCTGGACGGACTCGCGTCCATTCTGCCCGACCCCTCGCTATTCATTTACCTGTACGTTCGTAAGGAAGCGGTGCTCTCTTCGCAGATCGAGGGCACACAATCGTCGTTTTCTGACTTGATGCTGTTTGAAAGCGCCGAAGCCCCCGGCGTCCCGCTGGAGGATGTTCAGGAAGTTTCAAATTACGTGGCAGCGATGAATCACGGGTTTCGCCGCCTCCGCGAAGACTTTCCGTTGTCCCTTCGTTTGATTCGGGAGATTCACAAGATTCTGTTGTCCAAAGGCCGCGGCAGCCAGAAACGTCCCGGCGAATTCCGCGAGACCCAAAACTGGATTGGGGGCACACGGCCCGGAAACGCAGCGTTTATTCCACCGCCAGCCGAGAAATTGATGGAATGCATGGCCGCACTCGAAAAGTTCCTTCATCGCGAGCACGAAGATCTGCCGCTTCTGGTAAAGACGGCCTTGGTGCACGTTCAATTCGAGACCGTTCACCCCTTTTTGGACGGGAATGGAAGACTGGGGCGATTGCTGATCACGTTTCTGCTGTGCGTCGCTGGTGCAATCCATGAGCCCATTCTTTACCTCAGTCTGTACTTCAAGACCAATCGACAGAAATATTATGAATTACTTGACCGTGTCCGCACCCACGGAGATTGGGAGACTTGGCTTGAATTCTTTTTAACAGGGGTGAAGGAGACCGCTCAACAAGCAGCCGATACATGTAGGGAGATCCTGACGCTCATCGAAAAAGACCGCGGGAAGATTGAGGAGCTTGGCCGTCCTGCTGGATCGGTTCTGCGCGTTCACCTACACCTTCAACGCAAGCCAATCATCACAATTCCCGCAACAGCCGAACAGCTCTCTCTCTCGGCGCCTACTGTGGCGAAGGCTTTGCAGCACCTGGTGGGACTCGGAATGGTTCGCGAAACCACTGGCAAGCAGCGCCATCGCCTCTTCACGTATCACCGCTACCTGGAAATTCTCAACCGTGGCACCGAACTGCCAAAAACAACTCACGGACACCACTGGCGAGCCGATAAATAAGTCGGGCCGACCTCGAGACTCCGACAATACCCAGCGCTAGTGTGAAAAGCTCTGACACGCGATTCTAAGCGGTAATTCGGCGCATGGGCAGAACGGATCGTTTTTTGGGTCATGGGGTATCTCGACGGTGGAACGAATCTTGACCTCTTAGGCTCGTTTGGAAACCCGCAAAAAGTGAATTTTCTCGCTGACATTTCCCGTTTTTTCTGCCTCTCTACAGATAGGAGGACTCTCTAACCGCTTCCCGTAGGCGCGCATGGGAAGCCTGGCAGTGATAGCCATTGCCCCTATTCAGATAGGGAAAGAACTGTGTCGAGCGAAATACACTTTCTTGTAATTGCGAAGATTGACTTTTTTCGGTGAGGTTTTTAGAGTTTTCGCCCTCTATATAGTAGGGGGGGAGTCTGCGATCGTATAGTTCCGAAATGAGCGAGGCACATAATATTCGAGATAGCGTGGCCTTCTCTGGCCGCGAAGTAGCGGGCCGCAATCGGCCATACGAAAAGTGGCTGCGATACGGCCCGCCGCTGTTGATGCAAGGGCCTTAGTATTTGCCACAGGCGAGGGATTACCGCTAGACCGCTGGAATCTCTTGCGCACGCACTTGAAGCATGCCGCGAAGAAGCTAGGGCTTCCGGGTGTCACGTGGCACCTTCTGAGGCATAGCCACGTGACGGTGCTCGATTCTGTGGGCACGCCAATAGGAACGATGCAATCGCTCCTAGGGCATTCCGCGCCGGAAATCACGTGCGAGAATCATTTGCACGCGATACCGGAAGAGCAACGTAGCGCTGTGGAAAGCGTCGAGCACCTTGTATTTGGACCCAAATGGCCCCAAGTTCAGGCTCCGACGCAGACTACGTCAGGCAGAGTAAATTGAAGGCCAAGACGTAGGTGGTCGGGGCGTCCGGATTTGAACCGGAGGCCTCCTGCGCCCAAGGCAGGCGCGCTACCAGGCTGCGCTACGCCCCGACATGAAGTGCGAGATTCATTCTAAAGCACTTTCCAACTTTACTCCTAATCCGTCCCATACTTTTTACTCCCGTGGAGTGAACCCCTAAAGTGAGACAGTTTCATGATGCACACATTGGGAAGCGAAGACTACTTCCGGATTGCCGACGATCCGCCGAGAAGAGGACGTTATGCGGGTAAAGTCAAAGGATTGCCGGCACTTCACAAATACCTGCCAAAAAAGATACTGAACGTGTCGATCTCACTGCCCGCTGTTCGACGCATCGATAGAAGCGGGCTTTAGGAGGTCGAGACCGTCTCTGCCCCAACTCTTAACCCGAAACATAAAACAAAGGAGTCATAACGATGCGATTCATGATGCTGATGATCCCGAAGGGGTACGAAAACGCCAAACCGGGTGTGATGCCAGACGCAAAGGCCGTGACTGCCATGATGAAATACAACGAATCCCTGGAGAAGGCCGGCGTGCTTCTCGCGCTTGATGGCCTGCACCCGCCGTCGATGGGCGCGCGCGTCATGTTCTCGGGTGGGAAGGCCAAGGTGACCGATGGGCCATTTGCCGAGGCGAAGGAGGTACTCGGGGGCTACTGGATGATCCAGGTGAAGTCGAAAGAAGAGGCGATCGAATGGCCCTCGCGCTGCCCCGCATCGGACAACGAAGTAATCGTATTCGCACTTGGACCATCACTTACGCCAGTTCAACTGCTGGTACGAAGTCACTTCCTACAAGCCCCTGCCAGCTCAACCGGTCGACGCAACACCATATAACCAACTGATCTGACAATACTTCCCATAGAGAATCAATGCGTACGGCGGTAGTCAATCAAAACCTAAACAGAGCCTTTGTTTTGTCTGAATGGACGCGTGCGAGTAAAATCAGCCTCGTAGACTACTGTTAAGAGGCTTTGTGCAAGTGTTGCATCGACCCATTGAGACCACCCCGTTTATCAGGACTTGGGAATGGTAAGGACAGAAAGGATTCAAATTGCATTTGACGCACACCGGAGGATTTCTATTAACTGCAAGATCTTCCAATCGGGCCAGAATGAATGTGGTGCATTCCTCATGAAGATCACATCGATCACAACAGTTCTAATTCTGACCTTTGCCGGGATTGCCGGCTTTTGCCCTGGCCCGGGACTGAGGGGTTCGACCTGAGCTGCTCCGCACAGTCGATGGTCAAGGATTTCGAGCAGTCCCATTTGATCCGTCCGAAGATGCAGACGAAACTAGAAATCAGTCGACAAGCTGAGCTCTTTCCATCTTCTGGCTTCTTCCAACCGCGCACGGTCGTTCTTTCCTGCGCCATTGTACGCGTCGCTGCCGAGTAAAAGCCGCAACGGTGGATTTTGCTCCCGAGTCAGACGAACGATTGCTTGAGCAGCCTTTTTCGGATCGCCCGGCTGCTTTCCATTGTAGTCACGCTGAAACCTGGCGGTCGCGCCAACTGTCGAATCGTATTCGGGACGCCCTTCGCTCAGCTTTGTAGAACTTCCCGCAAAGTCGGTGCGAAAGCCACCTGGTTCAACAATGGTGACCTTAACGCCCAGCGGAGATGCTTCGCGCGACAACACTTCGGAGAAACCTTCAACGCCCCATTTTGCAGCCGAGTAGGGTCCGCGACCCGGAGGTCCGATCCTTCCTCCCATCGATGAAAATTGAACAAAATGACCGCCCTTCCTTTCGCGGAAATACGGAAGGGCTGCCTTTGTCACAATGATCGTCCCGAAGAGGTTCGTTTCGATTTGCGCGCGAAAATCCGACATGGGTGTGTCTTCGACAGACGAGAGATTGCCGTATCCCGCGTTGTTGACGACAACGTCCAGCGAGCCAAACGTATCGATAGCTGTCTTCACGGCAGCAGTCGCGGCGGACTCGTCCGTCACATCCAAGGCAAATAGCTTCACCTGATTACCGTAGCGGTCCGACAGATCGTTAAGTGATTCGGTGTTTCGGGCTGTCGCGATGACCTTATTACCGGCTGCAAGGCTGGCCTCGACAATGGCGCGACCCAGACCGCGAGAACTACCCGTAACTAACCACACTTGCGACATTCTTCCTCCTGTTTCCAACTGGTTTCGATAGGGGTTGGACCCTGGTGAGTCCCAGCTGCTTCAAGCCATACGGGCGGCACGCTCAATCGGGAGAACCCTCACAAGTTACGTTCGCGTTCGATGAGCATTCGCAACACAGTTTCCATTGCCACATTTCCTTTGCGGGAGCCGGCTTGACCAGCCTCGAACTCGATCCACCCTTCGTTGAAGCCATCGAGCATCTGAATGCGCGGCGCCGGGTTCTTCATGCCCTGTGATTTGAATAGCGATTCCCAGGTCTCGCGCGGCACGGCTTCAACTTTTACAGGGTGGCCAAGCAGTTTTGTAAAAGTAGCTGCGATCTCGTTGGGAGTGACTCGATGCGCTCCCTCCAACTCGACAATCCTGTGATCACTCCACGTTTCCTGGAGCAACTGCGCGGCGAGTCGCCCGATGTCGGCTGTGGCAACCATCGGCACTGGCTTGTCGAGAGGCTGTAGGAAGCTTGGAATAACGCCCTTGCTCGTCGCTGGAGCGACGTCCCACGAAGAGTTCTCCATAAACCAGCCCGGCCTAAGGAAAGTGATCGGCCGTGGCACCGTTCTGAGCGCTTGCTCGATGATCGTGTGTTGGGTCAGCAGGCTCGAGCGGGTTGCTTGCGCACCGATCGTCGACAGGTAAACGACTTTTCCAGGGCGGGCCGCGTTAAGCGCGGAACTCAACGTTTCGGCCCTTTTTCGTGCTTCGGTAAAGTCAGGTGACGGGTCGAAGGTAGGCGGCACGACGACGAACACGCCTTCGGACCCTTTGAACGCGGCGGTCATCGCTACAGCGTCGTCGATGTCGGCGGCGGCGAGGCTGCAGCCGCTCTTGCTCCACGTTTCTCCTTTGGACAGATCTCGAACCACGGCCCGCACGGGCTGCCCCGCAGCCAGCAGGTTGCGAGCGACCTCGCCGCCTACATTGCCGGTAATTCCAGTAATTGCGAACATTGTCTCCGTTCTTCGGAATGATAGTCTTATCTAGCACCTCGCGGGAGGAGCGTGGAATGAAATACAATTCGGCCCGGGTTGAATCGCATCCTCCAGGGTATGTTCGGGCAAAATTGGCGCCGCATTTCTCTCTACCGGGACCCTCGTCGCTGTTGCTCCGACCTGACCCAAATATTCAGATCGCCATGACTCGCATGACGATGCCGAACGGCTTTCCCGGACCTACTCCACGCATCCCTCCGGACAAAGCCAGCCAAGTCCCGACAAGTCGTGGTTCACGAGACGATAGCTTCGGGTTGCACAGTCGAGCGTCGTTCAACACGGGCCGTGCGGATGCCGTTTAGCGTCAAAGCAGGCCGCGGTGGCCAGCGTAGTTTTCGTCGACGTCCAGACCACGCTCCTTGATAACCTCGGCAGCAGCAGCCAGTGCTGTTGCGATGGCAGGATAGCCAACGTATGGCAGCGCCTGGATGAGAACTTCCTCGATTTCTTTCAATGTGAGGCCGTTATTGAGCCCGGCCCCCATGTGGATGGCGAATTCATGGGGCTGACGCATGGCAATCATGACGGACATCG
>Ga0210398_10001480_pt1 | contig 24175 bp, 19 predicted proteins | sample IncBWC4OmetaG_FD_161047 | JGI IMG/M metagenome (GOLD analysis project Ga0210398, IMG submission 161047) | Forest soil microbial communities from Barre Woods Harvard Forest LTER site, Petersham, Massachusetts, United States - Inc-BW-C-4-O | ecosystem: Environmental > Terrestrial > Soil >...
CTTCGATCGCGCGATAGTTCTCGATCAGTTGAAGGCCGAACGGCGTGAGCGCAGCGCCGCCGCCCTTCACGCCGCCGGGTTGCGTCGCCACCACCGCCGTACGGAAAGTGCGGTTCATGTCGTCGATCAGGAGCCAGGCGCGCCGATAGGACATGCCGAGCGCGCGGCCGGCCCGCGAGATCGAGCCGGTTTTGCCGATCGCCTCGAGGAGGCGGATCTTGCCCGGCCCAAGCGCCCGCTCCGCGCCGAAATCGATCCGCACCGTCAACCGGACATTCCCCATCGCGCCCCTCGCACTGCGCTCGCGTCATGAAAGTGTGCGGCAGATTAGCATTGTCGAGAGGCCGAATTGCGCAATTCGATGCCCGCCCGACCGGCGCGCGGCTCTGGTGAGACCCACACCGATGGTCTAAGCTGCCGGTCCGGGTTTGGCACGGATTGGCGTAGCGTTTCCGAGTCTACGCGCGGGAGAACAATCATGGGTTTGTTTGACAGTCTCAAGGGCGCGTTGGAGAGCGAAGCATTGCCGGCGCTGCTCAATACGGTGCTGGCGCAGACGCAGTACCACGATCTCAACGGCCTGGTGGCGGCGCTGCAAAAGGGCGGCCTCGGCCCGCAGGTGCAGTCGTGGCTCGGCAACGGCCAAAACATGCCGATCACCGCCGACCAGCTCAAAGCCGTTCTCGGCAACGCCCAGGTTCAGGATTTTGCCCGCCACCTCGGCCTACCGGTCGACGAGATGCTGAAGTTGCTGGCGCAGTATCTGCCGGAGATCGTCGACAAGGCGAGCCCGAACGGCGTGCTGCAGCCGCACGCGTGAAGTCGAGGCGCACCGTTTTCGAGCGACCACTAGGGAGAAAAACATGAAAACGCTTGCCATCATCGTCGCGTCGTTTTGCATCGTCACCGCCGCCGCGGCGGACGACAGCTGCGCGGTCCAGGCGACCGGCAAAAGCCTGCACGGCGCCGCCTTGAACAGTTTTGCCAAGAAGTGCTGCAAGGACCAGGCCGCAGCGCAAAAGCTGCACGGCGCCGCCGAAACGAGCTTCACCAAGAAGTGCATGACGGACGCCGGCGCGTCATAGCCGGCTGACGATTCCGACGCTTTCCTCAAGATAGAACATTTTGCAACGCGCGTGCGTTCAACTCCTCCCTCTCCCCAGAGGGGAGAGGGTCGGGGTGAGGGAGCTCGGGAGTCGCGGATCATTCTGCGAGTCCCGAGCCCCCTCATCCTGTCCTTCTCCCCTCCGGGGAGAAGGGACGCAGCTCGCATGCCGCGAGTTTTCTCCCTCTTTCCAGGCGCCGCAGTCTGTTCTGTGAGGCTTGACCCCGCGGGGCGCGCGACGCTAAACCGCTGTGGCTGACCGGGCGGTTAGCTCAGCGGAAGAGCACCTCCTTGACATGGAGGGGGTCGCAGGTTCGATCCCTGCACCGCCCACCAGTAAAATCAATGACATAGATACCCATCATCGGCCGCCTTGACCGCCGTGGTTCCTCTGTGGTTCCACTCCTCCGAAATTTCACCCTTCGGACGGGAGGTCCACAATGGCTATCTGGAAGCTACCGAAACTGCCCAGCGGACGACAGCGCAACAACCGCTATCGCGCTAAGGTCAAAGGCAATGTGAAGGATTTTCCGACCAAGAAAGACGCCGAGCATTGGCATACGGAGCAGCTATCGAGCTACGCAACAACTGGACTGCCATTGACCATTGAAGCCCTACAGAAGGTCACGGTGGGCGAGATCGTAGAACGCTATCTGAGAGAAAAGACGCCACTTAAAGGCTCTGCCGCCTCAGAGACCGCGCAACTAGAAAAGCTACTGGGATTTAAGAAAGGGCAGAGAGACCCGGCGAGAGAACGGCATCCCATCTGTGACCTGTCATTGGCCGCCGTCAAAAGGACTGACGGTTTCAGCTACCGTGACGAAAGGCTAAAGGCTGTCTCAAAGGGCAGCGTGAAACGAGAGTTCGCTACCCTGCACAATATATTTGAGGTCGCTAAGGAAGAATGGGGCTACGAGAACCTTGCCAATCCTTTCGACGGCATGAAGCTTAAGGAAAATCCCGCTAGGCAGCGCATCCTTAAGCCCGGCGAACTGGAAAGGCTGGAACAAGAAGCTGGCAACTGTAGGGGGCTCAATCGCCACTACATGCTAATAGCAATCCATCTCGCCAAGGAAACGGGCATGCGCCAACAAGAGATATTCAATCTCACGTGGGCGGACGTTGACCTAGAGAAGCGCCGTATAACAATCCAAAAGAGCAAGACGGACCACAAGAGCGAAATCGAAGGCCGCACGATAGTCATGTCGTTTCAAGCGGCAATGCTATTGACGGCGCTTAGGCTCGATATCAAAGGCAGAGGCAGATACAGCGAGCAAAGCCGCATCTTCCCTATGACAAAGGGGGCAATCAAACAATCGTTCTCTGACCTTTGCAAGCGAGCCCAGGTCGTGAATTTTCAGTTTCGGGATTTTCGCCATGAGGCGGCGTCCTGGTTCGATAGAGCGGGTCTAACACATGCAGAGCACGGCCTAATGATGGGGCATGGCAAACGCACCATGCGCGACCGCTATATCACGGCGGACCTGCAATCTATTCAGAACAAAATAGACAGGTATGTACTCGGCGGTAAGACGTTGGAAGAAGTTACCGGATTAGACCCGCACCAATCCGCCGTTGCCTTAGATGCACTCTTGAAAGAGGGTAACCGTGTGTGGAACAAGGCTCGCAAATCCGGCGAATCAATCGAATTTGAAGAGGCCCTAAAGCAAGCCCGCGCTGATTTGCTGTCTCAATCCGCGCAACAGGAAACACAAGAGACGAGCGCCGCCGACAGCGAAAAGGTCATTGTACTGGCGACAAGAAAACAATCCGCAATAGCAGACAAGAAAATGGGGGCCTAACAGCCCCCAAGTTCTTTTATCGTCGGCTCAATAATCCTCTCTTTGGTTTGACCGGTTGCGGTTGTTCTGGCGCATCGGCGGCAGTAGTTACGGGCTCACTAGGCGCCGGAGTTTCGCTAGGGAGCCCTTCTAAAAAAGGTTCTTACCCTTGGCCCTCATCTTTTTCTCAGCCCTGAGTTTGATGATTCTGACCTTCCCGCCCGCCACCTGAAAGTCGATATTTTCCTCCTGCTTGATTTCTCCTTTTTTCACTAGCTCGCGCTTGATGTGATCCTTGATTGGCGCTTTAGCGTCAGTGGCCTCACCGATCGCGTTTTTCATATTGTCGGCAGCAGCCTTGTAGTCGGCCCAGCCGGGCCATCTGGTGGCAACGTCCATCGTTGCCCAGCCGAGCGTCGCCGTTTTTGCTTCATTTTCAGCCATTTGGTCTCTCCCGTTTGGCTCTGAAAGGGTAGTAACAGGCAGAGATTTGCTTGTTATTACGGCTATTTGAAGGAACTTTAAGTATAGTGGAAGTAGTCATGGACATGGAGGTGGTCATAAGAAGTATTTTTGGAAGTAGTCATAGTCGATGGATATAGTCATAAGCCTTCTTTGATGCTAGCTACGACCAAGGCCCTTTTTGATCTACGTAGGATTAGCAGATTTATGCGAATTAATATTGTACTTTCGGTCTGAATATCATTATACAATGTTGACAATACAATCAATATGAGCTACAATACAGTATTCAATAGGAAGCCGATAAGGTGACCTGTCATTAGATACTTAAGGAGATTTTGAAATGAGCCGATACAGAACGGACAAGGATATCAAAGCTGATCCTCGCAATCAGGAGGAACGCGACTACAGGGCTTCATTAATCGAGCAAGATGCGGAGCGGTTTGCGAAGATGGCTGGGTATGAGAAAGACAAACAATATGCCCTTGATGTCGCCATGCGGGTTGCGGATGAGATTATGCAAGAGATGAGGCCGCAGCGGGTTTCAACAAATGTTTTAGATGAGGTCCAGTGATGGGTAACGTAGCATTCAATGATTATTCCAGCGGCACTATCATGCCAGATGACGACATTTACGCTGGGTATCCGAAGCCTGATAAAGACCCGCCCATAAAATATAGAGGTTTTGAAATAGACCGCGTTGGGCCGCATTTCCTCTACAGAATCCGGCCGCGTCAAGGTTTTCAAATCTGGCGGACTTTGGACGGTAATTACACCACAAGCGAACTTGCCAAGAAACAAATAGATGTTTGGTATGTTGAATGTCCCTTTGCCAAGGGTGCTGACGATGCGTTCATTAAGGTGGACGACAAACCTAAGCGGGGTAGACCAACTAAGAAACAACAAGCAGCGAAGGAGGCTAATAGTTTGACGCAATGACCACATACGAGATTTTACATACAAAAGAAAACGATCATAATTTAGTTATTGTTCCCCTCTCAAATTCAAATGCAAAGGCTAAGCTGTACGAAAAGGATTATGATTATTTACATAGCTTAGGTGTCGGTTTGCCGTGGAAACTATTTCAAGGCTACGTAGCAGTTCGCAACAACAATAAGGACATATCAATTGCGCGACTGATTAAAGGAGCGGGCAAAGGGCAGACGGTGTCCTACGCTGACAGTAATCCTCTGAACCTCAAACGGGCTAACCTGGTTATCAAGGGTGGCGCGGGAAAACGTCGAGCTACAGATATATTGAAGATCAAGGAGTACAAACAGAACCGCCCTGAGATCGTTCACGTTATGGCAGACACGCCATGACAGAGGGACAGAAGATATTACAGAACGTGTACGATTACACAGGCAGGTTTGTTGTCTTTCCCGATGAGGCTAGTCACGTTGCACACACGTTGTGGGTAGCGCACACGCATTTGATTGATGCCTTCGCGACCACGCCCAGATTGTGGATTACGGCGGCAACGTCGAAATGCGGTAAGACCACACTGGCAGATATTACGGAGCTGCTGACTCCACGATCTATAGGGATGATAAATCCCTCTCCGTCATCGTTGTTCAGGATCATCAAACAAAAACACCCTACTTTGCTGATAGATGAAATACAAGATCTGTTCGCTAAGAAAGAGACCTACGACATTACGATGATTATCAACTCGGGCTTTCAGCGCGGGAAGATGGTCACGCGGGTAGAGCAAGCCGGAAGTGAGTTTGTAGTCAAGGAATATGAAACGTTTGGGCCTATGGCTCTGACTGGAATTGACACCGGCAATATTCCGGAACCTGTATTGAGTAGGTGTATTCCGATCAGACTTAAGCGGCGACTGACAGTTGAACCGATAGAACCGTTTGACCCGCTGTCAGATGCTACGGCGCAAGGGCATGCTATCAGGGACCGTCTTGAAGCATGGGCCAAGAGCATAGCTGATAAACTGAAGGCAACAGGTAGGCCAACAGTCCCTAATCAAATACAAGGAAGAGATAGAAATAAATGGGAACCACTGTTTTCTATTGCTGATGTAGCTGATGTAGCTGATGGGACGGATGGCACGGATGGGACACATGGGACGGCTGGGAAGGGAGGGACGGCTTGTTGGGGCGAAAGGATTAAACAAGCGGCCCTAGAGTACGTCGAAAGCGACAATGACGAACAAACGCTAGATGAGGTCTTGTTGCTCTTGCTTCATATCAAACAGATATTTTCTAATGAAGGCTTGGACTTTTATCCGACTAAGCTTTTGCTGGAAACGCTACAGAAGATTGAAGATGCCCCATGGCTTGATTATTCACGCGGGAAGCCCTTGTCAGCTAGACGCCTAGGGGAACTGCTTGGGCGACATAGGATCGGACCTGACAAAAGTCCAACAAAAGACTGTAGGGGTTATTACCCGGCAGACTTCAAGGACGTGTTTGCTAGGTTCTTTCCACCTCCCATATCCGACCCGTCCCTAGTGTCACAAGCGTCCGAAGCGTCCCCTAGGATTGTCGCGCTACCGCCCACGGTGCCTACAATGCCAGTGATAAAGCCGGGCATGAGATATGAAGACTACTGTGCTGTGAGAGGTCTGCCGCCGCCAGAATGGCCGGAAGCCCCGAAACGCCCGTAACAAGCGTGCATATGGCGAATTGGTCTAGTATACCACTTTGCCGCGAGGGGCTTTTTCTCTATAAGCAAGCAATGAGGTTTGGCTCTGAGCCCAGCTTCAGTCCGCCACCATATGATGGCGACGCAAATAGGGAGGGGTTTTGTCGTGTTCCTCGAGAGGTTTGCCGTCAAGAATTATCGAAGCATCTTGAACCTTGATCTATCGCCATGTGGCGACTTTAATGTTCTGATCGGAAAGAACAATTCTGGCAAGTCGAATATACTCTCATCTATAGATAGTCTGTTCTTGTGTATCCGACCGGAAGTCATACTGACAAATCCACCCCTTGGGGAGGAAATAGATTTTTTCGAAAAGGATCTCAAGAGCCCGATTGCGTTTAGTGCGATTTTTAGGCTTTCAAATACAGAACGTGACGGTTTGCTAACTTCGATATCCGAAGAGCAACCCCAAGTGCGAAGTCTTCTCGACAATGTAGAAAGTGGCCTGCGACTTTCCGTATGCTGTTGTATCACTCCTTCGCCTTCCAAATTCGCTTACGTCGAAAGCATTAGGCTATTCAACAAAACACCCGAAGACGGACGCACCCTATTTCAAGTAGGAGCAAATTCGGCTCGGGAATTGTATAATGCTGCTAGAAGGATAGAGCAGGCTAGCTCCTCTCGCAGCGGTCTCGAAAGATTCCTTCGAGATTTTGATGCTGATGACTATGCGCGTACACGACGGCCTCGAAGCGCGGAGGACCCGTATCGTGGACCGTCCCTCGATTATTATGTGAGGCAACTCGACCCGCTAACCATGGGTCAGGTAACCTCAGCATATCAAAACACTGATAATTATGCTGACTTTACCACCTCAATCACAAAGCAACTTCAAGCCACCGAAGGAGAGAGAGACCGTATCGCTAGCGAACCAATTGCAACACCTATGCAAACCTTTGCTGGTGAGGACAACGTCGTTCCAAAATATGTTCGAACTTTGCTCGCTAAAATCAATGGACTTAAAATATTGCACTTTCGAGAGAGGAGGGCTCCGATCGGTTCGGATGAGGCAAAGAGACTTCTCTCTCTCAAAGTCCGAAGAGGCGGCCCCGAAATCTTGGCGCGCATTCAGTCAACTGTCAGCGGACTGCTCGGCGTAAAGGTAGATGCATTTGAAGCAACCTCGGCTAGGCGAGGAGAGCCGACCGCAGAGTTGGATGTAGATCAGTTCCTTATTCAGGTCAACGGCTCGGGAATTCGCGAAGCCTTGCGCTTGGTCTTGGATACGGAATTTGGCTCACCTAATATTCTCTTAGTTGAAGAGCCGGAAATTCATTTGCATCCCGCGCTTGAAACGAGCGTTATGGGCTATTTGCGCGAAATTTCTGGAACTACACAGGTATTTATTACAACTCACTCCACGAATTTCTTGGATACAGGGAAATTTCAAAATGTGTTTCTTGTAACCAAAGAGCGATCAACTTCTGTTTCCCCACTCACATTGGCGGACGCAGAAGAGAAGTTGCCTAGTGAGCTAGGTATACGCTTAAGCTCACTTTTCATGTACGACAAAATTATTTTTGTAGAGGGACCAAGCGATGAGCAGATTTTGAGAGAGTTTGCGCGTTGCTTAAATATAAACTTAGGCCAGATGAATGTTGGCTTCATCCAAATGCGAGGCGTTCGCAATTTAGGTCATTACGCAGCAGCTGAGGTTGTCGCTTTTCTCACCAAGCGCCGTGTGAAATTATGGTTCCTAATTGATAGTGACGAGGCCTCAAGTGTACATTTTGACAGACTAAAGGCTGAGTTCGGCAAAGCTGCGCAAATTAAGATTCTGAGAAAGCGTGAAATTGAAAACTACCTGCTATCACCCGACGCCAATATTCAACACATCGTTGCCCGAAAGCATTCGAGTGGCGACAGTAATTTCAAGCCCCCTGCGGCTGGCCAATTTCAAACGTTGATAGGCGAATGTGCGGAACGACTAAAACCCTTGACGATCTGGAAGCGTGTCCTGGCTGCCACGCGAAGACCAATCTATCCAAGAGACGAATCGCCAGAAGTGCCGGTCGACACTGACCAAATGAAAATTAGGGTACAAAATATGGTTCAAAACATGAAAGCCAACGCGGAGGAATCGCTGGCCAGCCTGGATACCATTTGCGAGCGGGCAGTGAGTGAGGTCGAAACTGCGTGGCGCGACGCGAAACTGGATATTGTGCCAGGTTCTGCGTTGCTCGACGAGGTATATAAAAACTATGGTTTTCGCTTCGACAAAATGCGCGACGGATTTGCGATTGCATCGCTATTAAAGGCTGGAGACGTTGATCGTGAGATCCAAGACTTCATGAAGCAATTGTAAGCGTTGTTGTATCCTTGCGTTGGTCGCCACTAGGCGAATTCGCTTCGACTTTTCCATGCCACAAGCATGGTGCAGTCAAAAATTATTGCCCGATATTTTTTGCAGGTAATTCGTCGCGGCGAAAGACCCCCTAACCCCCCTCATAGGGGGTCAAGATCAAGAGGGTTCGGCCCTGAAATTTATTTTGCAGCGGCGACACCGCCGCGCTTCGCGCTGCGCTAGGGGCGAGGCGATGGCGAGGCCGTACAGCGTTTGATTTTGACCAGGGCACCGAACGCCACGGCGACAAGCAAACGCACTACGAGTCAATTCTGAGGCTCTGGGGTGAGTCGTGGTTCCTATGTGGTTCCAGCTAACTCTTTGATTCAACTATTTCCACTTTCGTCTTTGTTTTGCTATAGTCATAAGTGTATGATCTTGCGATGGAAGTTCTGCTCATTACACTGACATTCGCCTTGACATGGAGGGGGTCGCAGGTTCGATCCCTGCACCGCCCACCAGTTTCCGTCATTCCGTGGCGCGCGCAACGCGAGCCCGGAATCCATAGCCACAGGATTTGCAGAAGCTGCACCGCAGTGCCGGCACCTTCGCGCGCCGGGATTATGGATTCCGGGTTCCTCGCGGAGCCTGTCATCGGGCCGGCCACTTCGGGCCGGACCCGTTGGCTCGGCCCCGGAATGACAGCGCTAATAAACCGCCCGCCCGCCCGAAATATCGAACACCGCGCCGGTCGAGAACGAGCAATCCTCCGACGAGAGCCACGCGATCATGGCGGCGAGCTCTTCGACATCGACGAAGCGGTTCATCGGGATTTTCGACAGCATGTAATCGATATGCTGTTGCGTCATCTGGCCGAACATTTCGGTCTTGGCCGCTGCCGGCGTGATGGCGTTCACCAGCACGCCGGTGGTCGCCAATTCCTTGGCCAATGACTTCGTCAATCCGATCAGGCCGGCCTTCGACGCCGAATAATGCGAGGCGTTCGGATTGCCGTCCTTGCCGGCGATCGAGGCGATGTTGACGATGCGTCCGTAACCCGCCTTCGTCATATGCGGCACCACCGCGCGGCAGACGAGATACGGCGCGACGAGATTGACCTCGATGACGCGGCGCCAGACGTCGGGCTTGAGCTCCCACAGCGGCGCATTGCCGCCGGTGATGCCGGCATTGTTGACCAGAATGTCGATCTTGCCGGCGTCGCGGATCAAAGCCTCGACGGCTTTGCCGATCTCCGCCTCGGCGGTGAGATCGAGGATCGCGGTGTAGACGCGTCCGCTCTTCGCCAGAGACGAAGCGGCCTTGCCGAGCGCCGCCGCGTCGATATCCCACAGCGCAACCGCGGCGCCCGAAGCCAGCATCTTCTGCGCGGCGGCAAAGCCGATGCCCCTGGCGCCGCCGGTGATGATCGCGGTGCGGCCTTTGAGATCGATGGCGTTCATGGGCAACGACCGTTGCGGCTGTTGTCTAGAACTTCACCCGGTCGCCGCCCTTCAGGCCCAGCATCTGGCGGGCTTCCGCCGGCGTCGCGATCTGGTGGCCGAGGTCCTCGACGATGCGGCGGATTTTTGTCACCTGCTCGGCGTTGCTCGAAGCGAGCTTGCCGGGCCCGATATAGAGCGAGTCTTCCAGGCCGACGCGCACATTGCCGCCGATCATGGCGGCGGCGGTGCAGAAATTCATCTGATGGCGGCCGCCGGCCAGCACCGACCACAGATAATCCTTGCCGAACAGCCGGTCGGCGGTGCGCTTCATGAAGAACAGATTATCGAGATCGGCGCCGATGCCGCCGAGGATGCCGAAGATCAACTGTACGAAGACCGGCGGCTTGAACAGGCCTTTGTCAATCAGGTGTGCAAGATTGTAGAGATGGCCGGTGTCATAGCATTCATGCTCGAATTTCACGCCGTGGCCTTCGCCGAGAGTCTTGTAGACCTTCTCGATGTCGCGGAACGTGTTGGGAAAGATGTAGCCGTCGGAGTTGAGCAGATAGCTCTCCTCCCAATCGTATTTCCAGTTCTTGTAGCGCTTCGCCATGGGATAGAGCGCGAAGTTCATCGAGCCCATGTTCATCGAGCACATTTCCGGCGACAGCGTGTCGGCCGCCGAGATGCGCTGCTCGACCGTCATGGTCACCGCGCCGCCGGTGGTGATGTTCACCACCGCGTCGGTGGCCTGCTTGATACGCGGCAGGAATTGCATGAAGACCGACGCCTCGGGCGACGGCCGGCCGTCCTTGGGGTCGCGCGCATGCAAGTGCAGGATGGCGGCGCCGGCCTTGGCGGCATCGATCGCCTGGGTGGCGATCTGGTCCGGCGTGATCGGCAGCGCGTCCGACATGGTCGGCGTATGGATCGAGCCGGTGATCGCGCAACTGATGACGATTTTCGCCATTGCTGTCTTCCTCCCCTGTCGCCCTGGGACTGCGCCCGGCGTCGCGCAAAACTCTTATATCGGCGTTGCCGCCTCGGCAATGCCGAGCTTGGCGATGATGGAATCGACGATGTCGCGGGGATGCGGCGCGATCGAAACCGTGATCGGACGTTCGTCCGCGGCCGGCTCTTCGAGCGCTGCGAACTGGCTCTCGAGCAGCGACGCCGGCATGAAATGGTCGTCACGGGCGGCGATGCGCCGCGCGATCAATTCGCTGTCGCCTTTGAGGAAAACCAGGCGCACATCGCGCCGCTCGCCGACCAGAATATCGCGATAGGCGCGCTTGAGCGCCGAGCAGGCGACGACACCGTGACTGCCGGCTTTGCGCGTGTTGTCGATCCAGGCGGCGATGGCGCGCAGCCACGGCCAGCGATCCTCGTCGGTCAGCGGCTCGCCGTGATGCATCTTCTCGACGTTCGATTCCGGATGAAACCAGTCGCCGTCCTCGTAGGTCCATTGCAGCCGATGCGCCAGCATCGATGCGACCGTGCTTTTGCCGGAGCCGGAAACGCCCATGACCACGATGACGGAAGGAATGTCCGATGGCGCCTTCATGACACGCCCTGCGGCGCTGCGGCGCGGTCGAGCAGCCAAACCAACTCACCGTCCGAATAGGCGCGGCTGCCCGGCAAATCTTCGCCCGCGAACACGCGTTGCAGAATGTCGCGCTTGCCTGAGCCGTCGACCAGGAACAGCATTTCGCGCGTCGAGGCGTGCGCCGGGAACGTCAGGCTGACGCGCGGCACGAACGGCTCCATGCCGGCCTTGGTCACGGCGAGCACCCAGCGGTTCTTTTCGTCGAGCGCGCGCGAGCCCGGGAACAGCGAGGCGGTGTGGCCGTCGGGACCGAGACCCATGAGCACGAGGTCGAACAGCGGCCGCGCCGGATCGAGCCGTTCCGCGCCGTAAAAGCTCTTGAGCTCGTCTTCATAAATATTCGCCGCGCCCTCCGGATAATTGGCGTCGGTCGGGATAGGATGGATGTTGCCGTGGGGCGCGGGGCTGCGGTCGAGAAACAGCCGCCGCGCCATGCCCATATTGCTCAACGGATCGCTTTGCGGAACGAAGCGGTCGTCGCCCATGAACCAATGCACGCGCTCCCACGGCACCTTGCTGCGCCACGGCTCTTCGGCCAGCAAACGATAAAGCCCTTCGGGACTGGAGCCGCCGGTGAGACAGACTGCGCTGCGGCCGTCCCGCGCGACGCGCTTCACAAGACGCTGCGCCGCCGCCTCGGCGAGAGCGGCCGTATCCGCGGCCACGACGATTTCACGTTGCTTGTCGGAACTCATCCACAGACCTCACGCGATGGCGCGCCAGCGGCGGCCGTCTTGGGCCAAGAGCCGCTCGGCCTCGGCAGGGCCTTCGCTGCCGGCGCGATAACTCGCCAGCCCCCGGCCGCCGGCGTCGCGCCAGGCCTCCATGAACGGCTGCACCACATGCCAGCCGGCCTCGATACCATCGGCCCGCGGATAGAGAATGGCATCGCCGATCATGCAGTCATAGATCAGCGTCTCGTAACCGGTCGACGGCGCCACGTCGAAATAATCCTCGTATTTGAACGTCATGCCGACGCCACCGATCGCGATCGACGGCCCCGGCACCTTGGCGTTGAACTCGAGCCCGATGCATTCGTTGGGCTGGATACCCAGTACCAAAAAGTTCTGCGCCAGGTTCTCGATCGGCGTGTCGCGGAACATCGCCACCGGCGCCTGCTTGAATTTGATCGCCACCTCGGTGCGTTTGGCGCACAGCGCCTTGCCGGTGCGCAGATAGAACGGCACCCCGGCCCAGCGCCAGTTATCGATCATCAGCTTGAGCGCGACATAAGTCTCCGTGGTGCTGTCGGGTTTGACGTCCTTGGTGTCGCGATAGGCCTCGACAGCGCGATTGTCGATGGTGCCCTCGGTATATTGCGCGCGCACCGCATTGCGCAGCGCCTCGTCGTGGGTTTGCAATTGCACCGCATCGAGCAATTCCGCCTTGCCGGCGCGCACTGAATCGGCGGCAAAACGCGCCGGCGGCTCCATGGCGACGAGCGAGAGCAGCTGGAACAAATGGTTCGGCACCATGTCGCGCAGCGCGCCCATCGAGTCGTAATAATTGCCGCGGCGGCCTACGGTCAGCGCCTCGGCGACCGTGATCTGCACGTGGTCGATATGGTCGCGATTCCAGATCGGCTCGAACAGGCCGTTGGCGAAGCGCAGCACCAATATGTTCTGCACCGTCTCCTTGCCGAGATAGTGGTCGATGCGGAAAATCTGATCTTCCTTGAGAATGCCGAGCAGTTTTTGATTGAGGGAGCGCGCCGAAGCGAGATCGGTGCCGAACGGTTTTTCAATGATGATACGCCGCCATGCGCCGTCTTCTTCGCGCGCCAACCCCGACTCGCCGAGATGGCCGCCGATCGGCCCGAAACCGGCGGGGGGCGTGGCCAGATAGAACAGGCGGTTGCCGTTGGTCTTGACCTCGCTTTCGATGCGGGCTAGCTCGCGGCCGATTTTTTCGTAAGTTTGCGGATCGTCCGGGTCGCCCTGCACATAGGCGACGCAGCCGAGAAGCTTCTTCACGGCGGCGGCGTCGATCTTGCGGGTGGCGAAGCGCGGCAGGCTTTTCTCGAGGTCGGCGCGGAACGCCTCGCTCGAGGATTCGCTGCGCGCGACGCCGATCAAGGCGAAGGCCTCCGGCAACAGGCCTGAGACTTCGAGATTGTACAGCGCCGGAACCAGCAGCCGGTGCGTGAGGTCGCCCGACGCGCCGAAAATCACCAGGCAGCACGGATCGGCCGGCCGCGGCGTCGCCGTTGTTGCCGTCATGATTGCTTGGCTTTCGGCTCGACGTGATCGCCAAAGCCCTTGCGCATGGCGGAGAGGATTTTTTCCGCAAAAGTGTGACTCTGCCGCGAGCGGAAGCGGGTGTAGAGCGCCGCCGACAGTACGTCGGCCGGCACCGCCTCCTCGATTGCCGCCATGATGGTCCAACGGCCTTCGCCGGAATCCTCGACCACGCCCTCAAAACCGTCGAGCTTGTCATCGGCGGCGAGTGCGCTTGCCGTCAGATCGAGCAACCACGAGCTGATGACGCTGCCGCGCCGCCAGACTTCGGCGATGTCGGCGAGATCGAGAGCGAAGCGGCCATCTTCGGGCAATGTTTTGCCGTTGGCATTTTTCAAGATGTCGAAACCTTCGGCGTAGGCCTGCATCAGGCCGTATTCGATGCCGTTGTGCACCATCTTGACGAAGTGGCCGGCGCCGTTCGGTCCGGCGTGGATATAGCCGTGCTCGGCGCGTGGATCGCGGCCGTCGCGCTTTGCCGTGCGTGGCACATTACCGAGGCCGGGCGCGAGCGCTGCGAAAATCGGATCGAGGCGGTCGACGATCGCCTTGTCGCCGCCAATCATCATGCAATAGCCGCGGTCGAGACCCCATACGCCGCCGCTGGTGCCGACATCGACATGATGGATGTTGCGCTCCTTGAGCATCTTGGCGCGGCGGATGTCGTCGCGCCAGAACGTGTTGCCGCCGTCGAGCACGATATCGTCGGCGGCGAGCAGTTTGGCGAGCTCGGCGATCACGTCCTCGGTGATCTTGCCGGCCGGCAGCATCACCCAGACCGCGCGCGGCGGCCGCAGTTGCTGCACCAGCGCATCGAGACCGCCGGCGCCCTTTGCGCCATCGTGGCTCAGTGCGGCGACCGCTTTGGCGTCGTGATCGTAAACGACCACCTCGTGGCCGTTTTTAATCAGACGACGGGAAATATTGCCGCCCATGCGGCCGAGACCGATCACGCCGATCTGCATTATCAACTCCGTTCACGCCAGTGCGCGCTGGATCGCGGCCTCGAGTTCGGCGAGGCCGGCTTGCAAATCACCTTTGACATGAGCCCGAAGCGCGCGCCGGCCGCGTTCCAGCAGCACGTCGAAATCGCCGCGGGCCTGCGCCGCTTTCACCACGCCGAAGCTCGCGCGATGTCCGGGCACCGGCAAATCCTCGGCATCGTCGGCGGTGATTTGCAAAAGCACACCGCTGTCCGGCCCGCCTTTGTAGGCCTGGCCGGTGGAATGCAGAAAGCGCGGGCCGAATTCGAGACAGGTCGCGACATGGCGCCGGTCGCGCACCGCGAGCCGCGATTTTTGCAGCGGCGCGGCGTTGGCATCGTCACGCGCGATATAGGCGAGCACCGCAAAATAGTCGCCGGCACCGATGCGGCCGAGATGGGCCTTGAGCCAGCCCTCGAGCGTCGCGCCGGCGCCGGCCGCGGCCAAGGCCTTGGCGTTGGCGTCGTCGGTATAAAGGTCGATGGATTTACTGGACAACGCCGGTGCCTCGGCCGGCAACGCGCCGGTCTTTTCGAACGCCGCCGTCAGCTCGCGGGTCTTGGTCTTGCTGGCTTCCACGTCGGGCTGATCGAACGGATTGATGCCGATGACCGCGCCGGCGACCGCAGTCGCGATCTCGAAGCGGAAAAATTCCTGGCCGATATGTTCGGGCGATTCCTGTTTGATGCGCACCACCGGATGGCCGGCCGCTTGCAGCTTCGCAAGCTTGGCCTCGCGCCCGGAATCCGCTTCACCATCGAGCGTGAGATCGATGAAGAAGCGATCGTCGCCGTAAAGCTGCGCCGCTCCGAGCGGCTCGCCGTCGATCGGGACAAGACCTTTGCCGTTCTTGCCGGTCGACTCGGCGAACAATTGCTCGGCCCAGGCGCCGAAATCGGCCAGGCGCGGCGACGCCAGAATAGTCGCCTTGTCGCGGCCCGCCCGCGCGGCGGCGCCGAGCGCGAGCCCGAGCGCGACGCCGGGATTTTGCGACGGCGGCACATCAGGGCCGCACGAACGCATCATCACGCGCGCCGAATTTTCCAGCGCCGCAATGTCGATGCCGGCGATAGCAGCCGGCACTAGACCGAACGGCGACAACACCGAATAGCGCCCGCCGATGCTGGGGATGCCGAAAAACGTCCTACGGAAGTTTTGCGCCTTCGCCGTCTGCTCCAGCGCCGAGCCCGGATCGGTGATGGCGACAAAATGCCGGCCGGCTTTGTCTTCGCCAAGCGCGTCGGCGACGCGCTTGAAAAAGTAATCCTTGAAGATATTCGGCTCGGTGGTACTGCCCGACTTGCTCGACACGATGAACAAAGTCTTGCCGAGATCGAGCGTGCCTTCGATCGCTTTGATCTGCGCCGGAACGGTGGAATCGAGAATGCGCAAGCGCGGAAAGTTTTGTTTTTGGCCGAACACGGTGGCCAAAACTTCCGGGCCGAGGCTCGAACCGCCCATGCCGAGGAGGAGCGCGTCGGCAAAACCTTCTTGCCTGATCTCGTCGGCGAAAGCCTGGTAGCTTTTGATCTGATCCGCCTCGACACCGTCGAGCCAGCCGAGCCAGCGATCTTCGTCGGTGCCGGTCCACAACGATTTGTCGCCCTGCCACAGCTTTCGCACATTGCCGCGGCTGCGCCACTCCTCCGCCGCGGCATCGACCTTCTTGGTCAATGCATCGCCCAGCGCCAAGGTTTGCGTGTCAATCTTGCCGTCGAGGATTTTGTCGCGCTTCTGCGCCACGGCGGCGAACAGCTTGTCGGCGGCATCGGCGAACAGCCGCACGCCCTCCTCGACCAGCTTGTCGGTCACCGCGTCGAGCGAAATCCCGGCGCGGCCCAGATCGCCGAGCACGCGTTGCGCGTCGGCGACATTGGCGTCCAGCGTATCGGCGAGCTTGCCGTGGTCGCGGAACGCATCCATGGTCGCGACCGGAATGGTGTTGACGGTGTCGCGCCCGATCAACTCTTCGACATAGAGCACGTCGCTATAAGCTTTGTTCTTGGTGCCGGTCGAAGCCCACAGCAACCGCTGCGTCTTTGCGCCTTTCGCGGCCAGCGCCTGCCAGCGCGCGCCGTCGAACAGACGCTTGTAGCGCTGATAGGCGAGCTTGGCGTTGGCGACGGCGATCTTGCCTTTGAGCGCCTTGAGGCGCGCTTTCTCGTCCGGATCGTTGGCCTGCGCGATCTTCTCGTCGAGCAATTTGTCGACCGCGGTGTCGATGCGGCTGACGAAAAAACTTGCCACGCTGGCGATCTGCGAAATGTCGCCGCCCTTGGCGGCCAACACCTCCAGGCCGGACAGATAGGCTTCGACCACCTGCTCGTAGACAGCTTGCGCGAACAGCAGCGTGATATTGACGTTGATGCCGCCGGCAATCAGATCATGGATCGCCGGCATGCCTTCTTGTGTGCCCGGCACCTTGATCATCAGGTTCTTGCGGCCGACCTCGCGCCACAGCCGCTTGGCTTCGTCGATCGTGCCTTGGGTGTTCTTGGCGAGATACGGCGAGACTTCGATGCTGACATAGCCGTCGGCGCCATGGGTGGCGTCGAAGGTCGGGCGCAGCACGTCGGTGGCCTGCTGGATGTCCTCGACCGCCAGATGCTCGAACAGCTCGCCGACGGAGCGATCCTGCACCTGCAGCATGCGGGCGATGGCCGCGTCGTATTCGTCGGAATGGCCGATGGCCTGCTCGAAGATCGACGGGTTCGACGTCACCCCGCGCAGGCCGTCGTCGTCGGCGAGCTTCTTCAAGCCGCCCTTGGCGATGAAACCGCGGGACAGGAAATCGAGCCAGACGGCCTGGCCGTGATCCGCAAGCGATTTTAGGGTATTCATTGTCGCAAATTCCTTGAATTCTTTGCAATCTGCGATTCGGCGGCCTGCACCACTTTATCCGCCACGAAGCCGAATTTCTGCAGCACATCCTTGATCGGTGCCGATGCACCGAAGCTGTGCATGCCGATGATGGCGCCGTGACAGCCGGCATAACGATCCCAGCCGATCACAGAACCCATTTCCACCGCAACCCGCGCTTCGACGTGAGGCGGCAGCACCGCGTTACGATAATGCTCGTCCTGGCGCTCGAACAGCTCCCAGCTCGGCATGCTGACGACCCGGGCGGCGAGGCCTTTTTGCGCGAGATGCTCGCGGGCCGCGATGCAGAGCTGCACCTCGCTGCCGCTTGCGATCAGGATCACTTGCGGCGCGCCGTTTTCGGCGTCGGCCATCACATAGGCGCCGCGCGCCAGACCCGAAGCCGGCGCATAGCGGGTACGGTCGAACACCGGCAACTTCTGGCGGGTCAGCGCCAAGCAGACAGGCTCCTCGGTCAAACCGAAAATTACCCGATAAGCCTCGCGAACCTCGTTAGCGTCTGCGGGACGCAACACAATCAGGTTCGGAATGGCGCGCAGCGCCACGAGCTGCTCGATCGGCTGATGGGTTGGGCCATCCTCGCCGAGACCGATCGAGTCGTGGGTGAAGACGTGAAAGACCGGCAGCTTCATCAATGCCGCGAGCCGGATCGCCGGCCGCATATAGTCGCTGAAGGTGAGAAACGTCGCCCCGAAAGCGCGCAGTTTTGACAGCACGAGTCCGTTCACCACGGCGCCCATGGCGTGCTCGCGGATGCCGAAATGCATGTCGCGACCGCCCGGCTCATGGGGTTCGAGCTGGCCCGCGCCGTCGAAGGTAAAATTGGTCTTGGTCGAGGGCGCCAGATCGCCGGCGCCGCCGATCAGCCACGGCACATGCTCGGCGATGGCATTGAGCACTTTGCCGGATGCGTCCCGCGTGGCGATGCCCTTGTCGTCGCCCGGAAATGCCGGCAAGAGCGCATCCCACTGCTCCGGCAAGGCGCCGGACAACAGCTGCTCGATCTCGCGCGCGGCTTGCGGAAATTCCCGCCGGTAGGCGGCGAACAACTCTTCCCAATCGTCGCGCAGCGCCCGGCCGCGCCGGCCGATGTCTTCGCGGAATTGATTGTAGACGCCGTCCGGCACCAAAAATTGTGCGTCTTCCGGCCAGCCGTAAAAGCGTTTGGTGAGACGTACCTCCTCCTCACCGAGCGGATCGCTGTGCGCCGCGGCCGTATTCTGCTTATGCGGCGCGCCGTAGCCGATGATGCTGTCGACGATGATGAGCGTCGGCCGGTCCTTGATGCGGCGGAATATTTTTATCGCCTCGGCGAACGCCGCGGTGTCATTGGCATCGCGCACGCGCAAGACGTTCCAGCGATAGCCCTTGAACCTCGTCTCGACGTCTTCGCTGAAGGCGAGCTTGGTGTGGCCTTCGATGGTCACCGTGTTGTTGTCGTAGATCCAGCACAGATTGCCGAGACCGAGATGGCCGGCGAGCGACGCCGCCTCGCTGGCAACGCCCTCCATCAAATCGCCGTCGCTGCAAATCGTGTAGACGTCGTAGTCGAACAGCGTGAAGCGCGGCTTGTTGTAATGCGCGCCGAGGAAGCGCGACGCGATCGCCATGCCGACGCTGTTGCCGCAGCCCTGGCCGAGCGGGCCGGTCGTGGCCTCGACGCCGGTGGTATGACCGTATTCCGGATGGCCGGGGGTGACGCTGTCGAGCTGCCGGAAATTCTTGATGTCGTCGAGACTCACCGCCGGACGATCGGTGACGCTTTGCCCGTCGACGCGGCGCACCTGGGCGAGGTGCAGCAGCGCATAGAGCAGCATACAGGCATGGCCGGCCGACAGCACGAAGCGGTCACGGTTGGCCCACAGCGGATCGGTCGGGTCGTAGCGCAAAAACTGCTGCCACAGCGTATAGGCGACCGGCGCAATCCCCATCGGCGCGCCGGCATGGCCGGATTGCGCCTTCTGCACGGCGTCGATAGCCAGCGTGCGGATGGTATTGACGCAGAGCCGGTCGATGTCCGCCTGCGAATCGGCCGTGGAACGGGTGCGCGGATGGGTCGATGCAGTTTGAGCAGGCATGATTCAGCGCTCACCGGCCAAGAGATTAAAAATCGCCCTTGATGGAACGATTGAAGGCCCAAGCCGTTCCATGCGACCGCGGGCCAAAGCGGCGCTGCGGCTTATTGCGCCTTGGCCTTCCGGATCGCCGTCCAAATGGCATAGGGCGTCGCCGGCATCGTGATATCGCGGACGCCGAGGTCGGCCAAGGCGTCGAGGATGGCGCTGACCATGACGGCGGGCGCCGCCGTGGTGCCGCCTTCGCCGCCGGCCTTGATGCCGAGTGGGTTGGTGGGCGACAGCACCTCGGCGATCTCGGTCTTGAACGGCGGCAAAATGTCGGCGCGCGGCATGCCGTAGTCCATCAGCGAGCCGGTCAACGGCTGGCCGGAATCGGGATCGAGAAAGATCTGCTCCCACATCGCCTGGCCGACGCCCTGGGCGATGGCGCCATGGGTCTGGCCGTGCACGATCAGGGGATTGATGCAGCGGCCGACGTCGTCGACCGAGGCGTAGCGGGTGATCGCGGTCTCGCCGGTGTCGGGATCGACCTCGACCTCGCAGATGGCGGTGCCGTTGGGGAAGACCGGCTCGTGCATCTCGTTGTCGGTGACCACGGCGATGCCGTCCTTGAGCGCCTCAGGCAGCTTGTGCCGCGCCGCCTCGCCCGCCAGCTCGAGAAAATCGAAAGTCAGATTGGTATCGCGCGACACAAAGCGGCCGTCGCTGAACGAGACACTTTCGGGCGCAGCGCCCATGACGCTGGCCGCGATCGCCTTGCCCCTGGCGATGAGATCGACCGCGGCCTTGGAGAATACCGTCGCGGCATGGCGCATGGAGCGGCCGGAATGGGAGCCGCCGCCGACTTTCACCACATCAGTGTCGCCGAGGACGATACGCACGCTCTCGGCCGGCACGTGCAGCAGGTCCGAGATCACTTGCGCAAAACTCGTCTCATGGCCCTGCCCGCTCGGCTGGGTGCCGATCACCACATCGACGCGCCCCTCGGGCTGCACCTTGATGCGCGCCTGCTCGCGCGGCGCACCGATGGACGACTCGACGTAGTTGGCAAGGCCACGGCCCAACAACTTGCCGCGGCGTTTCGCTTCGCGGCGGCGCGCGGCAAAACCTTTCCAATCGGCGATCTCCATCGCCCGGTCCATATTCTCCGCGTAGCGGCCGCTATCGTAGAGCATGCCGACTGAATTCCGGTATGGCATGGCTTTAGGCGGAACCAGGTTCTTGCGGCGCAGCGCAATACGATCCACGCCAAGCTGGGCCGCGGCAGTGTCGATCAGGCGTTCGACGGCGAAAGTGACTTCCGGCCGGCCGGAGCTGCGATAGGCATTGGTCGGCATGGTGTTGGTGAACACCGCCACCGCGCGCAAAGTCGTCGCCGGAATCGCATAGGAGCCGGGAATGAGGCCCGAGCCCTTGCTCAGCGGCGACAGCGACACGCAGCGCGCGCCGACATTGCTGATATTGGTGGCGCGCATGGCGATGAAGCGATGCTTGTCGTCGAGCGCCAGTTCGACCTTGGTCACCAGGTCGCGGCCTTGATAATCGCTGAGGAAAGCTTCCGAGCGCGTGGCGGTGAATTTCACCGGCCGGCCGATCTTTTTCGCCGCCCACAGCACGAGGCCGAATTCGACGAATGTCCGATTGCGGGTGCCGAAATTGCCGCCGACGTCGGGCGAAATGACGCGCAAATTCTCCGGCGCGACACCGAGCACCTGAATGAGCTCGTTCTTCTGCCGCACCGCGCCGCCGGAGCCGGCATAGAGCGTGTAGCGGCCGGTCGCTGAATCGTAATGGCCGAGCGCGGCGCGCGGCTCGAGCGGCACGCCGGTGACTCTGCCGATATGAAAGTTCTTCGCCACCACATGCGCGGCGCGGGCGAACGCCTGATCGGTCGCTTCGACATTGCCGAATACGGTCTCAACCGTGACGTTGTTCGGCACCTCGTCCCACAGCAGCGGCGCGCCGGGTTTCATTGCGTCCTCGGAATGCAGCACGAACGGCAATTCCTGGTAACGCACCTCGAGCGCCTCAGCGGCATCCAAGGCCTGCGCCTTGGTCTCCGCCACAACCATGGCGACCGCTTCGCCGACGTGCCGCACCTTGTCGGCCGGCAACAGCGCATTGGGGCCGATGAACACCGCGCCGCCTTTGGGCCCAGTGAGCTTCATATCGAATTTGGTCTTCGGAACCGGATCGTGCGGGATCGGCCCAAGCTTGTCGGCTAAGCAGTCGGCGCCAGTGAACACGCCGAGCACGCCCGGCATCGCCTTCGCCTGTGCGGCATCGATCGCGACAATGCGCGCATGCGGGTGCGGCGAGCGCACCATCACCGCATAGGCCTGGCCGTCGAGATTGAAATCGTCGGTGAAACGGCCCTTGCCGGTAATCAGCCGCGCATCTTCCTTGCGCGGCAACGGCTTGCCGATGAAGCGGTAGCCGGTTTCGTCCGGTCTGGTTTTGTCGTCCATTGATCCTCGCCGCTGCAACTGGCCGGGCCCGCAACTTACTACACCGCGCGCTCATTTCCAGAACCAGCCATCACGGTGGACAGCCGGACAGCCCACGCCGGCCATGCTAAAAGCGCGGATGGGCGGGCAGGCATCAGCATGGCATTCGAATTCGGCGTCTTTCTGGAGTTTCCGCGCTGCCCGGCACGGTCCGACGCCGAGGCATTCGCTCAATCCTTTGCCCAGGCCGACGCCGCCGAACGCTGGGGCTTCGACGCGGTCTGGCTCGCCGAATTACACTTCGCGCCGGAGCGGTCTATCGCCTCAGCGCCGCTCGTTCTCGCCAGCGCCATAGCCGCGCGCACGCGTCGAATGAAGATCGGCATTGGCGTCCAGGTGCTGCCACTGTGCCATCCGTTGCGGCTGGCCGAGGAAGTCGCGACGCTCGACCATATCAGCGAGGGACGGCTCATCCTCGGCGTTGGCCGTAGCGGCATTCCGCGTTCTTACGAGGCGTACGGCATACCCTACAGCGAGAGCCGCGAACGCTTCGCCGAAGTGCTGGAGATCCTGCATCGCTCGTGGAGCAATGAACCCTTCTCCTTCGCGGGCAATTTCTACAAATTCAGCGGCATTGCCGTCGTTCCGCGACCGCTGCCGAACTTGCGATCTCGGCTGCGCGTTGCTGCGACGAGTCCCGACACCTTTGCGGCCATCGGCGCCATGGGTCTGCCGATCTTCGTTGCCGTGCGGCTGGGCACCATCGAGGAACTAGGTCCGCAGATCGAAGCCTATCGGGCGGCATTCCGCGCCGCCGGCCATGCCGGGCAAGGCGAAGTCTACCTGCGCGTGCCGATCTACGTCGCCGATACCGCGGCGGCCGCACGCGCCGATCCCGAGGACTCCATCCTTCAATTCTATCGAGCGCTGGGGCTGCAACTCGAGCGCTCGGCCGCGCTTGCGGGCATGCGCACAAGCGAACGGCGAGCGGAGCGAGGACAGGCGCTGCAAACGATCTCGTACCCTGACGTGCTGCGCGACAAGGTGATCGTCGGGACGCCGGACGCCGTAGTGAAGCGGCTTGCGGAGCTGACCCGCCTGCTCGGTCTCAGCGGCGTGCTCGCCGAGATCAATTGCGGCGGTCGAATTTCCGCCGACAAGGTGATGCGCTCGGTGCAGCTGATGAGCGAGCGAGTCGTACCGCATTTCCGTTGACGGGATGCGTCGACCACATCGCTACGCCGCCCGCGCATACGCCTGGTCGATCAACCGCACCATCCGCGCGCAGTCGTGCACGCTGATCGGCGGCGGCGCGCCGCGCTGCCAGTGGTCGAGGGCGTCGCGCACCGCGGTGAAATAGGGCGCGGTGAGGTCGGTGCCGGGAAAGACCTCGTCGCCGGCGGCGGTGGCGAGCTTGAGGATGCCGTCCTTCATGGTGAGGATGCCGTCGCGGCCGGCGAGCTTCCACTCGCCGTCGGTGCCGTCACGGGGAAAGCCGTTGCCGACTTCGACCGTGCCGAGAACGCCGCTCGCCGAGCGCAGCATCACCGACGCATAGTCCTCGACCGCGCACTCATGCGCGCGCCGGCTCACTTGGGCGCCGGTCACCTGCGCCTCCTCGCCGGTCAGGTGCAGGAACATGTCAAAGCCGTGGGGGCCGAGATTGCGCACGCAGCCGCCGCCGGCCTCGGCCGGATCGAGCATCCAGGCGCAATCCCAGGCCGGATAGCGCGCCGGCCCCGGCCGGTTGATGCGGACATAGATGTGCGACAGCGGCCCGAGACGACCGGCGGCGATCAGGTCGCGGGCGCGCTTGGCGAAGGGTGTGTAGCGCTGCGCCATGGGCACGGCGACGAAGGCGCCGAGCCGCGCCGCCTTGGCCGCCACCGCATCGACCTCGGCGGCGCTGATCCCCATCGGCTTTTCCATCAGGAACGGATAGCCGGCATCGAGGAGATCTTGGGCGATCGCCGCCATCTGCCGGTGCCGGCCGAGCGCCAGGACGAAATCGGGGCGGGTTTCCGCCAGCATCTTGCCGTAGTCGGCAAAAGTCGGCGGGTTTCCCACCTCGGCCGCCCGTTTGGCGAGGATCCCGGCGTCGGAATCCTGGAGGGCGACCAATTCGACGTCCGGCATGGCCAGGAGGTGGCGCAGATAGGCGGCGTCGTTGAGCGCATGCCAGTGGCTGACCCCGACGGCGGCGATGCGG
>Ga0210398_10001481_pt1 | contig 24173 bp, 22 predicted proteins | sample IncBWC4OmetaG_FD_161047 | JGI IMG/M metagenome (GOLD analysis project Ga0210398, IMG submission 161047) | Forest soil microbial communities from Barre Woods Harvard Forest LTER site, Petersham, Massachusetts, United States - Inc-BW-C-4-O | ecosystem: Environmental > Terrestrial > Soil >...
GGTAAACAACTTCAGCAACGTTCTCAAGTTCGACGAGCGGGACATTCTCACCGACACCCACGAAGTGGAATACGGTTTTGTAACCCGGCTCTATGCCAAGCGAATGTCGGATCAGCCGGAGGATTGCGGCAGGATTATGTCGGCGATCACGGTGGGCGGCCCCGCTCCGGAGGCCAGCGTTCCCTGGCAGCACACCAACCCGCTGGCCGGTCCCGGGTGTCAGCCCGGGCCGCCGGTGCGCGAGCTGGTTACCTGGGAACTGGCCCAGAAATATTTCCTCGATCCCACCTTCGGCGGAGCTTTGATCCCCGGCCAGCGTAATGTGTTCACCACGACTGCCGACCTGACGGGAATCGCATTTCTTACCGAGCCCCGCCACCTGTCGCCTCTGGTGTCGCGATTACGCGTGGAGACCAGCACGCGCACGGACACGGAATGGGACATGGACTACGACTTCCAGGGCAATCGCTTCAATGCCAGCACCTTGCTCGTTAACTACCACGTCGGGCAAGTGACGGTGGGCGCAGGCGATGCGATGCTGCAGATACCCGGGCAAACTGTGACTTCGTCCTCAGGCTCGGCCGGGCCTGCGCGCTTCAACCAATTTCGGGCTGCCCTGGGATACGGCAGCGTCACCAAGCGCGGCTTCAGTGCCGCCGGGAGCTTTGGCTTTGACGCCTATGTCAACCAGTTGCAGTTTGTCAGCGCGCAGGCCACCTACAATTGGGATTGCTGCGGCATGACGCTCGAGTATCGCAGTTACACGGTCGCCAACGTGCGCAATGAGAATCTGTTTCTCTTCAACTTCACCCTGGCAAACATTGGCGGCTTCGGCAGTTTGCGGCAGCAAGGACGCCTGTACTAACAGTTTTCCGGACACCGGATTAAGGCGCGAAGGCATCCAAGCCTGCTACCATAACCTCTATGTTCGCCGTGACCGACCTTGAACCCAAGCGCTCGCTGCTCGAAGCGAGCCTGGGTAAGCTGGGGAGCCTCCTGGTCGCCTATTCTGGTGGCGTCGATTCCGCTTACCTGGCCTGGGTTGCTCGCCGTGCGCTCGGAGATCGAATGCTGGCGGTTATCGCGGACTCTCCCAGCCTGGCCCGCACCCAGCTCTCCGACGCCATCGCGTTCGCTCAGGAACAATCCATCCCGCTGGAGGTAGTCGCGACGTCGGAACTGGATCGGCCGGAGTACATCCGCAACGACTCCGGGCGCTGCTTTTTTTGCAAAGACGAACTTTTCACGCTGATGGAAGATTTGTGCCAAGCCCGCGGCTTCGACGCCATCGCCTACGGCGTGAACCTGAACGACCAGGGAGATTTCCGTCCCGGCCAGAAGGCCGCGGCCAATCACCACGTCAGGGCGCCACTTCTCGATGCCGGCTTGACCAAGGACGAGATTCGCCTCCTGGCTCGCCAGGCTGGCCTGCGCATCTGGGACAAGCCCGCTTCGGCTTGCCTTTCGTCTCGCATCGAATACGGGCGTCCGGTTACCCGTGAGGCTCTAGCCGTCGTGGAAAAAGGCGAAGATGCCCTGCGGGCTCTGGGTTTTCGTCAGTTCCGGGTCCGTCATCACGGCGAAATCGTCCGCATCGAGATCTCTCGCGAGGAACTCCCCCATGCCCTCGATCCCGCCCTGGCGGCACAACTGGCAAGCACTTTCAAAGCTCTGGGCTTTAAATTCGTCACCCTCGATTTGGAAGGCTTCCGCTCCGGATCCATGAACGCTTTACTCAGTGCCGAGGACTTGCTTCGCCAAACTGGTTGAAGCCAACCACCCTCGACTCAGGCATACTCAGGGCATTCGCCGTCTTCATGCCTGCCCTGCCATATGAGATAATCAACCCTGATCCTGCAATGTTCAGGCGGTTTTTAGTGATTCTATTTCGACGCTCTTTCCTTCTGCTGCTGGTGGTTTGCCTAGGCTGTGCTGCCCAATCCGTTTCCCCCGAGTTAGCCCAAAAAATCGAGCGCCAGGTGCGTTCCTACTACAAGGTTCCAGCGGAGCTAAAAGTGCTGGTGGGGTCAGCCTCGGCCAGCCCGGATTTTCCCAACTACGAATCCATAGTCGTGACCATCGACAGCGGAGATAAGAAACAGGATCTCAAGTTTTTGGTCTCCAAAGACCAGATGTCGATGATGCGCGTGGTCAAGTTTGATCTCAGCAAAGATCCCTACGCCGAAACCATGAGTAAGATCGACACTAGCGGCCGGCCCAGGCGAGGGGCGAAAGCGTCGAAGGTGGTGGTAGTCAACTTCGACGACCTGGAATGCCCGTTCTGTTCGCGGATGCATCAGGAGTTATTTCCCGAGATTCTCAAGGAGTACGGCGACCGCGTCACCTTCGTCTATAAAGATTATCCGCTGGTCGAGATCCATCCCTGGGCGACGCATGCTGCCGTGGATGCGAACTGCCTGGCCGCACAGAACCCCGATGCGTACTGGGACTTCGCCGACTACATTCACGCCAACCAGCACGACGTGAGCAACGAAAAAACCTCGGCGGCGCGCTTCGAAGCTCTCGACCGGCTTACCCTGTTGCAGGGCCAGAAGCACAACGTCGACAGCGGGAAGTTGCAGTCTTGCATCAAGGCACAGGACGACAGCGCGGTGAAGGCGTCCATGAAGGAAGCCGAAGGGATTGGAGTGGAAGCCACCCCCACGTTATTCGTGAATGGCGAGAAAATTGATGGCGCGGTGCCGCCCAGCGAATTGCGCGCCGCTCTGGATCGAGCCCTAAAAGACGCTAACTTGCCCATACCGGATCACGCCGCCGCGTCGGCGGCGCCAGTCGCCAAGTGATGGCTTGCCAGCAGCGGAGAATCTGTCGGCAAGGCAACAGTTTGAGGAGAGAAACGCTTTTGAAAAATAATCCGGAATTTGTCCGCTTGACGGCACTCCTGATGGCTGTCGTTGGGCTGACAACGCTGCTGGGCTGCAACTCGCAGGTGAGCGGGGACGTCATGGCCACGGTGGATGGCCGCAAGATTTTCCGCTCCGACGTCGACAAGTATTACGACAACCAGGTGGCGAGCGCACAGCAAGTGCCCGTCGGCGAACAGGCCACGATCCTCCGGCTCAACATTCTGCGACAGTTGATTGACGACGAGATGGTCATGCGGCGCGCCGAGAAACTCGGTCTGCTGGCCACCGAGGAAGAGGTCGATCGCAAGCTCAACGAGATCAAGTCTCCCTACACGCAGGAGGTATTCGATCAGCGGCTGAAGGAAAAAAAGATCACCTTGGAAGACTTCAAGCGCGATATCCGCCGCTCGATCACGGTCGAGAAAGTGATGAACAAGGAAGTATCCTCGAAGATCACCGTCACCGACCAGGACATCAACGATTATTTTGCCGCGCACAAATCCGAATTCAATCTGGTTGAACCGCAATACCACCTGGCGCAGATCTTCGTAACTCCCACCCCGAATCCGCAGGTGCACAACCAGAACAACAAGGCGCAGAATGACGCCGAGGCTCATAAAAAGATCCAGATGATTGCCAACCGTCTGGACAGCGGCGACGACTTCGCGACGCTGGCAATGAATTATTCCGAGGATCCCGAAACTTCCGGCAACGGCGGCGATCTCGGAACCGTACCCGAATCCTCGCTGCGCAACACCGATCCCGGCACGCGGGACACCGTGATGAAACTGAAGCCCGGGCAGTACAGCCCGATCATCAACGTGTTGAACCCTGCGAACAAGCAGGATGTGGGATTTCGCATTGTGAAGCTGGTGGCGAAGGAACCGGCGGGACAGCGCGACCTATCCGATCCGCGCGTGCAGCAAGCCATCCGTTCGCAACTCCATGATCGGCGCGAGCAGTTGCTGAAGGCGGCTTACTACGAGTTGTTGCGCGACTCCGCCAAAGTTGAAAACTACTACGCGAAAAGGATCCTGGACAGCAACGGGCTGATGAAGTAGGAGAGAACCGGCAGTTTACCAGCTGGCCGAGGAAATCATTCGACGATCGCGAGCACATCGCCGGCGTTCACGGCGGCGCCTTCCATCACCAAAATCTTCTGCACGGTGCCTTTCTTGGGCGATTTGATTTCGTTCTGCATCTTCATCGCCTCCACCACCGCGACACCGGTGCCCGATTCCACTGCATCTCCGTCGCCTACGAGTAAGCGCACAACCTTGCCCGGCATGGGAGCCACTATCTTCTTTGGACCCTGCTCGTCCCCAGCCCGGGTGCGGCCGCGCCAGGAGCGGGGATCGCGAACCTCCGCGGCGAACCGCGTGCTGCCTACCCATACATGCAGCTGGTTCGCCACGCGCTCGGACTTCACCTCGAACGCCAGGTTCCCGATGCGCAGCGAAAGCACATCGGGACGAGCCAGAATGCCATCCACTTCCAACTCTCGTCCTTCGAGACGGCAGGACCAGCGCCCTTCGGTGCGCTCAAGATCGAGCCGGTAACTTTTCCCGTCGATGGTTACGTCGTAGAGCATCAGAGGGTACTTCGATCCATGGTCGCGCTTACTCGAAAGCTTCGCGGCGGTCTCGACGCTTCCAGTTGGAGGCCGGCCGGCCGACTCCGGGCGCGGACCGACTGCCGTTCGCTGCTCCCCCGACCGCTGAGGAAAGCTCAGCAAACATGCCGGCGGCAATTGCGGCTACGAGGGCGGCCTCGCCATCGACCGCCTGGTCCTCGGTGCGCTTCAACATGCGATCGAGGAATCCGGTATCGAGCTTGGCGGCCCGAAAATCCGCGTCGCGCAGGATGCGGCGGAACAGCGAAATGTTGGTCTTGATTCCGCCGACAAAGTATTCGCTGAGCGCCCGCCTGAGCCGCGCGATGGCCTGATCGCGGTCGGTTCCATATGCGATCAGCTTGGCTAACAGCGGATCGTAATCAATCGGCACGTTCCAGCCTTCATACATGCCACTATCGCGCCGAATGCCAGGCCCGGAAGGCGCCAGGAGGAGGGTAATTCTGCCCGGGCTGGGAAAATAATTGTTGTCCGGATCTTCGGCATAAATGCGGCACTCCATGGCGTGCCCGCGGAGGCGCACATCGTCCTGCGTAAACGGCAACTTCTCTCCCGCTGCAATACGAATCTGCAAGTGAACCAGGTCCAGTCCGGTAATCAACTCGGTCACCGGATGCTCCACCTGCAACCGGGTATTCATCTCCAGGAAATAAAAATTCTTCTGCTGATCCACCAGAAATTCTACGGTTCCGGCGTTGGTGTAGGCCGCCGCTTCGGCGACCCGAACGGCAACTTCGCCCATCCTGCGCCGCATGTCGGGGTCGACGATCGGCGAAGGCGCTTCTTCCATGACTTTCTGATGACGCCGCTGCAGCGAGCACTCGCGCTCGCCGAGATAAACCGTGTTGCCGTGCTCGTCGGCCAGCACCTGCATTTCGATGTGCCGGGGATTGACGATCGCCTTCTCGAGGTAAACTTCGCTGTCGCCAAAGGATCGTTGCGCCTCGCTGCGCGCCGCTTCCAGTGACGACTTGAGCTGGTCAGGCGCGTGCACAAGGCGCATGCCCTTGCCGCCGCCACCCGCGGCAGCCTTCAACATCACCGGATAACCGATCCGCTCAGCCAGCTGACGGGCTTCGTCGGACGACTCCAAGCCATGGGAGGTGCCCGGCACGAACGGTACCCCCGCCTTCTCCATGGCCTGCCGTGCGCGGGTCTTCGATCCCATGGCATCGATCGCCGCCGCGCTGGGCCCGATGAATTTCACCCCGTGATCGACGCATGCCTGGGCGAACTTCGCATTCTCGGAGAGGAATCCGTACCCGGGATGGATGGCATCGGCGCCCGAGCGGCGGGCCACGTCGAGAATCTTAGGGATGTTGAGATAGGATTCGGAAGCAGCGGCCGGGCCAATCGGGTATGCCTCATCCGCTTGGCGAACGTGCAGCGCGGCGCGGTCCACATCGGAGTAAACCACCACCGCGGCAATCCCCATCTCGTGGCAGGCGCGCAGGACGCGCACCGCGATCTCTCCCCGGTTGGCGATCAGAATTTTCTTGAACATTCGCGCGGCCCGACGAAGCGTTCGACGAACCCATGATTCTACCGGAGATTGCGCGGCCGCAACGCGTCTTCTTTCTCTTCTATCTGGCCGGATCACATGTCAGGGTGACCAGAATCCTATTCCGGAAGGGTATAGCTTCAGTCGTCATCGGCCGAGGGCAACTACAGGTCGCAAGCCCTGGCGGGAGTCGCCGCATCGGCTGATTCAGTGCCTGATCGCGTGCCCGCTTCGAACAGGAGAAATACCGCCAGGATCAGCAACTCCGGCTCAATGGGATGACGGTACCGGGCATGAGGGAAAACAAAATAATAGGTCGTCGGGTAGGTCAGAATCAGTCCGGCGAAAAGCCACGCGCCGTGGACTTTCTGCCGCACCGCTCGCATTGCCCCTCCGATGGCGAGCACGGACCATGCCAGAAACAGGGAGTTGCGAAAGTCCCATGGGAGATGGCTGTCACTCGGCTTGGGCACGCCGTTCCAATAGTAGAAAAATCTCTTCAGGCTGACGATGGCGAAGCGGCCGGGATTTTCCCGCACCCATTCGAAAGCCAATCGCTTGCAATCTTCAGCGTAGGCCAGTTCGCCCATGCGCTTGAACCTCTCGAACTCAAGTTTGTTCAGATTGGGCTGAAGATAGGCCATCAGCATACCCTCCGCACCTTTGCCATTGCCCAGGCGAAACTGAAGGCCGAAGTCGTCGCGCAGAAAGACGAACCGTCCGAAGACTTCATAATTTCGCACAAGCCATGGGGCGAGCACGAGAAAGAAAATCGCAGACGAGAGCACAATCCCGGTGACCGAAGGCAGTCCGTTTTTGTATCTCTGGCGCCAGATCCACAAGCCACAGAAGGGCAGGAACGCGAGCATCGACGGATTTGCCAATGCACCTACGCCCCACAGGCCGGCGAACAGCAACCAGCCTTTTCGCTCGCGCGACGCTTGCAACTCAAAAGCCACCAGGAAGATCAAACTAAGAAGCAATGGCGTAAACGTTGTGTCCCAGATCCAGTGAATCGACCAGTACCAGATGTAAGGATTGAGCGCCCATCCCCACACCGACCAGATGGCGACGCGCTCGCCGAAGGTTCTGCGTGCGATCAAGAAAATCGGAATGATGGTGAGCGCGGCCGCGAGCGAGTTGATGGTCAGCAGGGCCCAGGCGGAAGCGTAGCTGTAAATCCCGAAGAGTCTGAAGACTTCGGCCATCAAGTAGGGATAAAGCGGAGGCTCCCACGCGGTTGGCCCGGTACTAGGGCCATAAGGATTGCTGAAGCCTTGTCCCAGCGCGATCGAACGAGCCACCCGCCCCATCTCCCAACCAAAGGCGAAATGATCTTCTTGCGGTCGCGTGCGGTATTCGTGGAACACCCCAATCATCGCCACCTGCAGAACAAAGGACCACACCACGAGCCAGAATATGGAGCGGGGAATGGGCAACTGGGATGGCTTTTCCATCGAGCGGAAGTGTATCAGCAGGAGCGAAGGGAGCGGATACGACTCGCCGACGTCATGATGCAGACAGAGGCGCGAAACTCCCCCGGAAATGGCGAACTCAGCTTGACCTCATCGCGGAAGGCCTTCTCCCACCGCGTGCTCCGCCCGAAATTAGCATATATCATTTGGAGTCTGCGACTTCGCCCCAATATCCAGCATGCTGCCTGCGAAAACCTCCGTGAATACCGAGAGCAAAGACGGCGGTGGGCGGCGGCTCGACTCTGTCGAGGCGCTCTGGACGCCGGTTTCATGGCTCACGCTTGCCCTCGTGACCGTGACCGCCGCGGCATTGCGCTTCCTGTTCCTGGCGAGAAAACCATTCTGGTTTGATGAATGCTTCAGCGTAGAGGTCGCCCGCCTGAGTTGGCATGACATGGTGCGCCTGTTATGGCGGCGGGAAGCCAACATGTCGTTGTATTACCTGCTGCTGCGCGGGTGGCTGCACTTTGGATCCAGTCCATTTTTCATTCGCGGGCTGTCGGTGATCTTTTCTCTGGCTACTTTGCCGGCGATTTTCTGGCTCGCCGGCAGGCTATTTGATCGCCGCGTCGCCCTGGTTGCGGTTGCACTGATGAGCTCGAACGCCTATGCCATCCGTTATGCGCAAGAGGCGCGCAGCTACTCGCTGTTTGTGCTGCTGGCCACGCTGTCGAGCGGATTCTTGGTCGCCACCTTGCGCGAGCCTTCGCGCCGCAACCGGATGGGACATGCTCTGGCCAGCGGGCTGGCGGTTTACGCTCATCTATACGCCGTGCTGCTGTTGGCGGCGCAATGGCTATCCGTGCCGGGGAAACGGCACCACACACAAACCACGACGCGCGCCCTCGGGCGCGCCTGGATCTGGATCGGAGTTGCATCATTGCCATTGCTGGTCTTTGCCGCCAAGACCGGCGCCGGGCCGATCCGATGGATTCAACGGCCGGGCTTTCCTGAGCTGCTGGATTTCGCCGAGCACCTTACGGGCAACGACGGACTGCCTCTGCTGCTGCTTTATGCAGTGGCTTGCTTGGCGGCACTCATGCCGCTACCGAGAACGGCGGGGCGGTGGGGCGCCGAAGTTGACGGGACGGATAATCACTGGGACGCTTGGCGGCTCCGCTTTCTATTGATCTGGCTGGTCTTTCCGGTCGCGGTGACGGTTCTGCTCTCGCTCCTCCGTCCGATTTTCTTGGCGCGCTACTTCATCTTCTGCCTGCCCGCGCTGGTAATCCTGGCAGCGGCAGGTCTTGCGAAGCTACGTTCGCCGTGGCTGCTGGCCGCGTCAGTTGCGGCCATGCTTCTACTTTCGTTCGAGGGAACATTTTCATACTACGATCATGACTTTGATCTTGACCGGGATGACTCACAGGCTGCCGTGAACTACATTCTTGATCATGGACAGCCGGGCGACGCCATTCTGTTTCATATTGCGGAGGCGCGCGTGCCCTATGAATTTTTCAAGTCATTGCACACTCCGAGTCAGGAGCCGGCGAGTGCCGGGAAAGGCCCGGAAATCGTCTATCCCCGTCACGGCGATCGCCTCGACTATCGTGATTTCACGGGCAAGCCCACGAGCGACTTCGTCGCGTCCCTGGCTGGCCAAAACCTTCGGGTCTGGCTGGTTCTGATGAGCAACGGAAATCCGGGCCACCCTGATGCCACCACGCTGATGCTCAACCAGGCTCTGGGCGCGTCGTTTCCACGCGTCGAGAGCAAGCAGTTTCCCGCAGTCGAAGTGCGAGTCTACACCCGACCTTGACCCAAGCCTGGCACCGATGAACTTCGACGGGAAACGAAATTCCTGCGTCTTTGGCGCAAGTCTTTGCACCTGGGGCGGTCCGCGTAGCACCTCACATCCCGGAAAACAGGGGAAATGGCAGGGGATATCCGGACAGGACCGGATGAGGAGTGGTGGCAGACCACCTGCTATAAACCGAGGTATCTACGTTTCGCGGGAGGTTTCTATGCCTAGGTTTGCGGTACTGTGTTCGATTCTTCTGCTGTCGGTTCTAAGCTTTGGGCAGAACGGGCGAGGCATTGCGGGATATTGTCCCTACGGCTGTGGGCCCTACGTTCCACTGATTACGACTCCGAGCCTGTCATTCGCTACCGTTTCGCCCAACCCGGTCGGGGCCACCAATGCCACGGGCGGATTGATCGCGGGAGCAACCAATTCCACGCTCTCCGAGGTCTCCGGCAACACCGATGCAGTCTACACCATGCCGGTTTGGTATTCCGGCGGCCAGACACCGCGAATCTCGCCCATCGCGGCGGGCCCACCCCGGTCCCAAGGACCTCCACCAGCCATGGCCGCTCCGGCTGTGCATGAGAGGGAGATGCGGCATCTGGAGAGGGTGGAAAGGGCGGAGGAAGCGCACGGCGAACAAACGCAGGTAGCGTGGACCTATTTCAGCTCAGGACAGCCAACCGCCGGCTCGGGAGAGGCAGCAACCGAGCGACATGCCGGGCGGAGTTATTCGAACGACGACGTGACCCGACAAAACCAGAAGAACGGCGAGGTCAAGTACGACAGCAAGACGGAGAAGATTCAGTAAGCCGCTTCCCCGTCGTTGGTTGGCAGTTGCGGCAGCGAATTCGCTCGAAACACCAAAGCCCCACCCGGGAGAGGATAAGGGTGGGGCTTGGTTTGTTATCGTGGGAGAACCGATCTATTTCGACTGATCCATGGTGATGCCCTGGTTTCCAGGCTGCTTTTCGGCTTTGGCCTTTTTGGTGAGCAGAGTCTGGTCCACCCAGTGGTCGGCGGTTTTCAGATCTTCCTGACGGGCGGCAAGGTCGTCGCATTCCACATCGGCCTTCTCGCGGTACATCAGGTTCAGATAGGCCATGGCGTCGTCGTAATCAGCACGGAGCTGAATCGCCTTGTTCAGGCTTTCGATGCCTTCCGCGATGAGGGGGCCGTTTTTCTCTTTCAACTCGGAACAGACTTTTTTCTGGTCTTTGTTCTTGGCGCTCAGGTTCTCATCCGGCTTCATGCCGAGTTTGGCGCGCTCTTCCATGCGGGGTTGATAGCAGGCAGTCCAGTCGATGACGCCGACCGAGTAGTACGGCTCCGGATCGTTGGGGTCGATATCAGCCGCCATGCGGTAATACTTCTTAGCATCGTCAAACTTCTTCATGTTCAGGTAAAGATAGGCGATGCCCTTAGCGGAGTTTACTTTTTGGTCGCGGGCCGGATTCATATCCAGCACGGACTGATATTGCTGAATGGCTTCTTCCGCCATTTTGTTGTTGTCCGGCGTATCGGCGCCGGGAATGTATTGCTGCGCATAAGCGGTAGCCAGATACATTCTGGCGTTAATCAGGGAGGGATCCAAGGCGACGCTTTGCTGGAAGTGGTCGATCGCCTCTTCGTACTTGGCGTTCTTGTATGCGGTTACGCCTTTGTTCAGTTGGTCGCGGGCGCGCAGCTTACCGCAGCCCACGGAAGAAAGGATCGCCAGCGTAGCGGCCCCCAGCGCACACAGTCGAATGGATTTATTCATTGCGGTATAAGTCTCCCTTGCCACACAGCATCCTAGGCCCAGAGACAGCAATTTGACAAGCGCGGGCCGCAGGTTCACTGGCGGACGCGGCACGGGAGCCGGAGCTCCCGTGCGCGGCGGAATGCGATGCGCAACCTTCCGGGCACTTACTGATAAAAAGGACGAGCGGTTTAGCCGCCAGCTTCGATCTTCGCAGTGATCAGACCGACCTTATCGACTCCCGCGGCGTGCGCGATGTCGATCACATTCGCCACGTCGGCGAAGGGGATAGGATCATCGCCCTTCACGAACATGACTTTTTCAGCGCGCGTCTTGTAGATATCGGCGAGACGGCCTTGCAGATTGTCCCAGGTAGCATCTTCCTGATTGATCTTCAGGCCGGGATCCTGGCCGGCGCCGCGATCAATGAGTTGCACCACGATGGTGCGGTCGGGGGTGTTGTTTTTGGGCGCGTTAGGCGGAGGCGGCTGAGGCACCAGCGCATCCAGACCCTTCGGCGTCAGCGGTGTGATCACCATGAAAATGATGAGCAGCACCAATAGCACGTCAATGAGCGGGGTGACGTTGATATTTGCGCTTTGGCCGCCGCCGCTCCCCATTGCCATACTCATAATCGATCTCCTCTTATTTCGCTCATTGCCCGGGCGCCGGAGCGGCAGGCGGAGCGTTTGGAGTGCTCTTCCTCTGGTCGGTGAGCAGGCCCAAATCATCCACCCCGGCGGCGCGAACGCTGTCCACTACCTGGACCACGTTGCCGAAGTGGGCGCGAGCATCTGCCTTCACGTAGACGCGCTTGTCGGTGCGATTGGTCAAACGGTCCTTCACTTTGCCCGTCAAGCTGTCTACCGCAACCTTGTCGGAGCCAAAGTAGACAGTTCCATCGCGCATCACAGAAACCAGCAGAGCGTCTTCCTTGTCTGCATCGGCCATCGGCGTGGGATTGTTCACTTTGGCCATATCCACGCTGATGCCCTTCTGCAACATGGGCGTGATCACCATGAAGATAATCAGCAGCACCAGCATCACATCCACCATCGGGGTTACATTGATGTCGGAGTTGACCTTGGCGCCTTCGTTTCGTTTTGCCATTGACATAGCGTGAATCTCCAGTACTTCCAAAGTTTCCGCGAGAGTCGGGAGGTCCGGCACCAGGATTCATCCCGGCGCCGGACAAAAGCAACTCAGAGCGGAGGCCAGCCCTAAACCCGGACGGACCTAGGACCGGCGAACGTCTCGCCGCTTGAGGAAGTAGTCGATCAGTTCGCTCGACGAGTTGTCCATTTCCACATCGAAGGCTTCAACCCGCCCGGTGAGGTAGTTGAACATCATGACGGCAGGGATGGCGACCAGGAGCCCGAAAGCCGTGGTCACCAGCGCTTCCGAAATGCCGCCTGCCACTGCGCCCAGACCGGTTGCCTTCTGTTCGGAAATACCTTTAAAGGCGTTCAGAATGCCCATCACCGTGCCGAATAGTCCGACGAAGGGGGCGGTGGAACCGATGGTGGCCAGACCGCCGAGTCCGCGCTTCAGTTCAGCGTGGACGATGGCTTCGGTGCGCTCCAGAGCACGCTTGGAAGCCTCAATGGTCTCGCCGGGGATGGCGCCGGGGCTATCCTGGTGGGCCTTGAACTCCATCAAGCCAGCAGTAACCACCTTGGCCAGATGGCTCTTCTTGTTGCGCTCCGCAACCTTGATGGCTTCGTCGATGCGGCCATCGCGCAGGGCTCCGGCAACTGCGGGAGCGAAGGCGCGAGACTGCTTGCGAGCCGCGTTGTATGCCATGGCGCGATCGATCATGACGCCGATCGACCAGCCTGACATGATGAACAGGATGATGACCACGATCTTCGCAATGATACCCATCTGCTTCCAGAGCGAAATCGGGTCCCAACCCACTGCGCCACCTTCCTGCACAATCCAGGCGGCTACTCGGGGAACATGATTGAATGCTGCTATGGCAAAGTTAGCTAACATGAGTTGCTTTTCCCTCCTCGGAACTTCTTAAACTTTGATGCGAGATTTGAACACCTTGCAAAGCCTGACCGCAGAAATCAGGGATCGCGAACTTCGGCGTGGAACAGCTGCAGCGGAGCCATAAGAAACGATCGCTCCCGGCCACCCCATTTTCGGGTGGGAACCGGGGAGGCCTATTCCGCCGTCGCTTCCAAACATTGTCGCGACAACAACTGCCTTTCAAATAACTGCCTCACCACCGCCCGGACTAGCCTCCGGCCAAGGTGAAGTTGACCTGAACTTCTGTATCCACTTCGACCGGTTCGCCGTTAAGTAGATAGGGCTTGTACTTCCACTGCTTCACGGCGTCAATTGCCGCCGGAGCCAGCATTGGATGCCCACTCACCAGAGAGAGGTTTTCTATGGAACCATCCTTGCTGATGACGGCGCGGAGTACGACCGTTCCCGAAATGCGAGCCTGCCGTGCGAGCGGGGGATAAACCGGGTTGACCTTGCGAACCAGAAGGCCTTGGGAGACGCCCTGGGAAACCCGCACCCGCTGCGGAGCAGCGACTTTAGGCACGGCCACGGGAGTGGAGCTGATAATGCCGCCGATCACACCGCCCATCTGGCCGCCGGGAATACCACCCGGAACCCCGCCCACGACGCCGCTGGCGGCCATTTGCGGCGGAGCTTCGTCTTCCTTGATCATTTGGATCTTCTGCGGGATCTTGGTCGGTGTGCGCAGAGCTCCGTTCACGATGTCGGTCTGAACCTGATGCACAATTTTTACCGGTGCGGCAGCCGGGGGGGGCGGCGGTGGAGGTGGCGGCGGGGCCACCAGAAAGGTCATAAGCTGTTGCTTGGGCAGCGCTTCGGTAAAGATGAGGGGCATCAGAACCATGACGCCGATCAGAGCTATCTCGAGAATGATCGCGAAGGTCGTGGTGCGTCCCCGCTTCGTCTTCAGCCTGCCACCGGATTCCAGAAGGCTATCTTCAAACATAGTCGTTTCTCCCCACTTAGAGCCTACGTAAACTTAGACACCGACAGATTCCCCTTTGCTCCCAAAATCGACGACTTGCCAAAACCGGCCATTTGGGCCGTTCCTGGCACTTCAAACCCTTACGAACCATACTTCACTTTCTTACGAATCAAGGCGTATCACAAAATGTCCTCGAAAGCTATCGGGCAATTACTTGGTCCGGACGGGCATGGCCGCGGGACGCCTGCCCTTACTGATCCGCCAATCCTGATAAGCCACCAGAATCGGAGCCGCAATGGCGATCGAAGAATAGGTTCCGATCAAGATGCCGATGACCAGCGCGAGACTGAAGCCACGAAGCACCTCGCCGCCGAACAAATAGAGTGCGAGTACGGTAAGGAAGGTTAGCCCGGCTGTCAAGATGGTTCTGCTTAGAGTCTGGTTGATGCTGCGGTTAACGATTTCCGACAGCTTCTCGCGCCGCATGAGTTTAATGTTTTCCCGGATGCGGTCAAATACCACGATCGTGTCGTTATTAGAGTAACCAATCAAGGTCAGAATGGCGGCGATCACGGTCAGGGAGATGTCTTTGTTCAGCAGCGAGAACGCACCTAAAGTGATCAGGGTATCGTGAAATACCGTGACCACGGCGGCAACTCCGTAGATCCACTCGAAGCGGAAACCCAGGTAAATCAGCATCCCGGCGAGCGAATAAGCGGTGGCCAGCAGCGCCTGGCGGCGCAACTGTGCCCCTACCTGGGGGCCGACAATCTCAACATTACGCACGCTGAAATCGGAGAGGAAAAAGCCCTCCGGCAGAGAAGCGACCACGGCCGCGTCCACCGGGCCTTTGAGCTGGTCGAACGAGGTCAGCACGCCGCCCTGGCCCTTATCCCGGGCATCGACGACCGCCTGGGCCTGCTGGGTATATCTCTGCTCGGCGTCCGAGCCCAGGTGCATGGGGTCTTTGTCCAGCAGATAATTCTTGATGGCCAGAGAACTGGCGTTGTTCAGATCCAGCTTGCCGGCGGGGGCATTGGTCTCGAGCGTGTTGATGATCTTGACCTTGCCGTTATCGAGGGCCTGCTCGCTGGTCTCCTTCACGTCCAGGTCAATCAACACTTCGTTATAGGAGGGCTGGTCGTAGCGCTGAATTTTCGCGTTGTGCAAACCAGCATGGTCCATGGCGGCGCGCAGGGCATCGTCGTTGGGGGTGTGCGAAAATTTCACGGTCACCAGAGTGCCGCCGCGGAAGTCCACACCGTAGGGGATGCCATGCCAGAACAGCATGGAAAATATGCCGGCCACGCTGAAAACCAGCGAGAAGGCGAGAAAATACCACTTTTTCCCGAGAAAATCTATGTTCGTATTGCGAAAGAACTCCACCGAGTATTACCCCTTATCCGATCTATGGTTTCGGTCCTTAAATGCTCAGCGCCTCACCGCGTTCTTTCCGGCTCAGGATCCAGTCGAAGATCACGCGAGAAACGAATACGGCGGTGAACAGGTTGGCCAGCAGACCGAAGGTGAGGGTCACGGCAAACCCTTTGACCGGGCCGGTTCCGAACAGGAACAGAATCGCCGCCGAGACGATCGTGGTCACGTGGGTATCGACGATCGTAATCCAGGCATGACCGAAACCCTGATCCACGGCCGACGGCGGCGTCTTTCCGTTACGCAGTTCTTCCCGAATGCGCTCGAAAATCAGCACATTCGAGTCCACGCCCATGCCGACGGTGAGAATCACTCCCGCGATCCCGGGCAAGGTCAACACGGCGTCGAAGTAGCCCATGAAGCCGAGCAGGATGATGAGGTTCAGCAAGAGCGCGACATCGGCGTTGATTCCAGCCGCGCGATAGTAGATCAGCATGAAGACCAGGACGGCAAGCATCCCGACAACCGCCGCCCGAACCCCGGCGCGGATCGAATCGGTGCCGAGCGACGGCCCCACGGTGCGCTCTTCGAGATACTTGATGCCTGCCGGCAGAGCACCGGAGCGCAGGACCATGGACAAGTCCTTGGCTTGCTGCTGGTTCATGCTGCCCCCGCTGATTTCACCGGTATCGCGGATGGCCTCTTTGATATTGGCAACTTCCTGAACTTTGTTGTCGAGCACTACGGCCAGACTATCGCCCACGTGCGCCGAGGTGAAGTTGTAGAACCGCTGCCCCCCCTCGCCCGTCAATTGGAAGCGGACATTGGGCTGACCATTCTGATCGGTGCTCGGTTGGGCATCCCGCAGGTCTTTCCCGCGGACGGCGGAAACCCGCGAGACCAGATACCAAGCCTGGTCGCCGGAGGCAGCTCCGGGGGCGCCGTGGCCGGGAAGCAAAATCGCATCTGGTGGCAAGACTCCACCCTTATCCTGCCGCGCGGCGTCTTCGCTCGGATACGGCCCACCCATCACCTGCTTGATCTCGAGCATGGCGGTGGACTGCATGATGTCTTTCACCCGGGCCGGGTCGTCGATGCCGGGCAACTGCACCAGAATCTGGTACTGGCCGAGACCGTGCTCCTGGATCGTGGGTTCACTCACGCCCAGCGAATTGATGCGGTTGTTGATGGTTTCAATCGCCTGCGTCACCGCCTTGCTCTTCAGATCCGTGAGGATCTGCGGCTTCATGGCCAGCGTCCAGGCGTTGTCCGCCCCCGAAGTCAGGTTGTATTCCGGCAGGCGGTCGTTTGCGATGTCGAGCAAGTCTTTGCGCGACTCTGCGGGAACACCCTTCAGGACGATTTTATCGGGAGTATTCTGCGGATCGGGCTTGGAGATATCGGCGAAAGAAATCTTGCGCTTGTTGAGCTGCTCCTTGAGAATTTCGACGGCATTGTCGGAATCCACGTTGATCGCGTCATTCACCTGCACCTGCAGGATCAGGTGAGTGCCGCCGCGCAAATCCAGGCCAAGATGAATGCGGTTGGTCATGGCGGTGAGTAAACCCTGGCCGGAAAAGCTCTGCGGAATGCCAAAGATCCCGAACAGGAAAACGGCCAGTACGCCGACGATGAGTCCTAACTGCCAGAGAAGATTCTTATTCATGGAAACTAAAGTCCGAAAATTAGGTTATGCCGCAATTACTTGGTCTTAGCCTCTTCATCCGCAGTCGTCACCTGAGTCACCGAGGCCTTGGTCACTTCGAGCACCAGATTATTCGGAGGAACGCGCAGATGAACGGAATCATCTTTCAGAGCCATGATCGTTCCCCGCAAACCGCCGCTGGTGACTACCTTGTCGCCGGTCTTGAGCGAATCCAGCATGGCCGTCCATTTCTTCTGACGGCGCTGCTGGGGAAGAATCAGGAGAAAATAAAAGATCGCAAAAATGAAAATCAGCGGAGCGACGCTCAGCCACCCCATTCCACCGCCAGCCTGCACTGCCAAGAGAAAATGCGTGTTCATCGAATCTCGTTCACCAGGGCTCGTTCAGCAAAGCTCATTCACTCAACCCCGCTTACCCAGACCCCCGCACCGTATCCGCGAACAACCGCCTACGCCTGCTAGCGCCACGGGCCTGTCATTTCACGACGGGGGTGACAATCGATTCCGGCCGGGTTCCTCACTCTTAACCCGAGTGCTGAGGCTTGAATCCGGGAAGGTCTGTCCAGGGAGGCCTACGGCTTCGCTCGAGACCAAGCGCTAGAAAAAACGCAACTCTTCCCCAAGTCGAATAGAATGACGCACCCGCCGCATAGTGTCAAGATAGAAACTCAGGTTGTGGTGGGTATTTAAGACTTGAGCCAGCACTTCACTCGAGGCATAAAGATGCCGTAAATATGCCCGGGAATAGCGCCGGCACACGCGGCAGGCACAATGCGGGTCGAGCGCTCCCTCATCCTGAGCGTAGCGCGCTTGCTTGATAGAAATTTTTCCCTCGGAAGTGAAAAGCAGGCCATGACGCGCCGCGCGAGTGGGCAAAACGCAATCCATCATATCGACACCCAGGCGGGCGTACTCGACGATCTCTTCGGGCGTGCCCACTCCCATGACATACCGCGGCTGGTCGCGAGGAAGGTGCTCGAGCGTGGCTTCGATGACCTCGCGGGTTCGCTCCCGAGGCTCGCCGACGCTGAGCCCGCCGATGGCATAGCCGGGAAAGCCGAGCTCGATGGTGCGTTCGGCGGATTCCTTGCGGAGGGCACTATCCATGCCACCCTGGACGATGCCAAAAAGAGATTGGGTCGCTTCCGAGCTTCCCGCTTGCCGTTTCCAGGGCACTTCCTGCTTGTGCTCGTCGAAATACCGCTTGCTGCGTTCGGCCCAGCGCAAGGTTAATTCCATCGAAGCCTGGGTGCGGGAGCGATCGGCGGGATATTCCGTGCACTCATCAAACGCCATGATGAGATCAGCTCCCAGACCGATTTGCGCCGCGATCGAACTCTCCGGACTGAAGAAATGCGATGAGCCATCGAGATGGGAGCGAAACGTTACGCCCTCGTCGGTAACCTTGCGCAGATCGTTCAGGCTGAAGACCTGGAAGCCCCCGGAATCGGTGAGGATCGCTCGCGGCCATGCCATAAAACCGTGCAGGCCGCCGAAGCGGCGGACGGTTTCGACCCCAGGGCGCAGATAGAGGTGATAAGTATTGCCCAGAAGAATCTCGACGCCGAGTTCTTCGAGAACATCCTGCGGGACCGCTTTAACGGTCGCGACCGTGCCCACCGGCATGAACACCGGGGTTTCGATCTCGCCATGCGGGGTGACGAGACGCCCGGCCCGGGCCGTGCCGGCGTGGCTATCGACATGGAACTCGATGGACATGCTGGCGATTGTAGCAACCGCACAGTGATCCGAAGCTAGTCATCGATGGTCGGCGGTGGTCAGCAAAGTCACCAGCTCGCCCCGCACGCGCCCCCCTTCCACCCGGAGTTGGCCGATGCTCACGGGCAGTTTGAATCGTCGCGGACCGGCACTTCCAGGGTTGAAATAGAGCACTCCGTCGCGACTCTCTTGTTTGGGAATGTGACTGTGGCCGCTGATCACGGCGGCGAATCCTGCGGCTTTAGGATTGAGATCCAGTCGCGCGATATCGTGCAGAACATAGATTGAAATGGCACCAAGTTCGAGAACTTCGGTTTCGGGCAGGCGGCGAGCCCACGCGGCCCGATCAACGTTGCCGCGCACGGCGGTCACGGGGGCAAGGGCGGCGAGGCTTTCGAGGATTTCGGGCGCTCCCACATCCCCGGCATGAATGATGTGATCCGATCCGCGCAGCGCCCCGACTGCCTCGGGACGCAGCAGGCCGTGAGAATCCGAGATCACGCCGATCCGGATAGGCAGTTCTCGGTTCTCAGTTCTCAGCGGTGGGGACTCGGGACTCACTTCTTCATCTTCGTTATTTTTTCAACTAAGTTCCCCCTGCTTACGACGGCACGGCCGACAGTCCCACGGCCAATTTCCTGGACCTCGTCGCGAGCCGTTACGCGCAGCAGGTAGAAGCGACCATCGAATGATTCCAGCCCGGCTTCCGCCTGAATGTGCGCCCCAATGCCACTCGCCGCGCGGTGCTCGATGTTGACCGAAGTTCCCACGGTAATTTCGTCGCCCTCGCAGTAGGGCGCTAGCGCGAGAAAGGCGGCAGTCTCCATCAGACGGATCATGTCGGGCGTGGAGTACACCGGAGGCAACTCGGGATGGTGTGCGGTCAGCGTATGCTTGAACTCGACCGTTTCCTCCGCTTCACCCCGCGCCCCCATCGGAATCTCGCTCGCCATGTTGACTTGTCGTTCTCCCTTTCCGTCCCTCCCATGCAAAAAACCAATGATCGGGGAAAGCCCGCACCGATCATTGGCTCACTCCCCTACATTGTCTTAAGACCGCTGTCTCACATTGCGTGCGCCAGGCGCGCGGTTTCAATTCCGTCCAGGGCTTGCCACAGCATTCGGCCTGCGTTCTCGCCCTCATGCAATGCGCCCTCCGCCTTCTCCGGGTCGGCTGCAATACGCTTCGCCAGTTGCTCGCGCCAGACCTTCGAGTGGTAGACATCGGCGCTGGCGTGAAGCGCGAAGTAGCCACAAGTTTTGTCATCGGCGCCGTAGATCTGGCGCAGCCCGCGCTCTTTCTCCTGGGCGATCCGCGGCACCTGGGATTCGTAAACATAAAACGCCGCCAGCACCTGTTCCGGAGTGCCATCACCGGCCAGGTTGTGGAAGTAGCGCATCAGTCCTCCAATCTGGCTGACCGGCAAATGCCAGTGCATCTCCCGCCTCGCTCCCATGCCCTCGGCGAAGTCAAGCCAGAGCTCAGCATGCGGCACGCCATCTTTCCCCGACTTTCCCGCCGTGCCCTTCTCGTCAACCATATTGGCCAGCACGGCCCGCCTCAGTTCGCCCTCGTCCAGGCGAAGAGCAAACTCGGCCAGGTAGCCGGGAAAGGCATGGACGTGATGGTAGTAATGCCGCGCATACTCGCGCAGATCTTGGCGTGACAGCTCGCCCGCCGACCACGCCCGGTAGAATGGATGGCCTAGCAGATCGTATCTGCCGATGGTTGCCTCCAGTCGCTCGAAGAACTGAGTATTATTCATGATGGCCCCCTGGGGTTTCTGGTATGAAACCCCTACTATACGGACGAGGCCGCAGGGCAGCAAGGGATCGGAATCACGATGGCTGGCAACTTGTTAGAATGAAAGCAGAAAGCCACGACGAGATGTGGCGGCAATCATTCCCGTCTGGGGTTTCATCAGCTCCAAGATGCAGTTCAGTGAACAATTCGACCTAGTCGTTGTGGGCGCCGGCCATGCCGGATGCGAAGCGGCAATGGCAGCGGCGCGCCTGGGGCTTGCGACCGCGCTATACACACTCAACGTCGACCTGATTGCGCAGATGTCGTGCAATCCGGCGATTGGCGGCATTGCCAAGGGACACCTGGTCCGCGAAGTCGATGCCCTCGGCGGGATCATGGGCGAGATCACGGATGCGGTTGGCATCCAGTTCCGTCTGCTGAACACTTCGCGCGGCCCGGCTGTGTGGTCGCCGCGAGCGCAATGTGACAAGCAGGCTTATCGCCTCAAGATGCGCGAGGTGCTGGACTCGCAACCGAACCTCAAGATCAAGCAGGCCGAAGCGGCAGAACTGATTGTGGAGCCGGCTTCCGGCTTCCGGCTTGCGGCTGGCGGCGATGCCAGGGAGGACTCAAGCCGAGTGCCGGAGGCGGGAGGCCGCATTCTCGGCATTCGACTCCGCGACGGCCGCACCGTCGGCGCTCAAGCGGTCGTCATCACCACGGGCACTTTTCTGAACGGGCTGATCCACTGCGGCGAGCAGCAATATCCCGCCGGCCGTTCCGGGGAGCCGAACGCAGTTCTGCTCGGCGAGTCGCTGAAGAAGCTCGGGCTGCGCGGCTGCCGTCTGAAGACGGGAACGCCGCCGCGGCTTGATGGACGCTCGATCGACTGGACGCGTTTCACGCTGCAGCCGGGCGATATCGATCCCACGCCCTTCAGCTTCCGGACCAAGCGCGTGGCGCATCATGACTCGCAAATTCCCTGCTACCTCGCCTGGACTTCACCCGAGACGCACCGCATTATCCGCGAGAATGTGCACCGCTCGCCCATGTACAGCGGGCAGATCCAGTCGATCGGGCCGCGCTATTGTCCCTCGATTGAAGACAAGATCGTCAAGTTTCCAGACAAACTGATGCACCAGCTCTATCTCGAGCCCGAGGGCCTGAATACGCACGAAATCTACCTTAACGGCATGAGCACTTCGCTGCCGGTGGAAGTGCAGATAGCCATCCTGAAGTCGATTCCTGGGCTCGAAACGGCCGAGATGCTGCGCCCCGGATATGCCATCGAATACGACTCGATTGATCCCACGGAACTCGAGCGCACTTTGGAAACCAAGAAGATCGCTGGCTTGTTTCTGGCCGGCCAGATCAACGGCACGTCTGGTTATGAGGAAGCCGCCTGCCAGGGCCTGATGGCGGGGATCAATGCGGCTTTGCAGGTGAAGGCTGAACCGCCGCTGATCCTCGACCGCACCGAGGCTTACACCGCGATCCTGATCGACGACCTTATTTCCAAGGGGACGAACGAGCCTTACCGAATGTTTACCTCGCGGGCGGAGTTCCGCTTGCACCTGCGCATCGACAACGCGGATCGACGGCTCACGCCGCACGGACGCCGGGTCGGCTTGATCCCCGATCAAGCGTGGGATGATTTTCAGGCCAAGCAGCAGCGCCTGGACAAGCTGAAGCAACTGCTCGAGAAAACCAGAATTACTGGCGTCGCGCTGGACGAGCAGCTCTCGGCGAACGGCTGGAGTTCGGCGGTCGGTCAAACTTACGCGCAACTGCTGAAGCGGCCGGAGATCACGATCGAGCAACTCGCGCCGGTTCTGCGCGAGCTGGATCCTGCTTTCTTTTTAAGAGCAAGTGAAGTCGGGGAAGGTCCGAGTGAATCCGTGCCTGAGCTTTCTTCCGAAGTTCGCAACGAACTCAAATCGGTGGAAACGGAGGTAAAGTACGAGGGCTATCTGCGGCAACAGCAGCGCGCCATGGAGCAAATGAAGAAGTCAGAGCAGCGCTCCATTCCAGACTGGTTTAATTACCGTTCGGTCAGCGGGCTGTCGCGCGAGATGCAAGAAAAGCTGAGCCACGTGCAGCCGCGCACCTTGGCGCAAGCCTCGCGCATCCCAGGCGTGACGCCGGCGGCGGTGTCGCTGGTGAGTGTCTACATCGAGATTCAGGCTCGACGTCGCGAGCCGGCCGTGACCATCGGACAGAATTAATACGGCGTTAACAATCGTCGGTTAGGCGCGGGTTAACATTTTTCCCATGGCGAAAGACTCTCTCCGCATTGAAGACCGGCCCGGAGCGCAGCCCGGACAGCGCATTCTGAGCCTGAACGGCGCGCTGGTGATGACCACCGTGTTTGAATTTCAGTCGACGGTGCGGGCCGATACTTCCCGTTCTCTGGTCATCGATTTTACCAACGTGCCGTATGTGGATTCGGCCGGCATAGGCGCTCTGGTGGCAGCTTACGTTACTCGTCAGAATGGCGGACGCAATCTGGCGCTGGTCGGAGTAAGCGAGCGCATCCACCACGCCCTCCAGGTCACGCGGGTCGAGCATTTCTTCCGCTTCTTCGATTCCGTCAGTGCCGCGGAACAGGCGTGAACAGTGGGTCAGGGTTCGCTGGCCAGAAAGTACCTGGGCCCGGCTAGTCACCGATCACTGGCTGCGGCGGTTTGACTGCTTTTGCTATCCCTCCTAAGATGAATTTCCCCGCTCCCTGTCCCTATGATCGGCCAGACCATCTCGCATTACCGCATCACCGGGCAGCTGGGAAGCGGAGGAATGGGAGTGGTCTACGAAGCTCAAGATCTTGATCTGGGCCGCCGGGTTGCGCTGAAATTTCTGCCCCCGCAACTCTCCCGCGATCAAAATGCGCTGGACCGCTTTCTGTTTGAGGCCCGCACCGCGTCGGCGCTGAATCATCCCAACATCTGCACCATCTACGCCGTGGAAAAGGCGGGAGACCAGTCCTTCATCGCTATGGAACTGCTGGAGGGCGAAACTCTGGACCGGCGCCTGCTTGCCGGCCCGGTAGCACTGGATCGCCTGCTGGAGTGGTGTATTCAGATGGCGGATGCGCTCGAGGTGGCGCACGCCAAGGGAATCATCCATCGCGACCTCAAGCCGGCGAACATATTTATCACCCAGCGCGGACAAGTGAAGGTGCTGGACTTCGGTCTGGCCAAGTTGGCGCGCCCCGAGATGGAGATGACAACCATCGGGGCAACCCAGGATTCGCCGCGACCGAACCTCACCAGTCCGGGTGCGACCGTGGGCACCATCGCCTTCATGTCGCCGGAGCAGGCGCGCGGCGAAGCATTGGATGCGCGCTCCGATCTGTTTTCTCTGGGCGTGGTGATCTATCAGATGGCGAGCGGACGCATGCCATTCTCGGGGGCAACTTCGGCCGTGGTCTTCCATGCCATCCTTGAACTCGATCCGGTTCCGATTGGGCAACTGAATCCCACGCTACCGCCGAGACTGGATGAAATTATTGCGAAGGCGCTCGAAAAAGACCGCGACCTGCGCTACCACTCGGCCGCAGACCTGCGCGGAGACTTGAAGCGGTTGAAGCGAGACGCTGAGTCTCGACCGAAGCCAGCGCAGGTCGCGGGGGGCGGCGCGCCAGAGATGACGGTTGCCGCGTCCTCGACAAAAAATGCTGCTGGAGTCGAGTCTGCTCAACCCGCTTCGGGAAGTTCGGCGGTGATCTCCGTGGCCCGGCAGCACAAAGTGAGTAC
>Ga0210398_10001482_pt1 | contig 24158 bp, 22 predicted proteins | sample IncBWC4OmetaG_FD_161047 | JGI IMG/M metagenome (GOLD analysis project Ga0210398, IMG submission 161047) | Forest soil microbial communities from Barre Woods Harvard Forest LTER site, Petersham, Massachusetts, United States - Inc-BW-C-4-O | ecosystem: Environmental > Terrestrial > Soil >...
CGCGCCCGCGCCGAGACCGGAAGTGCCATCCGCGCGCTGCTCGACCTTGCCTCCAAAACCGCGCGCCTCGTCGGCGACCACGGCGCGGAAGCAGATGTCCCGCTAGAACGGGTCGTGCCGGGCGACCGGCTGCGGGTGCGGCCGGGCGAAAAAATCCCGGTCGACGGCGTCGTGCTCGACGGCGCCGGCACGGTCGATGAGGCGATGCTGACCGGCGAGCCGTTGCCCGTCGAAAAGCGGCCCGGCGACAAGGTCGCCGGCGGCACCGTCAACGGCGCCGGGTCGTTCGTCATGCGCGCCGAGCGGGTCGGTAGCGACACCTTGCTCGCGCAAATCGTCCATATGGTCGCCGAAGCGCAGCGCTCGCGCGCGCCGATCCAGGCGCTGGCCGATACTGTCTCCGGCTGGTTCGTGCCGGGGGTAATCGCCGCCGCGGTGCTTACTTTTGTCGTGTGGTCGCTGTTCGGGCCGCCGCCGGCGATGGGATTCGCACTGGTCAACGCGGTCGCGGTGCTGATCATCGCCTGCCCCTGCGCGCTCGGGCTCGCGACCCCGATGTCGATCATGGTCGGCACCGGCCGCGGCGCGCGCGCCGGCGTGCTGGCCAAAAACGCGCAAGCGCTCGAACTGATGGAAAAGGTCGATACCCTGGTCGTCGACAAGACCGGAACCCTGACCGAGGGCAAGCCGCGCGTCTCCGGTGTGGTTGCGACGGGTAGCGTCGGCGAGGACGCATTGTTGCGCTTCGCCGCCAGCCTCGAACAGGGCAGCGCGCACCCGTTGGCCGGGGCTATCGTCAAGGGCGCCGAGGACAGAGGACTAAGTCTCACGGCGCCGTCGGACTTCGCGTCGGACACCGGGAAGGGCATTTCCGGGATTGTCGACGGCAGGCGAGTGGCGATCGGCAACCTCGCCCTTTTTGCCGCACTCGGCGTGGATCCACGCGATCTCGCCGAGCGCGCGGAAGAGCTGCGGCGCAAGGGCGAAGTCGTGATGCTGGTCGCGGTCGACGGCGAGCCGGCCGGACTGATCGCCGTGGCCGACCCGGTCAAGGAAAGCGCCGATGCCGCGCTGAAGGCGCTGCGCGCCGAGCGCATTCGGGTGGTGATGCTGACCGGCGACAGCCGCACGACGGCCGAGGCGGTCGGCCGCCGGCTCGGCATCAGCGAGATCGCGGCTGAAGTGCTGCCCGATCAGAAGGCGCGGGTGATCCGCGACCTCCAGGCAAAACACCGTTTTGTCGCGATGGCCGGCGACGGGATCAACGATGCCCCGGCCTTGGCGCAGGCCGAAGTCGGCATCGCGATGGGCACCGGCGCCGACATCGCCATGGAGAGCGCCGGGCTGACTCTGCTCAGGGGCGACCTCAACGGGATCGTCCGCGCCCGCCGGTTGTCGCGCGCGGTCATGCGCAACATTCGGCAAAACCTGTTCTTTGCCTTCGTTTTCAACGCCTGCGCAATCCCGATCGCCGCCGGCGCGCTCTACCCGGCCTTTGGCCTCCTACTCAATCCGATGATCGCCAGCGCCGCAATGAGCCTGAGCTCGGTGCTGGTCATCGGCAACGCCCTGCGCCTCCGCACGGTGCGCCTATAATTGGCTCTAATGGCAAAAATCTGACAGACGATCCCCCGGGCCGGAGCTCCGCCCAGGGTTAGGGCGACCATTGACGGAAGCAGAAGACCTACCGCCGGCAAGAAAGGACACGGCCGCATGGATGACGCAACGCTGAGCGCGTATGATCGCGATGCAAAAGCTTTTGCCGACGAGTGGGACGCACAGCCGCCGCCATCCGACCTGTACGCCGTCATCCGTCAATTTTTCAGCTCGCGCCCGACGGCAGATATCGGGTGCGGCAGCGGCCGTGACGCGGCCTGGCTCAACGCCTGCGGCTATCCGACAAAAGGTTTTGATGCGTCAGAAGGACTCTTGGCCGAGGCGCGGAGGCGGTATCCGCAGATCGATTTTAGCACGGCCATCCTTCCGGGCCTCGATGGCATCGCCGAAAGCAGCTTTGCCAACGTCCTCTGCGAGACCGTCATCATGCATCTGGAGGCCGAAGCGATCACGCCCGCGATCGAGAGGCTTCTCGCCATCCTTGTCCCAGGCGGCATCCTTTATCTGAGCTGGCGGGTGACCGAAGGTGCTGACAGGCGGGACGAGCACGGGCGTCTCTATGCGGCCTTCGAGCCGGAACGGGTACTACATGCCCTGACAGCGACTCGGGTGCTGCTGGACGAACAAGTAGGCAGCGTGTCATCGGGCAAGTTGATCAGGCGCATTGTCGCACGAAAGCAAGGCGCCGAAGATTGAGGGAATCGTTCACGCGGGGCTGCGCTGCGAAGCGTCGTGACTCCGCTTTGGTCGAGAGCGGACATCCATTTTGTCGGCCAAACGGGATTCCGAAGCGTCTCGCCCGATCAGCTAGAGCAGTTTTCGATCAGGTCGGGCCGCCAGTCTCGGATTTGGTCATTGCGAGCGCAGCGAAGCAATCTCGGGCCGCTGAGCGTCGTCCGGTCGGGATTGCGCCTTCGCTCCGCTCCTCGCAATGATCCCGTGGCAACTCGGTGGGAAACTGCTCTAGCGCATGTTGCCGGTGTGGCCGAAGGAATAGCGGCCGGGCTGCGGCCAGACGGTCAGGCCGTGCGGCTCCTTGCCGACGCGGGTTTGGGTCACCGCGCCCGTCGTTGTGTCGATGTCGTAGACGACATTGTCGTAGCGGCCCGACAGCCACAGCTGCTTGCCGTCGGCGCTGACATTGCCCATGTCGGGGCTGCCGCCGCCCGGGATCGGCCAGGTCTTCTCGACGGTGCGGGTGGCGAAGTCGATGACGCTGATGCTGCCCGGCCCATGCGGCTGGCCGTGAACCTTGTGCGAGCCGCGGTTCGAGACATATAGCTTGGTGCCGTCGCGGCTCGGGTAGAGACCGTGCGTGCCGATACCCGTCGGGATAAAGCCCACCCTGGTGAAACTGTCGCCATCCACGACAAAGACCCCGTCGGCGAGCATGTCGGCAACAAAAAACACCTTGCCGTCGGGCGAAATGCGGATGTCTTGCGGCATGCCGCGGGCGTCGAGCTTTAGATATCCCAGCACCTTGCGGTCGACCATATCGACCTTGACGAGCCCGCCGCCGCGAAACTCGCAGGTGAAGATCGCATAGCGGCCGTCGATCGAGAAATCGGCGTGGTTGACGCCCGAGCAGCCCGGCGTCGGCACCGACTGCTGCAATGCCATCGTGTGCGGGTCGCGGAAATCGAGCCGCTTCAATCGTTCGGCGACGACGATCGCGGACTTGCCGTCGGGCGTGAAATACATGTTGTAGGGGTCGGCGACCGGCACGCTGGGGCCGGGCCTGCCGGTCTTGGGGTCGATCGGCGTCAGGCTGCCATCCGAGCGCCGCCGCCCGTTGTTGGCGACCCACAGGGTTTGCAAATCCCAAGCAGGTACGACGTGCTGGGGAAGAAACCCGACCGGAAAGCGATCGACCACTTTGCGGGTCGCCGGGTCGATCACATAAACATCGTTGGACCGCAAATTCGGCACATAGACCCGCGGCAACGCGCCCGCCACGGCCGGGCTGAACATATCGGCGCCGGCCGCACTGTAAAGGTTCGCGGGATTGAGGACCGGCGGCATCCCGGCCACCGTCTGGATCGGGCTCGGGGCCGGCGCCGCTGATGCCGCTGCCGGAGCCGGCGCGGCAGGTGCAGGAGGCTGTTTTGGCGAGACCGCGGATTGCGCCACGTGCACGATCGCCGCCGCTGCCGAGCATAACAGGCCATAGCCGCCTTTCACGCTGCCGGCGGGCCAGATCGGCAATCCGCTGATCCAAGCCCCGAGCGCGAGCAACGGAACGATCCACAAAGCGCCGCGGAGCCAGCGGCGAATCTGCTGGGGCAAGGAGACCTCCAAACAAAAGGTGCGATAACGCGCTGGTGCCGCGCCGCGCAGCCCAGATGGCCTCAATGGCCGGCGGTAGCGGTTCTGATCGCCGCGACGGTGCGGGTCACGATCAGATCGACGCCGATTTGGCCGAGAGCGGCACTCGACCGGCGCGGATCGCCGTGGGTCCCGTCGCCGGGCTTGGTCTCGCCCAGCATATCGGCGCGCACCAGGCTCGGATCGGTCGCCATCATCAGCGAGGTGTCGAGCAGCCCGGCATGGGTCCCGATCTCGGCCTCGCTGTAGCCCTTGCTTTTCAGCAACTGGCCGAACTCGTCCTCGCTCGCGCGGTAATATTCGGTCAGCGCATGGGCGCGAACGGGTGTGCCTGCCCATTCGCGGTCGAGGCGCTGCGCCACCGCCTCGTCATCCTTTTGGTAGCCGCCATGGTCGCCCAAAAAGACGATGTTGCGGAAGCCGGCGAGCTTGAAACTCTTCGCGGCGTATTCGAGGGTCTTCTCGAACGCGTCCGGCGGCACGGTGATCGTGCCGGGGAATTTCAGATGCCCCTCCGGCCGATCGATGTTGCCCTCGGGCACATAGGCGATGACCGGCGCCACCAGCGCGTCGCCGAGCGCCTGGGCAATCTTCCCCGCCAGCACTTTGACCCGGACATTGTGCTTGCCGAGCGCCATGTGCGGGCCGTTCTGCTCGGTGCCGCCGATCGGCACCAGTATCGTCGTCTTGCCCGCCGCGATGTCGGCGCGCAATTCGGGCCAGGTCAAATCTTCGAGATAAACGCTCGCCGACGGTGCCGCAGCATGGGCGTCGGCAATGCCGATCGCCAGAACCCACAAAACAAGCAATCCCCTCGCCATCGCCGCATCCCCCCGGTACCGGCATATCGCGCGCCTGCCGCTCAGCCCGATCCCACGATCCCGGCGACCCTCGTCGCCGGTCCTCGCGGGACCCGATTGGCCGCGACGCGACGACCGCACTCAACGGCAGAAATGACGGCAGGAAAATGGCGAAGAACGAGAGCCGCCCACGGTGCGGAAGCAACCTTGCGAACAGCATCGGAGAGACCGCGGCCCACGGCGAATCGGTGTCCAGACGGCGCCGAAAACCCACCCGAGATTACGGGACGAATTCTGACATCGAGGCGGCGGCGACGCAAAAGATCACGATGGCGAGCGGCGGGACCCGCCAGCGTTCGAGCAGCAGAAAGCCCGCCAAAGCGATCGCGACATCGCGGCCGTTGCCGACGGCGCTCAACCAGATCGGATTGTAGAGCGCCGCCCCAAGAACCCCGACGACAGCGGCGTTGATCCCGGCGAGCGCCGCCCGGGCGGCCGGGTGATGGCCGAGCCACAGCCACACCGGCAGACCTGCCAAGGCGATCAGCAACCCCGGCAGGAACATGAAAATGAGGGCAACGGCCGACCACAGCAATGCGTCGCCCGCCGGTGCGACGATCGCGCCGAGATACGCGGAAAAGGTGAAGAGCGGCCCTGGAATCGCCTGGGCCACGCCGTAGCCGGCGAGAAAGGCGTTGTCCGACAGCCAGCCCCGCGGCACCAAGGCGTCGCGCAGCAATGGCAAGACGACATGGCCGCCGCCGAACACCAAAGCGCCCGCCTTGTAGAAGATGCCCGCCAGCGCCAGCAGGCTGTGCGGCGCCGCAGCACCGGCGAGCGGCAACGCCACCAGCAGGATCAGAAAAACCGCCAGCGCCACCCCGCCCGTTCGCAACGAGACCGGCATCACCGGCAGCGCCGGTGCGGCCGGGAGGTCGCGGCACATCAGCGCCCCACCGAAGGCACCGATCGCGAGTGCTGCGATCTGGAAAAATGAGCCGGTTGCCACCAGCAGCAACGCCGCCGCGAGCAGCGCCAGGGCGGCCCGCGCTCGGTCGGGGCACAGATTTCGAGCCATGCTCCACACCGCCTGCGCTACAACCGCGACCGCGACCAGCTTCAACCCGTGCAAAACCGCGTCGGTCGCCGGGCCTTCGAGCCGCGGCGCCAGCAGCGCGAACCCGAACATCACGATCGCGGAGGGCAAGGTGAACCCGGCCCAGGCGGCAAACGCTCCGCCCCAGCCGGCGCGGCGCAATCCGATCAGGTAGCCGACCTGGCTGCTGGCCGGGCCCGGCACCATCTGGCACAAGGCGACAAGCCCGGCATATTCGTCGGGCGTGAGCCACTGCCGCTGCCGCACATAGGTGCGCTCGTAATAGCCGAGATGGGCGATCGGGCCGCCGAACGAGGTCAGCCCGAGCCGCAGCGCCACCCCGAAAACCTCGCCCACGGTGCCCCGCCGGAGCTCGACAGCGGAGGATGCAGCAGTTTCGCTCATGCCCACTCCGAGATGCTATCTGAGCCCGAATTGGGATCAGATTCGACGAATCTCCGGCGCCCACCGTCGGCTGGTCGGGCGTAAGGAGGAGCCAACGAATTTTGATGCTGCGTCAAGTCACGACAATTCGAGCATCAGCGGATCATCGTCGTCGTCGCCGGCTGGGGCGGCGGGCGGAAGAGACCGAGCAGAGTGTCGAAAAAGCCCCGGACCGGCGCCGGGATCATCGCCACACCCGGCGGCGCCGGCGCGCTCGGCAATGCCCTAACCGGCATCGACCGGGTCGCGGCCAACATAAAGGTGCGCCAGGTCTGCGCCGGCAACGAGCCGCCGACGACCTTGTCCATCGGCGCGTTGTCGTCGTTGCCGAACCACACGCCGGCGACGAGATCGGCGGTGTAGCCGATGAACCACGCGTCGCGGTAATCCTGGGTGGTGCCGGTCTTGCCCGCGGCCGGCCGCGGCAATAGCGCGCTGCGGCCGGTGCCATGGTCGATGACTCCGGCCAGCATCTCGTTCATGTCGCCCTCGAATTCCGGGCTGACGACCCGGCCGGGCCCCGAACCGTTGCGGCGAAACAAGTAGTTGCCCTTGCCGTCGCGGATCTCGGCGATGCCATAGGGCCACACCCCGGTGCCGCCATTGGCGAACGGCGCATAGGCCGAGGTCAGCTCCAACAAATTCACGGCGTCGGTGCCAAGCGCGATGCTGGCGTCGCGCGTCAGCGGCGAGGCGATGCCGAGCCGGTGGGCGACGGCGACGATGTTGTCGACGCCGGCGCGCAACGTCACCTGCACCGCGATCGTGTTGATCGATTGCGCCAATGCCTCGGCCAGGGTCATGTCGCCCAGATAGCGGTCGCCGTAATCGCGCGGCCGCCAGCCGCCGATCTGGATCGGGCCGTCGACAAAATGGTCGGACGGGCGCAACCCCGCCTCCAACCCGGCGAGGTAGACGAACGGCTTGAACGCCGAGCCCGGCTGGCGCTGCGCCTGGGTCGCGCGGTTGAATTGGCTCGAATCGTAGCTGCGACCGCCGACCATCGCGCGCACCGCGCCATCGATGGACATGGCCACCAGCGCACCCTGGCTGACCGCGTCTTTGGCGCCGTTGTGGGTGATCGCGCCGGCGATGGCGGCTTCCCCCGCTGCCTGCATGCGCGGGTCGAGGGTGGTGACGACGGTCAGGTCGCGGCTGTCCGGACCGACAAAATCAGCCAACTGGGCGGCGACCCAGTCGGCGAAATAGCGGTTCCCCGGCCGCGCAACGGCGATCGCCCCAAGCGCGCTTTCCTCCCGGTTTGCCGCCGCGGCCCCGCTCTGTTTGATAAAACCGGCTTCGACCATGTTGGCGAGCACCTGGGCGGTGCGCGCCGCGGCCAACTCGCGGTCGCGGGTCGGGTTGAACCGCGCCGGCGCCTTCAAGAGGCCCGCGATCATCGCGCTTTGGTAGAGATCGAGCCGCCGCGCCGAGATCCCGAAATAGCGGTGCGCGGCGGCGTCAACGCCGTAGGCGCCGGCGCCCAGATAGACCCGGTTCAGATAGATTTCGAGGATCTCGTCCTTGGTGAACCGATGTTCGAGCCACAGTGCCAGCAGGGTTTCGCGGATTTTGCGCGCGAGGCTCCGCTCGGGTGTCAGGAACAGGTTCTTTGCCAGTTGCTGGGTGATCGTGCTGCCGCCTTCGACGACGCGGCCGGCGGCGAGATCGGCCAGCGCCGCGCGCGCCAGCCCGATCGGGTCGATGCCGAAATGGCTGTAAAACCGGCGGTCCTCGGTCGCGATGACCGCCTCGGGCAGATAGGGCGACATCTCCTTCAAGGTCAGCGGCTGGCCGAACAGATCGCCGTAAGTCGCGAGCAGACTGCCGTCGGCGGCGAGGATCGTGACGCTCGGGCGCCGCTGCGATTGCGCCAATTGGCTGGTGTCGGGCAGGGTCAGCGCGAAATAGCCGGCGACACCGCCGCCGCCGATCGCCGTCCACAACAACAATAGGACAGCGAACCGGATAAATCCGCCGCGCCGGGATCGCCCGCCCCCGCCGCGCCGCGGCGGCCGCGGCGGACGGGACGGCGGCGGTTGTCGGCCGCGCGACATCGCCGGCCGATCGGCCGGATCGGCCCGCAGCCGGTCAGCCATTGGCCGCGGCCATTTTGAGCGCGCTGAAAATTACCCCCATCCCCCACGACCCAATATACCGGGCTCCCAACCCCCGCTGGTGCGCTATTATTATCGGAAAACTGTGGCAGTGGTTCGGCAGCGCTCCATTATTACGCGCCGTCGGAACCCGGCGCCGCATGCGGTTGTTTTGCCGACAATCACGGGTGACGTGTCGTCGTGGCCTTTTCCTGATTGAAACACGGCATCGCAACCGCGGGAGTGAAATCATGGCTGAGGCGACCCCCTCGACACCAGGCGTCGACGCGCAGCCGAGCATTGCACGGGCCAAGATGATCCTGACCGAACTCGCCTGCGCCGCCCAAGCGGCGGCACTCTCTGCCGTGGACGAACAAAGGACCTGCGCCGCGGCGCAGGTCGCAGGCGCCGCCGAGGCCGTACGCTCGGCGGCGCGCTCGTTCGAGCGCTCGCAGAGCCCGACGGCGGCGCGATACGCCGATTGCGCCGCGCGCCAGATCGAGGCGCTGGCCGAGGCCGTCCGCGCCCGCCATTGGACCGAACTCGCCGTCGATGTCGAACAAGCGGCACGCCGCCGGCCCGTGCTGTTTGTCGCCGGGGCGGTGGCCCTCGGTTTTATTGCCGGCCGTTTTTGGGCAGCCTCCCGCCGGATAGAGCCGTCGGCCGCATCCGTCGCCAGAGCCACCGAAACCACGGTCGCCGCCGCGGTGTCGAGCGCCACCGGCAACGGCCGGCTCACTGATTGGCCACCGCCGTCGCAAGCGCAGGAACTGCCGTGACGGCGCCTGACGATTTCGCCGCCGAGCCCGAAGAAGCATCATACCGGCCGCGGCCGGAACGCCCGGTCGGCGTCTTGTTCGCCGACCTCGCCGAAGATTTGGCCAAGCTTTTCAGGCTCGAAATCGCACTCTTTAAGCTCGAGCTCGCGGAAAAGGGGCGCCGCCTCAGCCGCGGGCTGACCACGGTCGCGATCGGCGGATTTCTCGCTTTTAGCGCCTGGCTGTTACTGCTGGCCGCGGCGGTGCTCGGGTTGTCGACCGTTTTGCGCCCGTGGCTCGCGGCGCTGATCATTGGGGCGGCGGTGCTGGTCACCGCGGCGCTGATACTGTTTTTCGGGAAGCGCTGGCTCGCCGGGCACAAGCTCGTCCCCCGCCGAACCCTCAACACGCTGCGCGAGGATGGCGCCCGGTTCAAGGAGTGGATGTCATGACGACCGGTTTCGACCGCTCGATGGACGAGATCGAAGTGGAAATCGCGCGCACCCGGGCACGCCTCGCTGGTGAAGCGGACTTGCTCGCCGCCGAATTGGCGCCGCCGCGTCTCGTTGACAAAGGAGCGGACATGTTGAACGGCTTTCTCGGCCGGATTGGCAAGATCGGGCGCCGCGGTGGCGGTCGCGCCGATCCGGCGGCATTTGCGCTGATCGGTCTCGGCATCGCCTGGCTCGTCGCCGAAAACCTCGGTCTCCTCGACGAATTTATGTCTCGTCGCGGCGCCGAATCGGCACCCCCGGCCGAGAAGATCGTTGCCCTGCCCGTCGAAGAGCCGGCCCGGCCCTCTGCGGCCGACGGCGACGGCTGGTTGCATCAGGCGGCGAGTGCCGCGCAAGGGGCGCTGCGTTCGGTGTATGACCGCGGCGGCGCGGCGATCGAACAGGCCGGCGGGTTTGTCGCGCATCCGCTCGATTCGGGCGAGCGCGTGCGCCAGGCCGGCGGGCGAATGATCGACGCCGTCGAGCGAACCCCGCTGCTCCTTGGTCTTGCCGGGATCGCCGCCGGTGCCGCGATCGCGATGCTGCTGCCGGCGAGCCGCCGAGAACGCGAGATTGCAATCCAGGCGCGCAATGATTTATGGGACAAGGCTGAAGAACTCGGCCATCGCGCGGCCACCTCGATGCGCGAGATGGCCGAAGGTTCGGCGCGGGCTACTACAGATTATTGAGGGCGTTCTTTTCCAGGGGCTTTCCGGGACGACAAGGGGAGGGGGAACCATGGCACCCACTTTTGGCGGGGCTTGCGCGGTCTTTGTCGGCATCGCGCTGTCGGTGCTGGCCGGATCGAATCCGGTGCGAGCGCAAATGTCGAGCGACCCGGCCGCGATCACCGCGTGCTTGTGCCAGCAACAGGGGGTTGCGACCTTGTCGGCCGACATGTCGGCCAAGACCCAGGCGCTCGCCGCCGCCCGCCAACGTGTCGCCGACCTCGACGCCCAGCTGCTGCAGGCGCGGCAGCATATCGACGTCAACAACGCGGATTCGGAGGCGCAGTACAAGGCGCTGCTGGCACAGCGCGATCAAGCGTATCAGGCCTCGATCGGGCCCGTCGTCGGCGACGCCGACCAGTCAACCGCGCGCTACAACGCCCACGTCAACCAGTACAACGCGCAATGCGCCAATCAGATGTTCAACTCCGACATGATGGCCCAGATCCAGGCGCATCTGGCCTGCCCGCCGCTGCAATAGGCGCCGCCGAGCCTTTTCAGGAAGCTGCGTTTGCGTTCAGGACGCCGCGCTTCCCTCGGGATAGAGTGTTTGCGGGTCGATCTGCGGTTCGGCGATGACTGCCCAGCCGCCCCTTCGCCAGGCGCGGAAAAAACAGTTGCGCCGGCCGGTATGGCAGGCGACGCCGGGCTGGTCGACCAGCAGCAGCACCGTGTCGCCGTCGCAGTCTAGGCGCAGCTCGCGCAGCAGCTGCGCCTGGCCCGAGGTTTCGCCTTTGCGCCACAATTTGCGGCGCGAGCGCGACCAATAGCAGGCGCGGCCTTCCTCCAGGGTCGTGCGCACCGCCTCGCGGTTCATCCACGCGACCATCAGGACTTCGCCGGTGTCGTGTTGCTGGGCGATCGCCGGCACCAGCCCATCGCGGTCGAATTTGATCTCGCCGAGCGCCCGCTCGATCTGGTCGCCCACTTTGCACATCCTTCGGCCGTTGCCGCCGTCCCGACCTCGGATTAGGGCGGCGGGGTTGCGAAAGCAATACCCCCGGCGCATTCAAGGCAACCCGTGCTCTCGGCCAGGGCCTCACCTCCTCTTGGTCGAGCAAGAACCTCCGTTTCGCCGGGACCGCGACCCCAAGTCGCGGGCGCCTGCGACCCCCTGCCGGCGAGTGCCTCGGCCTTGGGGGTTGACCGAGGAGCGGTTAACCCCGATCTATTGCGTACCAGATCAGTCCGAATTGGGCTGCTCACCGAAAGCGAGATCGCCCGGCTGATGATCATCCTCAGCAAACTTGCGGATTACGGCGTCATCGTCGCTACGAGGCTGGCGGCCGATCCCGATCGGCAACTGACCGCCGCGTCGGTCGCGGCCGAGACGCGTCTGCCGCGGGCGACGGTCGCCAAGATCCTCAAAAGTCTGGCGCATGCCGGGCTGGTCACGGCGACGCGCGGGTCCGCCGGCGGCTATCGCCTGGCGCGCCGAGCGGCCGCGATCTCGGTCGCCGAGGTGGTTGCCGCGATCGACGGCGACATCGGGCTGACGCAGTGCTCGGTGCATGTCGCCGAATGTGCGCGCACCAGTTACTGCCCGACCCGGCCGCACTGGGCGGCGATCAACCGGGCGGTCTCAGAGGCGCTGGCGGCGGTGTCGCTCGATGCGATGCTGACGCCTTCGGCTTTTGTGCCCCATCGGGCCGCTACCGTCGCCCATCCTGCTCCGAACTGACGAGCCAAGAACAATCGCATGACTGCTTCAATCGATACTCTCGATACCGTCCGCGCGCTGTCGCAGGCGGGCTACAAATACGGTTTTGTCACCGACATCGAAGCCGATGAGGCGCCGCCTGGCCTGACCGAGGAAACGGTCGCTTTCATTTCGGCCAAAAAGGGCGAACCCGAATGGCTGCTCGCATGGCGGCTTGCGGCGTTTCGCGCCTGGCAGAAGATGACGCCGCCCAATTGGGCCAAGCTCAACTTGGCACCGATCGACTACCAGGCCGCTACCTATTATTCGGCGCCACGGCAGAACGCCGGGCCAAAATCCCTGGATGAGGTCGATCCCGAGCTGCTGCGCACATACGAAAAGCTCGGCATCCCGATCCGGGAGCGAGAGGCGCTGGCCGGGGTCGCGGTCGATGCGGTGTTCGACAGCATCTCGGTTGCGACGACCTTCAAGGGAGAGCTCGGCAAGCTCGGCATCATCTTCTGCTCGTTTGGCGAGGCGGTGCGCGAGCACCCCGATCTCGTCCGCAAATACCTCGGGACCGTGGTGCCGCCGAACGACAATTTTTTCGCGGCGTTGAATTCGGCGGTGTTCAGCGACGGCTCGTTCGCCTATGTGCCGCCGGGCGTGCGCTGCCCGATGGAGCTTTCGACCTATTTCCGCATCAACGCGGCCAAGAGCGGGCAGTTCGAGCGCACCTTGCTGGTCGCCGACAAGGGCGCCTATGTCAGCTATCTCGAAGGCTGCACCGCACCGCAGCGCGACGAAAACCAGCTCCATGCCGCGGTTGTCGAGCTGATCGCGCACGAGGATGCGCAGATCAAGTATTCGACCGTGCAGAACTGGTACCCGGGCGACGCCGAGGGCAAGGGCGGCATCTACAATTTCGTGACCAAGCGCGGCGCCTGCCGCGGCGACCGGGCCAAGATCTCGTGGACCCAGGTCGAGACCGGCTCGGCGATCACCTGGAAATATCCGAGCTGCGTGCTCGAGGGCGACCATTCGGTTGGCGAATTCTATTCGGTCGCGATCACCAACAACCGCCAGCAGGCCGATACCGGGACCAAGATGATCCATATCGGCAAGGACACCCGTTCGACGATCGTCTCCAAGGGCATCTCGGCCGGGCGCGGCCAGAACACCTATCGCGGCCTCGTCCGGGTGCAGCCACGGGCCACAGGTGCACGCAACCACACGCAATGCGACTCGTTGCTGATCGGCGAGCGCTGCGGCGCGCACACCGTCCCCTACATCGAGGTGCGCAACCCCTCGGCGCGGGTCGAGCACGAGGCGACCACCTCGAAGATCGGCGACGACCAGCTGTTCTACTGCCGCCAGCGCGGCCTGAGCACCGAGGACGCCGTCTCCCTGATCGTCAACGGCTTCTGCAAGGAAGTGCTGAAGGAACTGCCGATGGAGTTCGCGGTGGAGGCGCAAAAGCTCCTCGCCGTCAGCCTCGAAGGCAGCGTTGGGTAGTACAATGGTTGCGATTACCTCCGATCTTGCGATCGGGCCATCAGTCCCCGCCCGAAAAGCCCGTTTGACACTGCTGGTGTTCCTCGGTTTGTGGACGTTTGTGCTGTCTTCGGATCGCCCGCAGTCGTTCGAAGGTCCAGATCGTGCGAAATGTCATGCTTTCACAATCGGAATTTCGGCGATCGGCGGCCCCGATTGTATCGGCGGCCCACCTCCGCACTGAACGGCAGCGTTATGGTCGAAATCCTCAATCCTGGTTGTCGTCATTCCCGCGAAAGCGGGAACCCAGGGGCCAACGTCCCGCCGCTTGCCCTGGATCCCCGCTTTCGCGGGGATGACGATGATATTTCTACAAAGGCGAATTAGCTCAGTGATGCTCGAAATCACCAATCTGCACGCGCGGCTCGCCGATGACGGCCGCGAAATCCTCAAGGGCATCGACCTTTCCGTTGGAGCCGGCGAGGTGCATGCGATCATGGGGCCGAACGGCTCCGGGAAATCGACGTTGGCGGCGGTGCTGGCCGGGCGCGACGGCTACGAGGTCACCCAGGGCACGGTCCGCTATCTCGGCCATGATCTGTTGGCGATGCCGGCGGACGAGCGGGCGCGCGAGGGGCTGTTCCTGGCGTTTCAGTACCCGGTCGAGATCCCGGGCGTGAACAACATGTATTTCCTGCGGACCGCGTTGAATGCCGGCCGCCGCCACCGCGGCGAGCCCGAGCTCGACGCCGGCCAGTTTCTTCGCGCGGTGCGGGCCAAATTGAAGGAGCTCGACATCGGCGAGGATCTCTTACAGCGCGCGGTCAATGTCGGGTTTTCCGGCGGCGAGAAAAAGCGCAACGAGATCTTTCAGATGGCGATGCTGGCGCCGCGCCTGGCGATCCTCGACGAGACCGACAGCGGTCTCGATATCGACGCCTTGCGGGTGGTCGCGGCTGGCGTCAACCGGCAGCGTTCGCCGGACCGCGCGATCGTCATCATCACCCACTACCAGCGGCTCCTCGATTATGTCGAGCCCGACCGGGTGCATGTATTGCAGGACGGGCAGATCGTCGAATCGGGCGACAAGTCGCTCGCCATCGACCTGGAGCGGCGCGGTTATGGCGCCGTCGGCGACGCGGCGTGAGCGATCCTCCGATGAGGCCGCTTTCTCTTTGTCATTCCGGGGCGGTGCGCAGCATCGCGCCCGGAACCCATGAACATGGACCTCCAAAAGTCGGCGCCGATCGTGTCCATGGGTTCCGGGCCTCGCCCTGCGGCGATCCCGGAATGACGGATAGAAGCCGATGAGCGCCGTCGTCGATTTCCCGGTCAAGCCCGAGGCGCGGCCGTACCTCGACAGCTTCGGCAAGCGCGGGGACGAGCCCGATTGGCTGGCGCGCCTCCGTCGGCGCGGCCTCGCCCGCTTTGGCGAAGAGGGTTTTCCCAGCCGCCGCGGCGAAGCCTGGCGCTATCTCGATCTGCGCCCGCTCGAACAGGCGCCGCTGCTGCCGGCCCGGACCGCGCCTTCACCGCCAACCGATAGCGCGCGGGCGCTGTTGAGCGAGATCGGTTTCGCCCCGGCCGGCGCTCGACTGGTCCTGGTCGATGGCTGCTTTTCGCCTGCATTATCAGCCATGGACGGGTTGCCGGCCGGAGTTTGGCTCAGGCCCACCGCGGCGGCGATCGAGGCGAGGCCCGAGCTGGTCGAAACCGCGCTCGAAGCGCTGTCGCAGGATCCCGACCAGCCCTTTGCCGCACTCAACGCCGCGCTCTTTGCCGACGGTTTCGTGCTCGAAGTGGCGCCGGGCGTCGTCGCGGAGCAGCCGATCGAGATCGTCCACGTCGCTTCCGGCGATGTCCCGGCCTCGCTGCACACCCGCAGCCTGGTGACCCTCGGGGCGCATAGCCGCGTTCGGCTGATCGAGAGCTTTGCCGGCGCTGGCCGCTACTGGCGCAACGACGTCTTAGCCTTGCGGCTCGCCGACGGCGCCGCGCTCGACCGCGTGGCGCTGGTCGAAGAGGCGGAGGATGCACTCCATCTCGCCGCGATCGAGGCGAAGCTGGGCGCGGCCGCGCGGCTCGACAGCTTCGTCTTGTTGCTCGGCGGGCGCAGCGTGCGCCACGAGGTCATTGTGCGCAGCGAGGGCGCGGCGGCGCATTGCGGGCTTCACGGCGCCTTTCTGCTGGCTGATCGTCAAGAAGCCAACATCGTCACCACGGTGCGCCATCTCGCCGTGGGCGGCGAGACCCGCGAAATCTTCAAGGGGGTGGCGGCCGGGCGGGCGCACGGCGCCTTTCAGGGCCGGATCACGGTCGCTCCCGGCGCGCAGAAAACCGATGCGCATATGCTGAGCCGCAACCTGCTGCTCGGCCGGCGCGCCGCGATCGACACCAAGCCCGAGCTCGAAATTTTCGCCGACGACGTCAAATGCAGCCACGGCGCCGCGGTCGGCGACCTCGACGAGGCGGCGCTGTTCTATCTGCGCGCCCGCGGCATCCCGCGCGAGGCGGCGCGGCGCATGCTGGTCGAGGCGTTTCTGCGAGAGCCGGTCGAGCTCGTCGAGCCCGCGGCGGTGCGCGAGCACCTGCTGGCGCGGCTCGCCCGCCGCCTGACGCTGCTGGAGGACTGATCATGACGACGGCCAGCCCGCGGATTGTTGATCCCGCAAGCGACCGGCTGCCGGGCGGGTTCGACCCGCGCCGGCTCAGGACCGAGTTTCCGATCTTCGCCAACAACCCTGGCCTCGTATTTCTCGATTCGGGCGCCAGCGCGCAAAAGCCGGCCTCGGTCATCGACCAGATCGCCGATTACTACCGCACCGACTACGCCAACGTGCATCGCGGGGTGTACCACCTCAGCGCCCGCTCGACCGAATTGTTCGAGGCGGCGCGGGTCAAGGCGCAGCGCTTTCTGAACGCCGCCGATCCGCGCGAGATCGTCTTTGTCCGCGGCGCCACCGAGGCGATCAACCTCGTCGCGCAGAGCTGGGGTGCGGCCTTTCTCGAAGCCGGCGACGAAGTCTTGATCAGCGAGCTCGAGCATCATTCGAACATCGTGCCGTGGCAATTGCTGCGCGACCGGCTGGGGTTCCGCCTGGTGGTGGCGCCGATCGATGCGACCGGCGGGCTCGATCTCGCCGCCTTCGCCGCGCACCTGTCGCCGCGCACCCGCCTGGTCGCGATCACCCACCTCGCCAACGCCACCGGCGCTTTGGTCCCGGTCGAAACCGTCGTCGAGCTCGCCCACCGGGTGGGCGCCAGGGTGCTGGTCGACGGCTGCCAGGCGGCACCCCGCCTCGACGTCGACGTGCAGGCGCTGGGCTGCGATTTCTATGTGTTTTCCGGGCACAAGACCTATGGGCCGACCGGGATCGGGGTGCTGTGGGGCCGCCACGAATTGCTGGCGGCGATGCCTCCGTGGCAGGGCGGCGGCGAGATGATCCTCAACGTCACCTTTGAGAAGACCGTGTATCAGGAGCCGCCGCATCGCTTCGAGGCCGGGACGCCCGACATTTCGGGGGCGATCGGGCTCGGCACCGCGCTCGATTTCATCGAGAGCCTGGGGCGCGCCAACATTCTCGAGCACGAGGAGGCGCTGACCGGGTACGGCGTCGACCGGCTGTCGCGCATCGAGGGCCTGCGGCTCGTCGGCGCCGGGCAGCGCCGGCTCGGCATTCTGTCGTTCGATCTCGACGGGGTGCACCCGCACGATCTTGCGACCGTGCTCGACCGGCACCACGTGGCGGTGCGGGCCGGCCACCACTGCGCCCAGCCGCTCCTGGAAAAGCTCGGCTACCCGGCGACCACCCGCGCCTCGCTCGGCGTTTACAACGACGAGGCGGACATCGACAAACTGGCCGCCGCGATCGAAGCGGCGCGGGAGATGTTTACGTGACGGACGATTTACGCGAGCTTTATCAGGACATCATTCTCGACCACGGCCGCCGCCCGCGCAATTTCCGGCCGATCGAGCATGCGACCCATACCGCCCAGGGTTACAACCCATTATGCGGCGACCGGGTCACCGTGTTCCTGACCCTGGACGGCGACCGTATCACCGACGTTTCGTTTCAGGGACGGGGCTGCGCGATCTCGACCGCGGCCGCCTCCTTGATGACCGAGGTGCTGAAGGGCAAGAGCGTCGAGGAGGCGCGCGAGTTGTTCGCGCATTTCCACGCGCGGGTCACCGGCGGCGAAGATAAACCGCTGCCGGAGCCGCTGGCCGAGGAGATGGAGCGGCTCGAACCTCTGACCGGGGTCAAGGCTTATCCGGCGCGGGTCAAATGCGCGACCTTGTCCTGGCATGCGCTCGAAGCCGCGCTGAAGGGCGGCGGCGACGCCCCGGTAAAGACGGAGTAGCGACGATGACCGAGCGCGATCCGTTCGATTTCGGCGTCGCCGGCCACGCCGCCGAGCCCACGGCGCAGGGCGCAGCCGAAGTCGAGCGCCCGGAAGGCGGCGAGGACGATCCGGCGCTGATGGCCCCGGTGCTGGCGGCGCTGAAGACGGTTCAAGACCCGGAAATCCCGGTCGATCTGGTCGAATTGGGGCTGATCTACGAGCTGATCGTCAAGAAGGGCGGGATCGTTTTTGTCGAGATGACCCTGACGACGCCCTCCTGCCCAGTCGCCGCCAGCATGCCGGGCGAGGTCGAGGCGGCGGTTCGCGCCGTGCCCGGCGTCAACGACGCGCGGGTCAAGCTGGTCTGGACCCCGACCTGGACCCCCGAGCGGATGAGCGAAGAAGCCAAGCTCGAGCTCGGCATGCTGTGATCCGTCCGCGGGCGGTGCTGTTCGACCTCTTGACCGGGCTGCTCGATTCCTGGTCGTTGTGGGACAGGGTGGCCGGCGATGGCGACGGCCGGCGGTGGCGGGCGGCCTATCTGCGCAATACCTACGCCACGGCCATATATCGGCCCTATGAAGGGCTGGTGCGCGAAGCGGCGGTCGAAGTCGGCCTCCCGGCGAGCCTCGCCGATCGTCTGATAGAACGCTACGGCGAGCTCGCGCCATGGCCCGAAGTCGCAGCGGTGCTGGGCGCGCTCGAAGGGCAGATCCCGCTCGCCGTCGTGACCAATTGCTCCGAGGTGCTTGCACAGGTCGCGGTGGCCCGCACCGGGATCGGGTTCGCGGCTGTCGTCAGCGCCGAACGCGCCGGCTTCTATAAGCCGCATCCGCGTCCCTATCGGCTGGCGCTGGAAGCGCTCGGCGCCACGCCCGAGACCAGCTTGTTCGTCGCCGGCTCAGCCTATGATCTCTATGGCGCGAGCGCCGCTGGAATGCCGGTCTACTGGCACGACAGGATCGGCATGGCGGCACCGCCCGACGCGCCCGCGCCGATCGCCCGCCACGACAGCCTGTTTCCGCTCCGGCAGATCGCCCTCGGCTGAAAGCCGCCCTTCCGGTTCCGGGCGCCGACAGGGCGGTCAGTGCCCGGCCGGCTGGCTCCAGTCCGCCAAGTGGGCCGCCCCCGAACGACGGCGGCTTGCTCCGCCCCGCTGTACCCGATCCGGCGGCGGGTGCTATCATACGGGCTGTATCGCGAGGAGAAATTGCCATGTCCGAGCACGGCGCCGAGGAGATGCGGGGGGTTGCGTGGCCGTCGAACGGGCTCTCCGAGATCCCATTCCGGCTCTACACCGACCCGGAGCAGTACCGGCTCGAGCAGGAGCGGATCTTCAAGGGGCCGGCCTGGAGCTATCTGTGCCTTGCCGCCGAGATCCCGAACCCCGGCGATTGGATCGCGACCACGATCGGTGAGACCGCGGTCGTCGTCACCCGCGACAATGACGACGCGATAAACGCCTTTGCCAATCGCTGCGCCCATCGCGGCAACCTCTTGTGCATCGAGCGCCAGGGCAACGCCAAGGAGATCAAGTGCATCTATCACGGCTGGACCTATGACCTCGGCGGCAAATTGACCGGCGTCGCCTTTGAGCGCGGGGTCAAGCGGCAGGGCGGGATGCCGCCCGAGTTCAGGAAGGACGACCATGATCTGTCGCGGCTGCGGGTCGCCGAATTGGCCGGCCTCGTATTCGGCACCTTCAGTCGTGAGGCGCCCGACCTCGAAGCCTATCTCGGGCCGCAAGTGGTCGGCGGCATCCGCCGCGTCTTGAACCGGCCCGCGCATATTCTCGGCCGCAGCACCCAGGTGTTGCCGAACAACTGGAAGCTCTATGCCGAGAACACCAAGGACACCTATCACGCCAGCATCCTGCACGCCTTTCTGACGACGTTCCGGATCAACCGGCTGTCGATGCCGGGCGGTATCCATATCGACGACAGCGGCGGCCATCATTTCAGCCAGGCCAAGCTCGACTACGCCGCCGAGGATGCCGACTACCAGCGTGAGGGGCTGCGCGCCGACACCGACATGCGGCTCGAAGACCCCTCGGTCGTCGAGTCGGTCGACGAGTATGGCGACGGCGTCTCGGTGCAGATCCTGACGGTCTTTCCCGGCATGATCCTGCAGCAGATCAGGAATTCGATCGCGGTCCGGGCGATCCAGCCGCGCGGCCTCGAAAAGACCGAGCTCGAATGGATCCATCTTGGCTTTGACGGCGACGACGAGGCGATGACCGAGCGCCGCCTGCGCCAGGGCAACCTGGTCGGCGCCGCTGGGTATATCTCGATGGAGGATGGCTGCGTCGGCGGGTTCGTGCAGCGCGCCCTGCGCTTCAACGACCAGGATGCGGGGGTGGTGATGATGGGCGGCTACGACGCGCAGTCGCAACCGTTCCGCTCGAGCGAAGCGGCGATCCGCGGCTTCTGGAAGAAATACCGCACGCTCATCGGCGACTGATCGCGAGCAGCGAAGCGGGGCGGCATCGACGACGTGCGTGCTTCGAGACGTACCCTTCGCGCGCTCCTCGGCATGAGGTGCTCCATTGATGGCAACAAGAAGACCCCTCACCCTGAGGAGCCCGTGAAGCGGTCGTCTCGAAGGGCGCACTACGATGATCCAATTTGACGCGCGGAAGGAAGCGGAGATGGATGAAATCGCGGTGCGCCACCGCATTCACGAGCTGATCTCCGCCTATGCCGAATGCATCGACGACGACCGGCTCGAGGCGTGGCCCGATTTCTTCGTCGAGAAATGCCATTACCTGATCACCAGCCGGGAGAGCCACGAGGCCGGCCACCGCCACGGCGTCGTCTACGCCGCCTCCAAGGGCATGCTCAAAGATCGGATCCTGGCGCTGCGCCGCGCCAACATCTTCGAGCCGCACCGCTATCGCCACATCATCGGTCCGATCCGGGTGGGCAAGGTCGAGGGCGGGGTGGCCGAGGTGCGATCGAACTTCATCGCCGTCAGGATCATGCACGACGGCGAGACCAGCCTGTTCGCCGCCGGCCGCTATCTCGACCGCATCGACCTGTCGGCCGAGCCCTACCGCTTCATCGAGCGCCTGGTCATCCTCGACAGCCAGAAGATCGACACCCTCCTGGTGATCCCGCTCTGAACCCACTGGTGTCGGGGCCGCCTCTCCGCCGTGCGCAATCCTTGCGCAAACGAGAATTCGCCGCCCATGCCGCAGCCGCTACTGCTAAGACGCGCTAGCGTTGGCGATGAACCCCGATAGCCGCGATCCGAGCGTGCCAGCGGACGAGGCGGGGATCGTCCGCTTCGAGCGACCCGGCATCCGCGGCTTTCTGCATCGCCCGCAAGGGGCCGCGACGCACGGCCTGGTGCTGACCCACGGCGCCGGCGGCAACTGCCGTTCGCCATTGCTGGTGGCCGCCGCGGCAGCGTTCAGCGCGGCGGGGTTGTTGGTGTTGCGTTGCAACCTGCCGTTTCGCCAGCGGCGGGCGACGGGGCCGCCATCGCCGGCGACGGCGGCGGCCGATCGCGACGGATTGCGCCGTGCACTGGCGACGCTGCGCGGCTTGGCGCCGACGGGGCGGTTGTTTCTCGGCGGGCTCTCCTATGGCGGCCGCCAGGCGACAATGCTTGTCGCCGACGAGCCCGAGGCGGCGGCGGCGCTGCTGCTGTTTTCCTATCCGCTGCACCCGCCCGGCAAGCCCGAGCGGCTGCGCACCGAGCACTTCGCGCGGCTGCGCCGGCCGGCGGTGTTCGTGCACGGCACCGGCGACTCGTTCGGCTCGATCGACGAGCTGCGCCGGGCGTTGGCGCTGATCCCGGCGCCGACCGAGCTGATCCCGGTCGCGGGCGCCGGCCACGATTTGAAGCGCGGGCGCTTCGATCTCGGGCCGGTGAGCGCGGCGCTGCTGCGGCTGGCCGAGCCCTGAGGAGCGGACCTCAGGCCTTCAGCCTGGCCTTTCGGCTTCAGGCTTTGCGCCGCCGATCGGCCGCCGGCGCTGTTGCCGACTCGGCCGGGGCTTTCGCCCGGGTTTTGCGGCCCTTGGCCGGAGCTGGCGCGGCCGCCGGCGCCGTGGCCTCGGCGTCCGGTTCGGCTTTGGCGCCGCGCCCGCCGGTCACCGGCAGCAACAGCGGCGGCTGGCGCCGATCGGCTGCCGGCCGCTGGCGCTTGGCCGACGATGCCGATGCCGCGGCGGCGCCCCGGCTCGGCGCCGAGGCGTCTTCGCGCGCCAGGCTGCGCTTCAGCGCGTCCATCAGATTGACCACCTTGGGCGGCTCGGCGATCGAGCGCGACGCCGCAGCCGGTTCGCCCTTGAGCTTGCCCTCGACCAGCTCGCGCAACGCCTCCTGGTAGCGGTCGTGAAACGCCGCCGGCTCGAACTTGCCGGATTTGCGCTCGATGATGGTCTCGGCCAGGGACACCAGATCCGGGTCGATCTGCGCTTCCGGCTTGCCGGCGAATTCGGCCGGGCGGACTTCGTCCTTGCTGCGCAGCTGCGACATCACCAGCCCTTCGCCGTGTGGCTCGACCAGGACCGGACGCTCGCGGCCGGACATCGTGACCCGGCCGAGCCCGACCTTGCCGGTATGCGCCATCGCCTCGCCGATCACGCGAAAGGTTTCGGCCGCGAGCTCGCCTTCGGGATAAACGTAATAAGGCGTGTCGAGATAGAGCGGGTCGACCTCGTCGCGGCTGACGAAGCGGTCGAGATCGATGATCTTCGACGACTCGACCTGCAGGTCCTTCAGCTCCTCGTCGCTGAGCGTGACATAGCGGTCGCGGTCATACTCGTAGCCCTTGACGATTTCGTCGCGGCCGACCTCGTCGCCGGTCTTGGAGTCGACGAGACGCTGCGACAGCCGGTTACCGGTCTTCGCATTGAGCTGATTGAGCCTGATCCGCTTGGTTTCAGTCGTCGCCGGGGTCAGATAGACCGGGCAGGTGACGAGAGAAAGACGCAAAAACCCGCTCCAACTCGCGCGCGGCATGCCGATCTCCTATATTCCGCCCCTAGAAATGCACATTATCGGGCGCTCCGCAACGGCGCGCGCCCGGCGCTTTGGACAGGACCCGGCGCTCTCGACAGGATAACGTCTCCAGCAGGTGATCGGCGGCAATGGCGCTCACCGAATACCGCAGCAAGCGCGATTTCGCGAAAACCCCTGAGCCGGCGGGTGCGGCGGCGCGCCAAGCGGCGTCGCCCACGCTGTCTTTTGTGGTCCAGAAGCACGCCGCGCGCCGGCTGCACTACGATTTCCGGCTCGAGCTCGACGGGGTGCTGAAGAGCTGGGCGGTGCCCAAGGGGCCGAGCCTCGATCCCGGAGAAAAGCGCCTCGCGGTCCACGTCGAAGACCACCCGCTCGAATATGGCGGGTTCGAGGGGGTCATCCCGCACGGGCAATACGGCGCCGGCACCGCGCTGATCTGGGATCGCGGCAGCTGGACCCCGCTCGACCCGGAGCCGCAGGCCGCCTACGCCAAGGGCAATCTCAAATTCGTGCTCGACGGCGAAAAGCTGCACGGAAGATGGGCCTTGGTGCGGATGGGCGGCAAGCACGCCGGGCGGCGCGGCGAGAATTGGCTGCTGATCAAGGAGCGCGACGAGGCCGCGGTGCCGCAGAGCGGCGATCGGGTCGTCGCCGCTAACCCGAAGAGCGTCGCCACCGGCCGCGGGCTCGACGAGATCGCCGCCGATCGCGACCGGGTCTGGGGACCCAACGGCGAAAAACCGGGCGCCGCCGCCGATCCCGAGCCGCAAGCCCGCATCGCGCATCTCCCCGGTGCCAGAAAAGGGCGACTGCCGGCCGATCCCAAGCCGCAGCTGGCGACCGCCGCCGACCGGGCGCCGGACGGAACCCAGTGGTTTCACGAGATCAAATACGATGGCTACCGGCTGATGGCACGGATCGCCGGCGGCCGGGTGCAGCTGCTGACCCGCAACCGCCTCGACTGGACCGCGAAGTTCCCGGCCCTGGCCCAGCGTTTCGTCGAGTTGCCGGCGGCGGCGGCGCTGATCGACGGCGAGCTCGTCCATCTCGAAGAGGACGGCACCACCAGCTTCGCCCATTTGCAGGACGCGATCGCCGAGGCGCGCACCGACGAATTGGTATTCTACGCGTTCGATCTGCTCCATCTCGACGGCTACGATCTGAGCAATGCCGCACTCGAAGACCGCAAAGCGATGCTGGCCGGGCTGGTGCCGCCGGACGCCGCGGGCCTCTTGCGCTACAGCGACCATCAGGTCGGGCGCGGCCCGGAATTCTATCGCCACGCCGCCGGGTTTGGCCTCGAAGGCATCGTCGCCAAGCGCCGCCACCGGCCGTACCGTCCCGGGCGCAGCCAG
>Ga0210398_10001483_pt1 | contig 24142 bp, 20 predicted proteins | sample IncBWC4OmetaG_FD_161047 | JGI IMG/M metagenome (GOLD analysis project Ga0210398, IMG submission 161047) | Forest soil microbial communities from Barre Woods Harvard Forest LTER site, Petersham, Massachusetts, United States - Inc-BW-C-4-O | ecosystem: Environmental > Terrestrial > Soil >...
CGCTATCAGCCATCGCCTTCAGCATGGCCTCGAAGCCGGGACGGGTGTGACTGGGGTAGGCGGACAGGTCGTCGTCGCGGTAGCGGTGGGTGACCTCCCAACCGAGCTGATCGGCGAGTGCCTCGCAGTCCTCCAACTGGCGGGTCACACCGGCGCGCTGCCCCGTGGCGTCTTGGCTGATTCTGGTGTAGACGGCTGCGCGCATACCCTCAAATATATTTGAGCAGACCGACGTCAGCACCCGGACAGTGCCTTGCTTGTTCCCGAGCCCGTGCCTAGCGGCGTCTGTCGACCGGGAGGCGATGCCGCGCTGACCGCACCGCGATGATGCCCAGACGCCGCTCTTTTAGGCGTAAACCGCTACGCGCGATTCGGGCTCGACGGGGCTGATGTCGCGGACGGCGTCCTGGGCGAGTCCGGCCAGCTGGCGCCATGCGCCGATCGCATGGCCGGTGAGCTGGGTCATCCGGCTGGCCGCGGTGGCGTCCCCGGAGGCTAGACCGTGCGCGTTTTGCGCGTGAGCGACGACCTTGTCCAGTGATATCAGCAGGTCGTTGTCCACGAATGCGGTCGACTCGGCGGCGGCCTGCGCCGCGCGCATCCCGGCGCCGCTCAGGGTCGAGGCCACCTCGCGGGCCGTGCGGCCGGCGGCGCCCCAGTCGGCGACGGCGGGCATGTCCCCCGAAGCGGCGGCGCGATGCAGCTCGGCAATGTCGAGGATCGCTTTGTGGGCGGTGATCTTGGCGTACTTGAGCACTCCCCAGGTCGGACTTGTCAGCAATTCGGCGATCCAGGCATGGACGACGGTCTCCGGAACATCGGCGGTTCCGACCGTCTGCCAGGCGAGGTCGAGGGCCAGCACGCTGTCATCGGGTAACAGGTAGCCATCAGGTCCGGCGAGCAGGTCGTTGGATGTCTGCACGAGCAGGCTAAGCGGCCGGGCCGAGCGGGTCGGAAAGTCGGTGACCTGCTCATCGCCGGTGATGTAGGAAATGACGTTCATCGCGCACCCTTTGCCGGACCCCGGCTGATGCGATCCTCTGGCCAACCTCAGCGGGTGGGTTATCCGGTAGAGGTCCATTTTGGTTGGCTCCTTTCGCCGTTCACTGCCGAATAGATCGGCTGGTTACTCGCTTAGACGTCGGACGTGTCCTTCTCGTTCGGCGCACTAAGGCCGGCGTAACCTTGTTAGGCAGTTACACCTTGCGCTCGGTGATGAAACCTGTCAAGGTGGTTACTGTGACCTTCGTCTATGTGGGCGGCCGCCGATGCCTGAACTTCGTGGGCACCATGAAGCACCGCGATTCGGCCCGCGAAGAACTGTTGACGCGGCCCGAACTGTTTTCCGAATTTGCAGTTCAGGGAGGGCTGCTCGACGCCGCCATCGACGTCACCGAAGATGATCTGGCGGCCGCGATCGAGCTGCGGGAAGCCATCTACCGGACCGTAATCGCCCGGCTAGAGCACCGCCGGCCGCAGCTGGCCGACGTCGACCTGCTCAACGAGCGTGCCGCCCACCCTCAGCTCACGCCCCGATTACTGCGCACCGGCGCTACCCGCCGCGAGGGCACGCCATCGCAACTGCTGGCGAGCCTGGCCGCGGATCTACTCGATCTCCTCGCCGGAACCGACATCGAGAACGTCAAGCGCTGTGCCCACCCGGGCTGCACGCGCCTGTACCTCGATGCGTCGCGGGCGAAAAACCGGCATTGGTGCGGGATGGGCACCTGCGGCAACAAAGCGAAAGTTCAGGCCTTCCGGGCCCGCCAGCGCGCCTCGTCTGCTACCGCGTAGTCCTCGGGAACAAATCACGTCCGACAAAGGTTGAGCGCGACAGGCTTAACTTTGGAGGATTTGATGGCTGAAGCCAAATCAGTGCCGGTGTTGTTTGTCAGTGACCCGATCGTGTTGCCCGGAATGGTCGTGCCGATCGCCTTGGACGACGCTGCTCGAGCGGCTGTCGACGCTGCCCGCGCCAGCGAGTCGGGCCAGCTGCTGATCGCCCCGCGGCTCGACGACCGCTACCCGTCCTACGGCGTGCTGGCGACGATTCTGCAGGTCGGACAGATCGCCGGAGGCGGTACCGCAGCGGTCGTGCGTGGCGAACGACGTGCTCACATTGGCGTCGGAGCCAGCGGGCCCGGCGCGGCGTTGTGGGTCGAGGTGACCGAGATCACCGATCCCGAGCCCAGTGACGAGACGCGTGCACTGGCCGCCGACTACAAGAAGCTGCTGCTGGCGATGCTGCAACGCCGCGAGGCCTGGGAGCTGGTCGACGTCGTCAACCGGCTGGTCGACCCGTCGGCGCTGGCCGACATGGCTGGTTATGCGTCGTATCTGACCGCGGTGCAGAAGCGCCAGCTGCTGGAAACCGACGATGTGGGCAGTCGCCTCCGCCTGTTGATCGACTGGACCGGCGAGCACCTGGCCGAGGTCGAGGTCAACGACAAGATCGCCGAGGACGTCCGCGACGGCATGGAGAAGCAGCAGAAGGAGTTCTTGCTGCGCCAGCAAATGGCCGCGATCCGCAAGGAGCTCGGCGAGGGCGAGCCGGACGGTTCTGACGACTATCGGTCCCGAATCGAGGCGGCCGACCTGCCCGAGAAGGTTCGCGAGGCGGCGCTGCGGGAGGTCGGCAAGCTGGAACGCTCCAGCGAGCAGAGCCCCGAGGGCGGCTGGATCCGCACCTGGCTGGACACGGTGCTCGACCTGCCGTGGAACACCACGACCGAGGATTCGACGGATTTGGCCGCGGCGCGGGAGATCCTGGACGCCGATCACCACGGTCTGGACGACGTCAAGGACCGCATCGTTGAATACCTGGCGGTGCGGGCACGCCGTGCGCAGCGCGGATTGCAGGTCGTCGGCGGCCGCGGATCCGGTGCCGTGATGGTGCTGGCCGGTCCGCCCGGGGTCGGCAAGACGTCGCTGGGTGAGAGCGTCGCTCGCGCGCTGGGCCGCAAGTTCGTTCGCGTCGCGTTGGGCGGCGTGCGCGACGAGGCGGAGATCCGCGGACACCGCCGCACCTACGTCGGCGCGCTGCCCGGCCGCATTGTGCGGGCCATCGGCGAAGCCGGCTCGATGAACCCCGTCGTGTTGCTCGACGAGATCGACAAGGTCGGCTCGGACTACCGCGGCGACCCCAGTGCTGCGCTGCTCGAGGTGCTTGACCCCGCGCAGAACCACACCTTCCGCGACCACTACCTGGACCTGGATCTGGACCTGTCCGATGTGATGTTCCTGGCCACGGCCAACGTCATCGAGAACATCCCGTCCGCGCTGCTGGACCGGATGGAGTTGGTGCAGATCGACGGCTACACCGAAGACGACAAGGTGGCGATCGCGCGCGACTTCCTGTTGCCGCGCCAACGCGACCGTGCCGGGCTGACCGACGACGAAGTCGTCGTGACCGACGCCGCGCTGCGCAAGATCGCCGCGGACTACACCCGTGAGCCCGGTATGCGGCAGTTCGAGCGGCTGCTGGCCAAGGCGCTGCGCAAGGTCACCACGAAGATCGCCGCGGAGCCGGTCACCATCGACGAGCCGGATCTGGTCAGCTACCTGGGCCGGCCGCGATTCACCCCCGAATCGGCGGAACGCACGGCGGTGCCGGGCGTGGCGACCGGGCTGGCCGTTACCGGGCTGGGCGGCGATGTGCTCTACATCGAAGCCGGCGCCAACGACGGTGAGCCGGGCCTGCAGCTGACCGGTCAACTCGGTGACGTGATGAAGGAGTCCGCGCAGATCGCGCTGTCCTACGTCCGTTCGCACGCCGCAGAGTTGGGTGTCGATCCGTCGGCCCTCGACCGGCGGATCCATGTGCACGTGCCAGCCGGCGCCGTCCCGAAGGACGGTCCGTCGGCCGGTGTCACGATGGTGACCGCGCTGGTGTCGATGGCTACCGGGCGACAGGTGCGCGCCGACGTCGGGATGACCGGCGAGGTGACGTTGAACGGCCGGGTGCTCCCGATCGGCGGCGTGAAGCAGAAACTGCTGGCCGCGCAGCGGGCAGGGTTGTCGACGGTGTTCATCCCGCAACGCAACGAGCCGGATCTGGACGATGTGCCCGCCGAAGTTCTCGAGGCGTTGGACGTCAAGCCGATGACCGATGTCGCCGAAATCGTCGCCCAGGCACTGGAACCGGCTGCGCAGGCGGCGACCGCCGCGGCGTGATGTCGGACAAGTCGGATAGCGTGCGGCTATGACCGACTCGCAACGGCTTAAACGGCGTATCGTCCATACGGCCCAACGGCTGGTGGTCAATCCAGTGGGTCGGCGATTGCCGTTCCCGATGCTGGAGACCATCGGCCGAAAGTCGGGGCAGCCGCGCCGCACCGCGATCGGGGGCCGAGTGATCGGCAATCAGTTCTGGATGGTCTCCGAGCACGGGGAGCATTCGCACTATGTGCTCAACATCAAGGCCAACCCCGCGGTGCGGTTGCGCATCCACGGCCGATGGCGCAACGGCACCGCCCACCTGTTGCCCGGGGATGACGCGAAAGAGCGGCTGCGAAGCCTGCCCGGCTTCAACAGCACACTCGTGCGCCTGGCGGGCAGTGACTTGCTGACCATTCGGGTGGATCTGGACTGAGGCCGCAGGTCGGTGCTTGGCGCTACCGTTGCGCCGTGGCCTACGACACCGAGTTGGTTGAGCGAATCCGCGAACTGCTGGCGCCTGAGCGTGGCGTCGACGAGAAACGGATGTTCGGCGGCCTCGCCTTCCTGATCAACGGACATATGGCCGTCGCCGCCAGCCGTGAGGGCGGGTTACTGGTGCGGGTACCGCCCCAGGAAACCGAAAAGCTGCTCGATCGTGCGCACGTCAACCCGATGGTGATGGCCGGCCGCGAGGCCCGGGGCTGGTTGCGAATCGACCCCGAAGGATTGAAAACCAAACGCCAGCTTGCAGGCTGGGTGGCCCGCGGGGTGAACCACGTGCATAGCCTGCCGCCGAAGTGAATAGTGCGGTTGGTCAGCCGCCACGGCGGGTACGCGAAGCGTTACGAACGAGCGCACCACCTGCGGCTAGAAGGGAGCGGCGATCATGGCCAACTCGAGGACATTCGTCGTCATCGGTGGCGGACTTGGCGGAGCTAAGGCCGCGGAAGCCCTGCGCGAGAAAGACTTCGATGGACAGATCATCATCTGCGCCGAGGAAGATCACCTGCCCTACGAACGGCCTCCGCTGTCGAAGGAGTTTCTGGCGGGTAAGAAGTCGCTGGACGATTTCACCGTGCACGACTCAACGTGGTACCGCGAGAACGAGATCGACCTCCGCCTGAATGCTCGGGTGTTGTCGGTGGACCGGGCGGCACACACCGTCGAGCTTCCGGACAACACCAGGGTTGAGTACGACAAGCTGCTGCTGGCCACCGGATCGCGCTCGCGGCGGCCGCCCATTCCGGGGTCCGACGCCGCCGGAGTTCATTATCTGCGGACATTCGAGGACGCATTAGCACTGAATTCAGCTCTGGCCGAAGGGTCGTCGCTTGCTGTGGTCGGCGCGGGCTGGATCGGGCTGGAAGTCGCCGCCAGCGCGCGTCAGCGCGGCGTCAACGTCACCGTGGTCGAAACCGCCAAGCTGCCGCTGCTGGGCGCGGTCGGCGAAGAGGTTGGCGCCGTATTCGCCGCGCTGCACCGCGATCACGGCGTCGACCTGCGGTTGGACTCCGAGGTTAAGCAGATCGCCACCGCCGATGGCAAGGCCACCGGCCTGCGGCTCGGTGACGGATCGAGCGTTGCCGCCGACGCCGTGCTGGTGGCCGTCGGCGCGCAGCCCAACATCGAACTCGCCGACCAGGCCGGTCTGTCGACGGGTGACGGCGGGCTGCTGGTCGATGCGTCACTGCGCACCAGTGACCACGACATCTACGCGGTGGGCGATATCGCCGCCGCCGAGCATCCCCTGTTCGGCAGCCGGATCCGCACCGAACACTGGGCCAACGCGCTCAAGCAGCCCGCGGTGGCGGCGGCAGGCATGCTTGGTGAAAAGGCCGAATACACCGAGCTGCCTTACTTCTTCACCGACCAGTACGACCTCGGGATGGAGTATGCCGGCTACGCGCCGACATATAACCGGGTGGTGTTCCGCGGCGACGTCGACGGTCGCGAATTCGTCGCCTTCTGGCTCGATGCCGACGACCGGGTACTGGCGGGAATGAACGTCAATATCTGGGATGTGCTCGACGACGTCAAGAGCCTGATCCGGTCGAGGACCACCGTGGACCCAGACAAGCTGGCCGACCCGCAGGCGCCGCTGGGCGAGCTGGTCAGCTGAGCGTGATGACGTCGGGTAGGCGCAGGCCCTGCAACCGTTCGCGCTCGGCGCGCCGGCGTTTGATTCGCAGCCGGGCGTCGGCGGGCGGGGTGACCACCTCGTCGCAGGTGAGGTAGAACACCTCTCCCGGGAGGTCGACGAGTTCCGCATCGACCAATCGAGACCCCAACTCACGCAAAGTCGCTCGCAGCTCATGGGTGAACCGCATGGTCGCGTCGTACGCCGATTCTCGAGAAGCTCGGGCGTTGGCAGCCATCCGCTCGGCCAGCTTCGCCTCAGATGCGTCGGGCGTTGCCGCCCGGGGTATGCCGGTCGCGCTTCGCCCGGCCGCGACGAGCAGCATCGCGGGATCGTCACCGAACACCAAACTGGCCAATTCGATTTCTTCGGGACCTCGGTGCCCGAGCCGGGCGACGGTGGACGCGAACGCCGCAGCGATCGTGCCGGACAGGGCGCTGATACCGTCCAGGTCACCGTCGAGAGCAAGCGCGCACAATTGCCGGTCGTTTCGGATGAGCGCCGCCAATGAAGAAGTCTTAGCCGCAACGACTTCGCTTTCCAGCAACGCGGCGATTCCCGAGATGCCGAGATGTAGCCCGGCGGGCTCCACCGTCGCTGCGGTGACGCCGGAGTCGATCAGCCACCGCCCGGTCAGACCCCAGCCCTGGTGGATCCGGTCCCGCAACAACCGAACCCGCACTTGCAGCTCGCCATTCGACAGCGAATTCAATTGCGCCACATCGAGATGCTCGGCCGTCGCGGCCTCGAGGTAAGCCCGGGTGTCGGCCTTCAGGTGCCGCAAAAACACCAACGCCCGCTTCACGACAACAGCTTTGGCCGCCGATCCGAGCAGCCCTCCAGTCAGCGGCGGCCGCCCCAGCGGCAACAGCCCACCGACGTCTGAGCCGCCCAATGACTGTTGCACGAGCTCGTCCACGTCCCAGCCGGGCAACTGGCCTGCGGCGATCACGCTGGCCGAAACGCCAACGTAGGGGCGGTGGCCGAAAACCGCGATCGCGCGGCTCCCCCATTCTTCGGCAGTCACGTCGCCCCAAGCCATCACTTGGCTCATCACCCGGTTGGCGGCACGCATACCGGCGATTTGCACGTCAAGCGTCATCGGGGTCAACGGTCCGGGCAGCGTCTCGGCCAGGGCGGCCGCGCTGAACACCGGGAAGCGGGGGTCGATTCGGTCGTCGAATTCACCCTCCAACCCTTCCGGCGATGCGGACAGCAACCGGGTGCCGTCGGACGGCTCGGTCCGCGGCGTCACTTCCAGCGGGATCGGCAGATGACCTGCCAGATCCACGGTGCCCCTGACGTCGAGTTTGCGGCCGCGCAGCCCGCGCGCGGTGTCGGCGACCGCGTCGATTGCGCGCCAGCCGAATTCGAATTGCCATGTCTCTATCGACGTATCGAGCTCGGGAATCAGCTGGGGCCAGGTTGGCAGGCGTGAGAGCCGCGGTAGATGCTCGACGGATCGCAGCAACCGGCGCGCGGTGACCAACTCGGTGGTGTCGCCAGTCGCGAGGTCAACCAGCCCGGTGCGGTTGGTGGCCACCGCGAGCATCAGGAAGCGGAGCAGGTCATCGAAATGCAGTAACCGCAATGGCCTGGCCGAATCCCTGTCGCGCAGCAGGCTGCCGACCGTGCGGCAGATCATCCAATCGAGCTGGCGGCCCAGCGGCGGGGCTATTCGGACGATCAGACTCGGTGCCCAGCCGGTCGACACCAGCGCCTCGGCCTGCTGGTACAGCTTCGGCTGACCGGCAGACTGAGACACGTAGATCAGCCGGGCACCTGCACGGGCCGCTGCATGGGTGACGCGTACCAACCCACCGAGCCCGGCGCTGCCGGGCGCGGTCGCCTCGATTGGGGCCAGGTGAATCACCACGTCGGAGCCGTCGGCCAGCCGCTGCAGAATCGGGCCGGTGAGCGGCCCGCAAACAAAGTCGACGTCGCCATCCAGGTTTTCGTGCGGGCGCCCTGCGATGCCGCTGACCGTGTGTCCGGCCGCAAGCAACTGTCGGGCCACAGCACGCCCGACCACTCCAGTGGCCCCGGTTAGCAGCACCCGCACGCCCGACCACCTCCGACGGTGCCTAGCTGTCAAAAATGACAATAAGCTTGTGGACCGGTTCCCAGGAAGCTTTCAGCTAACTTGTGATCGTTACGTGAGGGTGGCGGTACCGTCCGGGTGGATCGCAACTTTGGCGCCAGCCAGGTCAACCCCGTCGTCACGCACCGTCGCCGCGGCCGCCACGGGATCGGATATCAGGGCCAGGGTGCGGCGGTCGTCGGGGGTGCGAACCGCAAGGAACGCCTTTTCCGGCCGGCCGTCACGGTCAAACGGGGTCGTCCAGGATTCGACGGTACCGACACCTTCCCATTCCACCGCCGCAGTCCGGATGGGCTCGCGGTCGACTTCGGATTGCGTGTCTTCCCAACGGAACTCGGCCAGCGGTGGTTCGGTGCCGTAGACGCCGAAGCTGTGCTTGGTCAGGTAACCGCCATTGGCGGTGATCAAGCCGCGCCGCCCCGGGTTGGCGGTGAGCAGTTCGGCCATCGTCGCGATCGAGTGTGACACGTAGTTGTTCCACGGACCGCCGGCGAATGTCAGCCCTCCGGTCACGGTCAGCGGCCGATCCGGATCGTCAACCGGCAGCCCGAGTTCGGCCGCCGCGACCTGCACAGCGGACGGAAAACAGGAGTAAAGGTCGACGTAGTCCACGTCGTCGATGCCCACACCGGCCAGTGACAGCGCGCGCGCACCGGCGATCCGGATGGCCGGCGACCGGTAGAGTTCGGCGCGCTCACTGATGGCGTAGGTGTCGTGGGCATCGGTGCCCGCATACGGGTAGACCCAGCGTTCGGTTGGGATCCGCAGGCGGGTCGCGGTCTCGACCGATGTCAGGATCAGGGCGGCGGACTGGTCGACCATGTTGTTGGAGTTCATCAACTTGGTATACGGCCAGCTGATCATTCGGTTCGCTGGGTCTTCTTCGCAAATCTCTTTGGCCGCAACTGGTTTACGGATCCAGGCATGCGGATTGTGCACGGCCACCGCATTGAATCGCGCCCATAGCTCGCCGACGCGCTTGCGGTGATCCTCGATCGACTCGCCGGTGCTGATCCGCAGCGCCTGCTCGAACATCGGATAGACGTAGGCCGGGCGGTCCAGCCCAATGCGCTCCTCGGCCGGCCCGGCCATCGGCACGTTCTCGCCACTAACCTCGGCAAGCGGAACCGACTCATCCTGATTGGTCCAGGTCAGGCGTTTGCCTTTGGCGCGCAACTGCATCCTGGTGCGCCACATTTCCGCGCCGGCCACCAACACCACGTCCGCACGCCCCTGTTGGATGTCCAGGCAGGCCTCGTTGACCAGGGACTGCGGCACGTTGCCGCCCACCCCGCTATAGCGGGTGGCCGGACGGTCGGCGCCGATGCGTTGGCCCAGTAATAGCCCGGGGTCGCGGTAGTGCGCCGACAACACGTTGACCACGCGGATGGCGTCCACGGCCTCGAGCAGCGAGGCGTCGGCGGCTCGGCGTGCGGCCGTGACCATCAGATCGACGGGTTCTTCCGCGTTTTGCTCAGTGGCCGCGTCCGCATGGTGATTGAGCTGGCCATAACCGACCAGCACCGGCGTCCGGGGGTTAACGGGCATTGACGAAGACCTTCCGCGATGTGGGCCGAGGGGAATGCTAGGCGGTGTCGGTGGAGGCGAACAGCACGCCGTCGTTGAGCAACCGCTCGGTTTCTTCACTGCCCATCCCGAGGATCTTGTGACAGATCTCGCGGGTGTCCTGGCCGGGCAGCGGCGCCGGTCGTTGTGGGGCCGGCGGAATGTGGCGAAACGGTGCCGGGCCAGTTTCGGCCGGCAGCGGATGATCGAACAGTGGATGCGTCATGTCGGCGAACAGCTTTCGCGCACGCAGCTGTGGGTCTTCGAGGACATCCGGCGGACGGTTCATCTGGCCGGCCGGAACGCCGGCCGATTGCAGAGCCTCGGCGATCTGCAACGGTGGTCGGGTGCGGGTCCACGCCGACACCTGCGCGAGTAACTCGTGCCGGTGAGCAATCCTCGCCTCGCCAGTCGCGAACCGCTCATCACCAGCCAGTTCGGGCAACCCGAAAACCGCTGTCGCCGATCGCCAATCAGCGTCGGTGCGGATCGAGATGACGCACCATTCGTCATCGCCTGCGCATGGGTAGACGTCGTGCAGGCTGGTGTCGTCTCGCAAATCGGCGTGGCCGGCCGCCCGTACGGCCTCGGTGACATACCCGACGTCGAGTTGGTTGACGACGGCCTCGGTTTGGGAGACATGGACCCGGGCGCCCTCGCCGGTCCGCTCGCCGTGGATCAGCGCAGCCAGCGCACCGATCGCGGTGATGCGCCCGACTACATGGTCGGGAAAGATCGTGGTGGCGTCGTAGAACCGGTGCCGGGAGCCGCTGGCGGGCTGGCCCGGCCGATCCGGTTGAGCGTCTTGATCGTCGTGGGATGTCCAGAGCTTGGAAACGCCTGCGGTGGCGCGCACCAGCGGTCCGTAACCCATCCGTTCGCTCCACGGTCCGGTGTCGCCGAAGGCACTGCTTTCCGCGAGCACCACCCGGCGGTTCAGGGCGTGCAGCGTCTCGTACGGAAAGTCGAGGGCAGCAAGGGTTCCCGGCTTGAAGTTGGCGAATACCGCGTCGGCGTCGGCGACCAGACGGCCGAAGATCTGTTTGCCCTGGGCGCTGCGGAGGTCCACGCCGAACGCCAGCTTGTTGCGATGCGTCCAGGCGAACGACTCGCTCATGGCTTCGCCGACCCGTGCCTGTCGCAATCCGTCGGGATAGGCCGCACTCTCGACCTTGATGACCTCGGCGCCCAGATCACCGAAGAAGCGGCTGAGTTCGCCGCCGGCGACGATGACGCCGAGGTCGATGATCCGCAGCCCGTCGAACGGACGGCTGATATTTCGCGGTGAGATGGTGGCCGCCGGGCCGGCGCGCCACCGGGCTTCGTCGCGGCCGGCGGGCGGAGTCGGTCGGCGGAAACCGCTGCGCCGGCCGTCGACGGCGAAATAGCCGACCGGGATGCGTGCATGCACCCCGGGGACCAGTTCGGCGTCGGCGATGGCACCCACTTCCTGAAAATGATCCGACGCCAAGATTTGCGCCGGAGAGAGCACGGCGGCGATCGGCACGCCGTGCGCCTGCCCGGCGGATACCAGCTCTTTCATCGTCTGTCCGGCGAACAATCGCTGGACCAGCCTGCCGATCTGCGGCCAGTCGGCGAAGCGCGCGGCGACCGCGTCGTACTTGGGGTCCTGGAATTCCTCCGGCTCCCCTATCCAGCGGCGCAGCCCGCGCCACTGTCGCGGCGACATCACACAGATTCGCGCGTAGCCGTCCTTGCACGCATAGATCGGGTAGGCGTCCTGGTTTTTCGGGCGTCCACGCCACCGATCTGGTCGGCGGATACCCGCGGCGGACTGCCCGTGCGCCCCGAACGTCGGGTCGAGCGCCATCACAACGGCGTCGAACCGAGCGAAATCGATGTAATCTCCTCTGCCACAACGCAACCGGTTGTAGTACGCGACCAGCGTGGCCCACGCGGCTTGAACGGCGGCGGTGGCCGAGGCGATACCCGCCGGCGGTAAGACCGGTGTTCCCGTGGTGGGACCCGACCGGGACAACGCCCCCGAAAGCGCATAGAGCACCGGATCGGTGGCCCGCCAGGACGACCGCGGTCCGGTTACGCCGAAGTCGGTGACGGACAGGGCTACCAGCTGCGGAAACCGATCGGCCAGGTCGGCGCACGACGTTCCGTAGGCTGCGGCCTGACCGGGATTCCCGCTGTCGACGACGATGTCGGCGCTACCGGCAAGCTCGACCAATCGGGCTCGGTCGTTCGGCTGAGACGGGTCGAGCACCGTGCTGCGCTTGTTGGCGTTGTGCAGCGCGAAGCGCAGACTGGTGCCGCGCAGCGTCGGCGGCCGGGTCCGCGACGGGCTCCCGCCCGGCGGTTCCACCTTCAACACATCGGCGCCCAAGTCGGCGAGCAGGCGGCTGACCGCGTCGCCGTCGTCGCCGGACAGGTCGAGGACTCGCAGTGCTGCCAGTAGGGATCGCGGCGATCGCAAACTCGGCGTCGTCGAGTGCAGCGGGTCGCCGCCATCGGATCCGCTGTCGACCACGTCCACGTCGGCCAGCGTAGTGGGCGGCCTATCCCCCATCCGCCTACCTCTGGGTGGTGTGCTGTTCACCGAGTTTGCGGACAATCGGGCGGATGAGCTCAGAAACCGTCGCGCCTACGAAACTTTCCGATGACGAACTCGCCGGGATCCACGCCTACTGGCGCGCGGCCAACTACCTGTCGGTCGGCCAGATCTATCTGCTGGACAATCCACTCCTACGAGAGCCGCTGGCGCCTGAGCACATCAAACCGCGGCTGCTGGGGCACTGGGGCACCACCCCGGGGCTCAATCTGCTGTACGCGCATCTGAACCGGGTTATCCGCAACCGCGATGCCAACGTCGTCTTTGTCACCGGACCCGGTCACGGCGGCCCCGGGTTGGTCGCCAACGCCTACCTGGAGGGCACCTACAGCGAGGTGTATACCGGCATCGAAGAAGACACCGACGGATTACGGAAGCTGTTCCGGCAGTTCTCATTTCCTGGCGGTATCCCCAGCCACGTGGCTGCCCAGACGCCGGGCTCGATCCATGAAGGCGGCGAGCTCGGGTACGCCCTGGTGCACGCCTACGGCGCTGCGTTCGACAATCCCGACCTGGTGGTCGCCTGTGTCGTCGGCGACGGCGAGGCCGAAACCGGGCCGCTGGCCGCCAGCTGGCACTCCAACAAGTTCCTCAACCCGGTCAGCGACGGCGCGGTGCTGCCCGTCCTGCATCTCAACGGTTACAAGATCGCCAACCCGACCGTGCTGGCCCGCATCCCGACCAACGAGCTGGAGTTGCTGCTACGTGGCTACGGCTACCGGCCCATCACCGTCGCCGGAGACGATCCCGCCAACGTGCATCAGCAGCTGGCCGCCGCCCTCGACGAGGCCTTCGATGAAATCGCGGCGATTCAGCGGGATGCCCGCAACGGTGGGAACACCGAGCGGCCGGTGTGGCCGATGATCGTGCTGCGCACCCCCAAGGGTTGGACCGGACCCCGTGAGGTTGACGGCAAACGGGTGGAGGGCACCTGGCGGGCACACCAGGTCCCGCTCGCCGAGACCCGGGATAACCCCACCCACCGCACGCAACTCGAAAAGTGGCTGCGCAGTTACCATCCCGAGGAGTTGTTCGACGACGACGGTCGGCTGCGCGCGGAGCTACGGGCACTGGCGCCCGGCGGCGATCGCCGGATGAGTGCCAACCCGCACGCCAACGGCGGCCTGCTACTGCATGACCTGGACTTGCCGGATTTTCGCGACTACGCCGTCACCGTCTCGCAGCCCGCCGCGACGACCCATGAGGCCACCCGGGTGCTGGGCACGTTCCTGCGGGACGTGATCGCCCGCAACCGCGACCGGTTCCGGCTGATGGGCCCCGACGAGACCGCCTCCAACCGCTTGGACGCGGTCTATGAAGCGACCAACAAGGTGTGGCTGTCGGAAACCATGCCCGATGATGACCACCTCTCCCCGGACGGCCGGGTGATGGAGGTGCTCTCCGAGCACCTTTGCCAAGGCTGGCTGGAGGGCTATCTGCTGACCGGCCGGCATGGGCTGTTCAACTGCTACGAGGCGTTCGTGCACATCGTCGACTCGATGTTCAATCAGCACGCGAAATGGTTGTCCACCAGCCGCGAACTGCCGTGGCGGCAGCCGATCGGGTCGCTGAACTACCTGCTCAGCTCCCATGTGTGGCGCCAAGACCACAACGGCGCATCGCATCAGGATCCCGGGTTCATCGACCTGGTCGCGAACAAACGCGCCGAGGTGGTGCGGGTGTACCTGCCGCCGGACGGCAACACGCTGCTCTCAGTGGCCGACCACTGCCTGCGCAGCCGCAACTACGTCAACGTCATCGTCGCCGGTAAACAGCCGGCGCTGGCCTATCTCGACATGGAGTCTGCTATCGACCACTGCACCCGCGGCCTGGGCATCTGGCAGTGGGCGAGCACCGCGGCCGGCGAGCCCGACGTGGTGCTGGCCTGCGCCGGCGACGTTCCGACGCTAGAGACGCTGGCTGCCGCCGATATCTTGCGGCGTGAACTGCCCGACCTGGCCGTGCGGGTGATCAACGTCGTCGACATCATGCGGCTGCAGCCGGCCGCTGAGCATCCGCATGGCTTGCCCGACAACGAATTCGATGCGTTGTTCACCATCGACAAGCCGGTCATCTTCGCCTACCACGGTTATCCGTGGCTGATCCACCGGCTCACCTATAGCCGTGCCAATCACCATCACTTCCATGTACGCGGGTTCAAGGAGCGCGGGACCACCACGACGCCGTTCGACATGGTGATGCTCAACGACCTGGACCGCTTCCACTTGGTGATGGATGTCATCGACCGGGTGGATGGGCTGGCCGGACCAGCCGCGCTGCTGCGTCAGCGGATGGCGGATGCCCGGCTGGCGGCGCGCCGCTACACCCGCGAGCACGGTGAGGACGACCCGAAGATTAGCGGCTGGACATGGGGGCCGAATAAGTAAGCTGGTGCGGGTGGCGACTGTGCTGTCGGTCAACCTGGCTCGTGTCCGAACGAATCCTGATCCACGCGCGCAGTCGAAGCTGACAGGCATCGACAAAGTGCCGGCAACCGAGGCGGTCGTGGTGCGGGCACCAGGACCAATGGATGGTGGTGTCGGCAGCGGGCTGGTCGGCGACACCATCGGTAACCACAAACTGCACGGCGGTGACGACCAAGCCGTGTACGCGTATGCGCGAGAAGACCTTGACGCATGGGAGGTTCAACTCCAGCAGAAACTCGCCAACGGAATATTCGGCGAGAATCTGACCACCTCGGGCATCGATGTCACTGGGGCGCGGATCGGTGAACGCTGGCGCATCGGCACCGACGGCTTGGTGCTGGAAGTCTCCGCGCCCCGAACGCCGTGCCGGACGTTCCAGGCCTTCCTGAATTTGAACCACTGGATCAAAACCTTTGTCCACGCGGGCAAACCCGGTGCCTACTTCCGGGTGATCTCGCCCGGAGCGGTGCGCGCGGGCGACGCGATCGCCATCGATCACCGCCCCGATCACGACGTGACCATCGGGTTGGTCTTTCGCGCCCGAATGTCTGAACCAGAACTGCTTCCCCAGCTTTTGGTGGCAGATGCGCTCCCCGCAGAGCTCAGCGACTATGCGCGTAAGCGGGTCGCCAGCGGTGCGCGGGTAAACTTGCCCAATGCTTGACGCGACCGTTGCCGCGGACACCCATCCGGTGGTGTCGCAGCTTTCGGCGCTGCACCGGTTCCGGATCCAGGTCGACGTCGCCGTCGTCATCGTCGTGCTGGTGCTCACCAACCTCGTCGCGCACTTCACCACGCCGTGGGCGAGTGTTGCGACGGTACCGGCAGCGGCGGTCGGGCTGGTGGCGTTGTTGCGGTTCAACGGTCTGGGCTGGGCCGAGCTCGGGCTGGGACGTGACCATTGGAAGTCCGGTGTTGCCTACGCGCTCGCCGCGATGGCGTTGGTGGTGATGGTGATCGCGGTCGGCGTGGTGTTGCCGCTGACCCGGACGATGTTCATGAACAACCACTACGCGACTATCTCGGGCGCACTGGTTGCCTCGATGATCATCATTCCGTTGCAAACCGTAATCCCGGAGGAGCTGGCGTTTCGCGGTGTGCTGCACGGCGCACTGAACCGGGCGTGGGGGTTCCGCGGTGTCGCGCTGGCGGGTTCGCTGATGTTCGGTCTCTGGCATATCGCGACGTCGTTGGGGCTGACGAGCAGCAACGTCGGCTTCACCCGGCTGTTCGGCGGCGGAGTCCTGGGCATGCTGGCCGGCGTGACGCTGGCGGTGACCGCGACCGCGGTGGCCGGTTTCGTGTTCAGCTGGCTGCGCCGACGCAGCGGCAGCCTGATCGCGCCGATCGCCTTACATTGGTCGCTGAATGGGTTGGGGGCCCTGGCCGCCGCGCTGGTCTGGCATCTGTCCAGCTGAGCGGCCTTCACACCAGCAGAACGGCGGCGCCGGCGATGCGGCCGGCGCTGAGATCGGACAACGCCCGATCAGCTCGACTCAGTGGATATTCCGGCGTGGTCACCTTGATGTGATGCTCGGCTGCGAAGTCAAGGAAGGCCCGCGCGTCGGCGCGGGTGTTCGACGTCACCGAGCGCAGCTGGCGCTCCTGGAAAAGGTGACGCTGGTAGTTGAGCACCGGAATGTCGCTCAGGTGGATCCCGGCGACCGCCAACGTGCCGCCGCGGTCCAGCGCCTCTAACGCGGGCAGCACCAGATCGCCGACCGGGGCGAACAGGATCGCGGCGTCCAGGCGCACCGGTGGCGGGTCCGCGGCGCCTTGGGCCGACGCCGCACCCAGCTCGAGCGCCAGTTCTCGGGCGGCGGCGCCGCGTGTCATCACGTGCACTTCGGCGCCCTGCGCCAGCGCGACCTGTGCGGTGATGTGGGCGCTGCCGCCGAACCCGTACAGGCCCAGCCGGCCGTCGGGCGGTAGTGCGGCGCGCAGCAGCGACCGGTAGCCGATGATGCCGGCGCACAGCAGCGGTGCGAGTTCGCTGTCGCTGTAGCCGTCCGGCAGATGGTGGGCGAAAGCCGCAGGAACGGTGGCGAATTCGGCGTAGCCGCCGTCGGCGTCCCACCCGGTGTAGCGGGATTTCGGGCACAGGTTCTCGTCGCCGCGTCGACAGTACTTGCAGACTCCGCAGGTGTGTCGCAGCCAGGCGATCCCCACCCGGTCACCGACGCTGAACTCGTCGCCGGCTTCGGCGCCGACCTGGACGACTTCCCCGACCACCTCGTGTCCGGGCGTCACATTCTTCCGGTGCACCGGAAGGTCGCCCTCGGTGACGTGCAGGTCAGTGCGGCACACCCCGCATGCCCGAACGGCGACCAGCAACTCCGACGCCCCGGGCCGCGGCACCTGGGTGCTGACCCATTCCAGTGGATCGGTGTCCATCGGGCCGGGCCGACGCACCCGCCACGCGCTCATCGTCGTGGTGGTCGTCGCTGGGGTCATCAATACAGCATGCCGTTAATCGCCACGGCCGCAACAGGTTAGCCCCTTCTCGTGGTACGTGTCCTGACGAGCTGGTAGATCAACAGCAGGATCACCGCGCCGACCAGCGCGCCTAAGAAAGAATGCTTGATCGGAGGGGTAATCGTGAACTGATGCGGTGCGAAGACCACGCTGCCCAGCGTGCCCCCGACATAGGCTCCCACGATGCCCAGCAACGCTGTTGCAATCACGCCCAGCGGCTGCTTACCAGGCACGATAAGTCGCGCGACCAAGCCGACGACGAGACCGAGAACGATCATCCAGATGATGTGCAAGACCACAACCAGCTCCTTCGAATATTGACTGGCGGGCGGGACCGCAGGAGGTTAAGCGTGCTGCAGCCACGGTGTACCGCGTCAGCGTAACGACTTACGGCTTGGCTTGGCCATGATCGGGTTAAAGCAAACCCAATTGTGCGCTAGTAGCGGCGAAGACACCGGCACGCGGTGCGCCTACGGCTGCACGGTCAGGTCGATACCGCGCCCGGAGCCGCCGCCGGGCCGTTATCGCGGGCGGGCTGTCCAGCTGGCGGCGGCGGTGGTGGTGGTGCCGGCGCGTTCGGGGCCGGGCCGGGAGCTGCCGGGGCGGGGGCCGGAGCCGGAGCCGGTGCGTTCGGGGCTGGTGCCGGAGCCGGCGCGTTCGGGGCCGGGCCGGGAGCTGCCGGGGCGGGGGCCGGAGCCGGCGGAGGGGGCGCCTCTGGGCGAACCGACTCGGCCAGAGCCTTCGCCCCGTTAACGTCTACCGGATCGTTCGCAGTCCCCAGCCACACCACGAACCAGCGCTGATTGGCCGACCCCTGCGGTGCGTTCGGCCCGGACGGACCGATCACGCCCGCCCAGATCTGTCCGTTGGGCTTGGTGGCGTCGCTGAATTTGACCTCGTAGTACGACGCACCCCCCGACATGCCGGTGGTGCTCAGCGGCGCGGTCGCTTGGTTGATCCGGGTGCCGGGATACGGCATGAAGAACTCGCCCATGTCGGACGCCAGCCGGGTCGCGGCCTTGGTGTTGTCGGGTTCAGCGCTGGCATACAGCTTCTGGTCCAACTTGCCGAGCACGACGCGGGTGTCGTTGGCGACCGGTGGCGGCTGGCCCCCGGCGGGCGGCCCGGTCTGCTTGCTGAGCAGGGCCGAGCCGTAGTCAAGGTGGGTGGCGTCCGATTCCACCCAGCCGGCCGGAATGACGTAGCTGAATCCGCCGACCGGGTTGTCGATGCGCGCAGGTTGGGGCGCGTTCGGGTCGACTGCCGGCGGCGCGGGTGCGTTGGGACCGGATCCGGGTGGCGCGGCGACCGGATCGGCGGGCGGAGGTGCCGCAGGAGGACCGGCCGGGCCGGGCGCCGCATCTGCTGGGCCGTTGGGCGGTGGCGGCGCCGCGGTGGTGGTTCCCGGCGGCGGCACCGGGTCGGCGCTCGCTGTGGTGGCCGGCAGCGCGAGCGCGATGGCTCCGGCGCCGCTTATCGCGGCGACCGCCAGCGTCGTCCAGCGGCTTTTGGGCCGTGTCGAGTGTGCGTCCACCTCGTCCATGAGCAAAAAATCTACCGTGTTACCCCCGTGGGGCAAGGTCGTTGTGCTGACTCTGTTATTGATTTGTCGCCGATTACGGGGGCGGAACGCGGCGCATCAGCGCAGATCAACGAAGCCGAGTCGGCGAACGGTCCTGGCTGCGGCGACGGAGTGCCATCCCGATCGCCGCCGGGCGCGTCTCGGCGTCAGGGCCCGCCGAAACCGGCCTGGTTGAGCACCTTTTGGCCCGTTGTCCCAGTCACCAGGTCGATGAACTTCTGTGCCAGCGCGGGCTGAGACGCATGTTTGAGGACGGCGATGGGATATACGTCGGCTGCGCCGGCCGACTCGGCGAACTTGACCGTGGTCACTTTGTTGCCGGCATTGCGCGCCTCGGTGGCATAGACCAACCCGGCGTCAGCCTCGCCGTTGGTGACCTTCGTCAGGACATCGGAAACGGCCGGTTCTTCGCTGACCGGATTGAGGTGTACCCCGGTGTTGTTCTCGATGCGCTGGGTCGCCGCCCCGCAGGGCGCGGGCTCTCCGCACACCACTACATGGGGCCCGGGTTTGCCGAGATCGGCGAACGAGTGGATCTGCTTGGGGTTGCCGGGCGGCGTAACGATCACCAATGTGTCGGACGCGAAATTAACCGGATCGGTCTCAGTCAGGCCCGCCTTGGCCACCGTGTCCATTTGGGCGCTGTCGGTCGAGGCGAAAATGTCGGCGGTGGCGCCCGAGGTCAACTGGGTCGCCAGGTCCGAGGAGCCCGCGAAGTCGAGATTCACGCCGGCGCCGGGATTGTCGGCCTGGAACTTTCCGGCGAGCAAGGTGAATGTCGCCTTCAGCGGCGCGGCGGCGAACACCACAAGCGACTGGGCCGACGATTGGCCCGGCGACGACGGGTGCGACGCCGACGGTGTCTTCGGGTCACACGCAGACAGATTTGTCACCAGCACGAGCGACATAACCCCGGAAGTGACCCAGATCCGGGCCCGGTGCTTGAGCAGGCCCGGCCGCCGTGGGAGCACCCGCTCAGTTTCTCAGCCGTAGTGACATGGTGCCAACCGTTGTCCAAACGGTGACCGCGTCGTGCCGGATTCAGAGTTTCATCTTTAGCTACCGTCCAGTAACATGTACCAAGATTGACGCCATACACACCCTGAAATCCCAGGGAACGGTGTTGCGGTATGCCACCATCGAAGCATCGGACGGCCGTTGCTCCAGGCGGAAGCCGCGGTGCCTGTGGGTGGCCGTCACCTAGGTTCAGTGTTGAATACGAGGAGGTCATGGCGTGGAGGTGCTGGTCACCGGGGGCGATACCGAACTGGGGCGTGTTGTTGCTGAAGGGTTCCGCGACGCCGGCCACACGATCACCCTGGCCGGGGCACGTCGAGACGATCTCGAAGTGGCCGCCAAGGAGCTCGAGGCGGACGCAATCGTCTGCGACAACACCGACCCCGCCAGCCTCGCGGAGGTTCGCGCGCTGTTCCCGACTCACCTGGACACCATCGTCAACATCCCCGCGCCGCGCTGGAACCCCGGTGACCCACGCGCGTACTCGCTGCCGGATCTGGCCGCCGCGTGGCGCAACTCGCTGGACGCCACCGTGTTATCGGCGGTACTGACCGTTCAGACCGTGGGTGATCACCTGCGCTCTGGTGGTTCGGTCATCAGCGTCGTGCCGGAGAACCCGCGCGCAGGTAGCGCCGAGGCCGCGGTCAAAGCCGCGCTGTCGAACTGGGTCGCCGGCCAGGCTGGGGTCTTCGGCACCCGCGGTATCACCGTCAACGCGGTCGCGGTCGGGCGGGGCACGCAGCCTGGTTACGACGGGCTATCCAGCACGCCGCCCGCGGTTGCCGACGAGGTGACGCGGTTGACGCTGTTCCTCACCAGCCCCGCTGCCCGCCATATCACCGGACAGCTATTGCACGTCAGCCATGGTGCGCTGACGCAATTCGCCTAGCCTGGCGGTTCGCCCAGGGCGAACAAATCAGTTGGGGACCTCCACCGCCGGCGGACGGTCATTAGGGTAGATCGAGTGACTATCCGACTTGGCTTGCAAATTCCCAACTTTTCTTACGGCACTGGCGTCGAACAGCTCTTCCCGACCGTCCTCGCGCAAGCGCGCGAAGCCGAATCTGCGGGATTCGACTCGGTTTTCGTGATGGACCACTTCTACCAACTGCCCATGCTGGGCTCTCCCGACCAGCCGATGCTCGAGGCCTACACCGCCCTCGGCGCACTGGCGACCGCCACCGAGAGAGTGCAGCTCGGCACGCTGGTGACCGGCAACAGCTACCGCAATCCAACGTTGCTGGCCAAGATCATCACCACCCTCGACGTGATCAGCGCGGGGCGGGCGATCCTGGGCATCGGCACGGGCTGGTTCGAGCTCGAACACGACGAGCTGGGCTACGAATTCGGCACTTTCACCGATCGGTTCAACCGGCTTGACGAGGCGCTGGAGATCATTCTGCCGATGATCAAAGGTGACCGACCCACCTTCTCCGGCAAGTGGTACCGCGCCGAAAATGCGTTGGCCAACCCGCGCTACCGCGATCACATTCCGCTGATGATCGGCGGCAGCGGCGAAAAGAAGACAATCCCGCTGGCCGCTCGGCACTTCGACCACCTCAACGTGATCGCCGGATTCGACGAACTGCCGGGCAAGGTCAAAGTTGTACGGGAGCGCTGCGAAGAGATCGGCCGCGACCCCGCGACGCTGGAGACCAGCATCCTGCTGACCGTCCTGCTTGACGAAAACGCCAAGCAGGACCAGATCCCGGCGGAGATGAGCCAGCGCATGCTGGCCGGAGGCGCTGAATTGATCGCCGAGCAGGTGCAGGCCAAGGTGCTCGACGCCGGAATCGACGGCGTGATCATCAACATGCCCTTTTACACACCCGGCGCGGTCACCGCGGCCGCTGAGGCGCTGCGCCCGCTGGTCGGTCTCTGACCAGCCCGGCGAGGTGCGTCACGTTCGACCCCGCGGGTGGGGGTGATCACAGGGTTCGAACTCGATAGTGGCAGGTCCGCGTGACTAACGTAGTAGTCAACGCAGTCGCCATCGAGGAGCAACCAAACCATGAGCGCCCAACCCGAAAACACGGTGACCAATCGTCGACACCAGGTCGTGGTTATCGGATCCGGATTCGGCGGGCTGAACGCGGTCAAGAAGCTCAAAAGGGCCGATGTCGACATCAAGTTGATCGCCCGCACCACCCATCACCTCTTTCAGCCGATGCTGTACCAGGTCGCGACCGGCATCGTCGCTGAAGGAGCGATCGCTCCCCCAAGCCGCGTAGTCCTGCGCCACCAACCCAACGTCCAGGTCCTGCTGGGCGACGTCACGCACATCGATCTGGTCGGCAAGTTCATCGTCTCGGAGTTGCTCGGCCACATCTATGAGACACCCTACGACAGCCTGATCATCGCCGCCGGCGCGGGCCAGTCCTACTTCGGCAACGACCAATTCGCCGAATTCGCGCCCGGCATGAAGTCCATCGACGACGCGCTGGAACTACGTGGACGCATCCTGAGCGCATTCGAAGCGGCCGAACGGTCCAACGACCCGGAGCGGCGGCAGAAGCTGCTCACTTTCACCGTCGTCGGGGCCGGACCCACCGGTGTCGAGATGGCCGGGCAGATCGCCGAACTCGCCGACTTCACGTTGAAAGGTGCGTTCCGACACATCGATTCGACCAAGGCCCGGGTGATCTTGCTGGACGCGGCCCCCGCGGTGCTGCCGTCGATGGGTGAGAACCTCGGCAAGAAGGCGGCCGCGCGGCTGGAGAAGATGGGCGTCGAGATCCAGCTCGGAGCGATGGTGACCGACGTCGACCGGGACGGCATCACGGTCAAGGACTCCGACGGCACCGAACGGCGCATCGAGTCCGCCTGCAAGGTGTGGTCGGCCGGGGTGTCGGCCAGCCCGTTGGGCCGGGATCTGGCCCGTCAATCAGGGGTAGAACTCGACCGCTCGGGCCGAGTCAAGGTGTTGCCCGACCTGTCGGTCCCCGGCTATCCGAACGTCTTCGCCATCGGTGACATGGCCGCCGTCGAGGGCGTGCCCGGGGTCGCTCAGGGCGCGATCCAGGGAGGCAAGTATGCGGCGACCACGATCAAAGCCGAACTCGCCGGCGCCAACCCGGCCGAGCGGGAGCCCTTCCAGTACTTCGACAAAGGCTCGATGGCGGCGGTATCGCGGTTTTACGCGGTCGTCAAGATCGGCCCGCTCGAATTCGGCGGCCTAATCGGCTGGTTCGCGTGGCTGTTGCTGCACCTGGTGTACCTGATCGGATTCAAGAACAAGATCACCACCGTGCTGTCATGGACGGTGACGTTCTTGAGTGGTCGGCGCGGCCAGCTGACCATCACCGAGCAGCAAGCGTTTGCCCGCACCCGTCTCGAGCAGCTGGCGGTATTGGCCGCCGAGGCGCACGAGGGCGAGGCGGCGAAAGCTAGCTAGGCCCTGCCGGGGCGTCTTCCAGGTTCTGCAGCCGCACCTGACCGCGGGCCACGACTCGGTCATCGGAGTCGGTGATAGTGACGAGCCACAGTTGTTGGCGGCGGCCGCGATGCACCGGCGTCGCGGTGCCGTACACCGCGCCGCTCCCGATCGCACGCAGAAAGTCGGTGTTGTTGTTGACGCCGACGACGGCGCCGCTGCCGTTCGCGTTCAGCCAGGTGTAGGCGGCCACGCTGGCCATGCTCTCGATCATCGAGCAGTAGACACCGCCGTGCACGATGCCCATCGGCTGCAGCAACTTGGGCTGGACCTCGAGATGTGCCCGCGCGCCGTCCGGGGTGAGTTCGGTGAATACCAACCCGATCTCGTTGTCGAACGGCGCCTCGAAACCCGGCGGGACGGCTGAGTTTGGCGATGGCTGCATAGTCTTTGTGTCTACACGGCCGGGGTAGACGTGGGTTTTGTCGGGTATACCAATGCGCTGCGAGACCATTCGCCTCTGCGCCAGGCACGCTGATGTACTGCGAACTGCAGCGCGGGAGGCTCTCGTACCGGATGTACCGCTTCACCAAGGACTGAGGCAGAGCCAGCGATCCCGAATACAGGCGAGCCCCGTGCACCAGGCACGGGGCTCGCCGATCGAGTAGACCAGGGGTCACTGCAGCCCTCAGGACGCCGTCACGGTCATCTATCGCTCGATGCAAG
>Ga0210398_10001484_pt1 | contig 24134 bp, 17 predicted proteins | sample IncBWC4OmetaG_FD_161047 | JGI IMG/M metagenome (GOLD analysis project Ga0210398, IMG submission 161047) | Forest soil microbial communities from Barre Woods Harvard Forest LTER site, Petersham, Massachusetts, United States - Inc-BW-C-4-O | ecosystem: Environmental > Terrestrial > Soil >...
TGGAGACCCCGACCTGCTGGATCGGCACATGCGCGCCATGGATCGTGGCATACGCGGCATCCATGATGTCGGGCAACGCCGCGCGATAGGCGGGCGTGACCTTGAACTTGGCATCGTACCCGCGCGCAAGGCGCGGCCCGTTTCCACCGCTGGTGCGGTGGAGATACATTTTTGTTTTTGTTTTCATTCGTTTTTCGTGGGCTGCGGCCGGACACGGGTGACGATAACCGTTTAACCGGCCTGTGGACCAAAATACTCGGCGAAATTGCGCTCCGTTTCGTAGAGCCGCACACAATGCAGGTGGCCGGACTTGACCAACGGCTCGATCTCGCGCCAGAAGGCGATGACGAGGTTTTCCGTCGTGGGCAGGATGCCGTGGAGAAAATCGACCTCTTCGTTGAGGTTGCGGTGATCGCACTTGTCCGCCACGGCCTCGTGCAGGATGCGCTTCAGGTCGACGAGGTTGATGACAAAGCCGGTGTCGGGATCCGGTTCGCCACTCACGGTGACTTCGAGGACATAATTGTGCCCGTGCCAGTGCGGGTTGGCGCAGAGGCCGAATCTTTTTTCATTCCAGGCCGGCGAAAAGGCCGGATTGTACAACTGGTGCGCGGCGTTAAAGTGCACGCGGCGCGTCACCATGACGGTGCCAGTCAGCGAGCGCATAGTTGGACGCGCGGTAGATTTGCGGCGGGTGGGTTTCTTCGGCACAGCCGGTCAAACAAGACCACAAACCCGGCGCGGTCAACCCGCGGTTGGCGGGGCTACTGTTGAAGGACCAAGGTTGGCTCCGGCAGCAGCTCGGAGCCGAGCAATAAAAAAGCGCCGGCGCCATAGGGCGCGATGTCCGTGGGTTTCGTTGCCGCCGGACGATCGCCTTTCGGCTGCACACGGCCGAGATTGCCATCGGGAAGCTGCGCGCGCTCGAGCGCGGCCCACGCCTTCAGCACAGCCGGCGCATAGTCGGCCCGCGACAGCAGCCCTTGGTTCACGCCCCAGGCCAGGCCGTAGGCCAAGAGCGCCGTGCTGCTCGACTCCGGCTGAGGGAATGTTTGAGGGTGGAGCAAATCGGCCCGCCACGCACCATCCTCACCCTGCAGCTTGACGACGCTCGCCGCCAGGGTCTTGAAAAGCGCTTCATAGCGAAGACGCGACGGGTCACCGGCCGGCAACCCGTCCAGCACGCGCGCCAGGCCGGCCAGGACCCAGCCATTGCCGCGCGCCCAGAAAACCAGCGGGGCGGTTTCTTTAAAGTGCTGGTCGCGATAAAACAAATGGTGCGGCTCATCCCACAACGCGGCAATCGCATCCTGAAAAAGCGGATGCATGGCCTCGCGATAATGCGCATCGCCCGTCACCGCGGACAATTTCGCAAAAATCGGCGGGGCCATAAAAAACGAATCGCACCACCACCAGTCCACGTGGCCTAGCCGGGGCGAGGCGATAAAAGCGTTCACCCGTTCGCAAATCGCCGCGATGCGTTCCGGCCCGCCCTCGCGCTCATAGAGCTCGAGATAAACCTGGCCGGCGGCCATGTCGTCCGCATGGCGCGGGCGCGGTGCCAGCTGCCAATTCCGGCTCTGACCCCACTGCTCGAGCGCGTCGTGATAATCCTTGTCGCCCGTCGCCTGCCAGGCCGCGCTCATGCCGATATAAAAAACCGCGGCCTGCCAGTCCTCCTTCGGATGAGGTTCTTTCCGGGCTGTATCCAACACGGACTTCAGTTCGGAGATAAAGACGGCTTTCATATGCTCACGCACCTCCCCCTCATTGGGCCACGGGATGGCTGTGCTCGCCCGGACGGGTGCCGCCGCATCTTTCGGCGTACTTTGGCAACCAGGCGTTAGCACCGCGATCAATGCGGCACTGGCCAGCGTGGAATAAACTGACAGGAGCCTATTATTAATCATCAAGGGGAAAGGTGATTCCGTTCATTGGCGAGAGGGACTTCAAATTTAATTGTTACCACTTGCAGACGACTGGCGGTTGATAGCGTCCTCCTTCGCCAAGGCTTCCTACTTCGCCAAAAGGCTACGAAGGACAAGTCGGAGGACAGGCCCGACTTTACCAAGGCTCAGTTTACAAGCCGCCCAGAACAAAGTCGGGCCTGAAAAAACCATTGCACCGTACGCTGGGCGCCTTGGAATGGACGCAATGGCCATGCGATTTTGCATTCTCGGCAGCGGCAGCTCGGGCAATTGCGCGTTGCTCCAGACCGACGCCACCCGCGTGCTCGTGGATGCCGGCTTCTCCGCCCGCCGCTTGGGCGAACTGCTCGCCGCACACGGGGAATCGCTCGACCGCATCGATGCCATCTTCCTCACCCACGAACACGGCGATCACACCACCGGCCTGAGTGGCCTCGCGAAATTTTCCCACATAAAAATCTTTGCCAACGCCGCCACCGCCCGCGCCGCGCAGGCCGGCCTCAAGCATCGCCCATCGTGGCAGCTGTTCGAAACCGGCACGCGCTTCAGCTTCCGCGACCTCGAAATCGAAAGTTTCGCCGTGCCGCACGATGCCCACGAACCGGTGGGCTTCCTGTTCTCCCACGGCGAAGAAGGCAGCCTCCTCTCGCCGCGCCGCGCGCTCGCCTGGCTCACCGACCTCGGCCACGCGCCGCAGCATATCCACGAACGCATCCGGCAAGCCGACGTGCTCGTCGTCGAGGCCAATTACTGCCCCGAATTGCTCAAGGCCGACCAGAAACGTCCCTGGGCCACCAAGCAGCGCATCAGCGGCCGCCACGGCCACCTCTCCAACGACCGCGCGCGCGAACTACTCGAGTCCGTGGCCAGCCCGCGCTGGCGCCGCATCTACCTCGCCCACCTCTCGCGCGACTGCAACAGCACCGCCGCCATCGAAAAAACTTTCGCCACGGTGCGCGCCATGCTCGGCTGCACCCTCTCCATTGTCGCCCCCGGCGACGGCACGCCGTTTGACGATTTCTCCTGACAGGCGGCTAAAACTTCTCCTGTCTGGTATTTAATTATTATTAAATCAGGCCTGAAACCCGCCGTTTCCGCCACCAACACCATGACTTTGCCCGCGTCTTCCGGCGTTTCCCGCCGCACAAAAATCATCTTCACCCTCGGTCCCGCCACCGAGAGCGAGGAAATGCTCGAAAAAATCATCCTCGCCGGCGCCGACGTCGCCCGCCTCAACATGGCCCACGGCAGCCACGAGTGGACGCGCACCATGATCCGCCGCATCCGCGCCGTCGGCCAGCGGGTCGGCCGCGATATCGCCATCATGATGGACATCAAAGGCCCGGAGATTCGCACCGGCGACCTGGCTGCGCCGATCGAATTGAAGCCGGGCGAGATTTTTGATTTCACCGTCAGGCCCAGTGTCGGCGGCGAACACACCGAGGAAATCCGCTCGGTGGACGTCAATTACCGCGACCTCGTCAACGATATCAAAATCGGCGACACCGTGCTCGTGGACAACGGCCTCATCCGCCTCGAAGTGCTGGAGAAAAACGCCGCCCGCATCCGCTGCAAGGTCCTCACCGCCGGCGAACTCAAGTCCCGCCGCCACATCAACCTGCCCGGCATCAAGGTCAACCTGCCTTCGTTCACGGAAAAAGACCACGCCGACACCCTCGTCGGCCTGGCGGAAGGCATCGACTTCATCGCGCTTTCATTTGTGCGCACGGCGGTTGACATCGAAAATCTGCGCGACTTTTTGCGCGCGCAAAAATCCCGCGTCAAAATCATTGCCAAGATCGAGGACCAGTCCGCCATCGCCCACCTCGATGAGATCGTGCAGGCCTGCGACGCGCTCATGGTCGCGCGCGGCGACCTCGGCATCGAGGTGCCGTATGAAGAACTGCCCATCATCCAGCGCCGCGCCGTGCAGGCCTGCCTCACGCATGGCCGGTCGGTCATCATCGCCACCCACATGCTCGAGTCGATGATCGGGCAGCCCATGCCCACGCGCGCCGAAATCACCGACGTGGCCAACGCCGTCTTCGAGCGCTCCGACTGCGTCATGCTCTCTGGCGAAACCACCGTCGGCCTCTACCCGCTCGAATGCATCCAGATCCTCGACAAGATCTCCCGCCGCGTCGAGGCCGACGAGGCCGAGACCGGCAAGTCGGTCGAGCTGGCCAAGTCCGTTTCGGACAAATTGAAAGTCCTGCACTCGGCGGTGGTCATGGCCAACGAGATTCCCGGCAGCGTGCTGCTCACTTTCACCCGCCAGGGTTTCATGGCCCGGGGCCTCGCCTCGCTCCGGCCCCTGCACGCGCCGATCCTGGCCTTCGCGCCGACGATCGAGACCTTCCGCCAGCTCCACCTGCTGCGCGCCGTCGAGCCCTTCCTCATGTCTTTCGCGTCCGAGCCCAACGACACCATCGAAAGCGCCATCGCGCTCCTCACCCGCTCGGGCCGGATCAAACGCGGCGACAAAATCATCATCGCCACCGACATCCTCGCCCAAGACCGCCTCATCGACAGCGTGCAGCTGCGCACGGTGCAGTAGGCGGCCGCATCGGCAAAGTATCAGGTGTCAGATTTTCAAGTATCAGGAATACCTCCCATCATGCTCTTGTTACTTGATACCTGCTACCTGACACTTGGTCTTTGACATGATGATTCTACATGATAGTTTTCAGGGATGAGCAAATCCACCCTGACCGATCGTGGACAGGTTTCCGTCCCCGCCGGGCTGAGAAAGTCGATGAAGTTACACCCCGGCCAACGGTTCAGTTGGGAACGAATTTCCGACCGGGAGTTTCGTGTGACAGTCACCGCAGACGCCCCGCCCGGGCCGATGTCCGTGCTCGGTTATGCGCAAAAAATCCGGAAAGGGCCGCGGCGCCGGACCAGCGACTGGATGGCCGAGCTGCGTGAAGGCGAAACCGAAAAATGACTTGGATCATCGATACCTGTGTCATCTTGGACGTGTTTGAGAACGATCCGCAATTTGGCAAAGGATCGGCAAAGCTTCTGGAAAAGTTACTGCCCGATGGGTTGGCCGTCGGCCCGGTCACCATGATTGAATTGTCCGCCGCCTTCGCGGGCGACCTGGCCGAGCAGAAAAAATTCCTCGATCAGGCCGGGATCTCACACAGCGAACCTTGGACAACCGCCGACACCGAAGCCGCCCATGCGGCGTGGAATTCCTACGTCACAGCCCGCCGAGCGCACAAAATCGCTAAACGCCCCGTCGCAGATCTTCTGATTGGAGGCTTTGCCGCCAACCGCCGCGGCCTGATCACCCGAAACCCTGACGACTTCCGTCGCTGGTTTCCCAAGCTGGCGATTCGAGAGCCTTGAAGATTTTCCGTTCGTTTTGTGCGTTGCCGGCTGTTATAATCTAACAACAACGCCCGGCGCTAGTAACTGCGATCGCATGAAATGCCCGACAAAGCCACGTCAAGTCGGCCCCGACGGGCCGAACCTGCGGAATTTCATGGACACGGCCATCTTGGCCGGACAATCCACCTGTAAAGCGCCCTTCTCTCCTGCTTCTACCTCCGCTTTACAAATTACCCCCATGTCGCGCCTCGTTCGAATTGCGCTTCTCTGCTTTTCCGGAGCCCTGCTGCTTTTCCCTCGCGCCCATGCCGACCCGGAAGATACCTGGCAGCCGTTCCCACCAGAGGAATTAACCAGCACCAGCGCGCCGCTGGAGCCGGATGCGGCCGCAGAAGTGCTCTTCCAGAAAATCGAAGTCGACGACTCGGATTTCCCGAATTCGCGCACCACGACCGAATACACCCGCTACAAAATATTCGATCCGGAGAGAGCGGACAACATTGTGCGCCTGTCCCAGTATGCCACCACGGCCAACGGCACGGATGTCCGCACGGTGGACATGAGCGCCCGCCTGACCCTTCCCGATGGGACCGCGAAGGAGTTTGGAGCGGAATCCATCCACGAGCAAAACGTGGTGCGGGCGAATCTCACCGGCACATTTTTTACCACTTATGCGGATTCCGTGGAGGTTAAGCGAAAGTTTATGGCCGTGGGCGGCGCCCAGCCGGGGTCGATTCTGGAATTCAACGTTCGTACGATCGAACAGCATCCGCCCCACACGGGTTTCCGTCCGTTGCAAATCGCCGACGTTCCCATCCGGCGGCTGGAATACATTCACCACCTTGGGCAAGCCCGTGGTTTTCAGACGTCATGTTTTGTCCTGAACGGTGACAACCTTGAAACCAAGGAGGATAAAGAGAGCCTCACGGTCACCTTGACCGGACACGATCTGCCCTCGCTGCACAACGAGCCTTTTTCCGGCGTTACGTCCTACTATTCGGCCACCGTGGTCACCTGCTATGACTCCACCACCTTCCTCTCATTAAAAGGCATCGATCTAGATGAACATTTCTCCACGACCACCGATCCTTGGATGCCTTACGCGACCATCGGCAATTGGTTTTTGAAAAATCACGTCGAGGACACGAGAGCCGTAAGAAAAGCCGCCCGGGAAATCACCCAAGGGGCGACCACTGACTTGGAGAAAGCGCAACGCATCCACGATTATGTGCAAAATTTACACCAAAAATTCGTCCATCGGACGAAAAAAAACCAGTATCTCGTCAGCCTGAGTGACACGATCGTAAGCATGAATGATGTGCTGTCTTTCGAAGAAAACGATCCTCCCATGCTAAGCTCAATCGACTTCCTCTGGCTCGACATCAGCCTGGATCGGGCCGCCGGGTTGCATACGGAGGCCCTCCTCCTGCCCAATCGCACGGTTGCCCGTTTCGACCTTCGACTGTCTTCGATGGCGTTTCTGCCGGAAATTTGCGCGGCCATCGAGGTGGACGGTCAGTGGCATTTTTCCATGCCACACCTTCGCACGCCGATTGCCTTCGACCAACTACCATGGACGTTGGAAGGCCAGCCGGCCTTGCTCGCCCTCGAAAAGAAACAGCAGTTTATCGATGTCCCCGCCGCCGCGGCCGAAGAGTCGGTAACCAAAAATGAAGGCACGTTCACCTTGGATGCCGACGGCACGCTCACCGGGCAGTGCAAGCGCACCTTGACCGGGCACTATGCCTTCGATGCACGTGCGCTGTTGAACAAAAAGAAAGCGCCGGACAACATCCTGAGGAGAATCCTCCGCCGGGAGCTGAAGCCGGCCGAGATCGATATCACCGGCATTGAAAACCTGGATGACCTCGGCAAGCCGGTGGAAATCTCCTATACGCTGACGTGGACCGGCTTCGCGACCGTCGCCGACAACCGTATGTTCATTCATCCGTTTGTTTTTCACGCCAATTCCGTGTCTCCCTTCACCGCGACCGAACGGAAAAACCCGATCTATTTCCCGTTCAAGCACCAGGACGACGATCACCTGACGATCCAGTTGCCTCCGGGATACGAGGTGGAAGTCAAAGTAGAGCCGCAGTCCCAGCCGGGGGATATTCTTTCCCACACGCTCTCCCTGGCCTACGATGAGAAACATCATATCCTGCATGTCGATCGTGCCTTCTCCTCATCACTCATCGCGGTGGAGCAATCCAACTATGCAAAATTGAAGCAGTGGTATGACGACGTCGCGAATTGCGATCAATATCAGTTGATTCTGGCCCAGACGACAGCCCCGGTGGCCACAAACCAGACCGCGCCATGAACCGGCCTCACCTTCAACATCGTTTTTTTTACCGCCCCTTGCTTCTGCTCGGATTGGTCTGCGCGCTTTTGCCGGACGCAAGGGCCTTCTGGCAACCCGACTGGCTGGAGGAGGTTTTGTCGGTCCCCGCCCCGGAGAATAAAAAGGCCTCCAACCTCCTGCTCCTGGACTACGAGCAGGATACCTATCTCCCGCAAGGCAAGGTGCACAAACTCGTTCGCGGTGTTATCAAAATATTGAACGAGGCCGGGCGGGCCGATGCCCAAACCCGGCTTCCCACCATCCTTTGGTACAATGCGGATACCGACCACGTGAGGAAAGCCCGCGCCTGGATTGTGTCAGCGGACGGAAAGCACACGGAATCACACGGCCGGGACGATTTCGTCGATAGCACTGCATTAGTTTCGGAGCATATCTGGACCGATCGGCGGAGAATCTGCTTTATGTCCTCCGAAAACTTGGAAATCGGCGGCTTCGTCGCGTGGGAATATGAAGTCGATGCAGAATCCGGGATTATTAACTCAAGCTGGTATTTCCCAAGCAATATGCCCGTGGTAAAAAGCGTCTTTGAAGTAATCCCCTGCCCCGACGGGACCCTCATTTCGCATGCCAGCAGTTCGCGGATAGGGGAACCGTCGGCCGGGACCGTTCCCGGCAGTCTCAAGTGGGAAATGTCCCACATCCCCCGCTACAATGGGGAGGCGCCGCCTGGTTTTATCTTCGAGCCCCTGCATGTGTCGGTCCGGTGCATCAGCGCCGACAGCCTGGGCGGCAAGGTTAAAACGTGGACCGACTTCGCGAGCCTGGCGGCCGATATCATTGAGCCCCGTGTTCCGGCCAGCGCGGCCGTCGCGGAAAAGGCCGCCTCACTGGTCAAAGGCAAGGACAACCGCTGGGATCGAATCCGCGCCATCACCGAGTTTGTCCAAAAGGAAATCACCTATCTTTCCCTCACCCTCGAAAAAGACTCCCTCGCCGGCTACCGGCCGCACACGCCGGACGAAGTCATGCAGTACCAGCTGGGCGATTGCAAAGACAAGGCCACGCTCACGGTGTCCATGCTGCGCGCAATCGGCGAAAAAGCCTGCGTGGTGCTCCTCTATGCCGGGAATCCGATCGCCGTGGATCAGGATTGGCCCTCTGCATCTTTCAACCATGCCATTGTCGCCATTGCCGCCGATGAGTCGGTCCCGTCGCATTGGCCCCAGATTGATGGAGGCCCTCTCGGCAAGCTGGTTTTGTTTGATGCCACCGCCGCAGACACGCCGCTGGGCCTATTGCCCGCGGTCGATCAAGGCGGCTTCGGCCTCGTGGTGGCGAAGGCGGGGCCGGGGTTGGTCAAGTTTCCCCTCGATGCACCGGAGAGCAAAAAAATCACCCGGCACATCACCGGGACGATTTCACCGGACGGGGGCCTGCTGGCCGACCTGGATGAAACCCTCACCGGTTCCGCCGGCGGGCAACTTCACTCCGCCATATCACAATTTGGAAACAGCAAATTTCGCGAATACGTTATCGAAGTTATGTTTCATGATACGATCCCCCTCGTGAAGGACCTGGCTTGGAAGGAAACCTGGGATCAAACCAACTCGCAAAGCAGCCTCTCCGTACACTTCGCCGCCGCCCAATACGCCCGCCTCCTGGAAGAAAACCTGATGTTGATGTGCCCGCGCCTGCTTGACGATCACATCGATTATCCGACGTGGAAAACAAAAGCCGAGGGCATCGTCTGGCTTGTGCCCAAAAGCGTTCACGAGGAAGTCCGCCTGCATTTGCCGGAGGGATTCGCGCCGGAGGGCCTGCCCTCGGAATGGCATCAAGCACTGTCCAACGCCACCGATTCCGTGCAATATCGCATGGAAGGCTTGGACTTGGTCTACGAATACACGCTGGAACAACAGGGTGGTGCGTACACCAAAGGCGACTACGATTCCCTGCGTGTTTTCTATCAGAAACTGTCCGAAGCGGAACGCCGCCCCATTGTTCTTCGCCGCCTGGCCAAAACGGCGAAAGCAGAATAGCTGCTCACGCGCAGGTCGTAGTTGGCAGTTAGTATTTGGTCATTGGTGATTCAGCGTTCGGCATTTGTCATCGCTTGCAGAAGCATCGGCTTTCGGAAAGGTTTTTGCCTCTGCTCCATGAGAAAATTCGCGCTCGTTTTAATTTTTGCATTCGCCCTTTCCGGCCGGCTGCTTGCCGGTGCGCCGTTCCTCACCGATGATCCCGTGCCGGTGGATTACCAGCATTGGGAATTTTATCTTTCCGCGACGGGCGACCGCACGAGCAACAGCGACACCATCAGCGGCCCCACGTTTGAGCTCAATTACGGCGTCGCTCCCGAAACCCACCTGCACCTCGCCGTCCCAATCGCGAACGTCTCCGCCGCCGGCCACGCATGGACCTCCGGGCTGGGCGACGCGGAATTCGGGATAAAATATCGCTTCCTGCAGGAGACGGACACGCGGCCGCAAATCGGCGTGTTTCCCGCGGTCGAGCTGCCGACCGGCAGCGCCAGCCGCGGCCTCGGCAACGGCCGCGCCTGGTTCCGCCTGCCGGCGTGGCTGCAAAAAAGCTACGGGCCGTGGACTTCCTTCGGCGGCGGCGGCGTGGCCCTCAATTCCGCGCCCGGCCAGCGCAGCTACGGCTTCGGCGGCTGGGAGGTGCAACGCGACCTCGGCCCGCATTTCACGCTCGGCGCCGAGCTTTTCCGCCAGGGCGCCGACACCGATGCCGACCGCGGCTTCACCGCTGCCAATATCGGCGGTTCTCTCAACTTCACGCAAAATACCAGCCTGCTCTTCAGCACCGGCCGCAGTTTCGCCGGCGACCATCACACGCTCTGGTATCTCGCGCTCTACACGACCTGGTCGGATAAAAAGTAGCAAGTATCAGGTATCAAGTGTCAGGAGTATTGTGCAGCGTACTCTTGTTACTTGCTACCTGTTACTTGGCCTGGATGTTAGGCGTTGAATGTTGGGTGTTGAATGTTGAATGTTCATGGAAGCCAGCCGTGTCCTCCGTAGCCCTGAGCCTGCTGGCGGTGAGCATGTCGAACCCGTCGAATGGGGCGAAGGAGGGTTGCATCGTTGCGCTTCTTGATGGAAGATAACTGGCTTCCGCCATGCCCGACACACCCATCCCGATCACCGTCCTCACCGGCTTCCTCGGCGCCGGCAAAACCACCCTGCTCAACCGCATCCTCACCGAGCAGCACGGCAAGAAGCTCGCCGTGATCGAAAACGAGTTCGGCGAGGTCGGCGTGGACAACCAGCTCGTCATTTCCAGCGAGGAGGAACTTTTCGAGATGAACAACGGCTGCATCTGCTGCAGCGTCCGCGGCGACCTCATCCGCATCCTCGGCCGCCTGATGAAGCGCAAGGACCGCCTCGACGGCATCCTCATCGAGACCACCGGCCTCGCCGACCCCGGCCCCGTCGCGCAGACGTTTTTCTCCGACGACGAAATGCGCGCCCGCTTCCGCCTCGACAGCATCGTCACCGTCGTGGACGCAAAACACATCTGGCAGCACCTCGACGATTCGCCCGAGGCCAAAAAGCAAATCGGCTTTGCCGACGTGCTCATCCTCAACAAAACCGACCTCGTCCCACCGGCCGAGCTCGACAAACTCGAGGCGCGCATCCGCAAGATGAACTCCGCGGCCAAGGTTTACCGCGCACAAAATTCCGATGTCCCGCTCTCCGCCGTCCTCGACGTCGGCGGCTTCAATCTCTCCCGCGCCACCGAGCTCGATCCAAAGTTCATGCAGCCACAGTACCCCTTCGAGTGGGCCGGCGTTTACGCGCTCCCCGCCGGCACGCACGAACTCGTCATCGGCCACTGCACTCATGACCATGAACATGATCACGAGGGTCACGGCCACGAACACCACCACCATCACAACGGCAATGCCAACGAACTCGACGTCGCCATCCTGCCGGTGAAGTCGCTCGACGAAAAAGACCTCGCCACCACCCGCGACGCCGCGGTCCTCGTCTTTGCCGACTGGGAAAATCGCGCGAAGTCCGGCGACACCATTGCTCCCGGCGGCACGCTCCAGCGCCTCCTGCTCGATAAGGGCTCCGGCCGCTACAAATTAAAAATCGACCAGCCCGGTTTCTACATGGCCTTCGAAGGCTGCGGCGAGGAACCGTTCCACATCCAGGTCGTGGGCGAAAACGCGCGCCCCGGCTGGCAACAGGACTACGAACACAATCATTCACACGAGGACGACGTCGCGAGCGTGGGCCTCACCTCACCCGGCGACCTCGATTCGAAGAAGCTCAACGACTGGATCAGCGAGCTGCTCCGCACCAAGGGCGGCGACATCTACCGCATGAAAGGCGTGCTCAGCGTCAAAGGCTCGGCCAAACGCCTCGTTTTCCAAGGCGTGCACATGCTCTTCGACGCGAAGTTCGACCGCCCCTGGGGCACCGACCCGCGCACCAACACCCTCGTCTTCATCGGCAAAAACCTCGACCGAACGGCGCTCACTGAAGCCTTCAAGGCGTGTTTGGTGTAGGTCGGGCTTTACGCCCGACAAAGTAGCGAGCATCGAGTAGCGGGTAGTGAGCATGCTTTCGTGCCGCGATTATTGAGGTAGGGCGGAACCGCCGGGCCCGCCGCGAACCTATCGGCGCGCCCGGCGGTCGCGCCCTACCCTAGACCGATTGAATGAAACCTTCACCGAATCGCTTGTCGCGCTTTGCGCAACACTGTAGCCGAAGGCGTTCCTTCATCGCCTGCGACATCCATCTGCAACGCCCTCACCGCACTCACCGCACTCACCGTGGCAAGCTCGATGTCCTCTAGCCGCCGCTGAAGCTCAATCTCTCGCAACACTTGACCGACTCGCTTCTTCTTCGATCGGCCTTTAAGCGGGAGACCTGACCCGATGATCGTGGGCATGCCTGACTTTAATCGCTGGCCAACCATCGGCAAGCAAACTTGGAGGGAAAAGGCATGAAAGCTACTCCGCACCCTTGGCAGATTAGACACTCTTTTTCTTTTTGACGCGCACACCAAATTTATAACCAAGGAACAATCGGAGACGCTCCCATACATCTTCTTCTGAGCATTCTTCTGACTGCTCCGGCTGAACATCGCGCTGACGATAATAAAGAGAAAACCTGTTCTTCTTCGGATCAAAATAAACGAGAATCACGCCTTCATCAAATGCGACATCAGGGCGAGCCGCGAGGACAAGGCCTCCACCCATGACTTTGCTACCGTAGAGTTCCGTGCCACATGCTTCACATAGCTGCTCGTAAAGTTGAAGTATCGGTTTCCACTGTGGGTTATGCTCTGTAAATAACTCCATTTCTCGTCGTGTTTTGGGCAGCAGCGGCAAAGGACGCGCCCAACGTTTCACAAGACGACCGGGGTGGGAATGAGGTATTGGATAGCGCACGCTCATGCTTCCTCACATAAGGTTAGATAGATGCCCCGCCCGAAGACAAGCGGGCAAACAGCCAGGCCATAGGTGGAACGCGGCGTCCCTGACGCGTTCATTTCGCGAAGGTGTAGGAGCCTGCTTGCAGGCGATTTTGGATAAAACGGAACACCGCAAGCCGTGTCGCCTGCAAGCAGGCTCCTACAATGACGTAAACCAACCTGTGAATAACTGATTTTCTACGCGTTACCCGTTGCTCGCCCTGCGCGTTACGCCAACGAAACACCCGCAACGAGGAACGTGAGGCTGGGTTGCGCTGTCTGAGGTGGCTTGCGTTTCACGCCCACCGGTTGGGCCACCATCGATTAATTTCTTCCCACACCCATGAGTTCCAGCTCAACCACGACCGAGCCGCAGGATCTTCATTCCCAGCGGGAGCGGCTGCTGAAAGTCTTTGAATTTCTCAAGGCTTACACGGAGTTGCGCTATCCGCCGGTCACCGACATCGGGCAGCAGATGGGCCTTTTCTGGCTGAAGGATCTGCCCCCGCATTCCTCGGTGGAGCTATTCCGCGATTTTGAAAATCTGGAACCTGGCGAAGACCAGGCCGACATCGTCCTGCGCCTGACGCGGCCGACTTTGACTGAATGCCCGGAGCCCCCGGAGCCGATTGCCGACTGGCTCATGCCCGGCTGGCAGGAGATCGAGGGCGCGGTCGCGACCCATCCGTCCCACACGTTTCCCGATAAAAGCGGCGGGACGCAGATCGAGTTCTTCGACGAAGTCACGCGGCGTCCCGCCCTCTTGAAGGAATGGCAGCAAGCGCGGGCGGCGTGGCAGATCACCGAGCGGCCCGCCCGACAATCGCTCAAACTTTTCCAGGCGGTTTACGAATGGTACGGCCGGCAGGAGCGCGAGTCCGAGAGCATCGAGATCCTCTGCGGCGACGGTCTGCTGCATTGCCCCGACCTGAGCACAACGATCGACCATCCCGTGCTCCTGCAAAAACTGGAGTTGGAATTTTATCCGGAGGGTCGACAGCCCCAGTTTATCTTCCGCAAGCAGGAGCATCCGCCCGAACTTTACCTGGAATTTTTGCGCGCACTGCCGAAGGTCAACCATCTGCAGATCGCCCATTGCGCGGACGAGCTGAAGAAAACCGAGCTGTTTCCCTTCGGCAACGGCAACACTTCCGAATTCCTGCAACGCCTGGTCCAGGGCATTTTCCCGACGGTCGGCCAGTTGCTCCCCGACGGCGAAAAACCGAAGGGCTCGCATCCGACGATCCGGCGCGAGCCAGTGATTTTCATGCGCCAGCGCCGCGTGGGCCTGGGAAACTTTTTCGATCTCGTGCAGGAAGACATCGCGCAGCGCACCGAATTCCCGGCGTCCCTCCTGCAAATCGTCGGCCTGGTGGGCAGCACTCCCGCCGCGGCGGAAAATCCCCGCTCAACGCCGTTGGGCAACGAGGACGAGGACATCCTGCTGAGCAAGCCCGCGAATCGCGAGCAGTTGGAAATCGCTCGACAACTGGCCAAGCGCGATTGCGTCCTCGTGCAAGGCCCGCCGGGCACGGGCAAGACCCACACGATCGCCAACCTGCTCGGCCATTTGCTCGCCCAGGGCAAACGCGTGCTCGTCACCGCCCACACCCCGAAGGCGCTGCGGGTTCTCCGCGAAAAAGTCGTGGAGCCGCTCCAGCCACTCTGCATCAGCGTCCTCCAAAACGACAAGCAAAGCCAGGAGGAGCTGCAGCAGTCGGTTCGAAAAATCCATGTGCGCCTTTCGCAGGACGACCAGCAGCTGGCACGAGAGGCGGACCGCCTGAAAAAGGACCGCCAGCAAATCATCGAAAAACTTCGCCACGCCCGCACGCGCCTGCTCGAGGCCCGGCAGGATGAAATTCGCAGCATTGTTTTCGGCAAACAAGACATCCGCCCGATCGATGCGGCCAAACGCGTCCAGCAGGGCGCCGGTGCGGATGATTGGATTCCCAGCCCGGTGAGCCTCGGCCAGTCGGCTCCGCTCCCGCACGCCGAGCTGGTCGCCCTTTACCAGACCAACGCCCGCATCAGCCTTGAGGACGAACGCGAATTGAACGCCTTCCGCCCGGGGGCGGCAACCCTGCCCACGCCGAAACAATTTAATTCACTGGTCGAGGAAATGACCCAGCTCAAGGCGCAGAACCTGCGTTACCGCGCCGAATTGTGGGACGAGCAAAACTTTCCTTCCGACCTGACGGAATTTGACCGGATGCTGGAGCTCGCCGCCAAGGCCATCGAATTTTTCCGGGACGGTGCCCCGTGGCAATTGGAAGCCGTGCAGGCCGGACGCGACGGGAAAGAAGCCAAGCAAGTCTGGCTTTCGCTCACGGCCTTGATCGAGAGTGGATGGCAGGAAATCCAGGAGAGCTACGCGCTGGTGATCGCGCACGGGCCGAGCATCGAAGACCCGCGCTCGCCCCGCGAACTGCTGCCGATCGTCGATGAAATCATCGCGCACATCGAGGCCGGCAAATCGTTTGGCCGGCTGACCAAGCTGACCAAGTCGCAATGCCACCAAGTCATCAGCGCCGTCAAAATCAGCGGTCGCGCGCCCAACCTCGATGACTCGAAACATTTCCGCGCCGTCCGCGCCTCGCTCCGGATGCCGATCGTGCGGCAGGAACTCGTCGAGCGCTGGGAACGATTGATGACCGCGCAGGGCGGGCCGCCCGCCTCGGAGCTGAGCGACAAACCCGAGCAGGTTTGCCGGCCGTTTGTTTCCCAGATTCAAACCTGCCTGGACTGGCACAGCTCGACGTGGCTCGCCTTGGAGGCAAATTTCAAGCGGCTGGGTTTCAACTGGCCGGCCTATCTCGACTCCACCCCACCGGGCACGGGCGCCAACGCGGAATTGCGCCGCCTGCGCAACGCCGTGCTGGGCGACCTGGAAAAAATCCTCAAGGCGCGCGCCGCCTGGCTGCGCTTGAAACATCTGGAAAATATCTGGACGGAGTGGCGCTCGCTCGTGGTGGAAACAAACCAGGCCGAGGCCGCCGTGACCCAGTTGCTGCGACTATCCCTGCGTGAAGCTTCACCGAATGCGTATCAGCAAGCTTACGATGAATTGGCGCGCTTGAAAAATCTCGAGCCGGACCTGGCCGTGCGCCGGAGCCTGCTTTCCCGTTTGGGCCAGGTAGCGCCCGCTTGGGCCACCGCCATCAAAAACCGCCACCCGTTCCATTTGAAACCCGAGCCGCCGGGCGATCCGCAGGCGGCCTGGGAGTGGCGGCAGTTGCACGATGAATTGGAACACCGTGCGAATATTTCCCTCGACGAAATCCAACAGCAGATCGAGCGCCTCAGCCGTGAACTGCTCGGCGTGACCGCCCAACTGGTCGAGAAGCTCACGTGGGTCAGCCTGATCCGGCAAACCACCCACGAGCAGAAGCAGGCGCTGGGCGCGTATGCGGCCATGCGCAAGAAACTCGCCAAATCCGGCAAGGGCGTGCGCGACGCGGAATTTCTCGCCGCCGCCCGGCGCGAAATGGTCGTGGCCAAGGGCGCCGTGCCGGTCTGGATCATGCCGCTTAACGAAGTCGCCGATGCGTTCGATCCGCGCACCGCCCAGTTCGACGTGGTCATCATCGACGAAGCCAGCCAGTGCGACCCGATGGCGATGTTCGCGCTTTATCTTGGCAAGCAGACCGTCGTGGTCGGCGACGACGAGCAGGTCACCCCGGTGGCGGTGGGCATGGACCTGGAGCTGGTGAAAAACCTGATCACCGTGCACTTGCAGGGCATTCCCCGCAAAGAACTCTACGATGGTGAAACCTCGATCTACGAGTTCGCGCAATTTGCCTTCGGCGGCATCATCCGCCTGGTCGAACATTTCCGCTGCGCGCCCAACATCATCGCGTTCAGCAACAGCCTTTCCTACAAGGACGAGATCCAGCCGCTGCGCGAAGCCTCGTCGATCAAGCTCAGCCCGCATGTCATTCCCTTCCGCGTCGAAGCCGGGCTCAGCCAGAACGATGGGACCAATGACGCCGAAGCCGAGGCGATCGCCTCGCTCATCTGCGCCGCCATCGAGCAGCCGGAATATGCCACCAACGAAGCCGGCAAACCCATGTCGTTCGGCGTGGTTTCGCTGGTGGGCGACCAGCAGGCGATAAAAGTGGACACGCTTCTTCGCCAGCGGCTCCAACCGGCCGAATACAAGGGCCGCCAGGTTCTTTGCGGCACCCCCGCGCAGTTCCAAGGCGACGAACGCGACGTGATGTTTCTCTCCGTGGTGGACACGCCCACGTCAGCATCGCCGCTGGCGCTGCGCCAGGAAGGGTCCAAGAAAATCTTCAAGAAACGCTTCAACGTCGCGGTCAGCCGCGCGCGGGACCAGCTCTGGGTGGTTCACAGCCTCAATCACACCACCGACCTCAAGCCCGGGGACTACCGTCGCCGGCTGATCGAGCACGCCATCGATCCCGGCGCGTGGGAACGCGAACTCAAGAAGCTACTGGATCGAACGGAATCGATCCTCGAAGAGCGCGTGGCGAAACAGCTGATCGAAGCCGGTTATGTCGTGCAGCCACAATACAAGGTCGGCAGTTACCGGATGGACATGGTGGTGTCCGGCAATGGCAGGCGCCTCGCCGTCGAGTGCGACGGCGAACGCGACCAAAGCCCGGAGCAACTTCAGGAAGACATGGGCCGCCAGGCCATTCTTGAGCGCCTCGGCTGGCAGTTCGTCCGCATCCGCGGAAGTGTTTTCTTCCGCGACGAAACCCGCGCGATGAAAACCGTTTTCCGCCGGCTGGAAGAACTCGGGATCACACCTGACTTGGAAAAGTCGCTATCCACTGCACCGCTGGGTGCGGATTCTCCCGCGCCCAAACTCATCCGCCGCGCGGAAGAACTGCGCCGGCAATGGAAAAACGAAAAAAAGCCGACACAGAATCTACCCGGCAAGCCAGATCGCCCGCGCGCCTTCGAACGCGGCCGTTCCCTCGCGAAGATTTGATTTGAACACGGAGTGCACGGAGACGGAGGGGGTCTCGCGAAGGGTACGAAGGCCGCGAAGGTGGAAAAATTTCTACCACGGATAATAGTTCTGTCATTCCGAGCCGTGCGAGGAATCTCACTCGCAGTGTAACCCAATAGGTTACAGTCCGCCCAAACGGGATTCCTCGCACGGCTCGGAATGACAGATGCATAACGGTTGATTTTTCTCTACTCGCTACCCACTACCCGCTACCCGCTACTCGCTACTCTCTAAATGAACCTCACCAAGCACTGGACGGCACAGCTCGACGACTACGTCATCGACCTCGCCTGGGCCGCTGTAGCCGGGGTCGTTGACCCCGGATCTCAGATTTCAGATTTCAAATTTCAAATTTCTCTCGCGGCTGCATCAGCAGCGGGCCCGGTTTCGATTTTTTCTGGCGCCGACGGTGCCAAGCAGCAAGAGCTGCCCGGACATGAGAATGGCACGAACTGTTTGGCATGGATGCCCGCACTGCAGAAGACAGATGGCAGAGGACAGATATCAGAAGGATCTGCTGCTTCCCCTCTCGCCTCTCGCCCCTCGCCTCTCGCCTCATTTATAGCCACCGGCGGCCAGGATGGCGCCGTCAAATTCTGGGATGCCGCGAGCGGCCAGCACACCGCCACTGCCTCGCTCGGCAAGGCATGGGTCGAACATCTGGCGTGGAGGCCCGTTGGATCTCAAATTCCTGTCCTCCGTAGCCCTGAGCCTGTCGAACGGGGCGAAGGAGGATCAGATCTCAAATTTCAAATTTGCTTGGCCGCTTCCGCCGGCCGCGATTTTGTTTTGCTCAATCCTGATGCAAGCGTCCGCCACGCGTTCAAACCTGCGCCCAAGACCATCACTGCGCTGGCGTGGCAGCCGTCGGGCGGCTGCGTGGCCGTGGCTTATTTTGGCGGCGTGTGCCTGTGGGACGCCGACGACTTCATCGCGCAAAAAGAATTCGCCTACGCCAATGGCATTCACGCGCTCGTCTGGTCGCCCGACAACCGATGGCTCGTCTCCGGCAACCAGGACCCGAGCGTCCATTTGTGGCTGCCCGAACAGGACCAGGAATTCCACATGAGCGGCTACGAGGGCAAGGTGAAGCATCTCGCCTTCGATCACACCTCGCACTGGCTCGCCACCAGCGGCGGAAGCGATGCCTGCATCTGGGATTGTTCCGGCGCCGGACCCGACGGCCGCACGCCCTTGATGCTGCCGCACGATGCGCCCGTGTGCGCGCTGGCCTTTCAACACAGCCACGGCCTGCTCGCCACCGCCTCGCAGGACGGCGGGCTCGTGTTGTGGAGCCCCGAACGCAAGCAGCCGCTCCGCGCCACCGTCCGCATGCCCACCGCCGCGACGAAACTCGCCTGGTCGCCCGATGACCAGTTCCTCGCCGTCGGCACCGAAAACGGTTCGGTCTTCGTGCTGAAGTGCGAGAATAGTTGAGCCGCGCGGCCTGATCGAGGTGGAGCGGCTTGACCTCAAGACGCTTTGAGCGCGTTGAGGTCAACGCGCTCCACCGGCACTACCGTGCCCAATAGAGCCAGCCACCCTCAACTTTGCTTCGCCACCAGGGGATGAAAAAAGCGGTCGGGCCTTGGCAGTAGATACCGCTGTGGATCAAATGAGAGCAGCACGACGGTGGCCTTCCCCACAATGGCCTCACGCTTGACGCTCCCGAAATAACGGGAGTCGGCGCTATTGTCGCGGGAGTCGCCCATCATGAAATATTGTCCCGCGGGCACAACGTAAGGGCCGAACGTGCGCAGGGCCATGCGCGAGGGAAAGGCCAACACCAGGTGATTACATCCAGCAAGGGATTCGCGCGCCACCACCGGATGCTGGTCTTCGAAAATATCCCGACGATAAGGGGCCGCATCCTCGACTTTATATTCCAACGGCTTCCCGTTGATCGAAAGCACATCGTCTTTCATTTCGATGGTATCGCCGGGCAGGCCGATGACGCGCTTGACCAGCCGCTCGCCATCCTGGGGAGAAAAAAACACGACGATGTCGCCACGAGATGGATCGCTCCACTGCGCAAGATGATGCGTGGTGAACGGAAATTTGAAATCATAGGCCAGCTTGTTCACGAGCACCAATTCCCCTTCCACAATCGTCGGCTTCATCGAGCCGCTCGGAACCCAATTCCAATCGAGGACGGCTGATCGCAGAGGCGCGACCATGAGAAACACTAGCCCAAGGGGCAGCACCCATTCACGAAAGAACCGTTTCGCATGACGCTTTATAAAAACAAAATTCTTCATGGTTCCTTGGTTAGAGTCCTGGAATGTTCCCGGGTGCCAAATATTTGGCAACATTAGTTAAATTTTGTGGGCGGGGTGCCCTCACCCCGCCCACATCCTAAAAATCAGCCCATTCACTCCACCGACTGCAGCTGCAGTCTTTGATAGCCTTCCATCAGGGCTTTTGTGACGGGGTTGTGGTTCAGATTGTAAGGTTGCTGATCGACCGCCGACACCGGCATCACCCCGAGCAGCGCGTTCGTGACAAAGACTTCGTCCGCGCCAGCGAACTGTTTAGCCGCGACCGCGCATTCGCGGCCGTTTTTTAAAAGTTTCAGCACGCGGTTGCGCGCAATGCCGGGCAGGATGCGGCCATCGAGCGGCGGCGTGAACACTTCGCCGCCTTTCACCACAAACACATTGCTCGTCGCCCCCTCCAGAATCATCCCGGCGGAATCGATGAACAGCGCTTCGTCGCAACCCGCCGCCACGGCCGCCTGTTTCGCCTGGAGATTTCCCAGGTAGTTTACGGTTTTTAAGCCGAAGAGCTTTCCTTCACGCTGACCACCGGGAAACGTCTTCAACGCAAAGCCGCGTTCGTAGTGTTCAGACAAATAAGTTTTCTGCCGCGCTACGATCAACTCACCGGGGCCATCCGTGTCCTGAAACACGACAATCTTGAGGCTCCCCTCGCCCAGTCCGTTGGCCGACAGGCACTGCTCGCAGCGGGCACGCAATTCAGCGGCCGACGCCGTGAACGGCAAACCCAGTTCGCCGGCGCTGCGCCGGAGCCGCTCGAAGTGATCCGAAAAAAATACCGGCCGGCCGTTGAGAACCTTGATCGTCTCGAACACGCCCAGCCCGAACATGAAGCCATCGCTGAGCGGCGAAATCCGCGCCTCGCCCGCGCCGAGCAGGCGGCCGTTGAGGAGGACGTGGGATTGAAACCTGGGGTTATTCATTTTTTAACCGCGAATAAACGCGAATGGACGCGAATCTTTTTAAACCACTTATGACCACTTATAGGCACTTATAATTTGGTTTAAATTGCTGAAAAACTGTGCGGCCAGGCAGCACACGGCCAAGGCCGTGTTGGCCGTCGGGTTGCGCCAGGAAGCGCTGTTTCAGCGTTTCCTGATCGCAACGACGGCCAGCAGAGTTTTTCCGTAGCTCATCAGTGCTCATGAGTGTCTATCAGTGGTTAAAGCCTGATCCGAATCCGTGCTTATCAGTGTAATCCGTGGTAAAAAGCTACTCTTTCTTAGTCCATTCGAGCGGCCCGAGCTTGCGCAGGCCGGCCTCGCCCAGCGCGGCGGCGAGCTCGCCGATAGTTTTCCCGTCCAGCTTCAGTCCCGACGCAATCTCCGCCAGCGGCGTGAGCACGAAACTTCTCTCACGTATCCGCGGATGCGGCACCATGAGAGATTCGTCGTCGATGCGCAGGTCGCCGTAAAGCAACAAGTCGATGTCGATCGTGCGCGGACCCCAGCGTTCGCGGCGCACGCGGCCGAGATCGGCTTCAATGCGCAGGCATTCGGCCAAAAGTTCTTGCGGCGCATACGTCGTCTTCACCTGCGCGACAAGATTCAGGAAATCCGGCTGCGCGGTCACGCCGACGGGGCTCGACTCATAAACCGAGGAAACTTTCATAACCTGCAGGGCCGGCCCGGCATGCAGACGGCGCACGGCCTCCGCCAGATGCTGGCGCCGGTCGCCGAGATTGCTGCCCAGCCCGAGATACGCCGTATTCACCGCTCTTTGCTGGTTTCAACCGCCACATAGTCGAGCACCCCATCCATCGGCACGGAGGGTTTTTTGATCGTGATCTCGACCTTCGTCACGCGCGGGCAGGCCTCAAGGATCCGGTCGATTAGGTGGTTCGCGAGCGTCTCGAGCAGTTTGATGCGGTCGTGCTCCACGATCTGGCGGCAGATGCCGTAAACCTTCACGTAATCCACCGTGGATGAGAGATTGTCGGTGCGCGTGGCCTCGGCGATGTCCAGCGTCATGACGAGATCGATCATGAAACGCTGGCCGAGGGAGTTTTCCTCGGCGAGGTGGCCATGGTAGCCGTAGAACACCATGTTCTTGAGGTGGATTTTTCCGTTCATATTTTTTAACCGCAGATGAACGCGGATGAACGCGGATAAGATGCAGCTGCTTTGTTGGTTTTCACTTTATTCAGGATGACTAAAAAACTGATAGTGCCCATCTTTTCTTACCCCCGTCTTTTCTTCTAAAAAAACAAGTTTCCTCAATCTGCGTCTATCTGCGGTTAAACAAACTTCCGGATGGCGGCGGCCATTTCCGCCGCGCGCGCGTTGGCGCGCACGTCGTGCACGCGGATAAACTCGACTCCCTGCCAAACCGCAAGCGCCGTCGTGGCCAGCGTGCCTTCGAGACGCTCATCCGGCGGCAGCCCGAGGACATTTCCGATGACCGATTTGCGCGAGGCGCCGAGCCAAAGCGGAAACCCGAGCAGTTTGAGCTCGGACAGACGGGCGAGGATTTCCAGGTTTTGCTCCTGGGTCTTGCCAAAGCCGATGCCCGGATCGAGGACGAGGAGATTTTCAGCCAGGCCCGCCTGCGCGGCAATTTCGCGCGAACGATCGAAAAAGATTTTGATCTTGTAGATGCTATCGCCGGGCGCCTCGCGGAACGCCGCGTCGTTGTGCATCACGACCACCGGGCAACCAAACTCGGCGGCGAGCCGGGCCAGCTCCGGGTTGCGCTGGAGGCCGTAGATATCGTTGATCAAGTGCGCGCCCGCCTGCAGCGCAGCGCGCGCAACCGCGGGCTTGTACGTGTCGATGGAAATGGGGACCGGCAGCCGCGGCACCAAGGCCGTGATGACTGGCACAACGCGGGCGATTTCCTCTTCGTCGGAAATCTCCTCGTAGCCGGGCCGCGTGGACTGGCCGCCCACGTCAATAATGGCCGCGCCGTCCTCGACCAGGCGGCTGGCTTGCGCGATGGCCGACTCGCCCCCGGCAAATTTGCCGCCATCGAAAAAAGAATCCGGCGTGAGGTTGAGGATGCCGACCAGCAAAGTCTCACGCCCGATCACGACCGCGCGGTCGCGGCACTTGAGCTGGCGTGTGGTAACGGCCTGGTTGGTAGGTGGCATGGCCTAAATCCGAATGGAGAATGAAGAGTTACGAATTACAAGTTACTAATTCACTTGTTAAATTCATTCTCCATTCTTCATTCGCTATTCGGACTTAGCGCCACCAGCGCGTTATACCGCACGCGCAGGCGCCGGGCGGCTTCGACCATGTTGCGCAACGCCGGTTTCACCTCGGCCCAGCCGCGGGTCTTGAGGCCGCAGTCGGGATTGACCCAGATGTTGCCCGGCGGAAGCACGCGGAGCGCTTTTTCCATCAGCTGCTCCATCTCGGCCACGCCGGGCACGCGCGGCGAGTGGATGTCATAGACGCCCGGGCCAATTTCATTGGGATATCGGAATGTTTCAAACGCCTCGAGCAGCTCCATGCCGGAGCGGGAGGCTTCGATGGTGATGACGTCCGCGTCGAGATCGGTGATGGCCTGGATGATGTCGTTGAACTCCGCATAGCACATGTGCGTGTGGATTTGCGTGTCGTTGCGCACGCCGCCCGCGCACAAGCGGAAGGCCCCGACCGCCCACGCGAGGTAGTCGGCCCGGTCGGCCGAGCGCAGCGGCAGGCCCTCGCGCAGCGCCGGTTCGTCGATCTGGATGGCCGCAAGACCGGCCCGTTCGAGGTCGAGGACTTCATCGCGCAACGCGAGCGCGATTTGCCACGTCGTGTCGCGACGCGGCTGGTCATCGCGCACAAAACTCCACTGCAGCACCGTCACGGGACCGGTGAGCATGCCTTTCATCGGCCGGCGCGTAAGCGTCTGCGCATAGGCCGACCAGC
>Ga0210398_10001485_pt1 | contig 24120 bp, 20 predicted proteins | sample IncBWC4OmetaG_FD_161047 | JGI IMG/M metagenome (GOLD analysis project Ga0210398, IMG submission 161047) | Forest soil microbial communities from Barre Woods Harvard Forest LTER site, Petersham, Massachusetts, United States - Inc-BW-C-4-O | ecosystem: Environmental > Terrestrial > Soil >...
TCGCGCGCGCGAGACTGCGCCCACGATGCGCATCGAGCGCAGCAGCGCGGCGGCACCGCAGCCGCTGAATGCGGCAAGCCTGGCGACTGCGCTCGCCAAAAGCGGTCAGCTGGTGCTCGCCTATCTGGAGCTCGTGCGCTCGTGGTGGCAGGACAACCTGTCGCAGCGGCCGAACTGCATTCGCTTCAGCCGCGCCCTCTACCTGAGTAACGGCGGTGTCCCCGACCGGCATCACGGCTTTGGTACCTGGCGCAAGGCGGCCGCTGAGGCCCTGGTGCTGCGCTTCACGCCACCGGAGTGCGATTACTGGATTTTCCAGCTGTGCAACCTGTGGCAAGAGAACCTGGACAATTACGAAGAGGGCCAGGGACACGTCACCAAATACCGCTGCCGGCTCGAGCCCGACGGCTCGGTATGGATCGTCATCGCCGCGCGCGACCCCGGCATCGGCGGTAACTGGCTCGACCCGGGCGGGCACGTGCACGGCGGCATGAGTCTGCGGCTGATTCTCACCCAGGCGCCGCCACCGCGCGTCAGCGCCTGGGTCGTGCCGCTGGCAGCCCTGGAGGGTTCCGGGCGTGCCGCACTCGAGACCGCCACGGCGATCGACAGCGGCGAGGTGGCCGATTGAGCGGCCGCCCTCGTCGTACCGGACTAGAAGCAACCGCCGATGTGCCCGCGGCACCCAAGCGGCTATGGTTTCCCCGCCAATTGAAGCTGTGCGAGTCCTGCCATGAGTGAGCATCTGCTGCCCGCCGAGAAGCCGATCACCGATAGCGATGCCTTCATCGCGCAGCAGCTCGAGGGCGCCAGCATTCCCACCCTGATGATGTCGCTTGTGCATCTGACCGGCGATACCGGCGTGTTGCGCGGTGCGATCCGGCCCAAGGTGGTGATGATGGGCGGCTTCCAGGGCGGACTCTCCGCGGAGGATCAGGCGAGCGTGCGCCGTCTGGCGCTCAAGGCGCTGATCGACTACCGCGACCGCGGCTGCACCTTGCCGCCGCAGCCCTCGCCCGAGCTGGTGCAGGAAATGATGAATTTCATGGTCGGTGAACGGGTCGGCGATGAGTACGTGCCGATGATGCTCGAGGAGCTGGCGCTCGACGGCAACGACTCGCGCGCGCCGCGTTGGTCACGCGCGGTACCCGCCGCGCGCCGGGAAAACTTCCACGTGCTGGTGATCGGCGCCGGCATGTCGGGGCTGCTGCAGGCGCTGCGCCTCAAGGAGGCCGGCATCCCCTTCACGGTGGTGGAGAAGAACGATTCGGTCGGCGGCACCTGGTACGAGAACCGCTATCCCGGCTGCCGGGTCGACATCGCCAACCACTTCTATTCGTATTCCTTCGAGCCCTACCCGTGGAGCGAATACTTCTCGCGCCGCGACGAACTGCTCGAGTACTTCCGCAAGTTTGTCGAGCGTCACGCCCTGGGCGCGCACATTCAGTTCGGCACCGAAGTCAGCGCCGCGCGCTACGACGAGAGCGCCGCCATGTGGCAGGTGGAGCTGATCAGCGCCGGCAAGCCGCGCACGCTGCGCGTCAACGCCATCGTCAGTGCAGTCGGACAACTGAACCGCCCGCGCATCCCCGAGATCGCCGGAAGGGAGACATTCACCGGCGCCCAGGTGCATTCGGCCGAATGGGACGCGCAGCTGGATCTCACCGGCAAGCGCGTGGCGGTACTCGGCTCAGGGGCCAGTGCCTTTCAGCTGGTGCCGGAAGTCGCCAAGGTGGCCGGCAAGCTGTTCGTGTTTCAGCGCTCGGCGCCGTGGATGCTGCCGAATCCTCTTTACCATGAGGCGGTCAGCGCCGAGTTTCGCTGGCTGGTGCAGCACGTGCCCTACTACGCGCGCTGGTTCCGCTTCCTGATCTTCTATCCGGGCAGCGACGGTATCCTGCCGGCACTGCGCATCGACAAGCAGTGGGCCCACCCAGAGCGCGCGGTGAATGCGCTCAACGACCAGTACCGCGGCCAGCTGATCGAGTACATGAAGGCGCAGGTGAACGGCAATCTCGAGTTGCTGCAGAAGGTCACGCCGAAATTTCCGTTCATGGGCAAGCGCATGTTGCAGGACAACGGCAGCTGGCTGCAGGCGCTGCAGCGGCCGAACGTCGAACTCATCGATGAGGGCGTGACGCGCATCGACGAGCAGGGCATCGTCGCATCCAGCGGCCATTACCCGGTCGACGTCATCATCTATGCGACCGGATTCCACGCCACCAAGTTTCTGTGGCCGATGCAGGTGGTGGGGCGTCACGGCAAGCAGCTCGCGGCGGTGTGGGGCGATGAGCCGCGCGCCTATCTCGGCATCACCGTGCCGGATTTCCCCAACCTGTTCTGCCTGTACGGGCCGGCGACCAATCTGGCGCATGCCGGCAGCATCATCTTCCACTCCGAGTGCCAGGTGCGTTACGCCACCGCCTGCATTCAGGCGCTGCTCGAGAACGACATCCGCGCCATGGAGTGTCGGCGCGAGGTGTACGAGGACTACACCCAGCGGCTGATCGCCGAGCTCGATACGCTGGTGTGGTCGCACCCGGCGTGCGACAGCTGGTACCGTAACCGCGCCGGGCGCGTGGTCACGACTTCGCCGTGGCGCCTGGCCGACTACTGGAAGTGGACGCGCGCGCCCGATCTGAGCGACTACACACTCATAAGCTGAACGCGACCAGATAGTCACCGAGCTTGGTGCCCATGTAACGGTGGCCGCCGGCCGCGATGACCACGAACTGCTTGCCAGTCGCACTCAGCCGATAAGTCATGGGCGTCGCCTGCGGACCGGCCGGCAGGCGCCCCTGCCACAGCTGTGCGCCGCTGTGAGTGTCGAAGGCGCGCAGGTAATCATCGGTGGTCGCGCCGATAAAGGTGAGTCCCGAAGCCGTCACCAGCGGTCCGCCGATGTTGGGAGTGCCGAGTTTGAACCACAGCGGAAACGGCGCCAGATCCCGCGTGGTGCCGAGCGGCACCTCCCACAAGCGCTTGCCGGCCCTGAGGTCGATCGCGGCCAGCGTGCCCCAGGGAGGACGATTGCACGGCGCGCCCCAGGGTGAGAGCAGCGGCGTCCAGCGCAGCGCGTAGGGAGATCCGGCCTGCGCCAACAGCCACTCGCCCCTGGCGAAGGCCGCGTTGGCGGTATCACGCGGCACCAGCTGGGTGATACCGGCGATGTGACTGGTGTTGACGATCAGCACGTCGCGCACTGGATCGATGGCAACGCTGCCCCAGTTCATGATCCCCATATTGTTGGGATAGGTCACGGTGCCCTCGAGCGAGGGCGGACTGAAGAGGCCCGCGTAGCGATGACGGCTGAAGAGCTCGCGGCACTTCGCCTGGTCCCAGAAGGTGAAGCCCCACATGTCCGCGGCGGTGAGCGGCGGCCGCATCAGCGCGTACCCCGCACTCACCGGTGCCGGCTGCGTGGGCGCCAGATGCTCGCCCGCAACGGCACCGGCCTGGGGCGCCGGCCGCTCCTCAATCGGCACCAGCGGTTCACCCGTCAGGCGGTTGAGGATGAAGATGTAACCCTGTTTGGTCGCCTGCGCGAGCGCCGGCACCGGCCCGTGTGCCGTCGGAAAATCGAACAGCACCGGTTGCGCCGGGACATCGTAATCCCACACGTCGTGATGCACGGTCTGGAAATGCCACACCACTTTGCCGCTGGTGGCATCGAGTGCCACCACTGAACTGGAGAAATAGTCGCGCCCGTCGACGTCACCACCGCGCGCACCGCCGTAGATTCCCAGCTGCGCGTTGGCGGTGGGTATGAACACCAGCTTGCGCGCCGCATCCGTGGAGAACACCGACCACGCATTGGTGGTGGAGCGCTGATAGACAGATGAGTCCGCGGCGCCGCTGCCGGGAACCGGCGCCACCGCATTCCAAGCCCAGGCCAGCTCACCAGTGCGCGCATCAAAGGCACGCACCACCCCGCCAGGCATGTCTTCGCGCATGTCCTCGGTGATGCGACCGCCGACGATCACGCGATCGGCGACCACCGCCGGCGGCACGCTGAGTCCGTACTCCCCCGGCACCGTATGGCCGAGGCCGGCGCGCAGATCCACCGTACCGCCGTGACCAAAGCCCGCACAGGGCACACCGCTTGCGGCATCGAGCGCGATCAGGCGCGCGTCCTGGGTGCCGGTGAAGATGCGCTCGGCACAGGCACTGCCGGCGCTCGCCTGTGAGTCACGGTAATAGCTGACGCCACGACAGTTGAGCAGTACCTGGCCGGTGGTATCGAGCTTCGGATCGAATGACCATAGCTCGCGGCCGCTCTGCGGATCCAGCGCCACGACGCGATTCATGCTGGAGCACAGATAGAGCCGCCCGGCAGCCAGTATCGGCGTCGCTTCGAGTGCCGGCAGGCGATGACTCTCGGGCGTATAGCCGCGCGCCAGCAGGCGGCGCGCCTCGGCCGGATCGGTCGGGTGGGCGGGCAACAGCTCCGCGCCGCCGATGCGGTAGATCCACGCCACCTTCAGCTCGTGCACGTTGGCGGGCGTAATCTGCGTCGCCGCGGAGTAGCGCGTGCCGCCCTCATCGCCACCCCACGCCGGCCAGCCGGCAACCGGCCCGCTGTTGTCGAGCGGCGCCCGACCGCAGCACTGCAGTGACAGCAGCAGCAGAATAGCAACAAGTGCGCGCGCACCTGGCGCGCTGCGGGCCGTCTGACTCATCAGTCCCCCGAACGCGCCGATGCAGCGGAAGACCCGCGATCATAGCCATTGTTTAATCGCAGCAATCCCTCGTTTGGACGAGGCGCAATGCACACACGCGCCGCGACGACTTAACGTTGCGAGCGTGCAACTTCCGCTCGACAAGCGAGCGTGCGCGGGTATGATCGATCCGCTGACGACTGATTCGTAACAGCGTTCGAAGGGGGATCCAATAATGTCGACTACCGGTGCGCGCTTGCGCGGCGTGAGTTTCGCCGTGGCGAGCTTATTGTTCGTGGACGCACGGCTTGCGTTCGCTCAGCAGCCAAGCAGCGGCGATCAAGCATCGCAGCAGGAAGGCATTCAGGAAGTCGTCGTCACCGCGCAGCGGCGCGAGGAGAATCTGCAGACCACGCCGATCGCGATCACGGCGCTGTCGGCCGAGACTCTCAACAAGCAGGGCGTGGTCGACTTCGCCGGCGTGGCGCAGTCCTCCACCAGTCTCAATTTCACACCCTACCCGAGTTCCAGCAACACGCTGATCCTCTACATGCGCGGCCAGGGTGTCGCGGATGCCAACCAGATCACGCAGGACGGCTCGGTCGGTCTGTACGAGGACGGCTTCTACATCGCGCGCCCGCAGGCCGAGACCTTCGATCTCGCCGACGTCGACCGCGTGGAAATCCTGCGCGGTCCGCAAGGTACGCTGTACGGACGTAACACCACCGGCGGCGCCGTCAACATCATCAGCAAGAAGCCGACCGGCGAGTTTGACGTCAAGTTCAGCGTCGATGGCGGCCAGCGCGACTACGTGCGCGCGCTCGGCACCATCAACCTCCCGGCGGTCGCTGACATCTCCAGCAAGGTCACCCTGCTGTACAGCAATCTCGCCGGTAACGTCGCCAACTCCGGCGGCGAGGATTACAACCGCGAGAACCAGCGCGGCGCGCGCGTGTCGCTGCGCTTTGACAACAACGGCCCGTTCACCGCCGACTACTTCTGGGAAATCGGCGAGATCGATTCGACGCCGATCTACTACCAGGACGCAGCGCTGGCCGGTCAGGTGCCGGGCTATCCCGCAACCCAGGGACTTGCCGACCAGACCTGGGAGCCTATCTATCTGCCGCTGAGCGTCGCGAAGTTCAACGCCGACGGTCTGACACTCAGTCTGAAGTTGAACAACTCCACGACGTTGCGCTCGCTCACCGGCTACCGCGGACTGGACACCCGCTTCTACCAGGATTACGCCGGTGCCTTCACCAACCCCACCCCGCCGGTGTCGCTCACCAATTTCGGTGCCTCGGATGTGGTGCTCAGCAACGAGTTCACCCAGGAGTTCCAGCTGGTCGGGGACATTGGCAAGGACTGGAACTACGTAGCCGGGCTCTACTACTTCAAGGAACACGCCAGCCACGGTGAGAACGGCTTCATCAACATACCGAGCTTCGATCCGCAGATACCCTTCTACAACGAGAACAGCTATCGCTACGTACGCGCCAATGCCCAGTCACGCGCGGCGTACGGTCAGATCACCTGGAAGATCTTCGAGCCGCTGTCCTTCACGGCGGGTGCGCGCTACACGGTGGATAACCGCAGCGCGAGCCGCAACTACGAGATCTACCAGAACGGCGCGGTGTTCATACCGCCGGACACGTTGTTCCCGTACTCACTGCCGCCGGAGATTGAAACCGGCGCAAACAACAGCCTGCGGTTCGTCAAATTCAACCCCGCCGGCACCCTCAATTACGCCTGGTCACCGGACGTCAACACCTACCTGCGCGTCGCCACCGGCTACAAGGCGGGCGGCTCGAGCGAGGCCGGCCCGATCGGGGCTTTCGGGGTGACCTTCGCCCCCGAGAACGTCACCACTTACGAGCTGGGCCTCAAGTCCTACTGGGCAGACCACACCGTGCGGGCCAACCTGGCGGTGTTCCACAGCCAGTTCCGCGACATGCAGCTGCAGTTCGACACCGATCCGACTAACCTGGCGATCGTCGAGTCCTACAACGCCGGCTCGGCGCACGTCAACGGCGTGGAGGCGGAGCTGCTGTTCGCGCCGGTGCAGGACTTCTCGCTCGGCATCAACGACACGGTGCTGTCGACCGATCTGGTGAGTGTCACCGCCGTGGCCAATACGGTCTTTGACCCCGCGGTCAACCCCTACTCGCCTTACAAGGTCGGCCAGAACGTCGCCCCGCTGTTCCGCGTACCGTACGCGCCCAACAACATCCTGCAGATGAACATGGACTGGACGCTGTTCCACTCCGGCGGCGGCAGCCTCGAGCTGTTTGCGGACTGGCGTCTGCAGGGGCGCCAGTACGACACGACCACGACGGGCGTACTGGTGGCGGGATCGGCGCAGTACTACTCGATCCCGTCCTACGGCATCGTGAACGGCAAACTGAGCTGGAACTTCGACACGCACAGCAAGAAGACCATGCGGCTGTCGCTGTGGGCGAAGAACCTGCTCGACAAGCAGTACCAGGAGCACGTCATCGGTCAGGGCGCGGCACCCTTCATCCCGGTGCCGAGCTCCTCACCGCCGTACGGGCCGATTCCGCAGAGCGGCTATACCTACCAGGCGGTTGCCTGGGCGCCGCGCGCGATGTTCGGAGCTCAGTTCGAGTACGGCTTCTAACCGCAATCTCCGCAGTGTCACCTCGCGCGGGCCGAAAGGCCCGCGCGACTTTTGAGGATCCGCCGAGCATGAGCGTGAGAGCCGCGGCGCTAACTGTCTGCCTCGCGGCCGGGACTGTGGCAACAGGCGGCAGCACGCACGCCGCGCAGCCCGACAGCCGGCCCGCACCGCCCACCGCTCCGCATGCGGCGCCCGCCGCGGCGCTGCTGGCGCAGGGCGAGGCGCTGTACCAGGGCCGCTGCGCCGCCTGCCACGATCATCCGCAGGGCCGCATTCCTCCCAAAGTGTTCATCGCGACCACGCGCACCGCGGAGGACGTGATCGACACCCTGACCACGGGCGTCATGCGCACGCAGGCTGCGGGCTTGCAGCCCGCGGAGATTCGCGCCGTCGCGGTGTATATCACCGGGCGCGAGCCGGCAGCGCGGCCGCCCGCCGACGCCAATCTCTGTCACCGCACCGCCGCGCCGCGACTCACCGCGGACGACTGGCGCAGCTGGGGCCGCGATCTCGCCAACCTGCGTTTTCAACCGCATGGACTGTCCGCCGCGCAGGTGCCGCATCTGAAGCTGCGGTGGGCGTTCGCCTACCCGGGGGTGTCGGCCTTTGGCCAGCCGGCCGTCGCCGGCGATGTCGTGTTCGCAGGCGGGACCTCCGGACGGGTGTTCGCGCTCGATGCGCACAGCGGCTGCACCTACTGGAGCTACGACGCCGGTGCCCTGGTACGCACCGGCATTGTCATCGGCAAGCTGCCAGGTGCGAGCGGCGCAGACGAACTGGTCGCCTGGTTCGGCGATGACAAGGGGGTGCTGCATGCGCTGAATGCGCGCAGCGGCGCGCGCCTGTGGGACAAGTCGCTCGATGAGCACCCGATGGTGCGTTTGGTGGGAACGCCGGTGTTGTACGAGGGAGTGCTGTACGCACCGGTGAGTTCGCTGGAGGAGGTGGCGGCCGCCGATCCCAAGTACCACTGCTGCAGCTTCCGCGGCAGTCTGGTGGCGCTCGATGGCCGCAGCGGCCGCCTGCTGTGGCGCAGCTACAGCGTGCGCACGCCGGCGGCTGCGCTCACGAGCGCGGCGGGACAGAAGCTGTCGGGTCCCGCGGGCGGCGCCATTTTTTCCGCGCCGACGATCGACCCGGTACGCCGCGTCATCTACGTGGGTACCGGTGACTCCTATACGGACGTCGCCACCGACTCGACCAACTCGGTGCTGGCCCTGCGGCTGAGCGACGGCGCACGTCTGTGGACGCAGCAGGTCCTGAAGCACGACGCCTGGATCATGCTGTGCCAGGGTCAGCCGGTGGGCAATTGCCCGAGCCCGCTCGGGCCTGACTTCGACTTCTCGAGTTCACCGCTGCTGCTGGCACTCGGCAGCGGCCAACAGCGTCTCGTGGCGGGAGCGAAGTCCGGCATCGTCTACGGCTTTGATCCGCAGGCTGGCGGGGCGCTGCGCTGGCAGCGCGTGCTGGCGGCCGGCACCTCGAATGGCGCCATTCTCTGGGGTCCGGCGAGCGACGGCACGCGCGTGTACGTCGCGACCTCGGAATACGATCTGACCCAGTACCGCGGGCCGGGAGCGCTCGTCGCGCTCGACCCGGCAAGCGGCAGGCTGCTGTGGCGCACGCCGACACCCGAGGTCGCCTGTGCCTGGGGCACCATCAACTGCGCGCACGCGCTGCTCGCCGGCGTCGCCGTCATCCCGGGGGTGGTTTTTGCCGGCGCGATGGACGGACATATGCGTGCCTATGATGCCGCCGACGGGCACATCGTCTGGGACTTCGACGCAGGCGGTGACTTTGCTGCAGTCAACGGCGTGCACGGTCATGGCGGCGCGATCGACTACGGCGGCCAGGTGATTGGCGACGGCATGCTGTTCATGAACTCCGGTTCCATGCGCCAGCCGGGCAATCTGCTGCTGGCGTTCGCCGCCGACGGGACTTAAGGTAAAAACCATGGACCCCAACAGTCCGCAGTGGGCCTCGCCCGTGGAAGCACCGCTGGTGCGCGACGGCGAGAGCACCGGCCACTGGGATGACATGGCCGATCTGGTCGTGGTCGGCTACGGCGGCGCCGGCGTCGCCGCCGCGCTCGAGGCCGCGGAGCGCGGCGTGAACGTGCTGGCGCTCGACCGCTACGAGGGCGGTGGTTCCTCGGCGGCCAACGGCGGTGTGTTCTACGCCGGCGGCGGGACGCGCATCCAGCGTGAAGCCGGTGTGCAGGATTCGCCTGAAGAGATGTTCAAGTACCTGCAGATCGAGACGCAGGGCGTAGTCTCGGAGCAAACCCTGCGCAGCTTCTGCGACGATAGCGCTGCCACCGTCGAGTGGCTGCTCGCACACGGCGCGCTGCTCTCCTCGCAGGGGGTATTCGCCAAGAAGGTTTCCTACCCTCCCCTTCAGTATCACCTCTACCATCCCGACAACTCACTGGTGCCGGCGTACGCAGCGCGGGCGCGTCCGGCCGCCCGCGGCCACCGCACCGCGGTGGACAACGCCGGCAAGGCGTGGGGTCTCGGCTGGGGCATCTGGAAACCCCTGGCGGCGGCGGCTGCCGCCGCCGGCGTGCGCTTCGACAAATACACCGAGGTGCGCCAGCTGGTCATCGACCGCCAGGGAAACGTGCTCGGCGTCAAGGCGCTGTCGATCCCTGCGGGCAGCGCGGCCGCGGTACGCTTCGCACGCTACATTCGCTACGCCAACAGGCTGCTGGAACTGATCCCGCCGGTCATTCCGCTCGCGGCCATCACCATCGCCCTGGCGCGGCGCTACCTCGCAGCGGCGAGCCAGATCGAGGCGCAAGAGCGCGTGACGCGCTACATCCGCGCCCGGCGTGGCGTGCTGCTCAGTGCCGGGGGCTTCATCCTGAATGCCGCCATGGTCGAACACTACGCACCGCTCTATCGCCGCGGACTGCCGAACGGCACGCTCGGCGACACCGGCAGCGGTATTCGTCTCGGGCAGAGCATCGGCGGCGCCGTCGGCTGCATGGACCGGGTCACCGGCTGGTGCAACATCAATCCGCCCGCCGCCTGGCCGCGCGGTATGGTCGTCAACCGTGACGGCGCGCGCATCTGCCACGAGGGTGTGTACGGCTCGACCCTCGGCGATGCCGTGGTGCGCAGTCCCGACGGCATCGCCTACCTGATCATCGATGAGCGCCTCTACCGCGAGAGTCTCCAGCAGATCGCGCGTGGCGCCGAGATCGTGCGCTACCAGCGGCAGGTCGCGCGCCTCAATCTCTGGCTCAACCGCAAGAGCGCCGCGACTCCCGCGGCGCTCGCCAAGCTGATCGGCATCGACGCTCAGGGCCTCACGCGCACGCTCGAGGCCTACAACCGCGCCGCGCGCGGCGCCGCCGCGGACGTCGTCGGCAAGTCGCCCGAGGAGATGAGCGTGCTCGAGCAGCCTCCGTTCCACGCGCTCAACGTCTCGGTGCACAGCCGCTACTTCCCGATGCCCATGCTGACCCTCGGCGGCCTGCGGGTCGATGAGCATGGCGGTGAAGTGCTGCGCGAAGACGGCAGCGAGATTCTCGGTCTGTATGCCGCCGGGCGCAGCGCGGTCGGCGTATGCTCCAACGTCTACATGAGCGGCTTGGCATATGCCGACTGCATCTTCTCCGGCCGCCGCGTCGGCCGCGTCATCGCGCAGACGCCGGCGCAGGCCTTGTCGCGCAGCGCCTGAGCCCGCCACCCGAGGTAGCCATGAACGCCACCGTGAACGCCCAGAGTCTCGAACTGCCGCCGCTGGTGCAGATCGGTTTCGTGGTGCGCGATCTCGCCGCGTCAATGGCCAAGTACGAGCGCCTCTACGGACCGTGGCAGCGCTTCGATGGCTCAGTGCCGGGGGCGACCTTCCGCGGCGGCACGGCCGACGTGCAGCTCGATATCGCCATCGGTCACAGCGGGCCGCTCGAGATCGAGCTGATCCAGTGGCTCGCCGGCGAGAGCCCCCACCGTGAGTTCATCGAACAGGGCCGCGAGGGCATGCACCACGTGCAGTATCGCGTCGACGACGCCGATGGCTGGATCGCGCGCCTGCAGCCGCTCGGCTATCGGCCGATCTGGTACAAGCAGTGGTGCGCCGACACGACCTTCGCTTATCTGGAACGCGCCGGCGATCCCCTGATCATCGAGTTCCTGCAGATGCCCGCGGGCGGACCCGGCACGAGTACGCCGGCGTGACGCAGCTGCGCACGCTCAGCGATCGCAGCGAGATCCGCGCCTTGATCGTGCGTTACAGCAACGCGCTCGATGCGCGCCGCTTCGAGTGGCTCGATGAAATATTCACACACGATGCGTGGATCGACTACCGCGCGACCGGCGGCATCGCGGCGCGCTACCCGGCGGTGCGCAACTGGCTGCCGCCGGCGGTGACGGTGTTTCCGCACATGTGTCACCTCATCGGCAACATCAGCATCACGCTGGCGGGCGATAGCGCGAGCGCACGCACTTTGTGCCTCAATCCGGTGGAGGTACCGCTGCCGCCCGGCGGCAGCCAGATCATGTTTCTGGGCATGTGGTACCGGGATGCGCTGCTGCGCACCGCGCATGGCTGGCGCATGAAGGAGCGGGTGCAGGAAAGCTGTTTCCAGCACAACGTGCCGGCGAATCTGCGCGTCCCGGCCACACCGGCCTGATCATCAACAATTTCCCCGAGGAGTGCCCATGCTCAGCCTGCAGGAACTGTCGGACCGCGCCGAGATCGAGCAGCTGATCGTGCGCTACAGCAATTCCATCGATCAGCGCCACTGGGACGGGCTCGACGAGGTATTCACGCCCGATGCCTACATCGATTACCGCGCGCTCGGTGGCATCGACGGCCGCTATCCACAGGTGAAGGCATGGCTCGGGCCCGCACTCGGCAACTTTCCGCACTATTGTCATATGGTGGGTAACATCGAAATCACCCTGAACGGCGATCGCGCCAGCGCGCGCACCCTGTGCATCAACCCGATGGACACCCCGCTCCCCGGCGGCGGCTCGCAGGTGATGTTTCTCGGCCTCTGGTACAACGACCAGTTCGTGCGCACGCCGCGTGGCTGGCGCATGAGCGAGCGCATCGAAGAGGGCTGTTTCCAGCACAACGTACCGGCGCACATGGCCATTCCGGCCGCCTGAGGCGGCGCGCGTGCCGGGTGAAGCGCAGCAAGCCGTCCGAACGGACTACGAAGTTTGAGGCCTGTTGCGCGGTTGTAACGATCTGGTAGGTTCACCCTGCAGGCTTCGGAGGATGGCATGGCGCGCACGCAGGATTACGGCTTGGGTGAATACACCTACCCGCGCGGCTGGTTCATGGTCGCGGACGCGGACGAGCTCAAGGAGCGCGTACTGCCGCTGCGCTTTTTCGGCCAGGAGTTCGCCCTGTACCGCGGCAAGAGCGGACGGGTGGTCATGCTCGATGGCTTCTGCCCGCACATGGGCACGCACCTGGCGCGCAACAACAGCTCCTACGTGGTCCAGGACGGGCAGATCGAGGGCGACTCGATCCGCTGCCCCTACCACGCGTGGCGCTTCGGTCCCGACGGGCGTTGCAACGACATTCCCTACAGCACCGCGCCGATCCCGAAATCCGCCTGCGTGAAGTCCTGGCCGATTGTCGAGCGGCTCGGCGCGATCTTCGTGTGGTACGACCCCGAGGGCGGGCAGCCGGAATGGGAGGCGCCCGACCTGCCGCAGTGGCACGACTCGCAGTGGGTGCGCTGGAAGTTCGATCACCTCGGTTCGATCAGCTGCCATGCGCAGGAAGTCATCGACAACATCGCCGACTGTTCGCACTTAGGACCGGTTCACGGCGAGTCGGTCAAGTTTTACCGCAACGAGTTCCACGGCCACCTGGCCACGCAGATCCAGGGCGGCGGTCACCGCACCTTGGTCACCGCGGACGGCGTGAGCCCCATTCTCACCACCGACACCACCTACCACGGGCCCGGCTTCCTGCTTTCGTACATGATGGGCATGGGCGAGTCGATCATCTTCATCGGCCATACGACGGTCGATGACGGCGTGATCAAGGTGTGGCACGGACTGCTGGTCAAGTCGCTCAACGAGGTCGCGACCGCCGAAGACGTGAGCGCCGCGCGCGCCTATCAGGAGGCCTCGCGCGTCGCGTTCGCGCAGGACTTCGACGTGTGGGCCAACAAGCGCCCGGCCTTGCAGATCCTGCAGGTCCCCGGCGATGGTCCGTTCCACAAGTCGCGCATCTGGTACCGGCAGTTCTACAACCCGCGCGCCCGCAAGCAGGAGTTCCTCAAGCAGGTGGAAGGCGTGCAGCACCGCGTGGTGGGCATGCCCACGCGCCTCGAGGAAGCCGAAACCGCCGCCTGAAGCGCGGCGGACCTAAGCGTCCGCCGCGCCTTGGACCTGTCTCAGGACGGGAACGTCTCGCCGCCGTTCGCATCGATCACCGCCCCGGTCACGGCCGAGGAATAATCCGACAGCAGGAACAGCGCCACGCGTGCGCACTCCGTGTCGGTCGTCAGACGCCGCAGCGCGATGTTGGCAGCGACCGCATCGTACAGCTGCTTCTCCGGGACGCCCTGCTGTTTGGCCGCGTAGCTGATGTAGTTCTGCACCGGCACGCCGAGCATCCAGCCCATGCGCGCCAGATTCACGCGGATGTTGCTCGGGCCGAGCTCGGCGGCGAGGTACTTGGTGGCCACGTTGAGGGCGCCCTTGGAGGCGGCATAGCCCGCCTCGCCGGTGTGTGGCTTGACCGTTGCCATCGAGGTGATGTTGACGATCGCCCCGCCCTGCTGGGCTTTCATGATGGGCACCACCGCCTGAGTCATGGCCATGGTACCGAGCACATTGGTCTCGAACATGTCGCGCCAGCCCTTGAGGTCACTGGTGTCGGCCGGCCCGGGCGAGCCCCAGGTAAAGGCGCTGTTGGCGAGCCCGTCGATGCGGCCGAACTGCTGCTGGGTGCCCTGGGCGAGGCGCGCGCACTGTGCCGGGTCGCGGATGTCCGTCACCATCTTCAGCAGCTTGCAGCCGGCATTGACCTCACGCACGCGCTGCTCAGCCTCGTCGAGCTTCTCGGCGGTGCGCGCGCTGATGGCGAGCGCCTTGGCGCCTTCGCGCGCCGCCTCGATCGCCAGCTTCACCCCCAGGCCGGGTCCGATTCCGGAAACGATGATCACTTTGTCTTTGAGCAGCATGACGGCAGGCCCCTTAAGGTTTCGTGGACGGAAGAATGTGCTGGTTGCGGTACGCCCGGAAGCGCTCTTCGAGCTCGGCCTGGGTGAAGCCGAACTCGGCGAGGCTGTATTCGTGTTTGGGCCGCCCCTCGCGCGGGTGCGTGGCCATGTAGGCGCTGATACCGGCGCGTGTCGGCTCGGTCATAGGCAGTCCGATGCGCTGGTAGATGCGCTCCACCACCTGCAGCGGCGCGCTCACGGTCTCGCGGAAGTCGACATCGATGAAGCGATTGGGCAGGCGCGCGCGCTGCGCCAGACAGTGATTCAGGTGCTGCTCGAGCGTGTCCGACCACTGCCGCGCCGCCTCGCGTGCGTCGGCAGCATCACTGCCCATCGCCCACAGCATGTGCACGAAGCTGGCGAACGAGGGCATGCTGGTCACCGGATCGCGGTGAGTCTGCACGAACACCGCCCCGGGCATCATTTCCGCGATCACTTCGACGTAGCCGAGGTGCATCGGTGTCTTCAGCACCCAGTAGTCGGCCAGCTGCCCGCGCTGCTTCTTCTGCCATTGCAGGAACTTCATCAGCTGCAGCAGGTAGCCGTAGGCCGGGCGCAGATCGAGCGAATGGATCCAACTGCGGTAGCTCGGGATGCAGGCGAGCGACTCCGCAGTGGTCGACAGCAGCGTCTGGTCGATGAGCATGATGTCCTCATCGGCGCCGAGCGCGTCCCACGGGTGGATAGCCGCCAGTTCCGGCATCGCCTGCAGAATCCCCGCTACCTCCAGTTTGGCGGCGGCGATGCGCTGCGTGCCCTGGATGTCATCGGCGGTCGGCACCGGGAAGCGCACCTCCCACCAGGCGGCGGCGTAGAAACGCGGGTCGGTGGCGAGCAGCCGGTGCAGCAGCGTCGTACCGGTGCGTGCCAGGCCCAGTATCACCACCGGCGGCGGCAACTGCTCGCTGAGGATCTGCGGCTGGCGATGAAACCACTCGCGCGCGCGCAGCCGCGTGATCAGCGTATTGAGGATCCGCCCGTGCCAGGTCTGTGCGCCCACTTCGGTCAGCCGCGCCTCGGTGCGTAGCGCGTGCGTCAGCCGCTCGAGTGGCTCCTCGATGGGCGGGCCATCGAACTGATCGAGGCCGCTGTCGCGGCGCGCCGCGGCCAACAGACGCTGGGGATCCAGCAGCTCATCGATGCTCATGGGCGCATCCCCGTAATGTGCTTCGCCGCCTGCCAGGCGAAGGTCATCGCCGGCCCGAGCGTCGAACCCGGACCGGGGTATCTGGGCAGAATGGCCGCAGCACAGTTGCCCACGGCGTAGAGTCCCGCGATCGGCGTGCCGTCGGCGCGCAGCACCTGCGCGTCGCTGTTGGTCACCAGTCCGCCGTGGGTGCCGAAATCGCCCGGGTCGATGCGCATGGCATAGAACGGCGCCTCGCTGAGCGGGGCGAGACAGGGATTGGGCTTGATGCGCGGATCGGCGTAATAGCGGTCGTATTCGGCATCGCCGCGCCCGTGTTCCAGATCCTTGCCAGTGCGCGCGTACTCGTTCATGGCCGCCACCGTCTGCTCGAGTCCGTCCGCGTCGATCCCGGCGCCGGCCGCCAGTTCGCGGATCGAGTCGGCGCGGGTGAGGAAGCCGGAGCTAAAGTAGCTCTTCGGCAGGCGGCTATCGGGTCGATAGCGCGTCGGCCACAGCGGCCCATTGAAATACATGCGGCGCGAGCGGCCGTCGAAGATCATCCAGGACGGCGCCTGCGGATCCTGCGGCGAGTGGCGCCGATAGAACTCGAGCTGGTAGGTGATGTAGTTCTGTGACTCGTTGGCGATGCGCCGCCCGCGGCGCGTGACCACGATGTTGCCCGGATAGGATTTGTCCATGATGGCCAGGCGCGGCACGGGATCATCGGGCGCGTGCATCGAGGAACACCACCAGCCGCCGTCCATCAGGCGGGTGGCGGCGCCGAGTGCCATGGCGGCCCGATGTGCATCGCCGGTGTTGGTACCTGCCGCGGCGCTCCAGCGGCTGTCGGTCGGCTGCGGCAGGTATTGTTCGCGCATCTGCTGGTTGTGCTCGAAGCCGCCGGCGGCCAGTATCACCGCGCGGCGCGCACGCACCGTCGCCGCCGTGCCGTGGCGCTCGATGCGTGCGCCGCACACCCTGCCGCCATCGTCACTCAGCAGCTCGGTCATACGCGTCTCGAGCCGCAGCGGCATATTGCGGTCCTGCATCGACCAGCGCAGCCGGGCGATACCCGCGCTGCCGCAGGCGATGCGCCGCGAGCGCTTGTGGGTGAGCGCCCACGGCAGGTCGGAGTAGTGATCCCAAACCCGGCGCGCCGCGAGCTGCTTCCAGCCCGGCAGCTGCGCCATGAGCACCTGGGCGTCCACCTGCGTCATCGCGATGCGATCGAACATCCACATCATGTGGTGCGTGTCGCGCAAGCGCGGCGCTTCCGCGCCCAGCACGCTGCGCGCGAGCGGCTCGGGCTCGAGCGAGCGGTGCCCGTGCTTGGCCCCGGCAAGCGATGACCAGTAGTCCGGGTAATGCGCGAGCGACTCGTAGCGCACGCGGGTGCGCTCGTGCAGAAAGTCGAGCATGCGCGGCCCTTCCTGCAGGTAGGTCTGCTGCAGCTCGGGCGGCACGGCGCCCGGCGGCGTGGTGCCGCGCACGTACTCGAGCGCTTCCTCGTAGCTGTCCTGGGCGCCGGCGGCACGCGCGTAGCGGCTGCACGGGATCCAGATGCCGCCCCCGGAGGTCGCCGAGGTGCCGCCGTACAGCGGGCTCTTTTCGATGACCAGCACGTCACGCGCGCCGAGCTCATAGGCACACAGCGCCGCCGTCAGCGCGCCGTTGCCCGAGCCCACCACGAGCACATCGACGCTCAGATCCTGACCGTCACTCAAACCAATTCCCCCTCGCGCCTGTTGTCTTTGGCAGTGTGCGCCGGCTCTCGGCCAGCCACGTCGCCCAAATGAAGGAGCAGACGCGCGCACATGGCCGCGGCGCCCTCGGTCATCGTATGCTGCCGCTGGCCGCGCCGCACACGGAGTCCCGATGCCAACCGAGCAAGTCATGAAGAGCGCCCTGCAGGCCTACCTCGATGCCTTCAACAGCGGCAGCGCCGAGGCCGTGACCGCACTCTACGCAGCCGATGCGACCGTGGAAGATCCGGTCGGTTCGCCGCCCAAGCGCGGCCGGGCTGAAATTCTCGCTTTCTACACACATTCGATCGCCACGGGCGCGAAACTTGCGCTCGATGCCCCGATCCGCGGCTCGCACGGCAATGCCGCCGCGATGGCCTTCACTGCCCGCATCGGGCCGATCAGCGTACGCGTCATCGACGTGATGACGTTCGACGAGTCGGGAAAATTTACCAGCATGCGCGCCTACTTCGGTCCAGGTGACTTAATCAGAGGCAGCTAGTGGGGCGCAGCGGTACGCTCAGGTCTTGAGTTTGCCGAGCGCCCACAGGCGCAGGTACTTGCGCCGCACGTAGCCCGCCTCGATGCAGTGGAACAGCCAGCCGCGCCAGCCATCGAGTACGCCGAGCCTGAGCAGCATGCCGCGCAGGAAACGCCATGCCGGATGCACAAACACGGCCGCGAGGCCGGCGCGCCGTCCGGCACGGTGCAGCTCCTCCGCCATCAGGCGGGCGTAGCGGTCCATGCGCGCCAGCTGATCGTCCAGGCTGCGGTAAGCATCGTGCTGCAGCGGCTCGCGCAGCCGTCCGACGGCGCCCGCGAGCGCGATCTTCTCGTGCACCTCGTGCCCCACCCAGCGCGCGGCGGCGCGCCGATAGAGGCGGATCTTGCGATCCGGCCAGGCGTTGCCGTGACGCAGAAAGCCGCCGAAGTAGGCCGTCAGCCTTGGCACCGAGTAACCCGCGACGCCGGGAAAGCCGCGCGAGCGCAGCGCCTCGATCTCGGCGCGCAGCGCCGGCGTGACCCATTCATCGGCATCCACGGACAACACCCAGTCGTGGCGCGCGGCATCGGTGGCGAACTGCTTCTGTGAGCGGTAGCCCGGCCAGTCGCGTTCGATGACGCGCGCGCCCAGGCGCGTGGCGATCGCGCGTGTGGCATCCGTGGAATGCGCATCGACCACGATGAGCTCGTCGCAGAAGCTGAGCGCGCTCAGGCAGCGCTCGATCCGATCGGCCTCGTTGAGCGTGATGACGCAGGCAGAGATGCCGGGGGCGCTCGCGGCCAAACTCACGGTTCCTGCTCGGCGCACGCCGCGGCGGGCATCCCGGCCTGCTGCGCTTGCCGGCTCACGATGCGGCCGGCGTGCTGTTGAGCGTGGCATCCCCCGGCTGCCCGAGCACGCAGGAGGTTCCCCCCGCGGTGTACATCATTGCCACACAGCGGTTGCAGGAGGTGCAGCCGGACTCGCGCAGCCTCCCGCTGGCGAAGGCGTTGACGAGATCCGCCTGGTGAATCAGCACGCGCCCGAGCGCGATGGCATCGAAGCCCTCGTGCATCAGCGTCGCCACGTTGTCGAGCGACTTGACGCCGCCCAGATAGGCGAGCGGCAGGCGCGTGGCCGCCCGCACGCGGCGCGAATTGGGCAGCTGGTAGAGCTCGCGGAACACCACATCCTTGGGTTCGGTGAGCTGCTGGAGGAACATGGCCGCAGCGACCAGCGGATTGCCCACGTGCGTGCGGTTCTCTTTGGGGAAGGAAGAGCCGAACATCGTGGTGATCGACTCGATGTTGAGACCGGCGCTCAACACCAGCAGGTGGGCGCCCTCGCGCTCCAGCGCCTGGGCGATGGCAGCACCGTCCTGCGCGTCGTTGCCACCACGCCGGCCGTCGGTCACGCTCAGTTTGCACACCACCGCGAGCTCCTTGCCGACTGCATCCAGCACCCGTCGCAGTACCAGCGCGGGAAAGCGCACGCGGTTAGCCAGGCTGCCGCCGTAATCATCGTGGCGGCGGTTGTAGAGCGGCGTGAGGAACTGGCTGAGCAGGTAACCATGACCCATGTGGATCTCGACCGCATCGAACCCCGCCGCACGTGCCAGCTGCGCGCCGCGCACGAATTCGCCACTCACCCGCTCCATGTCGGCCGCGCTCATGCGCTGACGCAGCCACTGGCCGCTCATGATGCCGACCTTGTTGAAGCCGCCGCTCGCCGAGAGCGGCCGTGGTGTGTCCTGCGGCGGCAGGAAGGTGAAGCAGCCGCCATGGGTGATCTGCGCCATGGCAGCCGCGCCATGGCGGTGGACCGCAGCGGTCAGCGCCTGCAGGTGGCGCACCGAGTCTGCGTTGAGGGTCACCTGATCGGCGAACGTGCGTCCGTCGGGCGCGACGGCGCAGTAGGCCACCGTCGTCATGCCGATGCCGCCGGCGGCAAACGCTTCGTGGAACTGCACCAGGCGCTTGGAGGGCGTGCCGCCCTTGGCGCTGCCCTCGTTGGTCGCAGACTTGATGAAGCGGTTGCGCAGCGTCAGTGGGCCGATGCGCAGGGGTGTGAAGGCACGCGCCGCGGACGAGTCGTTGACCAGGGCGCTCACGTCGGCGTCCGCGTGGGTCGCCGCACCGGTGTGATCTTGGCGGCGCGATAGTCGTATTTGAGCGTCTTGACCGCAATCGAGGTCTCGACGTGGCGCACGCCCGGCAGCGCCAGGATACGGTTGTTGGCGACCTCCAACACGTCATCGAGCGCGCCGAACAGCCCGATGGCGAGGATATCGAAGCGCCCCAGCATCAGAATGACGCAGCCGATCTCGGGCATGGCGGCGATCTTCTGGCTGAGCGCCTTCAGCTCGCCGTGCTGGGCGAGGATGCCGATCAGCACCACTTTGGGTGAGCCGGCGAAGGCGACGTTGGTGACGGCGGTCAGGCGGATGGCGCCGCCCTCTTCCAGGCGGTTGATGCGGCCGCGGATGGTGCCTTCGGTCACGCCCAGCTGGGCCGCGATCTGCCGGTTGCTGACCCGCGCCTCGATCGTCAGCAGGTCGACGATGCGCCGATCGAGAGCGTCGAGTGTCGGCACCGCGCTCTTCATGCGATCTGCGCCCGGTCAAAGTCGTACTTGATCACATCCGCGGCGATGCCGGCCGACAGGGTACCGATGCCGCGGATCTTGGCGACGTCGCGCAGCAGGAAGTTCTCCAGTTCCTCCAGCTCCTGCAGCACGACCAGGATCTCGATGTCGCGTGCCCCGGTGACCAGGTGCACGGCGAACACCTCCTCGAGCGCGGCCAACTCCTCAGCCACTTCCTGCGCCGCGCGACCCTGCACCTCGATGCCCACGGCTATCAGGACCTTGAAGCCCAGGGCGGCGAAATCGGTCACCGCGACCACGCGCATCGCGTTGATGTTCTCCAGGCGCCGGATGCGCGCGCCGACGGTCGCCGGCGAGATCCGCAGGCTGCGGGCGATGCGCTGATTGGTCGCGCGTCCGTCGCTTTTCAGCGCGGCGATGATGCGCCGGTCGATCTCATCCAGCTGGTACTCCGGCTGCGTCGCACTCATCGTCAGTACACCTCGAACAGGCCGGCCGCACCCATGCCGCCGGCCACACACATGGTCACGACCACCCAGCGCACGCCGCGCCGGCGTCCCTCGAGCAGCGCGTGCCCCACCAGGCGCGCGCCGCTCATGCCGTAGGGGTGGCCGATGGCGATTGCACCACCGTCAACGTTGAAGCGCTCGTTGTCGATCCCCAAGCGGTCGCGGCAATACAGCGCCTGCACCGCGAACGCCTCGTTGAGCTCCCACAGACCAATGTCTTCGACCTTGAGCCCGTGGCGCGCGAGCAGCTTGGGCACGGCAAACACCGGGCCGATGCCCATCTCATCCGGCGCGCAGCCGGCGACCGCCATGCCGCGGTAGGCGCCGAGCGGCGCGAGCCCGCGTTGCTGCGCGAGCTTGCCCTCCATCAGCACCGTGGCGGCGGCGCCGTCGGACAGCTGCGAGGCATTGCCGGCGGTGATGAAGGCGCCTTTGTCGATCACCTTGCCGCCCGACCAGACCGGTGCGAGGCTGGCGAGACCGGCCAACGTCGTGTCGGCGCGGTAACCCTCATCGCGCTCCAGCCGCACCGACTCGGTGTGCGTGGCCCCGCTCACCTTGTCGGTCACGACTTTGCGACTCTCGAGCGGCGCGATTTCGGCATCGAAGCGGCCGGCCTGATAGGCGGCCGCGACGCGTTGCTGGCTCTGCAGCGCGTAGCCGTCCTGCGCCTCGCGGCTGATGTGGTAGCGACGCGCGACCACTTCAGCGGTCTCGATCATCGCCATATACATGTTGGGTGAGCGCGCCAGCACCGCCTCGGACTGGCCGCGAAAGGTATTGAGGTGCTTGTTCTGCGTGAGGCTGATGGACTCGACGCCCCCCGCCACCACCACCGCCATACCGTCCTCGACCACCTGCTTGGCTGCGGTGGCGATCGCCATCAGGCCGGAGGCGCACTTACGGTCGATGGTCATGCCGGCGACGCTGTCCGGCAGACCGCCGCTGATCACGCTCAGCCGCGCGATGTTGTATCCCTGCGTACCCTGCTGCGTGGCGCAGCCCAGCACCAAATCCTCGACTTCCGCACCGTCGATGCCGGCGCGGCGCACTGCCTCGCGCACCGCATGGCCGGACAACAGCGGCGCCTCGGTATCGTTGAAGGCGCCGCGGAACGCCTTGCCGATCGGCGTGCGGGCGGTGGAAACAATGACGGCTTCACGCACGATTCGCTCCTGCTTGAATCAGAAATACAGCCGGCTGAGCGTGTCCGCCACGCATACCGGTTTATCCTGGCCCTCGGCTTCCACGGTGAGACGAATCTTCACCTGCACCGCGCCGTCGCCCACGTCCTCAACGCTGATAATCTCTGCCCGCCCGCGGACGCGCGCACCGACCTTCACCACGCCCGGAAAGCGCACCCGGTCGCAGCCGTAATTGAGGCCGAGCTTCAGGCCCTCAGCGCGCACCAGCTGCGGCAGGAAATAATTGACCAGCGCGAGGGTCAGAAAGCCGTGGGCGATAGTGCCACCGAATGGGCCGCTCTGCGCGCGCGCGCGGTCGACGTGGATCCACTGATGATCGCCGGTGGCAGCGGCGAAGGCATCAACCCGCGCCTGCTCGATCGTCAGCCACTCCGTCGGTCCGAACTTCTGGCCGACGGCCGCGCGGTACTCCTGCGCGGAATGAAACACTGCGGTCATACGCCTGTCCGTTGCCTTTCAGGGATGCTGACTGGATACCGACATCACCTCGCCGGTCATGTAGCTGGCCAAATCGCTGGCAAGAAACACGATGACGTTGGCCACCTCCCAGGTCTCGGCGGTGCGCCCGAACGCCTCGCGGCGCTTGAGTTCGGCCAGCAGCTCATCGGAGGTGACCCGGTTGAGGAACGCGTGCATCGCGATCGAGGGCGCCACCGCATTGATACGCACGCCGTGCTCGGCCGCCTCGATGGCCGCGCAGCGCGTGAACGCCATCACGCCCGCCTTGGCGGCGGCGTAGTGCGCCTGCAGCGCCTGGGCGCGCCAGCCGAGCACCGAGGCATTATTGACGATCGCGCCGCTGCCGCGTTCATACATGTGCGGCAGCACGGCGCGCGTCATGCGAAAAACGCTGGTCAGTGACACGTCCAGTACCTTGTGCCACTGCTCGTCGGTCATCGCCACCACCGAGGCGGAGCCGCCCAGGCCGGCGTTGTTGACCAGCACATCGATATGGCCGAAATCACGCACGGCCTGGCTGACCAGTGCGCGCACGTCCGCTTCGCGGGTGACGTCGCACACCTTCGCCTCCACCGCCTCAGGCGCCAGCGCGCGCAGCTGCTCCACCGCCTCTCCGAGCCGGCGCTCGTGGAAGTCGCTGACGAACACGCGCGCGCCCTCCTCCAGGCAACGCCGTGCGGTCGCGAAGCCGATGCCGGTGCCGGCCGCGGCCGTGACCAGCACGGTCTTGTCGGCCAGCAGGTGGCGCCCGGGGGGATAGCGCGGCGGGGCGGACCCGCTCATGTGCCGTAGACCTTCTTCTGCGGCCGGCGCTGCGCCAACAGCGCGCTGACGGCGGCACCCACCTCGCGCGGCTGCCAGCGCGCCTGGCGCTCGATCTGCGGGCCGTCATTCCAGCCATCGTCGATGCCGATCCTGCCGCCTTCCAGCTCGAACACGCAGCCGCTCACCTCGCGCGACTCAGTACTGCCGAGCCATACCACGGTCGGCGCGATGTTGTCCGGGTCCTGCACGTCGAATCCCTGTGGCGGGCGGCGCATCTTCTCGGCAAACGCCTGCTCGGTCATGCGCGTGCGCGCCGCGGGCGCCAGCGCGTTCGCCGTAATGCCATAGCGTCTGAGTTCGGCCGCCTGTACCAGGGTGAGACTGGCGATGCCGCCCTTGGCGGCCGAGTAGGCGCTCTGCGCCACGCTGCCGTTCAGACCCGCGCCCGAGGAGGTGTTGATGATGCGCGCGTCCACCGGCTTGCCTTCCTTGGCGCGGGCGCGCCAGTAATCGACCGCGTGGCGCGTGACGCAGAAGTGCCCGCGCAGATGCACCTTCATCGTGGCATCCCATTCCTCCACGGTGGCGCTCACGAACATGCGGTCACGCACGAAGCCGGCGTTGTTGACCACCACGTCAAGTCCGCCGAAGGCTGCGAGCGCTGCGGCCACGATGCGCCCGGCACCGTCCCATTCAGAGACGTCATCACCGTTGGCCACCGCCTCCCCG
>Ga0210398_10001487_pt1 | contig 24115 bp, 25 predicted proteins | sample IncBWC4OmetaG_FD_161047 | JGI IMG/M metagenome (GOLD analysis project Ga0210398, IMG submission 161047) | Forest soil microbial communities from Barre Woods Harvard Forest LTER site, Petersham, Massachusetts, United States - Inc-BW-C-4-O | ecosystem: Environmental > Terrestrial > Soil >...
CAACCGAAAACCCGCTGGTCGGTTGGCTGGTGGGCGGGCTTAACCATCACATCGTTCATCATTTGTGTCCGTTCGTCTGCCATACCCACTATGCTCCACTCACGAGGATCGTGAAGCAGACTGCCGAGGAATTTGGGGTCTCCTATCGGGAAAATCCGACCATGAGCGGGGCAATCCGGCACCATCTGATACTCTTGAGGCAACTGGGGAACGAAAACTGATTATAGAGTTTTATCTCTTGCGCATGGCCCGGCCACCACTTCCTGCGAGTGAGATGAAAACTCCTCCGGTTCGAGGCAAATATCAGGACGGCTGGGTATGAGTTCATCGATGATTGTTCCCATCATGCCTATTCCGGCGGTTTCGCGATTGCGCTGCTTTGCGGATTCCGCTGCGATGGCCCGCAATCCCGTGCAGGTTTTGTCCCGGTACAACGAAGAATTCGGCGACACATTCTGGATCCGTATCGGCGGTCTCAAGGAAGCGATGGTCACCATCGATCCCGCCGTGATTCAGCACGTACTGAAGACCAACGCCGAGAACTACCAGAAATCGGAAATTCAGGTGAAGCGTATGGGCCACTTCCTGGGGAAAGGTTTGCTTACGACCCACGGAGAGCCCTGGCGCACGCAGCGGCGGCTAATCCAGACGGGCTTCGATAAAAAGCAACTCGAAGCGCTGTCGTCGATCATGCGGGATTCACTCGCCGATTCGCTGCGGGATTTTGACCGGCAGGTCCGCATGGGCCCGGTCGATATTTACCCCCAACTCATGAAGATTACCTTCGCCATGGTCGCTCGATCGTTATTTGGAGCGCGGTTGAAGGATGAAGATATCGATTTGGTCAGCCATACCATCTGCACGGTGCAGGAATTTATCGTTCGGCAAACGCTTCAGCCCTATCTGAATCCGTGGTTCGCCGTGTCGGGAAAACTGCGCAAACACGAAGAAATGCGAACCCGTGCCGACGCCGTTCTGATGCAATACATCAAGAAGCGACGCAACGAAGCGCCGGGGCACGATCTGCTGCAGACCTTGATGGATGCGCGTTACAGCGATGGCCAAGGCATGCCGGATGAACTGATCCTAAGCGAGAGCATGCAACTTCTGGTTGCCGGCCATGAAACATCATCGAATGCGCTTTCGTGGATTTTTTATCTTTTGAGTTCGCGTCCGGATTGCCTCGAAAGGGTGCGGCAGGAGTTCGATACCGTGCTCGGCGACGCGCCTCTTGGCTACAGCGACGTCCCCAAATTCGAATTTGCGACGCAAGTAATTATGGAGGCGCTCCGTCTCTATCCGCCGTTCTGGATGATCGACCGCATGGCGATCGCCGACGACCGCGTCGGCGACATCGCCATACCCCGCGGCTCGATGGTCATCGTATATGTGTACGGTGCGCATCACGCTCCACGCTCCTGGCAAGATCCAGAGAATTTCGATTCGGAGCGTTTCACCAAAGCAAACGAGAAGCTGCGCACGCCCTTTACCCATCTTCCGTTCGGGGCCGGGCCGCGCGGCTGCATTGGCGGGAATTACGCGATGCTGCAGATCCTCATGATTTTGCGCGACCTGCTCAAGAAATACGATTTTGTGCTGGCTCCCGGCCAAACCATCGAAGCTCGCCCGATGGTCATTCTGCGGCCAAAACACGGAATCCGCATGATGTTCACCCATACCGTTGCGACTGCGCCGTGTATTGCATAAGACGGCCCTAGTGTAGAGCGGGGCTGCAATAGCCTGCCCTGAGCGAAGCCGAGTGGGCCGCGTAAAGCCGGCCTAGGTTAGATGAACGCCTCGGGCGAAATGCGGAACCTCTTCGCCAGTCCGCGGATGTGATCTAAGGACAGTGGCCGCTTTCGGCTGAGGATTTCTGAGATCAAGGCTTTGTGCTTGAAAATATCGGTCAGATCCTTCTGTTGAAGGCCGTTGGCGGCCATGAGTTCTTTCAGTGTGTCCACCGGATCGGCCTTTGATTTCAGGGGGAACGCTCTCTTTTCATAGTCTTCAATCAGTAGGCTGAGCAGTTCGCAATAACGCCGCTCGGCGCTGCTGATCCCAGGCTTGCCAAACAAACGCTCCAGCTCGGAGAGATAGTGTTTGTGCTCTGCCTTGGTGTGAATAACGGCGGGGGCATTGTGGCTTAACAGTTTTGGATAGTCCAGTGCTGCCGAAGCCATGGCTACAGCCCCTTTCTGGTGTAGTCTGAGTGACTTTGCGCCCGAACGATCAATACGGTTTGCACCTGGTAATTGATCATCGTGGTCAGCCGAAAACGGTTACCCTTAATGTCGAAGACTACGTGGGGCGGAACGTTATCGACTCCGCTCCATGTCAATTTGACGTCCATAAAGTGGCGCCATCTTGCCGCTTCGGCGACCCGCACCCAGGCGTCCAGAGCCTTGCCGAGGCCGCTTCCGGAATAGTCCTCCTCCGCCCGAAGCAGCCGATCGCGGCCCACGATCCGCATGGTTCAGGGTAGTTCACAAATTGTGAACTGTCAAGTCAAAACCTTGTCCAAACGGAGCTTCGACGGGGAACCCGCGGGCTGGTTTCAGGCTGGGACAAGCCGCCCAGGTTCCCTCTTATGGGGCTAGATTCGGGCGTGTAACATTTCTTGCGCAGAATGCACTATGAAACTGTAGATCAACTTCGCACATGGAGAAGAAGCATGGCTCGCTCTGTCAAACGCCCGCGTCCGCTCCTTAGTTTCAACCACCCCGTGCAGATTACCGTTCGCGCAACAAAATTCAAGTGGCTTGATTCGGTCCGCCATCTCAATCTAGCGTCGCTTGCGAAAGCGGCGCGCGCCGAAGTGGAAGTCGGTGAAGTGGCAACAGGCTGCTGTCAACACCTGATTCGCGCCGTGATTCGCAAAGGAATGGTGACCCGGCTTGAGATAGAGCCGATTTCCAGGGACGCCCGAACGCCGCTCGGCACGGATTTTCGCAAGCTGCTGGCCGTGGTGAAGCAAAGGCTTCGGGCAACACGCCCTCCACAGCCGCGGTTTCCTGTGCCGGTTCCGAAGTTCTTCGAGGCGGATAGGGATCCCGATCCCTTTGGGATTACCGTAATCACATGCATTGAAATCTGCGTTTTTGGATGGTGCATTTCCTGCTGCTTCCACGGCGACATCGCCATCTGCGGCCGAGTTTATATCGACGGGACCGACCTACCCTACCCCGAGCCACCCGGCAGATAGTGGTTGAAGGGGTCCATCCTCCCGCAAGAGGGCGGAAGGATGGGCCACCCCCGCACCCACAAATCAGTCGGCCGGGATGCGTTCTCCCCTGACACTTCCACTTACTTCCATCTGGAAATTGCCGGAAGGGTCATAGAAAGCCGAGGTAAAAGTACCGCTCTGACTCGTGCCATCGGGACTTACGGCAACCGTTTCACTGAGGTGGATGGTTCCCAGGAAATCTCCGGTCGTGTCATAGTTCCACACGCGGTGAACGAGCTTGTTAGTCCCCCCAACGCTCTTCCACACTCCGAAGCACACATCGCCCCCTCTCGGATCGACATTCGGATTGTGCTCCTCGGTTCCCCCGGCATTCCAGAGCTGATAGGCTTCCTGGATCACCGTTCCATCTACCGTGAACTGGACGTACCACAGGCCGACTATGGAAGTACTGCCAGAACTGGGTTGAGAAGAAAGAGGAGCCTGTTGCATAGGGCGCCATTGACCGGCGACAGCGGACGCCATTGCGGATAGAGAGTCGCCGCATGATGCGAATGCGCTGGCACTGAGCCCGATTACCATAACCATACAGGTTGCAAGCTTGGCGAAGTTCAGATTGCTAAATTTCATACAGCCTCCTTGTGCGAGACATCCTGCACGGAAGAGCGGCTGTCTACAATGCAGTCTGGGTAAAGATTTGGTGAAGTCGAGGTGAATTCGTAAGTCGCTGCAAATGCGGGAAATTCGCGCAAAATGAGGGGATCAATGGTATAGTTTGGCGGGCTCGATGAGGAGTTGTGTGTCTGCCTGCATCTACAAGTTCGACGAGTTTGAGTTGGATCCCTCCCGCTTCGAACTAAGGAAAAATGGCCGCGTTCTGAAGTTGGAACGCATCCCCATGGATTTGTTGATCCTCTTAGCCGAGAAGGAGGGTAGCCTCGCCACGCGCCGGGAAATCATCGAGCGGCTTTGGGGCAAGGATGTCTTCGTCGATACTGAGCACGGTATCAATACCGCTGTTCGCAAGATTCGCCAGGTCCTCCGGGACGATCCCGAGCAGCCCCGCTTCGTGCAGACTGTTACCGGCAAAGGCTATCGGTTCGTGGGCGGGGAAGGCAGACGATCGAAAAATGGCCAGCGCCGGCCCAGAAACGGCTGACGCCGCCAAGACGCTTACCGGAGCGAAGGCGATCGCCCCGGTTGCAGGCGAAACCTCAGCCAAATTCTCCAGCCAAACTTCACCAGCATCGATCCCTGGTTCCGGGTCGCGACGGAGGGTGTTCATAATCGCAACTCTCGTCGTATTCGTTTGCGCCACGGGATTGTTCTCCGTGAATGCTGGCGGGGTTCGAGATCGCATCTTCTCCCCCAATCGCGCCGTTAAGATCCATTCCATCGCCGTCATCCCCCTCACCAATCTCTCCGGCGATGCTTCCCAGGATTATTTTGCCGACGGCATGACCGACGAACTGATCACCGCAATCGCCAAAAATCATTCACTGCGCGTCGTCTCCCGCACGTCGGCGATGCAATATAAAGGAGTGCAACGCCCAGTTCGCGACATCGCGAGCGAGCTCCGAGTCGATGGCATCCTGGAAGGTTCCATTTCCCGCTCCACCGACCGGGTCCACATGACCGTGCAATTGATCTACGCTCCCACCGACTCGCACGTCTGGGCCGAAAGCTACGACCGCGATCTCAACCACGCTTATTCTCTGCCCGAAGAACTCTCCCGGACCATAGCCAAAGAGGTGAAGCTCGCGACCTCGCCCAAGCCGACGGCTCGCTATATCAACCCCGAAGCCTACGACGCCTATCTCCGCGGCCGCTACTACTGGTTCGCGGTTGACATAGATCAAAGCCAGCAAGCCTTCGAGAAGGCGATTCAACTGCAACCCGATTACGCCGCAGCGTGGAGCGGGCTCGCCGATGCCTATGGCCTCCGCGCCGTCTATGGCTTGCGCCCGGGCTCCGATGCGATGACCAAAATGGAGAGCGCCGCGCGAAAAGCCGTAGAACTCGATGATTCTTCCGCCGAGGCGCATAACTCGCTCACCGCTTGGTATTTCTTCTTCGCCTGGGACCCGCAACGCGCTCTCGCTGAGGCCGACCGGGCTCTTGCGCTCAATTCCCCTTCCACGCAGTCGCATTTCTTACGCGCCCACGCACTGATCGCGTTACATCGCACCGACGAAGCGATCCAGGAGGAGAAACGTTTTGTCGAACTCAATCCATTTGTCTTTCCGTGGGCACTCGGTTTTCGCCTATCTGAATCTTGGCCAGATTGACGATGCCATCGCCGAACTCGGCATGCGGACGCAGGTGCAACCGGACGACTTCTTCTCGCATGGGAATTGGCGGAAGCGTACTGGCTCAAGGGCATGTGGCCGGACTTCGCACAGCAAATTGAAAAAGAGATTGCTCTGACCGAGAGTCCGGAAAAGGCTGCTGAAATTCATCAGGCCTATGAACGCGGCGGCTACAAAGCTGTGAGTCGGAAGCAGCTGGAATTTCTAGAGGCCCGTTCTCGCAAGATGTACACTTCCCCACTCGAGTTCGCCTATCAGTATGCGTTTCTCAACGACAAAGAACGGACGCTGAAATCTCTGGAAGATTCGTTCCGCGACCGCTCTCCAGCGATGGCATTCCTGCAAAATGAACCGCTCTTTAACTTTCTCCACGACGATCCGCGTTACAAAGCTCTGGTAAAGAAAATGGCCATCCCTCCTATTTCATGACAGCGAATTTCCGCCCCTTCGGCCAATCGGATTCGCCGCATGCGTTCACGGAGAAAAAGCGCGTGGAGAAGCTGCGCTTTATGCATCGCAATCCTGTGAAGCGGGGACTGGTGCGGGCCGCACTGAGGCCCCGCTACCTGGCAAAACCAGACTGAATGGAGATCGTCTGATGTCCAAGATTTCTTGGCTGCCGCAGCGCTTCAGGGCTGCGATCAGAGAGGCACGCCAAAATACAATCTGCCATTCCGACCGAAGCCGAAGCCCCAGCGACGGCGAGCGGAGGAACCGGCTTTCCCGTCGCGCTTCTTTACCCCCATCCCGCCCGCATGATATCCTCATTGCGTTACCAAGATAAAATCGAAAACAGAACAGGAGTGCACCAGGGTAGTGTTAGCCAGAGAGCAAAAGAAGTCTGTCATTGACCGGTACCAGACGCATGCGACTGACACGGGGAGTCCCGAGGTTCAGATCGCCATTATCAGTGAACGCATCGGCCAACTCACAGACCACTTCAAAACGCACCAGAAGGACCACGGCTCGCGCCGCGGCCTGCTTATGCTGGTCAGCAAGCGGCGTCGCCTGCTCGACTACCTCAAGAGATACGATTCCGAGCGCTATAAATCGGTGATTGGAAAGCTCGGCATCCGCAAGTAAGTCTTAAGCGAATCGATTGTCCCACCCGTGCGCAAAGTGCGCGCAAGAGTGGGCCACCCCGAATTTGAGTATCTCTGAGACGCCGTCTTCCGTTGAAGGCGGGAGCATCGAAGGACCTTCTGCAACGTGCATCTTTTGAGCGAATCCCACCACACGATCCCAGAAGGGGATCGGCGTGCTGTTTTGCAAGGGTGGGAGAAAGCAGGTTCCTCACTCGCGCTTTGCGCGTGTTCGGAATGACATCACCGATATGGTGTTCGCTCGTCTCTACAGACTGCGTCTCTCGGAGTTCATCGCTCATTTCTCACTGCCCACCGCTCGCTGTTCCAAAGGAAAATGAAATATGAAACCAGAAGTTAGCAGTGTCACCGTCGATCTAGCCGGCGGGAAACAACTCTCCTTCGAAACCGGAAAGTTAGCCAAGCAAGCCCACGGAGCGGCCGTAGTCCGCATGGGCGATAACGTCGTGCTGGCCACGGCGACGGCGAATGCCGACCCGCGCGAGGGCATCGATTTCTTCCCACTCACCGTCGATTACCGCGAATACACCTACGCCGGCGGCCGTTTCCCCGGAGGCTTCATCAAGCGCGAAGGCCGCATGAGCGAGCGCGAAGTGCTCACCAGCCGACAGATCGACCGGCCAGTGCGTCCGATGTTTGCCGAGGGCTTCAAGTGCGAGACGCAAGTCATCGCCTTCGTTCTCTCCGCCGACAGCAGCAACGATCCTGATGTGCTCGGCATTAACGGCGCATCGGCCGCGCTTACGCTTTCCGATATTCCGTTCCTCGGGCCGATCGGCGCGGTGCGAGTCGGCCAGATCGGCGGGCAGTTCATCGTCAACCCGACTTACGACGAGATGCGCGAAAGCACCCTGAACATCATGGTCGTCGGAACTTCCGACGGAATTGTGATGATCGAATCCGGCGCGAAAGAAGTGAGCGAAGAAGTAGTCGTGGACGCGATTGAATTCGGCCACACCGAGATCAAGAAAATCTGCGCGGCCATTCGCGATCTGCAATCGAGGGCCGGCAAGCCGAAGCGCCAAGTCACGCCGCCGGAATTCGATCAGAAATATTACGACCAGCTGCAAAAGAAAGTCGGCGCGGAGTTGTCGGATGCGCTCGACACCAAAAAGCATCCGAAGGCCGAAAGCTACACGCTGGTAAAGGAAATCAAGAAAAAGCTGCAGGCGGAGATTCCTGAAGATGACGAGGAAGCGCTGGCGAAGCTCAAGCAATATTATGAAACGCTGCGCGAGCGCATCTTCCGCGAGCAGGTGATCGAGAAAAAGCACCGTCCCGATGGCCGCGCCTTCGATGAGATCCGCGAAATCTGGATCGAAGCCGGTGTTCTCCCGAGAACCCACGGCAGCGCCGTCTTCACCCGCGGCGAGACCCAGGCGCTGGTCACCACCACGCTCGGCACCAGCGACGACATGCAGCGCCTGGAAGGCTTCGAAGGCGAAGCCAAGAAGCGCTTCATGCTCCACTACAACTTTCCGCCGTTCTCGGTGGGTGAGGTTGCGTTCTTGCGCGGGGCTGGCCGGAGAGAGATTGGGCACGGCGCGCTGGCAGAGCGTGCGGTGTCGGCGGTGCTGCCTTCGGAAGAGTCGTGGCCTTACGCGATGCGCGTGGTTTCCGACATTCTGGAGTCGAATGGATCGTCGTCGATGGCTACGGTTTGCGGCGCTTCGCTTTCGCTGATGGACGCGGGTGTTCCGCTCAAGGCTCCCGTCGCCGGAGTTGCGATGGGATTGGTGAAGGAGGGCGAGCAGTATGCCATTCTCACCGACATCGCCGGCGCGGAAGACCACTACGGCGACATGGATTTCAAAGTTGCCGGAACGCGCGACGGAATCACCGCGCTGCAGATGGATATCAAGGTTGCCGGAATCACTTCGCAGATCATGCGCGAGGCGCTGGCGCAGGCCAAGCGCGGGCGCATGCACATTCTTGGCAAGATGGAAGAAGTCATTTCCAGCGGTCGGGAGAAGATTTCCGATTTCGCTCCGCGCTTCTATACGGTCCAGATTCCGGTCGACAAGATTCGCGATCTGATCGGGCCGGGCGGAAAGATGATTCGTTCGATCGTCGAGCAGACCGGAGTCAAGATCGACGTGGAAGACTCCGGCCTCGTCAAAGTTGCCTCGAGCGATCAGGCGTCGGCGGCGAAGGCGCTGCAGATTATCGGCGACCTGACGGCGACCCCCGAGGTTGGGAAGACCTATCTTGGAAAAGTCACGCGGCTGGCGGATTTCGGCGCGTTCGTGGAAATCATTCCCGGCACCGAGGGTTTGTTGCACATCAGCGAAGTGGCGGAGCATCGCATCGCCGATGTGCGCGACGAACTGAAAGAAGGCGACCAGGTGCTGGTGAAGGTGCTGGCCGTCGAGGGCAATCGCATACGGCTCTCGCGCAAAGCGATTCTGAAAGAGCAACGCGCGAAGATGCAGGGGGGCGCCGAAGGCGGCGGATCGGCCGGCGAAGCTGTTGCGCAGGCTGAAGGCGCTCCGGCACTGACCGGCACCATGGTGATTGAAGGCGGCGGAGATTTTCCGGAAGAAGCGGAAGGCGAGCCGAACTTCAATCGCGATCCGGCGCAGCGCGCCGCAGGCGGAGGGAACGATCGTCCTCACGGCGGCGGCGGAGACCGTGGTGGCCGTGGCGGACGCCCGGGCGGCGGCGGCGGTGGTGGGCGTGGACGCGGCGGTCGCGGCGGACGTCATGGTGGCGGCGGAGGCCGCGATCGTGGTGGACGCGGGGGCGGGGGAAGACACTAGAGCCTCTGACGCGGATCTGAATGGATGACACAAAGGCCACGGCGAAAGTCGTGGCCTTCCTTACGAGCAGAGTCAATTATGACCTGTGCGCTTCAGGCATAATGGCTCTGCATGAAAACGTCAGGCGACCATTTGCTGCGGCTGATCGCGATCTTCAAATTTTTTAAGACTGGATTGCTCATTGGGCTGGGCATCGGTTTCTTTCGGCTTCTTCACCAGGACGTCGGGGACGTGCTTATGCGCTGGAGTGAGGCGCTGAGGCTTGATCCGGGAAGCCACTTTGTCAATCTGGCTCTGGAGAAAGCGGCGCATGTGACACCGGAACAGGTCAGGAGGCTGGGGCTTGGAAGCTTTCTCTATGCGGGATTGTTTCTGGCGGAAGGCACCGGTCTTTGGTTGCGAAAGCGCTGGGGCGAGTGGCTCACCGTCATTATTACGGGTTCATTGGTGCCGGTTGAGATCTACGAAATTTACCGGCATTTTGGATATGCCAAAGTCGTGGTGCTGGTGATTAACGTCGCGATCGTCGCGTATCTGATCTATCACATGCGCGCGACTGACTTGAATCGGCGAACGGCCTGATCAAGGAAGCGGATTGTTACCTGGGTGGCTGTTACGTCTTCGGATGAGCCAGCGCAGGGCCTGCGTGGTGCCGGCGGCAAGGCCAAACGCCGCCATTACCATTACGGGCGCAAACCATTGGCCAAGCAACTCGTGCATGCCCTCGGTGCTCGCGGGAGAACCGATCACCAAGTCGTCGTGCCCCCACCACACTCCCACGTGCGGGCTCCGGGAAATCTTGGCGAGAATCGTGAAGGTAAAGCCCAGCGCCGTGCTGTAACCAACCAGGGCGAGAAAGAACGCCAGCATTCCTTCTATGCCGATGCGAGCCCAGTGCCACGTTGTGCGCAGCAGCAGCCACGGCGAAAAGCTGTTGCCGGCCTCGGTGAACATGCGTTCCGCCCGGTAGCGATGAGCCAATTCCTCCGGAGTTCCCAGCAGCCGCAGGGCGCGCTCCGCGGCTGCGGCATCTTGACGACCCGCTGTTGAATCCACCAGATGGGCACGAATTTCGCAGAGAATGTCTTGCCGCTCCTAAGGCGCGATTCCGCGCAGCGCAGCGTCGAGCCTTCTCAGATAATCTTCAATTTGCAGATCGCCGACTGACGTCGCATGGGTCATAGCAAGCTCCTGAATAGCTTCTGCGAAAAAAATTTCTGAACCGGGTTTGCTTCTCAACCAGGTTCTGCTCGCGAACCAGGTTCTAACGTCCTCTGGAAACTTTTGCTTCTACAACCGGCTCGATAAGAGCCGATAAATTCGCGGCAAATTCACTCCACGCCTCCGCCATTTCGCGAGCGCGGCGGCGGCCGGAGGCAGTGAGCCAATAGTATTTTCGGGGATGTCCGGCTTCGGCCTCGACCCATTCGGATTGCAGCAAGCCCTCAGCTTTCAGCCGCGAGAGGATTGGATAGAGCGTGCCCTCGGCGATATCGAGTTGTGACTTCCCGGAAAGCTCGCGCAAGACTTCCAGGCCGTAGAGCCTGGATTGCCACAAGCTCGCCAGGATTGCCATCTCGAGGCAGCCCTTGCGAAGCTGGGTCTCCCAGTGCGTGCTGCGGTCGCCATTACCGTTGTTTGGCTGATACATTGCAATACAAGGTATTATGCGATGAAATGGTTCGCGGGTCAAGCGCGAGTTTTCGCCCTTGCACGCAACTCCGGCGAGAAAGCCCGGTTTTTTTGAATCTGGATGAAGGCTCTCAGCCTTGGATGCCGACCATGAGGGGCGTTGAGGTGGGAGCGGAAGAGCCAGCTTCAGGCTCAACGGTGATGGCGAAGGTTTTGGCTTCTACACCCGAGGGCAAGGTTGGTTCGACGACTGCCGCGTTGCCGCGGGCGTCTGGCTTGAAAATCCCGGCGGGGATTGGCGCGCCGCTCTGGGGAATCAGCCACAACTCGTAGGCTTTTTGTGGAGGAAGTTTTGGCATGTTGCCGGCGATAAAGACGAGCGTGCCGGTTTTACGCGAGTAGATCGCCTTGCCTTGCGGCTGCGGAGGAGTGTTGCCGGCCACGAGGGTGAAGTGTTCGGAGTCAGGCGATGCCAGCGAGGTGACGAGCTGCTGCGCTGCGACCAATTCCCGTTGGGCTTGCGCCAGTCGTTGCTGCTGACCTGAGGCTGCAGACTCGAGACTGGAGACAGCCCGCTGCAAATCTCCGTTTTGTCGGGCGAGTAGCATCACCACGAGTACGGCCGTGGCGGCCAGCACCCATTCGAGCGGCTTCCACCAAGGCCGGCGGGCTGCGGCAGCAGACTGAATTCGACGTGGTTCCTTCTTGATCGCGGCCATGAGCCGATCGCGGGAGCGCTGAGGCGGCTGCGGGCCGCTGACCGAGAGAGCCAACAGGGCGGCGTCTCCGCGCAGTTTTTCGAGTTCCTGGCGGCAGGCGGAACACTGATTCAAGTGTTCTTCCAGCGCCCGGCGATCTTCGCCTGCGAGCGCACCTATCGCGTAGAGCGAAAGGTCGTCGGCGAATTGTTCGTGCACGCTCATCGTTTCAGCCTTGCGGCGCCAGGACCTTCCGCAGCGTAGTCAGCCCGGCGCGAATGCGAGTCTTGATGGTGCCCAGAGGCTCTCCAGTTTTTTCGGCAATTTCGCTGTGAGTTAGCCCCTCGAAAAAAGCCAGCTCCAGCGCGGAGCGCTGTGACATGGGCATACCGGAAAGCGTTGCGCGAATTTTTTCGAGAGTCCGTCCCCAATCGGCGCCGCGAACCATGTCAGGCTCGATGCTCACCACTACATCGTCGATATCCGATTCCGGGCGGCGTTTGCGCAGCGCGTCGATGGCGCGGTTGCGCGTGATCACGGCGAGCCATCCGGCGAGGCTGCCGCGATTCTCGTCAAACACCTCGGGATTGCGCCAGAGTTTCATGAAGACGTCTTGCAGAATATCTTCCGCTATGCCGGTGTCTCCTAAAACACGAAGCGCGACCGAATACACGAAGCCCGAGTAGCGCCCGTAGAGCTCTCCCATGGCTTGCTCGTCACCGGAGCGAATCGCCGACAGCAGCATGGCGTCAGTCAAGGCCACGTTGGGAGTAGTGCGAGACAAACCGGTTATTGCTTCCTTTCAAGATACGTTCCGGCGGCCACCGGCGGATTGCTCCGCCCTAATTTCGATCGAATTTCGACTAAGCGGGCCGGCGAAAGTTACCGAGTACTGGTTACGAAAGCGCACCCATCGTATCAGAATCGAGGGATAAGCCTGGCTGCTGGTTGAGTTCAAAAGTGAATTTGTAAAAGAGAAAAAATAGGCGCTCTGTCACGAGCGCCTTAGAGTCTGCATATGGGTTGTGAGTAAGCTGCTTAATTGGGCAAAAGCACGGTATCTACCACCTGGATAACACCATTAGACTGGTAAACATTCGGGATCGTGATGGTGGAGACGTCGCCCTTTTCATCTTTGAGAACCACGTTCTTGCCCTGCATCATCGCGGTGAGGGTGCCGCCGCTCACAGTTTTGAGTTCGGCCTGGCCGTTGCCGGCTTTGATCTGCTTCTTGAGATCCAGCACGCTCAGGCGGCCGGAAACGACGTGATAGGTGAGGATCTTGACCAGCGTGTCCTTATTCTCAGGTTTCACCAAGTTATCGACCGTGCCTGCGGGAAGTTTCGCGAAGGCTTCGTTGGTTGGAGCGAAGACAGTGAACGGTCCGGGGCCCTCGAGAGTTTCAACCAGGCCAGCGGCTTTCACGGCGGCCACCAGCGTGGTGTGATCGGCGGAATTCACCGCGTTCTGAACGATGTTCTTGGTGGGATACATTTCCTGACCGCCGACCATCGGGTTCTTATCGGCGGCGAAAAGAGCGGTGGCCGACAGGGCGATGATCCCAAATACTACGAGCGCGATATTCTTCTTCTTCATGATTTTCTCCTTGGATTGAAATCCGTTGCATGGGAGATACGCGATGAGGCGCCGATCGGATTTCATGTGCGGTCGAATTGGGCTGGTAGCGGCGGACTTGGGAATGTCTGAGCCGATTTGCCAATACGGATGAAATCGAGAAACGGATTTGCCCCAAAAAAGAAAATTCTGCGCAGATGAATGGTGAGTTAAAGAAATGGACTAAAGCCGGGATGCGCCCGCGATATTCGTTAATTTCTTTGAAATCCTCAATCCAAAAAGTAATCCACCTTCGTAACGTGAATGATGGTAATTCGCGAAAGCGGAGGAATAACAATGAAGTTCCAGGTTCTTCGGCCCATGGGGTTCATGGCAGTCACTCTTCTATCCCTGACAGCATTTGCGCAAGACAACAGCAAGATCGCGCTTAAACCGAATCAGACTCTCGGCTACGGTTCCGACCAACTTATCACCTTCACTTACACGCAAAGTTTCGATTGCGTCGATCAGCCCACCGACGATTTAAACTTCAATGGAATTCCGGCGGCGTCCGATCCGGCGGAATTTCAGATTCCGATATGCCAGGCGGGAATTCAGCCCACGCAGGATCCAGCCGGACTTGGTTTCGGCAAGAACGATCCTACGGAACCTCTTTATGTGCTGGTGCCGATGTTTTCGGCCGACAACGACCAGAATCCAAACGACGCGATTTCGTGCACGGGAGTGGTGACCGGAACGAATTGCGGCGCGGCGCTGGGAAGCACGTTGATCAGCCTGTTCGGAGCTTTGCCCGAGGCGTTCAAGGCGAAGCCGCTGGTTTATACGCAGTGTCCCGATCCGGGGCTGCCTCCTGGGACTTGCACGATGCATACTTCGCGCGTGGACTTGGGCTTGGCTCTGGAGCAACTGGGCTTGTTGCCTCCGCCGGCGGCGAACTATTTTGTGCCGTCGCCGAATCACAGCCACATTGTGCTCGATGTGGACGTGAACACCCCGCAAATCTGGTGGGAAGTTGTGCCGGTGCTGGTGATGGATTCAGCCGACTGGCCGAACCGCGACGGCAGCAGCGGAATCACCTCATTCACAAAACTGCAGGCAGCGGAGAAGGCGGGGAACGCGATTCAGGTTCCGTCGAATTTCTTTCTGTTCTTCAGTACTTACGAAATGCAAGGAATGCATCACTAGAAGCCGGTCGCGACAAACTCCCCGCCCAGGCGCCTGGGCGGGGATAGCAGTGTGCCTCGTAATTACTTGTTCCGTTCCGCGATGGTGACCTCCCAGCCTTCGGGATCTTGAAAGGCAAATTCACGCATGCCGTAAAACTGTTCCTTCAACGGCATAGTGATTATCGCTTTGCTTTTCTGAACAGCGGCCAGGACTTCTTCGATGCCTTCGACTTCGATGAAGAGAGTCAGGCTGCCGCCGATAGGCTTCGAGCCGAGCGCGGGATAGTCCTGGGCGACGGCTTTCTGGTCGTTGAAGAAAATCTCGACGCTGCCGTTGACGATGGCGCCGAAGACGTAGGGCGCCTGGTCGGGGACGGTGATGGTGGCTTGAAAGCCGAGCGTGGAGCGGTAAAACTCCATGGCCGCGGCAACGTCGCGGACGACTAGATTGGGAGTGAGTTTCTGGAATTTCATGTATCTCCTTAGTTCTTGGTGGGCGTGCGGCCTGGAGTTAGCGTATTGGAGGCGCGGCGCACACCGTTTTGTGTGCTCGCAAATCCTCCATCCGCGCTCCTTGCGAGGAGAAACGCAGGTAGGGCCGCCTCATTTTTTGTGGCGCCGGCCACTAATCATGACGAAGATGCCGGTGCGCGGAGCCCGCGAGGTACGGAAAAGAATCTTAGCATGGGTGTCAAGCTCTTGTAGGCATCTATTGGCGCGCTGCCTGGCACAAGGGCGTACAACGCTCCGGAGCTATAGTGATCCTTCGACTCCGCAGAAACTTCGCTTTGCGAAGTTTCCACTCCGCTCTGGATGACAGCGTGACTCGTCGACAATTTTGATTCGATGGCAGGGAGCAAAATCTGCTCGATGGTATGCAGCATCGGCAGCGAGGTTGAATACAGGGCCTGAGGTAGTGGAGGCGTAGACAGTTCCGTAGCTTGTGAGATCCACGGCGCCACAGATTTCTCTAACACGCTTAGTTACAGCGAGTCACGCCGGTTGCGTGGCGGTGAGTTTCTTCTTCACGTTCTGCGAAGGTTTGGCAGACGGTTTGCTCCACCACGGTAAGACATTTTTGTCGCAGACTCTGTGGAGGATCTATGAAGAATCAAGTTCGGCTTTTGTGGCTGGGCGCTCTGGCGACGTTCCTGAGCGTGGGCCTGGCGCTTAACGCACAACAGACAGCACCGCCATCGTCTCCCGATTCAACCGCGCCCGCTTCGTCGGCGCAACAACCAGCCGCACCCCCGACCTCGGATCAGCCGGCTCCGCCTCCGACCGAACAGGCGACACCACCTGCTTCGAGCCAGACGGCGCCGGCGACACAGTCGCCTTCTGGCCAGGCACCGGACCAGTCGGCCGCACCGAATGCCGGCGCGCCTTCACAGGACTCCGCGGGGCAGGCCAGTGGCGTGCATTCCTTTAGCGGCATAGTCGTGAAGCAGGGTGACAAGTACATGCTGCAGGATGAATCCAGCGGCCAAACTTATGACATCGATCATCAGGATGAAGTGCAGAAGTACGCGGGGAAGCGAGTGAAAGTGCATGGAACGCTCGACCCCACCGGCAAGATGATTCATTTGCAGTAAGCCCGTCGGCAAGTTGGGAGCAGAGCGAAGGCCGCGACTTTTGGTCGCGGCCTTCGCTCTTATAGGTGACAAATTGACAATGCCGGTCAGTCTGCCGCGGAGACCGATGGAGAGGCTTCATCCCAGATGCGAACGCCGTGAGTTTCCCGAAGCAGCAGGCTCCCTACTACAAACGTGATGCCGGTCACGATCATCGGATAGTAGAGACCGGCGTAGATGTTTCCGGTGGCTGCGCAGGTCGATAACCCGATCAAGGGCAGCAATCCTCCGAAGACACCATTGCCGATGTGATAGGGCAACGACAACGACGTATAGCGGATCTTGGCAGGGAAGGCCTCGATCAAATATGCGGCGATCGGCCCATAGACGAGGCATACGTAAAGCACCTGGATGAAAATCAGAAACACCAGCATAGGGACATTCGGATCTGGTGCTTCTTTGGCAGGCACGAGGGCGCCGGCCGCGTCAGTGGTCAAAGGTGTGAGAGCAATCGCTCCCGTCACTTTGTTGCGAGTGGATTTTACTGTAACCACGTTGTTGCCCGCGGCGCGTTCCATCGCTTTGTAGATGGGAATGTAAGTGAGCACTCCCAACAGGCAGCCAGCCATCATCAGCTTCTTGCGGCCGATTTTATCGGAGAGCGCGCCGACTACGGTAAAGAACGGCATGCCGATAAGCAGAGCGATGGCGACCGCGATGTTGGCGGTCTTCACGTTTACTTTCAGAATGGTTTGCATGTAGAAGAGGGCATAGAACTGGCCGGTGTACCAGACCACGCCCTGCCCGGCGGTGGCTCCGAATAAGGAGATCAGGACGAGTTTCAGGTTCGTCCACTTGGTGAAGGCGTCTTTGAGGGGTTGCGCGGAAGTCATTCCGCTTGCTTTGAGTTGCGCGAAGATCGGCGATTCCTTCATCTTCAGCCGGATATAGAGCGAGATCATTACCAGGATGATCGAGATAAGGAACGGAACGCGCCAGCCCCAGGCCGAGAATTCTTCTTTCGACATGGAGTTTTGCGTGACCAGAATCACGATCAGCGAGACGAAAAGGCCGAGCGTCGCCGTGATCTGAATGAAGCTGGTGTAGAAGCCGCGTTTGTTGTCGGGAACGTGTTCGCCGACATAGACGGCTGCACCGCCATATTCGCCGCCCAGCGCCAAACCTTGCAACACGCGGATCAAGAGAAGGACGATGGGGGCAAACCATCCGGCGGTTGCGAAGGACGGCAGGAGGCCGATGGCGAAGGTGGAAAATCCCATGATGGAGAGCGTCACGAGAAAGGCGTACTTGCGCCCGACCAGGTCGCCGATGCGGCCGAAGAACAACGCGCCGAAGGGACGCACCAGAAAGCCGACGGCAAAGGTGGCCAGGTAAGCGATGTAGGCGAAAGTGTCATTGCCGGGAGGATAGAATTTCGGCCCGAGAATAGCTGCGAGGCTGCCGAAGATATAGAAGTCGTACCACTCGATCATGGTGCCGACCGACGAGGCCATGATCACACGCCAGATGCTGTACTCCGCCCTACCAGTTCCCACGACCGCGGTACTCGCCATATCTTCCTCCTCGTTGAGTTGCAGTATGCGTCTGAAAGTATTCCGCTGGAAGACTAGAACCAAATCAAAACGCTGAAATGAAAAACTGCCTGAAGACGGCCGATTATGATCATGGTTGTTTTTGCAAAATTGCGTTCACGCTTAAGTTCGATCCTGCGGTGACGGTGAGATCGCGCTTCCACTCGCTGAAACCGGGCATGGAAAAAGTAACCGCGTGAGTTCCGGCGCCGATTTCGATTTCGGATGGCGTGCTGCCGACGAATTTGCCGTCGACTGTAATTTCGGCGCCCGAAGGCGTTGAACTGAAATTGCACTTGATACCGTTTGGAACGGAGGTTTGGGCAGTAGTCGCGTGTGCCGAAGGGGCTGGAGTGGCTGAAGCCGCCGGGATCGGGGTCGCTGCTGGCGTTGTTGCCGCTGCCGGAGACTTCGCCGCAGGGACATTCTGCGGCAGCGTGGTTGCAGCCGTCCGAGGGATTGTTTCTCCCGCCACCAACGAATACAACTGCCTTTGGGGCTTGCCTTTGTCGTCGACATAGTACACGGTAATGCCGTGTTTCTCTCTTCTGGCGTCGAAAGTTTCGCCCTTGGGTAAGGGTATGCACCGCGAATATCTCGAGTCGATCCGGCAACTGATGTGGAACGGCGGCAGGTCTCCCTCCTGCACGAGCAAGGTACTCGTCAGTGGCACGTTTGTAGTGGAACGGCAATAGGCATCGAAAGTAAGCTGCTCGCAATTCTGCGGAACTCCGTTGTTGTTATCGGGAGTCGAGGCTCGAGTTACAGAATCCAGCACCGTGATCTGCATCTGGGTTTTGGTTGAAGTGGCGCTCATAGACATTGCCACCACCAGAAAACCCGACTGCAAAGCTGCAACTGCACGCATACTCATCAGGCCAACTCCTCAGACACTACGCATGCATCTATTGCCAGGCTTTACCCGGCGATTTCCCAAGACGGCCCGCAAATCCGGTACATTGTGCTCCCTTGGCTCGCTTCGCACAATAGCTCTCCCCCGCTGACCGAGGGTTGGGAGGGCGGACTTATCTGCGGGCAATCGCCATTGCGATTGCCCGAGTGAAGTTCGTCCCCTTGACCGTTCTGGGAACTAAACAGCTAGAACGTAAAAATCGGGCCGAATTCGGTCCGGTGATCCTGCCATTCGTTCGAGGACTTTCCGGCAATTGTGTATAGTGTCAGGCCGTCCTCAAGGCGAGTGGCGTAGACCGACTGCTCGAAGGCGAAGGTAGCCCACGTGTTGAGTTTGTAATAGAGAGTGGCGATAGCGCTCTTGCCCATCAGGAGCGGTAACGGTGCCGCGACGTTGGCATTGCCGGTGAAGCCAGGATTATTCAGGTCCTTGTCGCTTACCTGATCCTTGCCGAGAGTGAACATAAGCTGCCAGCCCGCATTGTGGCCTAACGGATTGGCATTAGCCCAACGGGAGAGCGGCAAGCCGAGCTGGGCGAACCCGCCAAAGGCGTGAATGGGTTTCTGCGGAGCAACCACGACCTGCCCAGCAGCGTTGGTTCCGAGGACGGCGCCACCGGCTGCAGCCAGCGGACCGCCATCGGCAGTTTCGAAGGGACCGACGATGTTCGTCAGCCCAGCGGTATCAGTGGCGAAAGTATTGAGCTGGCCGCCGAGGTAGAAACGCAAGTCGCCTCCACGATAAGCGGTGCCGACCAGGGTAAACCATCGCGTGGGTATTTGCGCCACCACCTGTCCTCCCCACATGGTGCTGGAAGCTTGAAAGCCATTCGGGAAGGCTGCTTCATAGTTTGCCGGCATGAGAGCTGTATCGGCAGCGCAAGGTGCGGCGAGGCAGTACGACGAGTTGGGGACGATCGAAGTGCGCCTGGAATGGAATCCAGCCAGAGCGATTTGCGCTGGGGCGACACCCTTGGCCGGGTCGAGCTGGTAGCTCAAGGCTGCCCGGGCTTCCACTTCGGGCCGGTCAGAGTCGGCGCCTTCGCGCTCGCCTTGCCCGAGTTGACCCGCAAGGCCGACCGATCCAAGCTTCAGGATTTGACCGGAACTCGGCATCATGACCCCAAACTGACCTTCGAGGTTGATCTTGTTCTTCCGGTCGAGCGTCTGGATGATGCCGCCGCGCAGTTGCGGCGAACGGGTGTAGATGTTGCCCCAGAATGCGCCATTGAAGGTGGTTTCGACGATGTTCATCAATGCGCCGGATCCGAAAAGCGTCCAGTCCTGGCCGCCTACGAAGAAAATGTCGGTGTCTTCGCCGGCGTGGTAATCCAGGCGGACGAAGGCCAAACGCAGTTGCGGTTCAGGGTTGCGGATCGAGGTAACGTCGCGGTTATCGACTTCGCTGAAATTGCCTTCGAAGTCGCCCTCGATCTTGCCGGTCAGAACAATATTCTTGGAGATGTCGGGCCATTCGATGTTCAACCCAAAGCGCGTAGACCGCGCCTTGACGTGGACTTCGGGATCCGCTGTTGGTCCTGTATTCAAAGTCGAGTTCGGTCCCGCATTCAGCCAGATACCGGGAAATGGGAAGTCATCGCCATCGGGGTCGCTGCTATCGTGTATGACCGTCGCTTTGACGAAGCCGTAAGGGGCAAGCGTGATCGGCCCAGCCTTAATCCCAACCAGGCCCCCCGCCCTGGGAGCGTCGACCGGGAATACGCGGACTGGAGCAATCGCCGGAATTACCGCCGGAGGAGCCAGCGGAGGCGCGCCAGTTATTCTTGCGGTAGTGGGCTTCTGCGGCTCGACGGACTGGGGATCCGATACGGATGAAGAGACGGCCACAGGAACCGGGATCGGTGCCGCCGAGGCGGCAGGTTGCGGCGCCGCCGCCGGTTGGGCAGTCGAGTTCGCGGCTGCAGACAAATCCGCGGCGGTCACCAGGCCTTTGCGATTGAGGGCGTCGACCAGCAATTGAAATCTGGCGTCGGGCGAGGCGTTGTGAATGGCATTGGCCTCGCTGGGAGCAAGAACGCCTTTCATGACGAGCACTCCGAGCAATGCCGTGACATTGGCATCGCCCGCGGTTACGGCCAGACCGGGACTGGCCGCGGCGGCAGCGGGGTCCGCGCTACTCGCGGCTGCTGCGTCATTACCTGTACTTGCTGGTTTCGCTTCGGAACTTCCCGCCATGACGGGCAATGCCGCGATGGCAAGCAGTAATAAACCCGACAACAACCTTCTAGCTATCGACATGGACGTTGTTTCCTCCAATGCGCTGAGTTGGGGCTGCCTGGGAAATATGCGGCGCAATCATAGTCTCCATACGATATTTGTCAAGTATTTGCTGAAGTGCAGGCGAGTGAAGACCCGTCAAGGCAAGTTAGGTTGATTTATAAGCTGACCAAAGCGACTGGGTTTCCCGAAGCACCTGGCCAGCGGAGATCGGTGCCGTGCAGGATCAAATCGGGAGCGGTTTCGCGCAGGTCAGACAGCACGGCTTCCAAAGCGAAGCGGTTGCCGTGGATGTCAGAGGCGATGGCGATGCGCATCGATTAGTAATAGAGCGCCTTGAAATTGCCAGTTGGTGTTTGGTTAAAGGCCCTGCTTCTCGCAAAAGAAGCGAGAAATGGAGCACCCCCAAGCGGAAGGTAGTGCACCTACAATGTCGTGTGAGTACCGGTCATGCTAGTACCGGTCGTTGGTGTCGATGTTGAACCCGAGGATGGCGTTGATTTCTACCGGCTGCGCGCTGCGCATGGCGGGGCGGAATTTCCACCCCGGCAGAGCGGCGACGATCTTTGCGGTCATCGTGGCCGGGCCGGGTTCGAGCACCTGAATGTTTTTTACATTGCCGGACGAATCGAGGCTGCACTTCACCACCATGCGGGCGCGGGGAAGACCGGTGGGCAGGTTGGTGCGAATGCCTTCGGGTCCGATGAGGCTTCCAGGGTGCGCAGCCGCCGCGCCGGGATTGGCTTCGGCGAACTGCATCACGACTGTGCCGATGGAAGTGTCGACGTAGACAGTGTAGTTGTCTCCGGGGAGCTTGCCGTAGAAATTGAATGCGCCGCCCGAGCGCGAGGTGGCGACGATGGTAATGGCCGGGCCTTCGGCGGTTTTCACGTTGGAGCGCTTGGGAAGACTAGAGGGATCTCCGTTGCCATCGGAGCCAAAACTGGGCAAGGTGACGATGGTGCTGCCGCCGCGAACGTCGACGCCGGGCACGGCAGGAGTGCCGGCGGAAAGATTGCCTGCGCCGCCGGGGCCGGAGACAGGAGAAGTTCCACCGCGGGCATTTGTGTCGGAGCCGCGCCCGGCGCCGCTTTTCGCCGCGCCTGGATTTTCGGCGTCCTTTGCGGTCAGCCCGCTGCCCGAGCCTTCGCCGTGGCCAACGCCTGTGCCTCCGCCGGAACCTCCGATGCCGGGCTTGTCAGTGCCAGCAGGAGACATCGCCAGCGAACTTTTACCGCCGGTGCCGGGTACGGCCAGGTTTGAGCCAGGCTGCGCGGAGACCACAACTCCAGCATTGTCGTTATTTCCGTTCGGGTTTTTCGGCGGAGCGAGCGCTGAGCCTGCGTCGCCGGGACTACCGAATCCCGATCCTCTTCTGCCGGAGCCGTAGGAGGGCGAAGCGGAATCGACCGCTGGAGGCGGAGGTACGACATTGCCGGCGAGGGTGCCGCTTGCAACGCTGCGGCTGCCGGACTTCGATCCACTGACGGACGGAGGTGGTGGGACGATGCTTGCGTCGAGCCTTGGATCTGACGACGAGCGCTGCGAAGCTCCGACTCCGCCTGTAGGATCGGATCCCGTGACCGAGGGAGGCGGAGGGACGATGCTTGCGCTGGGAGCGCGCGGCGTGATGCGCGACGCGCCACCTGAAACTCCATTTGCATTTAGTGGAGCCGGCGGGACTACGTTAGCTGAAAGCGCACGCGCTCCAGAGTTGCGGCTTCCGCCAGAAACATTCGGGGGCGGCGGAACGACATTCGCGGCGAGACCGCCGGTGGATGCGCGGTTTGAGGAAGAAACGCCGGGCGGCGGGGGAACGACCTCCTGCGGGCCAAAAATTTTGCCGATGATGCTGCTCACAAACGAAGGCGACTGGCTGGGCGGAGGGGGAACTACGCTTGGAGAAGCTGCGGCGCTGCCGCTTTCGAGGCGGCGTAGATCGTGAGCGGAATCTGCAGACGGCGGAGGCGCGACGACGGACGGCGCGGGTAAATTGAGCCTGGCGGTGCGGGCCGACTCGCGTTCTGGAGCGCTGACCGGCGGCGGCACTACGGCAACGTTGGACATCTGCACACGCGTCGAGGGGACTTCCCGATTGACGCTCGAGGGCGCGGGGGGAATCACGCGGGCGTTTAACGTTGGATTGGAGCGGACTTGCTCGTCCGTGACTTGTGAAGGAGCTGGCGCGATCACATTGGCGTTGAGTGAGGGCGCCGCGCGCCTGTTGTGGCCTGAAACTTTAGGAGCGGGAGAGATGATGCTGGGATCGAGGACTGGTGCGAAGAGTGTGTGCTCGTTGTAAACGACCGGAGCCGGGGGCACCACGGCTGCGTTCAACGAAGGCGCAGTGCGGGCGCTGTTCACCGAAACTGAAGGCGCAGGAGCGATAACGGAATCGAGCTGCACCCCCCGCCGCGAGTGGGTGCGTGCGGCGTTGGGCGCTGGGGGAATAACGTTTGCGGCGAGAGTTGGCGCGGTAAGTGCGGAATGCAATCCCTCGGCTGACGGCGCAGCGGGGGTTGACTTGAAAGCTAGAAGGTTGGCTACTTCCTGGCTGGAGGATGGCAGCTTGAGATTTGGAGCGTCAACGACTTTGGCGGCGAGCGAGCTGCCGCGAGCGATACGAATCGATTGCGTGCGGTGGTGCGCTTCGCGGCCTCCGGCGCGGCCGGATGCGCCGGCTTGCGATCCGCCGAGATCTTCGGTGCGCGGCAGTTCGTCGCCGGAGTAGTAGATCACTTCGTCGGGCTGCAGCCGGGGAGCGGCGTAGGGGCGAAGGCGGTCGATCTCGCGGGGAAGAAGCAAGGCCGCGATCAGCAACAAAAATTGCAGGAGCAGCGCCGCGGAGAGGCCGCGATAGGGAAGCTCTCCGTATCCGGCTTCACCGGCGAGGCGCGGCCCGGAACGGGCGAAAGCGGGTCCGATCGAAGTAACGAATTCTTCCCAGCGCGGCGACCACTGCACCAGGAGCTTGGGGCCTTCTGGCAGCTCGCGGATGGTCGTAACTGTTTCGAGTTGGAGAGTGTGGCTCAACTATCCTCTCGCCTTTGCTATGCGTGGGCGGTTGAAGCGGGGAAATGCCCCGTGAGTTCGTTCGGGGCGGTCTGCCGCTTCGCTCGGAATGATCGCTATCACGCCGGTCTTACACCTTCGCTCGGAACTACGACGGTTGAGGGGGAGGGTTCGTTACTCGAGTTGCAAGAAAATGATCCGCACAAAAGCCGATTACGAGGACTCCTTCATTCTGATCTCAATCCGGTCACCCAATGCAGTTTCCGTTCTGGCTACCGTGTGGCTGGGTAGTTCGAGAACCGACGCTGCCTGCATGCGGACGGGGGAGAAGCGCCAGGGTTGGAGGTCGTGCTCGACGTGCACCACC
>Ga0210398_10001488_pt1 | contig 24102 bp, 21 predicted proteins | sample IncBWC4OmetaG_FD_161047 | JGI IMG/M metagenome (GOLD analysis project Ga0210398, IMG submission 161047) | Forest soil microbial communities from Barre Woods Harvard Forest LTER site, Petersham, Massachusetts, United States - Inc-BW-C-4-O | ecosystem: Environmental > Terrestrial > Soil >...
ACCAAACGCAACATTGGTCGTCCCGTCTCCCGCGGCTATCTCGAACTGTCGCAACAGTTTTCCCTGCGGAGATATTTTCAGAATTTTTCCGCCGAACCATTGGGCGACATACATGTTCCCCTTCGCATCGATCTTCATGCTATCCGGGCCGAGCCACCAGGAATTTGCTTTGTTGGGAGTAAGAAGATTAAGCAACGCGAAATTCGATCGATTCTTGAGCGTGCCGTCGCGGTTGACCTCGAACTTCAGAATGCAATTGCCGACTGTTTCGCTGACGTAAAGTGTCTTCTGATCCGGGGAGATGCCGATGCCGTTGGCGTAGTTAAGATCCCTCGCCGCCTCGATCCACTGTTGCGCACCGGGCGCAAGATACAGAATCTTTCCGGCGACCGCGGTGGGCAGCTCTTCAGGTGGCCCAAACACCGTGGCGTAGGCGCCGCCATGGGCGGTGACCATCACATCATTGATGCCACCCTCGAATTTGTTTCCCCTGCTGTCCGCGTCCCAACGCCGCAACTGCTTGCCGTTCATGTCCAGCTCGAGAATCGCGCCGTGATTGTCGGTGCAGGCGAGCAAGAATGTCTTGTGTGGAGTCAATGCCAGGCCGTTGTGGCTGCAACCCGCGAGACTATTCAAGACGGTGCTCGATTTGCCGTCCCATTTGGAGAGCGTGTTGGAGACCCATCCCACGTAGTAGAGGTTGCCGTCGACATACAGCGGGCCCTCGGGCCCCAGAACATTGCTCACAACGGTGACTTCGGCGGCGGGCGTACCCCCGGTCACGCCTTCCGACCGGATATCGGCGACCACCTCGCGCACGGCGGCGATGACGACATCCGGGCGGTCGAACTGAATGTAATGGGTGGCGTTCGGCACGAGCTCGTGCCGGCTGCGATGAGACCACGAGGCTTCCTCATTGTGCATTTCTTTCCATGCGGCCTGGATTCGCAGGCCCTGCTCGGTCGTCATTTGCATGGCCTTCAGCGTGGCCGCCGGATAAGGCTTGGTGGCGGTCAGCACAACCATCGGCCGATCTTCCAACTGTCGTAGCCGGCCGGCCGCGGAGAGTGTCGCGTCCAAAGATTCCAATTCCTGCAGTGCCGAAGATAATGAGCGGCTGAAATAGGCGTCCTCGGCGAGCTTGGCCTGCGCTGGGATGGTGGGATTGACGGTGTGTGTCTCAACCAGCCGCGGAATTCCGGTCCAGCTCAAGGCGTCCGCGGTCTTGAGCATCCCCTTTCCCATGTCCATTTTCTTCCCGGCGGCTTGGGCCATGCGCTCGAGCTGCTCTGGATGCGATGCGTCGACGAACACCAACCCCGCGACCTCCTGCGGATAGAGGCGGGTGAAGTTCATGATGTAAGGACCGCCGAGGGAATGGCCCACCATGACGAAGGGAGCCCGCTCCCCGGCTGCGACCAGCAATGCATGAAGGTCGCGGGCTACGCTGTCAGGCTCGAATTTTCCGGCGCGCGGTTCGCTCCACATGATGCCGGCACGGCTGTAAGCGCAGGCACGCGTGGTGGCCGCGACCGCATCGTGTACGGCACTCCAACTGAGTGAACCTATGGAATCGAGCCCGGCCTCGAATACGACGATTGGCGTTCCGCTCCCGCGACAATCGATTTGCATGCGGCGGCCGCCGATATCGATGAGCCGCCCTTGCGCGGGAAACTCCCTGGCTGCCCGCCAACGCATGATTTGCTCGTAGCTGGCACCGGCGAGTACCGAGACGACGATGAGGCCGCCGACGATGAGGGCGATTCTTTTGACCCACCGCATCATGTCCCCACCCCAAAATGACTCAGCCGAGAGCGGCACGACAACCTAATCCATGGCGCTTCATTTCTCAACGCCGGACCGACCGAATCGGCGCCATTCCCCAGGGTTCAGGACTTCGCCCGGCGCAGCCTCATGCTATGCTTGGAGCCTGAAAATTGGGCGATTTTCAATAAATCAGGAAGAAAACCATGGGTAAAGTCGCTATCGCCATTTTGTGTGCTCTGGCCGCCGGCTGCGGCGGGGAAACGGCGCCGCAAGGCTTATCGGCCGACGACGCGGCCTACCAGCAGAAGCTGCAGGAACAGTTCCTGGATGCGAAACCAGGCTCGGTAATCGAAATTCCCGCGGGTCGACATGCGCTGGATCGCGTGCTGACCTTGCGCGCCAATGGCGTGACCATCCGCGGCGCCGGTTCCGACAAGAGCATCCTGTCGTTCAAGAATGAGATCTCCGGTCCCGAGGGCATGCTGGTGTACGCGAGCGATTTCACCATCGAGCATGTCGGCATCGAGGACAGCAAAGGCGATGGCCTTAAGGTCAATGACGGCGAGAATGTCACTATCCGCGATGTGCGAGTGGAATGGACCGGAGGTCCCAAGACATCGAATGGCGCGTACGGTATCTATCCCGTCAAGAGCAAGAATGTCCTGATTGAGGATTCCGCGTCCATCGGCGCATCGGATGCGGGCATTTATGTGGGCCAGTCGCAAAATGTGATTGTGCGACGCAATCGCGCGGAGAAGAACGTCGCGGGCATCGAAATCGAAAACACGATCAACGCCGATGTTTACGAAAACACCGCAACCGGCAACACCGGGGGCATCTTGGTGTTCAACATGCCGAATCTCCCGCAGCCGGGCCAAGCGACGCGCGTGTTCAACAACAAGTCCTTCGACAACAATCTGGCCAATTTTGCCGCCAAAGGTGCGGCCGTCGCCAGCGTGCCGGCCGGCTCGGGCGTGGTGGTGAATTCCAATCCTAAGGTTGAAATCTTCGACAATGACATCGCCGGAAACCACACTGCGAACCTGATCATTGCGAGTTATTTCTCCACCAATTACTACAACACTCGCGGAGTGGATCCTCACTACGACCCGTACCCTCGGGCCATCTATGTCTACGGCAATCGCTTCAAGGGCGGCGGCGATTCGCCCGACGGCTTGGAATTAAAGACTCTGAAGGTTGCCATGTTCGGCATCAACGGACATTTTCCGGATGTCCTGTGGGATGGCTACGTGGACTCAAAGAGTCTGGTCAACGGCCTGCCGCCGCCGGCCGAGCGCATCTGCGTTCAGAACGGCGCCGCAGAAGTCCTCAATGCCGATGGGCCGAACAAATATAAAAACCCCAAAATCGACAAGACTTCATTCCAATGCGAGTTGCCCAAGCTCGCGGCCGTTGAGTTGCCGCACACCTGAAGAGTGCCCGATGCTTGATGCAGCGGTCCGTGGCAAACAGGCTGCAAGAGCATGGGGCCTGTGTGCTTGCGCCGGCGCGTTGCTGCTGGTTGCTTGTTTGCGCACGGCGCAGCCGGTGCATTTCTTTGCCAGCGGGCGGCCCTCCAAGCTCAGCGATTGGCAGCTGGTTTATAAGGATGGGGGCGATCTCGCCCTGAACGACGGTGTTGTTCCGTACGACCTGAACACGCCGCTGTTCAGCGACTATGCGCACAAACTGCGCACGATTTGGATGCCGCACGGAAGCGGCGCCAAATATAACGCGGACGGCAGCTTTGATTTTCCCGTCGGCACCATCATCAGCAAGACGTTTTATTATCCATTACCTGCGGGTGCGGCGCGCGATTCGAAAGCCGTGGCGCGCACCTACGATCAGTCCCGTGACTTCAGCGCCACCGGCCGCGGCGAACGCGGCCTGAATCTCGCCAATGTGCATTTGATCGAGACACGTATTCTGGTGCGTCGCGAAGGCGGCTGGGAGGCGCTGCCATACGTTTGGAATTCCGCGCAAACCGACGCATTGCTGGCGCGGACGGGCGATGCGAAGCCGCTTGATCTCGTTTCCGACGACGGCGGCAGGGAGGCATTCACGTACGTGGTGCCCAACGAAAACCAATGTGCGGGATGCCACGTCGCGGATCTCAAGACCAAGCAGATTGCGCCCATCGGTACCAAGGCGCGGCACCTGAATCGCGAATACTCCTACGCTGCGGCGCGTGAAAACCAGCTCCTGCATTGGACCAAGCTCGGTTACCTCACGGGGATGGCAGACCCGGCAAGTGCGCCGAAAAACGCCGACTGGCGCGATGTTGCGCAGCCGCTCGATGCGCGCGCCCGAGCCTATCTCGACATCAATTGCGGGCACTGCCACAACGCGAAGGGACCGGCAAATACGACGGCGCTCGACCTGACGATCTTCGCGGCGGCCGATCGGTATCTCGGTGTTTGCAAGCCGCCCGTTGCCGCGGGTCGCGGTACGGGCGATCACTTTTTTGACATTGTGCCGGGAAATCCGCAGGACTCGATTCTGCCGTACCGTCTGCGGTCCAGTGAGCCGGGTGTGATGATGCCGGAGCAGGGGCGCACGACCACGCACGCCGAGGGCGTTGTGCTGATCGAGCAGTGGATCTCGGCTTTGCGCGGAAATTGCGATAACGCCGGCTAGCTGTCTGGCTACACTCCAACAACTCCATACAGGGCGACGCTCATGACTGATCCGATCGACACCGGCACTCCCGACCTCCTCGCGACATTAAACGACGGGGTCCTTACTCTGACCCTCAATCGACCCGAGGCGCGCAACGCGATGAGTGAGGGGATGAATCGAGCTTTGGCGGAGCAACTTGCCTGGGCCGAGGTGGCGCCCTCGGTGAAATGCGTGGTCCTGACAGGCTCAGGCAAGGGCTTTTGCGCCGGCGGAGACGTCAAAGGCATGGCCGAGCGCACCCATGAGTCGGCACCCATCACCCTCGATGAGGCAATATACCGCCAACGGGTGAATCAGCGCGCGACGGCCGGACGGCTATTCAAGATGCCGAAGCCCACGCTGGCGGCGCTGCCGGGTGCTGCCGCCGGCGCCGGATTGGCATGGGCGCTCGCCTGCGATCTTAGGATCATGTCGCGAACCGCGATCCTAACCACCGCGTTCGCTCGTGTCGGCTTCTCCGGCGACTACGGCGGCACGTACTTTCTCACGCAGCTTGTGGGTTCCGCGAAGGCGCGCGAACTGTACTATTTGTCGGAACGCGTGAGCGCGGAGGAGGCGCTGCGGCTTGGGCTGACCAACTGGATCTGCGAACCGGACGAGCTCGCGGCGCGCACCCAAGAGATCGCGAGCCGATTGGCGCGGGGCCCCAGCATCGCCTATCGCTATATGAAGGAAAATCTCAACCGCGCCATGGGTGGGGAAGTGGACGACTGTCTCGACCTGGAGGCAACCCACCACATACATTGCGCGGCAACCGAGGATTATCGAGACGCGGTGCGGGCGTTCGTTGAGAAACGTGAGCCGGTCTTCCGCGGCCGCTAAAGATGCGACTGAGACAAATCGCGCTCGTCGCCAGGGACCTCGCGGCCGCTCGCGCCGACATCTCGGCGGTCCTGGGGATTGACTACGCCTTCGATGATCCCGGGGTCGGCAAGTACGGCTTGCGCAATGCAGTCTTCCCCATCGGGGACACCTTTCTTGAAGTTGTTTCACCGAAAGAACCGGGCACGACGGCGGGCCGGCTGTTGGAGAAGCGCGGCGGCGACGGCGGATACATGGTAATTCTGCAAGTTCAAGACTTGGCGCAAGCGTTAGACCGGGTCAAAGCGGCCTCGGCGCGCATCGCCGATCAGATGGACAAAGACGGCGCCGCGTTTACACATATTCACCCGAAGGACATCGGTGGTGCGATCCTGTCTTTGGACCGCATGGTTCCCAAGGAGCGTTGGGAATGGGGCGGTCCTCATTGGCAGTCGCACGTTTGCACCGATACGTCGCTGAAGGTGGCCGGGGCCGAGCTGCAGGCCAGAGATCCGGCGCAGATGGCGGCGCGCTGGGCGCAGGTGCTCGGCCGCGCCGCGGCCGAGGACGCGGGAGTTTGGCGCATTCGATTGGACGACGGTGAAATCCGCTTCAGCGTGGAGCGCGATGGGCGCGGAGAAGGGCTCGGCGCCTTCGATGTCGTGGTTCGCGATATTGAGGCGGTGCAGGCTACCGCCGCAGCGAGGGGATTGCTCGACCCGGACGGCGCTGTCGTACTCGCGGGCACGCGCGTGAGATTGATTGGTGAAATGCATGCCTGAGAATCAGAAGACGCGCTGATTTTGTTTATTTTGCCTGCGACTTCTCCTCGAGGCCCGAATCGCGCGCCGCCAGCTGCCCGATCGCCGACCAGTCGAGCGCCTCACCGCCATGAGCGAGTAACGACAAGAAACGATCGCGAAGCAGACTCGCCAACGGCAGGGGGACCTGGAGCGTTTCCGCGGCCGCGAGCGTCAGGCGAATGTCCTTTTGTCCCAAGGGAGCCGCGAAGCCGGCCGGTGCGAAGCGTCGCTCGACAATCAGCCGGCCATAAGTCTTGTAGACCGGCGCATCGAACAATGTCGATGTGAGCAGATCGAGATACCGCTGCTGATCGATTCCGCCTTTGCCGATGAGCGCCAGCGCCTCGCCCAGCGATTCGATCACCGCGGCAATGAGAAAATTGCCGCTCAACTTCACCAGATTGGCATCGGCGGGCTTGGCCGACATCACGAAAGTTTTTTGTCCCAAGGCCTTGAAAAGCGGCATGTACGTGTCGACCAGCTCGGCAGGACCGCCGACCACCACGAAGAGCTTGCCGCTCGCCGCGGCCTCCGGACGGCCAAACACCGGCGCGGCCAGAAAATTCTGACCGGCAGCGGCGTGGGCGGCGGCGAGGCACTTGGACAATGCCACGCTGATGGTGCTCGATGATATGTGAGCGGCCCCCTTACCAAGGCTGCTCAGCACACCGTCCTTTCCGAATACGATGCTCTCCAGCGCATCGTCGTCGGACAGCATGGTGATGACGGCATCCGCCGCGCAAACCGCCGCAACGCTGCGCTGCGCCTGCGCGCCAAGACGGACCAGCGCTTCGGTCTTGCCGGCGGTTCGATTGTAAACCGCGACCTCATGCCCCGCTTTGAGCAGGTTCGCCGCCATACCGGCACCCATTTGTCCGAGGCCAATGAATCCGATCTTCATGACGGCGTACTCCTCAAGGTATAGTGTTCGCGCTTTTGGCGTCGCACAATCCGAAAAATAAAATCGAGATTTAAATGAAGCTTAAATCAATCGTCGCGATGGCGCTGTGTCTGCTGCCGACGACCCTGTGCCTTGCACAAGAAATCCCGACACCCGTGGACAGGAATTACCCGGGCATCATCGAACTGCACGTCGATGCCACCAATGTCGCCCAAAAAATCTTCAAAGTGCACGAACGAATTCCGGTGAAGTCCGGCCCCGTTACCCTGTTGTATCCGCAATGGTTACTAGGAGCGCATGCCCCGGCCGACAGCTCGCTGGCGCAATTCGCGGGCCTTACTTTGAGCGCCGATCGACATCGGATCGAATGGAAGCGCGACCCGTTGAACATGCACGCCTTCCACGCAATGGTGCCGGCGGGCGCTTCCGCGCTCGAGGCTGATTTTGTCTTTCTCTCGCCCCTGGAGGGAGCGGAGGGAGCCATTGTGATGACGCCGGAAATGCTGGCGGTGCACTGGGAAACGCTGCTGCTCTACCCCGCAGGTTACTTCGCTCACGGTGTCATGCTGCAGCCAACCGTGGCTTTTCCGGAGAACTGGCAGTTCGCGGGCGCCCTCGAACAAATCGGACACCCAGGCGCGGAAGCACAATTCAAAGCCGTCAATCTCGAGGAATTGATCGACTCGCCGCTTTACGCAGGCAAATATTTCAAGCGAATCGATCTGGATCCGGGCGCCAAAGTGCCCGTGTTTCTGAATATGGTCGGGGACAGTCCTGAAAATCTGAACGCAAGCCCGAAACAAATTGATGCACACCGCGCACTCGTACAACAGGCCTACAAGCTGTTCGGCTCGCACCACTATGATCACTACGATTTTCTGCTGGCGTTGAGCGACGAATTCAGTTTTTCGGGACTGGAGCATCATCAGTCCGGTGAAAATGGGGTGCGGACGACTTACTTCTCGGACTGGGATCATCAACAGTCCTGGCGCTCCAATTTAGTATCGCACGAATTCACGCATTCCTGGGACGGAAAGTTTCGCCGGCCAGCGGATCAACTGACCGCGAATTTCAATTTGCCGATGCAGGATTCGCTGCTGTGGGTCTACGAGGGGGCGACGAGCTATTGGGGTCACGTGCTGGGTGCGCGGTCGGGGCTGGTCGAGGCTTCGCAGATGCGCGAAGGGCTTGCGGCGACCGCGGCTCTGTACGACAACCGCGTCGGCCGAATTTGGCGGTCACTCGCCGACACCACCGATGAACCCATCATCAACCGGCGGCGGCCGCTCGGTTGGATGTCGTACCAACGCGCGGAGGACTACTACAGCGAGGGGGAACTGATCTGGCTGGATGTCGATACTAGAATTCGCGAGCTGTCCGATGAAAAGCGTTCGCTGGATGATTGGGCGCGCAGCTTTTTCGGAGTCCAAGATGGGCGCCATCAAGCTTTGGGTTACACCTTTAAAGATGTCGTTGTGTCGTTGAACGCCGTGCAGCCTTACGATTGGCAAACTTTTTTGACTTCGCGCCTCGAAGGACATGGTCCCGGTGCGCCGCTGGCAGGCATCACCCGCGCGGGTTGGAAGCTGGTGTATGGCGAAACACCCACGGACTTTTCCAAGGACGTGGAAACCTACCGGAAAGTTTCTGATTTTTATTATTCGATCGGCGTGACGCTTGATAGCAATGGTCGCATCGTGGATGTTTTGTGGAACAGCCCCGCCTTCAAGGCGGGTCTCTCGCAAGGATTCACCGTCATCGCGATTAACGGTAAAGCGTATAAGCCGGAATTGCTGAAAACTGCGATCGGCGCGGCGAAAGTCGATCACCAATCGATCGAGCTGTTGCTCCGCCAAGCGGACCGCTACCAGACCACACGAATCGACTATCACGAGGGGTTGAGGCATCCGCGCCTCGAGCGCATCGACGGAACCCCCGATCGTCTTGAAACGATTTTCCGGCCGCGGCCCTAAGAAAAAGGCTTTTCCCTAAGGCCTCGCCGGCGGTGCGGCGTCATCGCTCGGCACGAAGAGGGCCAAAAGGACATAAACCAGCAAGCCCGTTCCCGCGCAGAAGAACAGCACCGTAAAGAAGAGTCGCCACACCCAGGACTCCATCCCGGTCAACCGGCCGAGGCCGCCGCACACGCCGGCGATCCACCGGTCGGTGCGGCTGCGGCGGAAAGTATTGACCGCCGACACGAAGGGCGCAGAAGAGTTTGTGTTCCCGGGATTCAACAAGCGCTCTTTCGCGCGCGCGAACTCTTCGTCCGTCAGCGCGCCGCGCGCACGAAGTTCGTCCAATTTGTTGAGGTCGTCACTTAGAGTCATTGCGATCTCCGTTGCGCGGGGCGCGATCTGCGCTATGCGATGCGTCGTTAGCCGCGGTGCTGCCTTGGGCCTCGGCGTTTTGGCGTGCCGCTTTGTCTTTCACCTTCTCGCGATGATGCTCGATCACGCAGCCCGCGGCGGCTCCCAGAACGGCATGATGCCCGGCCACATGGCCGACAACGCCGCCAACAGCTGCCCCCTTCAGGCATCCTTTGGCGTGCCCAATCGCGGGTAGCACCGTGCAGAGGCAAATGGCAAGACAGGCAGTAATTTGGCGCATTTTCATTCCCCTGGCGAATACCGATAGCCTAAATACACCTGACGCTCGCAAAATTGCGCCTAGAAAACGAGTTTTTGAAGTGCCGAGTCAAAGCCGCCGCAAGCCCTGCGGCTAAGCGTAGCTAAAACAGCGTGTTAGGACCAGGCTCAACTCGCCTCGCGGCGGCGGGGTTGGCTGCCGAAGGCAATACGTCGATACTTACGCGAAAACAACAGCCTCATGGTTCCCAAGGATATTTTCATGGCGAGCAAGAACAGCACATTGGGCAGTCTGATTCGTTTGGTGCGAAAGAAGAACTCCTGGACCTTGCGCCAGCTGAGCGAGCGGGTCGGAATTCCACTCTCCACGCTGGCCAAGGTGGAAACCGACAAGCTATCGCCAAAGTTTCTCCAATCAGGTCAACTTTCTAGACGAGCGAACGCAAAATGACCCGCATGCACATCTCCACGCGCTTTTTCCTGGGTGGTTTTTCGATAGTCGCGTTCCTGACTCAGCCGGCCATCGCCGCGGCACGGCCGACGCCGGTTAGCATCGAAGAAGTCATGCAGGCGCCGTACCCGTCCAATTTGGTTGCCTCAGCGAAAGGAAATTCTGTTGCATGGGTGTTCGATACCAAGGGCTGCCGCAATGTTTGGGTGGCGCACGGCGCTCAAGCACGGCAGATCACCCCATACACCTTGGATGATGGATTTGATATCGGCGATTTGGCGTGGTCGGCGGATGAGAATCTGGTCGCGTATGTTCGCGGCGGATCCATCGAAGACGATGTACCCGCGAACGTCAACAATTCGCCGGAGGGTCCGGCGCCCAAAGAAGTGTGGGTGGTATCCACCTCGAGCGGCGCCCCGCGCAAAGTGGGGGCGGGTCACTCGCCAAGTTTTTCACCCGACGGCGCTCGTTTGGTGTTCGCGGACAAGGGCAAGATTTGGTCCGCGCCCGCAGATGCGGGCGCTGCCGCCACGACGTTGATCGTGGATCAGGGCCGTATTGCCGCCATGACCTTCTCGCCCGACGGCAAGAAGCTGGCGTTTGTGAGCGCGCGCAAAGAGCACTCGCTGGTCGGCGTCTTTGATTTTGCCGCTCGAAGCATCACCTGGTTGAGCCCGAGCCTCGATCACGACGCTTCGCCGGTATTTTCGGCCGCCGGCATGCAAGTCGCGTTCATTCGGATTCCTTCGGAGAAAAATCCGGAATTCGTCTCGCATCGCGCCGGTCAGCCTTGGTCCATCTGGATTGCGGATGCCGGGAGCGGCGAGGGCCGGCGAGTCTGGGTTGCCGACAGCGGTGTCGGTAGTGCCTTTCAGCCCACGCTGGCGGTAAAGAATCTACTCTGGAATTCGAACGATGAGCTGGTGTTCCCCTGGGAGAAAACCGGCTGGCTGCAGCTCTACGCCATCCCGGCTCGCGGCGGTGCGCCGCGGCCGGTTACTCACGGCCAATTTGAAATCGTGCACATGGTCTTGAGTCCCGATCGACGCCACTTGGTTTTTTCCTCGAATGAGGATATCGATCGGATGCATGTGTGGGCGGTCGACTTCAAGGGCGGCCAACCGAGCCCGGTGAGCAAGGACCATGCGATTGAAGACTATCCCGAGATCAGCGGTGACGGCACGATTTTCGCCCTGCAAAGCGATGCAACTAAGCCGTTGCAACCGGTGATGCTGGCGGCTGGTGCGCGTTGGCAGCCGCTGGCACCGGAAGGCGCGGCAGCGTTTCCTTCCGCGCAACTGGTTACGCCCGAAGCGGTGACGTATACGGCAAAAGACGGGCAGCTCGTGCATGCGCAGCTGTTCCTGCCGCGTGATGCGGGGAGCGCCAAAGCGCATCCCGCGATCATGTTTTTCCACGGCGGTCCGCGCCGCCAGATGCTGCTGGGCTTCAATCCGATGGGCGCCTACAACTGGATGTACGCGCTCAATCAGCGCTTCGTTTCGGAAGGATACGTCGTCATCTCGGTCAACTATCGTGGCGGCATCGGCTACGGCCTGGATTATCGCGAGGCCAGGAATTTTGGTCCGGACGGCGGCAGCGAAGTGAATGACATCCTGGGTACGGTGAGCTACCTGCAGGCAAGGAAGGATGTCGACGCGCGCAAGGTCGGCATCTGGGGTGGCAGTTACGGCGGCCTCATGACGGCCTTAGGCTTGGCACGCGCATCCAAGGACATCGCGGTCGGCGTTGACTACGCGGGCGTATACAACTGGGATACGATGCTCGCATCGGTCGGCGTGCCCGTGGAGCCCGGGGACGCGACGCGACGCGGTTTTGATTCCTCACCCATTGCGACCATCGATCAGTGGCATTCCCCCGTCCTCGTGGTCCAGGCAGACGATGATAGGAACGTGCCGCTGCAGCAATCCCTGGAATTAATTGAGGACCTGCGTCTGCATCACATCGATCATGACGAAATCATCATGCCGAACGAAATTCACGATCTCGCTCACTACTCGTCCTGGATAGCGCTGTTCAAAGCAGCCGATGCGTACCTGAACCGATATCTGCAGTAGCCGCGCTCGATGCGATTCACCAAGGCCATAGTGCGTCTTCCGGGCGAGAATTTTTCGCAGGGCTTGACGATGTCGGAATCGCCGTCCGGCCCTGATTTTCGCAAGGCGCTCGAACAGCATGCTGCGTATTGTCGCTCGCTGGCGGCGTGCGGGGTTGAAGTCTCCGTGATGTGCGCGGATGACGACCACCCGGACGGCACTTTCGTCGAGGATACCTTCGTCATCGCGGAAAAAGTGGCGATTGCAACGCGACCCGGTGCGAGCACTCGTAGGGGTGAAGTCGAGTCGGTGGCCAATGCGGTGCGTGCGGTTAGGCCTCGGTTGGAGCGGATCGAAGCGCCGGGCACCCTCGATGGCGGCGATGTATGCCAAGTGGACGATCATTTCCTCATCGGCCTATCCGCGCGCACCAATGAAGCGGGCGCCGCGCAACTTTCAGCCATTCTCGCACGCTATCAATACACTTCATCGACGCTCGATATCCGCCAACATCCCTCGCTGCTGCATCTGAAGTCGGGCATGGCGTACCTCGGTGAAAGACGTTTCTTGATGGCTCCGGGGTTCCCGCAGACCGGGGTGTTGGCTCATTGCGAATTGATCGAAGTCGCCGCCGGCGAGACTTATGCCGCCAACGCAGTCCGTGTGAACGATGAGGTTCTCATTGCGTCGGGATTCCCTGCACTTGCCGGCACTCTTGAGAAACTGCAATACCGCGTCCGCTCTCTCGACATGTCGGAATTTGCCAAGATGGACGGCGGCTTGAGCTGTCTGTCGCTGCGACTTTAAAAGAGAAGTCTTGAAACTTACGGCGCGCTTGGATCCACCGCAATGATGACTTTACCGCGAGCGTGGCCCTGCTCAAGATAGCTGATGGCTTGAGCCGTCTCGGCCAGCGCGTAATGTCGATCGATGACAGGAGTCAGCTTTCCGGCCTGCATCAGTTCGCGTAACACGTCGAGGTCATCTTTGTTTGCCCGCGCCAGCATGAAAGTCATCTTCTGGCTGACGAAGGGCGCGACGAAATAAGCGCTGGCCAGGGTTGTCAAAGGTCCGAGCCAAGAATTATCGCTCGGCCCCCCGACGATGACCAATGTTCCGTTCGGGGTCAGCACATGCCGATACTCGGACAGGGTGTGGTTACCGACGTTGTCGATGATCAAATCATAGCGCGCCGAACCGTGGGTGAAGTCCTCCTTGGTATAATCAATGACGTGATCGGCGCCGATCGACCTGACCATCTCCACGTTTCTCGTGCTGCAAACTCCCGTCACGTCGGCGCCGTATGTCTTGGCGATCTGCACGGCAAATGTGCCTACGCCCCCGGATGCGCCGTTGATCAACACTTTCTGCCCGGCTTGAACTTTTCCCTTGTCTCGCAGCGCCTGCAATGCCGTCAATCCCGCGATGGGTACGGCCGCAGCTTGCTCCATTGTCATGTTGCTCGGCTTTAGCGCCATCGCGCCTTTCTCGGCGACACTCACGTATTCTCCGAATGCGCCGTCCCTGTCGCCGAACACTTCATCGCCCGGCTTGAATCGCGTCACGTTTTTCCCAACCGCCTCTACGGTGCCTGCGAAATCGGCTCCCATGAGGATGCTGTCGGGCTTACCTATGCCTGCGCTGGCACGCATGATGTAGGGCTTGCCTTGCAGGTAGTGCCAGTCCAACGGATTGACGGATGCCGCTCGCACCTTGACCAGAACGCGGTCATCCGCCGGAGTCGGTTTGGCGATCTCTTCCAACTTCAGCACTTCGGGGGTGCCATAGCATCGATACACGATGGCCTTCATCGACGGCGTCTTGGCCGCCACGGGTGGCGCCGCCGTGCACGGCGAATCGTGGCTCAACACCAAGCCGAGCGAGGCAATCGCGCCCACCAGAACGATCGCGAGGCCGCCCAGCACCTTGTATCGAAGTTTCAAAACAGCGCTGCGCTGTTACTTTCCGCGCTCGTACTTGAAGGACACCTTGATTTTTGCGCGGTACGCTTCGATCTTGCCGTCCTTGAGCTGGATATCCAACTCGACCACCTCGGCGACGCGTAGATCCCGAAGGGTCTTCCCGGCGCGGGCAATCGCCGCCGCCGCCGCCTTTTCCCAAGACACCGTGCTGGTGCCGATCAGTTCGATGACCTTATAGACGTTCTCAGCCATGTTCATCTCCGTCTGTTGTGGACGTTTTGGGGAGACCTGCGGCCATTGTCGCGCAAATGGATTTGGTTTGTGTAGCTTTAAAAATGCTGATCACAATGATGTGGGATCCGCGCGCACCAGCGCCCGATTGGTCAGGGTGCCGCCAGAAGAAATGCCGCCCCCGAACAATCGAGGTGCATCGAGGTCATAGGTTTTTGCAACGCAGCGTACGGCTGCGACGAGGAAGCGCGAGTCAGGACCCTCATCATTTCTCCACCGGTCACCCGCGGCGCCGGCCGCCCGGCCTTCGGTCCAGGGCCGCCAGTTCCAGCCATCAATACCCGGTCCATTGAAGGCGAGGAACGCTTGTGCGCCGTATCTGCGGTACAACATCGCGTGCTAGATTAGCGCATTGGTTGAAGGAGCATGAACCATGTCAGCAGATAAAATCGACGTGCGCCACCCCGAGGCGGCGATTAGGAATTCTCTGCACGCGCACTGGAAATTCTTTCTGATCGAAGGGATCGTTCTGGTTATTTTAGGCATGATCGCGATCTGTGTGCCGCCTTTGGCAACTGTGACGGTAGAGCTTTTGATCGGTTGGTTGATCTTGCTCAGCGGCGTGCTCGGGTTGGTGATGACATTTCAAACGCGGGGTTCACCCGGATTCGGCTGGTCATTGTTGTCCGCGATCGTGGGTATTCTCGTTGGAATCCTATTGTTGATTTGGCCGCTTTCGGGCGTGCTCTCGCTGACGCTGATGCTGACTGTTTTTCTCGTGCTCGAAGGGATCGTTTCCATCATGTATGCCCTGGCGCACCGGCGTGAAAAATCTTCTCGGTGGCAAATGATGCTGCTCAGCGGCGTCGTCGATTTGATCCTCGCGGGTCTAATCCTCGCCGGTCTTCCCGGCACGGCGGCCTGGGCGATCGGATTGATCGTGGGCATCAATCTTTTGTTCGGCGGCGTCGCATTGGCCGCAATTGCCCTGCGGGCGCGAGCCGGCACGGCGACCGCCGCAAGTAGCGCTTAACTGAGATCGCTGACAAGGGATGTCAGGATTTGGCGAGCCCCTCGGCTCGCCGCACTTCCCATGCCAGCAGCAGGGCACAGATGCTTCCGGCAACGGCGATCGGCAGCAAATCCATGAGCAATTGCGACGGCGAGTGGCCCGCCGCCTTCAGCATACCGCCCAACTTGGGCCCGGCGATCGATCCGATTCTTCCGATGGCGACCGCGGCCCCCACGCCGACGCCTCGAATGCTGGTGGGATAAGCGGCCGGCGCCATTGCATACAAAAATGCTTGGGCGGCAATCACCGCGCAGCCCAGGAGGAATACGGTAGTGCAAATGATCGCAAGCTCCGCGGGCGATTTCGCCAAAATGACGAACAATAGCGGCAGCGCGAGGAAGGTGATGAGGACTGCCCAATTCTTCAGGCGACCGTTGAGCAGATAGCCAATCAATATCGCGGCAAGCGCTCCACCGATATTAAATCCGATCTGGGCACCCGCCGCCTCGGCGCGAGTCAGTCCGTCGCTGGTGAGGAGCGTCGGCAGCCAATTCAAAAGCAAGTAAAGCAGCAGCAAGCCGAGGAAGAAACTCGTCCATAACAATATCGTACGCAGCGCCCGGCCCCCGGAGAATATGGCCGCGAAGCTGCCGGATTTGGGCATGCCGGCAAAGTCGGGGAGCGAGCCGCTTTTTGACGCGCCGCGAATTTTCTGAAAAGCGCTCGATTCAGGCAGCGCGAACGCCATGATGGGCGCCAATATCAACGGTGCGACGCCCCCGACCACGAACATGATGCGCCACTGACTCGCGGCCATCAGCAAACTAAGCAGACTGATCACGGCGCCACCGATGGGCGTGGTTGCGTAAACCATGGCGACCCGGCCGGCCTGCTGTTTGCTGTTGCCGGTCTCGGCGACGAGCGCCAGCATCATTGGCAACGCACCACCCAAACCTAAGCCGGTCAGGGCACGGGTAATGATGAGCGACGGTACGCTCCAGGCAAATGAAGTGAGCAGGGAAAAAACGCCGAACAATGCGACCGACGCCACCATCACCTTTTTGCGCCCGATGCTATCGGCGAGACGGCCGCCGAGCAGGGCCCCAAAAAATAATCCAAACGTACTGGCGCTGAAAAAAGTGCCGAATTGGTCGCTGCTGGGCTTGAATTCCGCAGCGATCCCCGCAGCCGCCACGCCCGCGCCCTGCAGGTCTATCCCCTCGCAGAACGCCGTGAGCACGCAAAACACGATGGTCGCGCGCAACGCTGCAGAATCCATGGCGGTTTTGTTCAATCGGCACTCCACGCTGTAGACTGTAAAGCTATCGGTCATAGCATTCTGATCTGACGCATGTCTCGAACTCAAGTAGCCATTATCGGCGCCGGTCCGTCCGGTCTGCTGCTCTCACGGTTGTTGTCTCTCAACGGCATCCATAACGTCGTTCTCGAGCGCCAGAGTTGCGAGCACGTGGGCACGCGCATCCGCGCCGGCGTGTTGGAGCAGGGCACGGTTGACTTGCTCGTACAGGCGAAGGTCGGCGAACGCCTGCTCAAGGATCGCCTGGTGCATGATGGCGTCAGTCTCGCCTTTGCCGGCCGCAGCATACGGGTCGACCTCAAAGCGCTGACAGGCAACAGCGTTTCAGTGTACGGGCAAACAGAAGTCACCAAGGACCTGATCGATGCCCTAACCGTGGCAGGCGCGCAATTGGTTTTCGAAGCGGCGGACGTGTCGATCGAAGGCTTCGATCGCCCGAATCCGACCGTGAGCTATCGTCAGGGTGCCAAGAGCCACGAGCTGACTTGCGATTTTATCGCCGGATGCGATGGATACCACGGCGTTTGCCGCCGCAGCATTCCGCCGATAGCGTTGCAGTCATTTGAGCGGGTTTATCCTTTCGGCTGGTTGGGCATATTGGCGGACGTGCCACCCGTTGACCACGAGCTGGTTTATTCAAATCACCTACGTGGGTTCGCCTTGTGCAGCATGCGCTCGCCCACGCGCAGCCGTTACTACCTGCAATGCGCGGTCGATGACAAGCTGGAGGCGTGGCCCGATGACCGCTTCTGGGACGAGCTGCGCAGGCGCTTGCCCGAGCGGATCGCCGAGAGCCTAGTAACCGGCCCTTCGATCAAAAAGAGCATTGCACCCTTGCGCAGTTTTGTGATCGAACCCATGCGCTTCGGGCACCTGTTTCTGGTGGGAGACGCGGCTCACATCGTGCCCCCGACCGGCGCCAAGGGGTTGAACCTGGCGGCCGCCGATGTTCGTGTGCTGTATCAGGGTTTGGTCGAGCACTACCGCGGTAGCGGCTCCGGCGCTCCGGCGCTTTTGGATCAATATTCGCGCTTGTGCCTGGGCCGAATCTGGAAGGCGGTGCGCTTCTCCTGGTGGTTCACCTCCATCATGCACAAGTTCTCGGACGATGCCTTCAATCACCGGGTGCAATTAGCGGAATTGGATTACCTGAGCGGTTCGCGCGCGGCCCTCGCCAGTCTCGCGGAGAACTATGTGGGGCTGCCCTTCGAGACGCCGCTTTAAGCGAACGCCGGCGTGCTCGGACAGGCTCCTAAACGGACGCCGTCAGCTGTTTTTCCAATCGATCCAAGGTCTGCATGGCAGGCAGGCATTGCGCGACGCTGGCGTTGGGTTCGCGCTTCTCGCGGATCGCCGCGAAAAACTCGCGATCTTGCAATTCAATGCCGTTCATCGAGACATCCACTTTCGACACATCGATGGATTCGTTCTTGCCGTTGAGCAGTTCGTCATAGCGCGCGATGTACGTGCCGTTGTCGCAGATATAGCGGAAAAAGGTTCCGAGCGGTCCATCATTGTTGAAGGACAGCGACAGCGTACAGATGGCGCCGCTCGCGACTTTTAGGCCGATGCACATGTCCATGGCAATGCCGAGCGTCGGCTGTTTCGGTCCCTCGAGCGCAAATGCCGCGGCAGCTTGCTGCCCGGTTTGATAGGCAAAAAGATCCACGGTGTGGCAGGCGTGATGCCACAACAAGTGATCGGTCCAACTGCGCGGCTTGCCGAGAGCATTGGTGTTGGTGCGCCGGAAGAAATAAGTCTGCACGTCCATTTGCAGCACCTTGAGTTCCCCGCCGAGGATGCGCTTGTGAATCCATTGGTGGCTGGGATTGAAGCGACGCGTGTGGCCCGCCATGGCGATCACGCCGGTCTCGCGCTGCACGCGTACCAGACGTTCTGAGTCGGCGAGCGAATCCGCCATCGGTATTTCGATCATCACGTGCTTGCCTGCGAGCATGCATTGCATGCCTTGTGCCGCATGCATTTGTGTCGGCGTACACAAGATCACGGCATCGAGCCCAGGAAGCGCCAAGCTGTCCGCCAAATTCGCGGTGCAGTGCGGAATCTTCCACTGCACCGCGACTTCGCGAGCGGACTCAACGCTCGAACCCACGAGGGAAACGACTTCAACGCCGGGAATATTCGCCATGGCTTCCAGATGCTTGACGCCGAACGCACCGGTTCCGGCAAGACACACTTTCACGTGAATCTCCTGTTCTCCAAGATCATGAGACCGGCGGCGGTATTCGATGCTGGCACGTGGTAGTGCCTATAGATCTCGGCGGCATCGGCATCGAGGGCGCCGCGCATGATGTGCCACATCACCATCTCCACACCTTCGGAGCCGGCTTCGCGCATGTATTCGGTATGGGTGATGCGGGTCAGGGCGAGAGGATCCTTGGTCAGGCCGTCAAGAAAGGCCTGGTCGAAATCTCGATTGATCAAACCGGCGCGTTCGCCCTGCAGCTGATGCGACATGCCGCCGGTACCGTAAATGACGACGCGCAGGTCTTGGTCGAATGCGCCAACGGCGCGGGCGATGGCTTGCCCGAGCTTGAAGCAGCGCGCACCGGTGGGCGGTGGATACTGCACGACGTTGACGCATAGGGGGATGACCGGGAAAGGCCATTGCGGCGGCTGACCGCAGGTGATGGACAACGGAACGGTAAGGCCGTGGTCCACAGGCATTTCATTCGCGATGGTCATGTCGAACTCATCCAAGATGAGCGATTCCGCCAGATGCCAGGCGAGTGCGGGGTGTCCTTGCACGATGGGCACCGGGCGCGGTCCGAAGCCTTCGTCGGCGATGGGGAAGCGATCGGCCACCCCGATGAGAAAGGTGGGGATGATTTGCAGTGAAAAGGCGGATGCATGATCGTTGTAGACGATGATGGCCACATCGGGCGCGAGCTTTGCGAGCCACCGGCGCGCCGGTTCGTAGCCTTTGAAAAGACTTTCCCAATAGGGGGTTGCCGTGATGCCCCGATCCATGGCAACGCCGATCGCAGGCACGTGAGAACAGGCGATGCCGGCGACTATGCTAGCCATGAGAGTCATCCGATCCGGCTTCATCCTTGTAGCGATTACCCTCGGCGGAGCGGCCGCCGGCCAGCATCATCTGTGCATATTCTTCCTTCGATACCCCCGACATCATCGAAGCCACATCCTGGAATGTGAGGCCATCGCAGAAAGCGATCTTTATCGTGTAGTAGATATTGCCGCCGACTTTGAGCATGCCGAGCCAGTCGCGTTGCAGGACGGCACGCCGCTGTTCCGCGGTGAGCGAAAATCCATCCAGGTAAGCCAATTCGTTCTCTTTGAACTTGCGGCGGTTCTCCGCAACATTGAGCGACATGCAAAACATGTTCAGGGCATAGCCTTGACGTCCGCGGCGCGCGTCATACACATAGGTTCCCGGAATCGTTTCGTAGTCGCGCGAGCCCGTCATGCGCTTAACATTGCGGCGCTCGCGGGGATGGCATTGCGCATGAATCGACTCTTTGGCGGCAGCGAGGAGGTAACCATCGAGTAGCCATGGCCTTGACCTTACAGTATACGCGATACTACACGCCTCGAACACCGGCACCGAGCGTTGAATGCAGCGATCCATTCCATGTTTATTGATGCGTGGCGGTACTTCGCGGGGGCCGTTCTTCCTGGAGAGCGACTTGCCAAGCGAGGTGCCGGCGCGCGACGCCGCGTTGCTCGCCATCATGGGTTCGCCGGATGCTCGTCAGATCGATGGTCTTGGCGGCGCCGATAGCTTGACGAGCAAGGTCGGCATCGTGCGGCGGGGAACTTCACCCGGCGTCGACCTCGAGTTTCTATTCGCGCAAGTCTCCGTGAAAGAAGCGCGGGTCGACACCACACCCAATTGCGGCAACATGCTCGCCGCCGTCGTGCCGTTCGCTCTGGAGACGGGCCTGGTGCAAGCCCGCGGGGACACCACCACCCTGCGTGTGCTGACGCGCAACACCGGCACGTTGAGCGATATTGAAGTGCTCACACCAGGCCGGCAGATTCAATATTCGGGCAGCGCGCGCATCGACGGCGTGCCCGGGACCTCGGCACCCATCAATATCAGCTTTGTCGACACTGCGGGGTCTGTCTGCGGATCGCTCCTGCCGACCGGACACCTCGTCGACCGGTTCGATGAAGTGGAGGTCACCTGTATCGATAATGGCATGCCGGTCGTCCTCATTTCGGCCGCGGATCTCAGGACGACGGGATACGAGAGCCGCGATGCGCTCAACGCCGATTCCGCTTTGAAAAGGAGAATCGAATCGATTCGCCTGCAGGCAGGTCCCAAGATGAATTTGGGTGATGTCGCCGAGTTGGTGGTCCCAAAGATGTGTTTGGTGGCCAAGCCGCGGGCGGGCGGCCACATCTGCACGCGAACCTTCATCCCCCACGATTGCCACGCCGCGGTCGGCGCGCTCGGCGCCGTGACCGTGGCGACCGCGGCCGTCCTCCCGGGAAGCGTTGCGCACCGCTGCGCCGTCGTGCCCGAGGGCCTCAATAAGAGCATTTCCGTCGAACACCCCAGCGGCGAATTCACCGTCGTGCTCGGCATGAACCCGGACAATCCGTCCGAGGTCGTGCGCGCGGCGCTGCTGCGCACCGCGCGGGTCATCATGCGTGGAGAGGTTTACATTGCTTGAATCCACAGCCGGTGAGGTGATTCGATGATTGGAAAGTCTGGCATCGCAATCAAGCAGGTCAGCCGCGCGGACTCAAACAGCGTGGCGGAACTCGCAAAGTACGGCGTCGCAACCATCCACGAGGCAATGGGCCGGTCGGGTTTATTGGCGTCCTACCTGCGGCCGATCTACCCGAACGCGAAAGTTTGCGGGACTGCCATCACCATATTCGCGCATCCGGGCGACAACTGGATGCTGCATGTGGCCGCGGAATTTCTGCAACCCGGCGATGTCGTGGTGTTGGCCACGTCGTCCGAGAATACCGACGGCATGTTTGGCGAACTGCTTGCCACGTCGTTTCGCGCGCGCGGCGCGCGTGGATTGATCATCGATGCCGGCTGCCGGGATGTCGCGGAACTCTGCGAGATGAAATTCCCGGTATGGTCCCGAGCCGTTCATGCCAAGGGCACGGTCAAGGCTACGGTCGGTTCGGTCAACATTCCAATTATTTGTGCCGGCGCGCTGATTTGCCCCGGCGATGTAGTCATCGGCGATGCCGATGGCGTGGCGATCGTTCCACGGGCGAATGCGGCGGGCGTGGCGGCTGCATCGGCCGCGCGCGAGCAGAAGGAGGCGACCAATCGCAAAAGATTGGCGGCGGGTGAATTGGGCCTGGACATTTACGCAATGCGTGAGCCGCTCGCCAAGGCCGGACTGCGCTATTTCGCCGATGAGGGCGCCTTTGAGAAAGAATCGCGAAAATGAATGCCATTGCGAAAAATCCGCTCAAGACTTGCCCGCCCCCCGATCCTGATCCGGTCTCCCCGAATCTGTTACTGCCACCCGGCGCTTGCGATGCTCATTGCCATGTCTTTGGACCGGCCGGCACGTTTCCCTATGCAGCGGACCGGAGCTACACGCCGCCCGACGCGCCTGTCGAGAATTTGCGCCGGCTCCACGCGAAACTCGGGGTTTCGCGCGCGGTCATCGTCCACGCCAGCTGTCATGGTACGGACATGGATGTCACATTGAATGCGATCGCCTCGAGCGCGGGGCGCTATCGCGGCGTTGCCTGCGTCGAGGACCACGTAACGGATCGCGAACTCGAACGCCTGCACGCCGGGGGCATTCGCGGCATTCGATTCAACTTTGTAAAACACTTGGGCGCAGTACCGGACCTGGGCGTTTTCTATCGACTGCTGTCGCGCATAAAGCCCTTGGGATGGCACGTCGTATTGCACTTCGATGCCGAAGACATCGTGAGCCGGGGCGAATTGCTGGGCCGCATCGATGTGCCGTTCATCATCGATCACATGGGCCGCGTAAAGGCGGCCGAGGGGCTTGGGCAACCACCGTTTCAATCGCTGCTGACACTGTACCGCAACAATCCTTTGGCATGGATCAAGGTATGCGGTGCTGAGCGCGTTTCCAGAGGCAAACGGCCTTTCCTCGATGCTGTTCCTTTCGCACAAGCCCTCATCGACGCAGATGCAAGCCGAATATTGTGGGGAACTGATTGGCCGCATCCGAACATCACGCAGGACATGCCGAATGACGGCGAACTGGTGAATCTATTTGGCGAGATTTGCCCGGATCCCGCGGCTCAGCGGCGCATTCTGGTGGACAATCCCACGCGGATGTATTGGTCATGATCATCGACTGCCACGGTCACTACACGACGGCGCCCGGCGAGCTGCAAAAATTCCGCGATGCGCAGATCGCGGGCCTGAAGACCGGTGTCGATGTGCCGCTCGATGCTCAGGAAAAGATCTCCGACGATCAGATTCGCGACAGCCTGGAGAATGCACAACTGAAGCTGCAACGCGCGCGCGGCACGGATCTCACGATTTTCTCGCCGCGCGCCTCCGCGATGGCCCACCACATCGGCAATGAAGTTACGAGCCTGCGCTGGACTCGCGCCTGCAATGATCTCATTCACCGGGTCTGCCGGCTCTACCCGGACAACTTCGTGGGGGTCTGTCAATTACCGCAATCGCCCGGCGGGCCGCCGGCGCATAGCGCCGCAGAACTCGTGCGTTGTGTGTCCGAGCTCGGATTTATCGGTTGCAATTTGAATCCCGACCCTTCAGGAGGCCATTGGAATTCGCCGCCGCTCACCGACCGCTATTGGTATCCGTTTTACGAGAAGATGGTGGAGCTCGATGTGCCGGCCATGGTGCATGTCAGTTCCTCATGCAATCCGAGCTTCCATGCGACCGGCGCGCACTACATCAATGCCGACACCACGGCGTTCATGCAGTTTCTCACCGCCGATCTATTCGTGGATTTTCCAACGTTGCGCTTCATCATCCCTCACGGCGGCGGGGCGGTGCCGTATCACTGGGGTCGATATCGGGGATTGGCGCAGGATATGAAGCGGCCGCCGCTCGGCGACCAGGTGCTGAAAAACGTGTTCTTCGATACCTGCGTGTATCATTTGCCGGGAATTGAATTGCTTCTCAAGGTCATTCCGGTGGACAACATTCTCTTTGGCTCGGAAATGGTCGGGGCCGTGCGCGGCATCGACCCTGAAACCGGTCAGTATTTTGACGACACCAAGCGTTACCTGGACGCGTTGAAATTGAGCGAATCCGACCGCCATAAGATTTTCGAGGGTAACGCACGCAAGATATTCCCGCGCCTGAAGGCCGCTAGGCGCGTCATGCCCTAGGGTTAAATGGGGAAGTGACCGGCCTGCGTTTCGATCGTAATCCAGCGCAGTTCCGTGAATTGGTCAATGCCAGCCTTACCGCCAAAGCGCCCGTAGCCGGACGCACCCACACCGCCAAACGGCATTTGCGCTTCGTCGTGCACCGTCGGTCCATTGATATGGCAAATCCCCGAACGAATTTGACGCGCCACGCGTAAGCCGCGTGCCGTATCGCGAGTGAAAACGGAAGCCGATAGGCCGTACTCGCTGTCATTGGCGATT
>Ga0210398_10001490_pt1 | contig 24075 bp, 20 predicted proteins | sample IncBWC4OmetaG_FD_161047 | JGI IMG/M metagenome (GOLD analysis project Ga0210398, IMG submission 161047) | Forest soil microbial communities from Barre Woods Harvard Forest LTER site, Petersham, Massachusetts, United States - Inc-BW-C-4-O | ecosystem: Environmental > Terrestrial > Soil >...
TAATTTTTATATCAAGTCCGCGGTTCGCTCTGGCAGCCGCAATCCTTACTAGCAGGATCCCACCGGCTTCCATTTCCAAATCAGCAATACCCCGGATTAGGTGTTTGAGATTGGCTTCAATCACGATCTGCCGGACGCGTCGGGATACTCGCTCCATCCGAATCGAAAAACCTCTCGCGGTATGGTTCAGACCGTACTTGCTTTGGCAGCCGGTATTTCAGTATTACTGGGACGCCGGCGGGAACTCGCGCATTCCGAACGCCGACATCCTCGGATTCCGAGTGAAAGTGGACTTCTGATTTTGACAAAGAAGGGAGCAACGGATGAAACAGCGAGCTGAAGAATTACAGGGCATCGCGGGAAAGGCCTTTGACGTTTGCGTGATTGGTGGCGGGGCCACTGGCGCAGGATGTGCACTCGACGCGCAGCTACGCGGGCTTCGCACCGTCATGCTCGACGCTGGAGATTTTGCGGGTGCCACCTCGAGCGCGGCCACAAAGATCATTCATGGCGGCGTGCGTTATCTCGAAGAAGCCATCAAGGATGTGGATCCGAAGGAATACCACGTTGTGGTGCGCGCGCTGCACGAGCGCATTCGCATGCTCAATAATGCGCCGCATCTCACGCGAACGCTCCAGTTTATGGTTCCCAGCTACGATTGGCTGAACGTCGCATATCTCGACATCGGACTGAAAATTTACGACTGGCTCGCCGGCTCCGCCCGCATCTCTCCCAGCAAATATGTGTCGCGCAAAGAAACGCTCGAGCGCATGCCGGAATTGAAGCAGGAGGGATTGATCGGAGCGGTGGAATATGCGGATGGCCAATTCGATGATTCGAGATACAACATGGCCCTGGTTCAGACCTTTTCGCACGCAGGCGGAAGCGCGTTGAATTACGCTCGCGTGACGGCCTTTGAGCGTGCCTCCGATGGAAAGTTGTCCGGCGTTTCGGTGACGGATTACCTCGGCGGCAAGGCGTTTTCCGTGCAAGCAAAAGTTTTTGTAAACGCAACCGGTCCGTTCACCGATGCGGTTCGAACCATGGCGACGGCGTCAGTGGCTAAGCGAATGCGCCTTAGCAAGGGCGCTCACATCTTGCTGCCGCTCGACGTTTTCCCCACGCGCGACGCGATGTTGATTCCGAAAACGGACGATGGCCGCGTTCTATTTGCCTTGCCTTGGTGCGGGCGTCTTCTGGTGGGCACAACCGAGCAGGAGGTTTCGCCGGAGGACGAATTGTTTGTCAGCCGCGAAGATGTCAGCTTCATGCTTGGCCAGCTGAACAAATATCTCGAACACCCGGTGTCTCCTTCGCAAATCGTGGCCGGGTTCGCTGGGGCGCGCCCGCTGGTCAGCTCAGACGAGGGCGGGGATACGAAGAAAATTGCGCGCGACGACGTAATCGAAATTGATCCGGCTAGCGGCTTGATCAGCATCATGGGAGGAAAGTGGACCACCCACCGCGCGATGGCTGAGGACACCATCAACGCCGCGCAGAAGGCTTTTGGTGTACCTGTAACCGAGAGCCCCACCAGGGCGCATGTGCTCTACGGCGGAGAGGGATTTACCGGTGATCTTTGGGAAAAGCTCGCGGCTACTTTTCCCATCTCGAAAGAAACGGGTCACCATCTCGCGTCAAAGTTCGGAACCGCTGCGTGGGAGGTTTTGGAACTCACCAAGCAGACACGAGGCCTCGCCGAGGCAATTCTGCCCGGCAGTGCGCCCATTCAGGCTGAGGTCATCTACTCTATTCGCCATGAGCTCGCGGCCACGCCGGAAGACATACTGGCGCGCAGGCTCGGCGTGCAGTTCTTCTCTTGGAGAGCGGCCATCCGCTCGGCCCCAGTTGTGGCTTCGCTGATGGCTCAAGAGCTGCAGTGGTCAAACGAACAAGCCAAGTCGGAAACGGCAAAGTACGTCGGCAAAATCAATGGATTCCTGGAGCGCGCAGGACTTGAACCCGAAACAGTCTCCGACATGACCGCGAGCCGCGCACCGGCTACTTGAAATTAAAGGAGAACCGCCATGAGCGCGTACTTAGGGGCCATCGATCAAGGAACCACGAGCACGAGGTTCATCGTGTTCGATCGGAGCGGAAGAATTGTTTCGGCTGCGCAAAAAGAGCACGAGCAGATTTATCCGAGGCCGGGATGGGTGGAACACGATCCGGAAGAAATTTGGCGGCGCACCCAGGAAGTGATCAGCGAAGCCATGAAACAAAAGGGATTTCGACCGAAGGATTTAGCCGGCATCGGTATTACCAATCAGCGCGAGACCACGATTATGTGGAACCGCAAAACAGGAAGGACTGTTTACAACGCAATCGTCTGGCAGGACACGCGCGTGGAGGATTATGTGGCGGAATTTTCCCGCGACGGAGGGCAAGACCGCTTTCGAGCAAAGACCGGCCTGCCCCTGGCAGCTTACTTTAGCGGACTCAAGATTCGCTGGATTCTCAACAACGTCAGGGGCGCGCGGGAAATCGCGGAGTCAGGCGACCTGCTTTTCGGCAACGTGGATTCTTATCTGGTCTGGAAACTGACCGGCGGGACGAATGGCGGCATTCACATCACGGACGTGACCAATGCCAGCCGCACGCAACTAATTGACCTGCATAAGCTGAATTGGGATGAAGAGCAGCTGAAATTATTCGGCATTCCAAAGGGAGTGCTGCCGCGGATCGTATCCAGCAGCGAAGTGTACGGCAAGGTGACCACGATCCCCGCTGTGGAAGGGGTGCCTGTCGCTGGAATTCTTGGCGACCAGCAAGCGGCGCTGGTCGGTCAAACCTGCTTCAATACCGGCGAAGCGAAGAACACCTACGGCACCGGCTGCTTCCTGCTGATGAACACAGGCTCGGAGCCGGTACTCTCCAAGTATGGCCTGGTCACCACGGTTGCATTCAAGCTAGGTGACAAGCCCGCCCAATACGCGCTGGAAGGAAGCATCGCCGTTACCGGTGCGCTGGTGCAGTGGATGCGGGACAACCTCGGCATGATTGAGAAAAGCGCCGACATCGAGACTCTGGCACGCACGGTAAAGGATAACGGCGGAATTTATTTTGTTCCGGCGTTTTCCGGTCTCTACGCTCCTTATTGGAAGACGACTGCGCGCGGCGTGATCGCCGGCCTGACGCGCTACGCCAACAAGGGCCACCTGGCGCGCGCGATTCTGGAGGCCACGGCTTACCAGACTCGCGAAGTCGTCGAAGCGATGGAGATGGACTCCAAAGTTCATCTTGACGAGATTCGCGCCGACGGCGGAATGGTTGACGATGATCTCTTGATGCAATTCCAGGCCGACATTCTCAATCGCAATGTAATTCGCCCGCTTACCATCGAAACCACGGCGCTGGGATCGGCTTATGCCGCCGGATTAGCAGTCGGATACTACAAAGATCTCGATGAACTCCGCGCCAACTGGGGAGTGGCCTGCACGTGGAAGCCACAGATGGAAGACGCGGTGCGCGAGCGTCTCTACAAGGATTGGAAGAAGGCCGTAACGCGGTCATTTGACTGGGTCGATTGAAGTTTTTTCATGGAGGAACACCGATTATGACTTCACCGATATTTGGAGAGTTTATCGGAACCATGGTGTTGATTGTGCTAGGCGACGGCGTGGTGGCGGGCGTGCTCCTGAAACGATCCAAGGCAGAAGCGAGCGGTTGGATGGTGATCGCGACGGGCTGGGCTTTCGCTGTGGTTGGTGGAGTCTTCGCCGCCATCGCCTGCGGCAGCAAGGACGCCTTCATCAATCCCGCGTTTACCCTCGGAATCGCAATCTCTTCGGGCGACTACTCGAAGTTTCTTCCTTTCGCCATGGCTCAACTGGCGGGAGCATTTGTGGGCGCAGTTCTGGTTTGGGTGCATTACTTGCCGCATTGGAAGGAAACTCCGGATGCCTCTTTCAAATTGGGTGTGTTTTGCACTGGGCCGGCAATTCGAAATTTTGGCGCAAACCTAATCAGTGAAATTATCGGCACATTCTTTTTGGTTTTTGTCACCGTCGCGATCTTCTCGAGGACCGTATCGAAGGATGGCCTCGCCGCCGGTCTGGGCCCCTACCTTGCAGGGGTCGTGGTTTGGGCCATTGGACTTTCGCTGGGCGGCACTACTGGATATGCGATCAATCCGGCGCGTGACCTTGGTCCGCGCATCGCTCATGCGGTTCTTCCTATCGCAGGTAAGGGAGGCTCCGATTGGGGATATGCGGGTATCCCTGTGGTTGGCCCTTTTATCGGCGCGAGCCTCGCGGGCCTGGTAGTGCGCATGTTGCATTTCTGAGAGACAACGACCCAATCGCTGCTCGTGATAATCCCGCTTGTCTGCGCACTAGCGCCCTTACCGGATATTTGAAGCAAGGCTCTGTTTGTCTAGTTACGCAACTTACGAGGAACTAGCGTCGAGTTACCAGAAGCGAGTACGGGACCCTGGTTCGCCCGGAAGCTTCGGACCACGGTCAAGAAGGGCCGCGCTTGTTGCAAAAGATGGCGCGGAAGCCTCTGCGTGCGCGCTCTCTTCCGGTGGCATCTGTTTCAGTCGCCGAGAGTGACTTGCTTGAGGTTGTCACTCGGGATGCGGTCGATGAGGAGTAACAACGGATCAATTCCAGCCTTGTCCGGCAGTTCATCCACGGTAAAGGTATAATTGGACTGCCCGGTGGTCATGTGCTCGCGCTCGCGATAGAGAACTTTGCCGTATTTCTTGCCTTTCGGCGGCGCGGCAAGAGCTCCGATCTCGATCCAATCGTCCACCGGAACCTCGCGCTCGTTGCCTTGATCGTCCGCCTTGAATTTGCGTGCCTCCACCTGGATCGTCACGTCGTACTTCCCGTCGCTGCGCTTCTGCGCCTTGGCCGATAGCGCGCGATTGGAAAACAGAGTGATGTCTTCGAACAAATCCTTGAACAAATATTGCGACTGCAGCGGCGTTTCCTGGCGCAGGGCGTCAACCAGCGCGTACGAAGTGGGATATGGCGGGGGCGCATAGCCGTATTGCTGGAGTACTTTTCGGACGGCGCGATTCACGCCTTCTTCGCCGATCATTTCGCGAAGGTAATACATCACCACGCTGCCTTTCCTGTAATGAATGTATCCCTGGTCCGCTTCCACCGTCAGGAGCGGCCGCTCCTTGAGCAGTTCGCGACCGCGCGAGCGCAAATAATTATCCATTTCGTATTCAAGAAATTTTCGCATGGTGTCGCGGCCGTATTCTTTTTCCATCACCATGAGCGCCGAATACTGCGCGAGCGTTTCGGAAAGCAGAGTGGCGCCTTCCATGTTCGCGCCAATCACCTGATGCGCCCACCATTGATGGCCCATCTCGTGCGCGACAACATAGAAAACCATGTCGATATCGTCCGGATGCTCAAGGTTGGCGATGAATCCGATCGATTCGGAGTACGGCATGGTGCCGGGAAAAGCCTGCGCGAACTGTGCGACACGGGGGAATTCGATAATGCGCGCCTCTTTGTGCGGGTACGGGCCAAAATTCGCGGTGTAATACTCAAACGATTTGCGCACCGAATTCAGCATCTTTGGAACGTTCCAAGGGTGTTCCTTCAGGTAGTACACTTCGATCTTGATCCCGTTCCAATCCTCGCGCGCCACTTCGTAATTCGCCGAGAGAAACGAATAGAAATTGAGCGAGAAGTGGTCCAGCTTGTACTGAAAGTGACGCCGGCCGTTCTCCGTCCACTCGCGCTCCAGCGATCCGGGCGCGATAGCAATCTGATCGGGTGACGTGCTGATGGTCGTCTCCACATTCACCCAATCCGAATTGTTGCTGATATAAGTATTCATGCAATCGGTGGTGCAATTCCGTTCGAGCACCGGCATCAAATCTTTTTCCTTCAAGCCGTACTTCTTCCTTTTGTTTCGGTCCGTAAGTTCTGCGCCGGGCTGATAACCGATTTGCGGCGCGACCCCATTGTTGAAAAAGGTTCCGTTCTGCACGATGGCGGAGTTCGTTACGGAATTCTCGAAACCGCGGGTGTTTGTAGCGACGGTGAAGTTCATCGTGCGGGATTCGCCGGGCTGCATGGGCGTGGCGAGTTCATAAATCCGGTACGAGAGGCGCTTGTCGTCCGTCGCAAGCTTCGCGCCTTCCAATTCAATCGTGGTGTTGTAATTATTGTCAAGGGTGAAGTGGATTTCTCGCAGCGGATCGGTGGTTTCGTTCTTGATGGTTTGCGTGCCGCGCATGGTCATGTTGCGCGTCTCCGGATATAAATCGATAGCGTACTTGACGTCGGTAATGCGAGGCTGCGGCTGTTTCTCGTACTTCTTGTAGGTCTTTTCGTAATCGGCTGTAAGCGCGTCGCGGTCGCCTTCGGGGACGATCTTGTTCAGGATTTTGGTGTTGTAATAAATCCAGCCGCCGAGCACGACGAAGGCGACGATTCCGACAGCAGCCACGCCTCGCAAAGCCCCGCGCCAGCGCAGCGCGGCATCGCGAAAACGATGGCGCCAGGCAGTCTCACGTCCGCGCGGCCACAGGAGGATGCTGGCTACAAACAGCAGCACGCAAAACGCCGTCCAGTAGAGCGTGAACCAGGCCCAGGCTTTGATGAACGGCGCGTAGCCGAAAAAGTCCGAGTAAGTCATATCTGGTTGCAGCCCGAAACGCACCAGATACGTGGCGATATGCAGCGGTCGCCAGATAAAAACATTCAAGATCAGGAAAGCTATGTAAACGAAGTAGCCGATGTATTTGTTCGGCGAGATGACGTGAATGAAGAACGCCAGTACGGCTAGAAATACGAAGCCGATCAAGTCGATACCGAGCATCGTCTCGACATAGAGCCCGATCTGGTAGCGATGATAGCCATGAAAGAACTGCACCAGAATCCCGGCGCTCATGGCCACGCAGAGAATGATCACGATGCTGGAAATCAGCGCCACGAACTTGGCTGCGTACAGAGGCCAGTCGCGATGGGGCAGCGCGTCTTGAATTTCATCCATGCGCGTGTCGCGCGATTCCCACACCAGCACGCCCGCGTAATAAATGATCATCGCGATGAGGAAGAGATACAGACTTCCGGCTATCAGCTCGAGCATGCGATAGGTGACCGGCAGCGAAGTGTTCCCATAACCTTCGGTAGCGGAGAAAATCAGCACGGGGATGCAATTGAGGAGCGCCGCGAGAGTGATGACAATGAAGGAGGTGGTTTTGATCAATTTTTTGAATTCGAGCCTGGTTGCGCCGATAAACTGAGCCCACTGCGCGCCCGTCCCGAACGAGCGAGTAGCCGCCGCCGTCTGTAGCGACCCGGCGACTGGCAATGCCAAGGCTTCGGTTTCGGCCGCTACCTTTTTCTTCCGGCTCTTTTCTTCGAACGTAAATCGTACGTAGGCAAAACCGAATATCAACAAACCGACTGCCAGCCAAATCAGACGATTCCAGAGCAGCAATCCTGAAAAACCGATGGTGAGGTGGTTTTTGTCCGCGACCGTCCAGTATTTCGTCGCCAGCGCGAACGTTCGAATGCCGAAGGGATCGATGAGGCCGGCTAGGGTTTCATTCGTCAGGTTTGTCGTCAGCGCCTGCGAAACTCCGTAGCCCACCAGGAGAAGCAGGCTGCCGATAAATGACGTCACGGTACTGCGAGTCAGCACGGCAATGGCGAAAATGATGGCCGCGATAAACAGTCCGTTCGGAAGAGCAAAAACCAAAATTCCTTTCAGGTGCGCGGACCACACCACCGGCCCCCAGCGCTCCGCGTCTACCCAGGGCATATACTTGGCCGCAAGGATGCCGGCGGACACGCCCGTCATCGGAATCACCGAGATGAGCGCGGAACCCAAATAGCGGCCGATGAGATAGTCCGACTTGTGCATCGGAGTGGTGAAGACAATCTGGTAGGTGTTGAAGGCAAAATCCCGCGACGCGGCGGAGTTTACGAATGCCGTGGCCATGAGAAGGTTTAGGAGGGCAATGATCGAGTAATAATTCTCGATGACGAACGGCGCGTTGCGGTAGGTATTCTCCAGCGCGCCGCCGACCTGGATCTGGTCCGTGCTGACTGCTCCGAAGATCATGAGCGCGATGATGGCAAAAAAAATCCAAAGCATCCACGATCGCAGCCAGTAGCGGATCTCAAACCAAAGAAAATGCCTCAGCATAAGCGCTCCGTCATTGCAGTCTGGAAATGCTTGTAAAAAACACGTCTTCCAGATCGGCAGCCACCGGCTCAAACCCGTTGCCCGGATTTTCCTCGGAGTAGATGTGAATGAGCGGCCGCCCGGCGATCAGTTTGCTGGAGATCACGCGGTACTTTTGCTCCGCGTCCTTAACGTCCGACTTAGCGATGAATTTTTGCCAAATTTTCCCGGACAGATTGTTCACCGCCTGGTCCGGCACTCCGGCAAACAGCACCTTGCCTTGATGGATGATGGCCATATTCGTGCACAGCTCCATTACGTCCTGCACGATGTGCGTGGATAAAATTACGATCACGTTTTCGCCGATTTCAGAAAGCAGGTTGTAGAAGCGGTTGCGTTCGCTGGGATCCAGGCCGGCGGTCGGTTCGTCCACGATTAGAAGTTGGGGATTGCCGATCAAGGCCTGGCCGATTCCAAAACGTTGGCGCATGCCGCCCGAAAAACTCGTCAGCGCTTTCTTGCGGAATGAATACAGATTGATTCGGTGGAGAAGCGACTCCACCAATTCTTTGCGCTCCTTGGCGTTCGCAAAGCCTTTCAGCAGAGCGAGGTGGTCGAGCATGTCCTGAGCCGAGATTCGCGGGTACACCCCGAAATCCTGAGGAAGGTATCCCAGCAGCTTGCGCACTTCTTCTTTCTGGCGGAGAACATCGATTCCGTCCAGGCCAATGCGGCCGCTGTCGGGCTCCTGTAGCGTGGCGACGGTGCGCATCAGCGTGGACTTTCCCGCGCCGTTCGGGCCTAGTAATCCGTACATTCCGCGCGGAATAGTAAGGCTCACATTGTCCAGCGCCTTCACGCCGTTGGGATAGACTTTCGAAAGACCTTCGATTCGCAATTCCATATTGGGTGTATCCCCCACGAACCAAGTTTGCAGCCGGTACCGTACTATACGAGATTCCGCAGCGAAAGTTTCAGAATTACCCGCGCGGGCGGGTGGCTCTAGGCGTTTGATTGATCAGCAGTCAGGAAGACTTTCTTCCGTAGATTTTTGCGGTTTGGTGCGTAAGCCGCATCGTCGTATTCATTTCCATGAGAACATTATGGCGGGTGTGGGCTTAAAACGAGACAGACGGATGGCGTCCGTCGATGGATTGAAAAATTTCGGTGGAGCGCCAAGCGCTTCGTTCAGCGATACGGCCCCGGACGGGCGACAACGACAAGCACCATTACGGGGTCGGACGGAACAATCCGACCCACGTGTTTAATGGATTCGCGGCAAAACGGTATATCAATCTCCCGCACAAGCGCATCCGCTGTTTATTGCGCGTTCACCCACGAGTCTGACCCTGCCACCTTCACGGCGACATCAGTAATCCAAAGGTGCAGCGGCTTGCCATCAGCGGTGCCGCGGTGCTCCGTCGAGATATCCAGACCGCCAGCCTTTTTGTAGCCTGTCCAGGTCGCGGTTACGACGCTCGGTTTCACGGGCCCGCCGCGGTGATAGACAAATTGCACAACGCGGTTGTCTTTGCCGATGTAGAGATCCCAGGTGTCGCCAGGCGTATAACCGCCTCCGCCATATTTTACTGGGACCAGTGTGGCCGAACCCGCGCCTATGGGAAGTTTTTTCATCCCTTCATCAGTGACGGTGGCACTGGTGTCCCAGTAAGCATGCAAGGGGAACAACAGCCAATAGTTATCGTTATTGAAAGCGGGATCAATTTCCTTCTGCACGTTTTCAGGCTGGCTGCTTAGCTCGGAACGCAGGTAGGTAGCCGTCACCGGCTTACCGTCTTTGTCTTTTCCTTCATAGGAAACCTTGTTGGTCTTTGGCTCCCAAGTCCACTTTCGGGAGACGCTCACCCCAGGGAACTGCACATTCCATGTGTAACGGATCGCCGTGATGTTGTCCCACGAATCAAGTCCGTAGGCTTTGGCAACCTGTTCGAGAATTGGCGGACGGCTTTGTGCACGGGAAGTTGCGACAACGACTGTCGCCCCTAACACTAGAAGACCGATCATCGTTACGCGGTTCACTTTCGTCATGAGGTTCGCTCCTTTATGAATTGAACTGATGTGGGGTTGGATGACGGCCAGAGGCATCACGGTGCATGGATTCTATGCCGAAACAGCAACCTTGGTCCGCGCCAGCCACCTGCGTCCATTGGCAGTTTCGCCGCGAATTATACCGCACAGTTCGGATAATTGTGTGCTGGCACGCTGCTGCGGCCACATTCGTTATGGCGCATAAGCTTGCTAATCGCATCGCAACCGAAACACTTAATCAGTTGAGGATGGAGATTTATCCAATCGTGTGAATCTCCGAAATGCGATAATTCCGCCGGCGCCGGCCACGGCTCCGTATTCCAAAAGCATAATCCAATCAGGAACCACCCACGCGCGGCCAAGAGTGCGCAAGTGCCAAACGTAGTATGTGGGAATGATGGTAACGGTCCAGATGATGAGCGGCACCGTCGCGACCGACCGCGCGAACGGCAGCAGCCAGAGCAGGTACCACGGATATACGACCGGCGCGCACAGAAGGGATGCTGCCATGGGCCACGCGAATGCCTCTGCAGATAATTCCGCGGCTTTGCGCCTGATCCAAAATGCAGTCAGCAGGCCGACGAGCACTGCCAGCCCCACGATCAGCTGCGGAGCGGCCACATGCTCGAGAGTTGCAAACATCGGATCGTTAAAACGGAACCGCTGTACGAACGTGCCGAGCGAGCCGATCGGAATCCGCCCGTGATCTAGAAATGGAACGTATAGGAGTCCGACAACGATTGCCGCGAGCGCGCCGTCGCGCACACGCACGCGCCTCCAATAAAGAGGCAGCAGTACGATGGGGAGTAATTTCACAGCGACAGACAGCGCCAATGCTACTGCGGCGACCGTACGCCAGCGCCGCCCGAGCGCCGCGACCGATAGCAAGAGCAGCAGCGCACCGACAATGTCTATGTGACCGCTGCCCGCTACTTCCACCGCGAGCAGTGGATTCCAGGCATAGGCCAAAACCCAGTGTGTTGCTTCCCCGCCCCGACGCAGCAGATCGAGCAAAACGAAAACGATAGCCGCATCGCAAAGTACAAACGCTACTTTTAGTGAAAAGACAGACTCATGAATCGCCGTGACCAAGCGGAAGAAAAGCTCAGCGCCCGCTGGATACGGGCTCGGGACTTCTGGATTGTTCAGCGTGCGAGTTTCGGGCGTGTGCAACCCGCTGACTGCAGGGTTATTGGGGACCACCATATAAGGGTTATAGCCAAGCCGCTGCACGCGGCCGTCCCAGAGATAACGATGAACGTCGTCATCTGGACCCGGTGGCTGCAACAAAAATGGAACGTGCCACAAAGCAGCCAACACTAGCCCGATGATGATGACGCGGCGCGGGAATTTCGGCGTGGAGAAGAACTCGCGAATCGCAAGCAGGTACGCGGTGCCGGCAACTGCCAGTGGAATGATGAACGACGGTTCGCCAACGGTGCTGAACTTGCGTGAGCAGATCGTCAGCGACACGAGCAAAACCGCAGCCAGGCCGAGAACTCTGCGGGATGGCGTAAGCTTCACAGACCTTCCACGCCGGTTCGCATCTCTGCCACTGCCTGTCCCCACTCTTTCAGCCAGACCGCTGTTCGCGGCGCCCTGGCGGGAGCGAGCCGCAGTTCCGCAGCAAGCCGAGTTAGGTCGCCTTCGACGTCAATGTCGTAAAAGAGATCCGTGAGGCCAACGGAAAGCTGCAGCCCGCGCGCACGTGCCAGCAGCGCTTCCAGCGCGCTCTTCGTGCCCATGCCGTCGCCGTCAAAAAGTGTTGCATGAGCGTCCTTGGCCCCGACAAGATAATAGCCGCCATCATTTGTCGGTCCGACAACGACTTCGTGCTCGGCGAGCGTTTCGAACGCGCTCCATAGAATCGAAGCCGGCAGGTGCGGGCTATCGCTATTGAACGCAACGACGCGTTGCTTTCCACGCGCTGTGAAGTGCGCAAACACCGAGGTGAGTCCCGCTGCAAGGCCTTCTCCTTTCTGCGCCACCACTTGCGCTACACCGTGCGCCAGCTTCGTCAATTCTTCCACATCCGCAGCAGGACACATAATCGCAACCTCGACTGTGTCCAACGAGTGCGCCAGCGCCAGCGTGTCGTCCAAGAGGCAGCGGTAGAGCTCGGTAACCGCGGCAACTGGAAGTCTCTGAGCCAAGCGGGTCTTGACCAGGCCCGGTCTGGGTGCTTTGGCCATTATTACCAACGTGCAGGCGTCATTTCGCTGAGGAGGAGATTGCATATGCATGGCTCCGCGGATGTTCACGCCGAGTGGAGCGGGGCCGGTCGTCTCCGCCAGAAATAGTAGCGAGCTATCAACGTGAGTATGGACCAACCTGCGCCAATCGTACCCCTCACCGTCCCGCCGATTTTAGATGTTCCGATGCGCGGATAATAGCTCACGGGAACCTCCACAATGCGGAAACCGGCTTTGGCGCCTTTCAGAATCATTTCCACGGCCCAGCCATACGTAGCTTGCTCCAGGTCCAGCGCGTGAAGCACGTCAATGCGCGCCGCCCGGAACGGACCTAGATCGGTGATCTGCACACGATACAGCAGCCCTATTAAGGTTGCAGCCAGGCGATTGCCAAACACTTGATGCGACGGCAGAGCTGCCTGGTTACCTGCAGCGAAGACGCGCGATCCTAATGTAATGTCCGCGCGGCCCTCAATGATTGGAGCGAGTAACAGCGGAAGTTCGGAAGGGCGATCGCTGTAGTCGCCGTCCAAAAATACAACGATGTCTGGATTCTGCGCGTTCGCGATACCGGTCAGGCAGGCGCGACCGTATCCGCGACGAGATTCGTGGAAAACGCGGGCTCCCAACTTTGAGGCGATCTCGGGAGTTCCATCGCTCGAATTGCTATCTACAACCAGGACTTCGGTGACGATCTCCGCCGGTAGATCAGCTAGGACGCGACCGATGGACTGCGCTTCGTTGTGCGTAGGAATGACGACCGAAACTCGCACCGAATCTATGCTCAACTCAAAACCACGGTGAGGACGGCCAACGCCGCGCCAGCAAGGCGTCAACTCCCCATGTTCGACCGCCACGGCCCACTGCAAGCGCAAGCGACGCCATCACCGGAACCAGAAGTTCCCAAATCCAGGCCGTGCCCCATTCAGACACCCAAAGGCTCGCTAGATACAGAAACGCTACCGTGGCAACCGGGCGCGTCAGCACACCGACAACGAGCAATATCCCGAGGCCGATTTCGGTTATCGCTTGCAGCGGAGCCGCCATCGCGGCGTGATTCGCCGCTGCCGCCATGACCGCCTTCCAAACGGCCGGAGCGTGATCATGTTGAATGTAATAGTTGATCAATCCCGCGTAACCGCTTGCAGTGTAGAGCCCCTTCCCTAGATTTTCGAAGAAGACCCATACGAACATAGCGCCAATCGTCAAGCGAACTATCGCCAGCCCGTTTCCCGCAGAAGCTTGGTCGGACATTTAGCAAGACCTCACTTGCGATTCGCTTGCGTTCATCGCGATCGCGGTTGTGGCAGTCGTTTTGCAGCAGACGCGCATGCGAAGCCGCGGTTTTGTCTCCGGACTGCGCGAGCGGCATTATACAAGCCACAGCCGTCGTGTTCCAGCCGAGGCGTAAGCCGCGCCTAACCTGACGGTGTTCTAGTCCCGCGCGATCACGATCGTCGTGCATGCGCTTTCCATCTTCGGAAGTTCGCGAGCGGCAGCCATGCGAACCTCTAGCTTTTCTATTTTTCCTTTGACGACAGGACAATAGAAGTCCGGCTGATCGAGCGCGTTCTGCAGCCGCCGGCGGCCGGCACATCCGCCGTAACAACTCTGGAGATACGCGCACGAGCGACAGGCTTCCGGCACGCTGCGCGCCTCCACAAACGGCGAAGTTTCCACGATTGACGAGCCCAAGGCGCACAAAAGCGAGAGCGGCTCGCCAGCTCCCGGCCAGTACACGCAAGGCTGAGTGGTGGCCCGGGGCGTAATCCGAACAGTGCTCACTCCGCATCCGCCGGTCCTGGGAGGCAGTCCGGCCATGGCGCGAACCAGCGGCTCGCTGATGGCAATCACGTCCGTCTCCGCAAACAACGCTCGAAAACCGCGCCAATACTCGTCGTAACTCAATGCATAGAGGTCAGAACGCACGGCTTGATAAACATTGATGCGCAACGGCGAGGAGTAGCGCTTCACCGCGCGCGCCACTTCAGCCAGTCGCAAGTAGTTCGACTTCATCATTACCGCGATGAAGTTGACGGGAATTCCGAGCCGGACACAGCGCGCTGCTTGCGCATGAATTAAAGCCCAATTGCCGCTCCCACGCTGGGCGTCCTGGTCGGCTTCGGTGGGGTAATCCAGGGAGAACTCGACGTCGTGAAAGGCGCGGAGCTCCTCGTCGGTGAGCACCGCCGCGCTGTGGCCATTCGACGTGATGGTGAGCTTCACGGGCAGAGAGCGGAGGTAGGATAAAATCTCGCGGAATTGCGGGTGCATTCCGTTCTCGCCCGTTCCCAGATTCACGGAACGGACTGGGAGGCTTTCCATCACAGATCTAACCTGCTCCAGGCTAAGCCGATCCGTCCGCGCCGGATCGCGGTAGCAGAACGAACAGGCCAAGTTGCACTCGTTGGTTAATCCAAGTCCCAGTGCAAATTTTCCCGTCACCGTGGGACGAATGGTAGGAGAGTTTAAAGTGGACTGAGGGCTTTGCGGCGTCACGGTCCTGTTACCTCGCTGGATGACGCGCGAGAACGGCGAGCGATTAGCTGAATGTAGCGTGCAATCGCGAAAAACTCCGGACGCGCTCCCAGCTTTGATTCCAGCTGGAATATTTCAGAGTATGTTGCATCGGCCGGACTCTGCAGAGCGACGTAATCAAAAAACACGCGGACGCCACGTTCAGCGACAATTTCCAATCCGGCGCGCGCAAGCATTTCGTATAGATCCGCAGGGGCAAATAACCTCATGCGGTTGCCATAGAGGGTATCCACCACCGTTTCCGCGGTGAGATTGGCGGTTGCAAGTCTCCAGTCTCCCGATTTAACGGCGTCCTTCAGCACTTCTCCAGCACGATTGCGCACCAATATAGAAAGCACGCCGTCCCTACGCAGGACACGAGCGATATCGCAAACTGTCGTCAAAGGATCCCCAGAATACTCCAGCAGGTTGTGGCAAACGACGACGTCAAAGGAGTCGGCAGCAAAGAGTTCACGCAATTGGCCGGTCTCGGCATGGCAGAAGGAAATTCGCGGCGTCACGCCGGAGGCGTCCGCGTCCTGGCGTGCGATCCGGAGCATCTGCTCCGAACTATCAAGCAACACGACGTCATGGCCCAGTCCAGCGAGCCGCAGACTCGCAGAGCCGGTGCCGCCGCCCACATCGAGCGCACGGTGTTTCGCTGCATCGCGCGGCAGGAAACGCCGCAAGTTCTCCCATGCCAGTTCGGAGCGCAGCCCGCCCGAAGGCGTCTTTAAGTAAGCCGCGTATTTCTCCGCGTCTTGGAAGCGCACAGTATCCCGTAATCCGATCTCAGACTCCAAGCATCCGCCTCGCACGTTGCCTGCCGAGTGAGTCGAGTGTACGCTATGCATTGGCTGGTGAGTAAGAGCAGAATTCCTGGTTCAAAGGATGTGGTATGAAGCGACGCGATTTTCTGCGATCCACCGGAATTTTTTCAGCAAGCCTCGCGTTCGCGAATCCTGGGCGAATCTTTGCGCCGGACACAACGCCGGGCCAGTGGCGCACGTTTGAAGTCACCACGCGCGCCGAAGTCCTAAAGCCTTCGGGCGCCACCCGAATTTGGCTCCCCGCACCGCTCATCAGCGAATCGCCCTTTCAGAAAACGGTCTCCACTACTTTCCAAGCTGACGCCGGCACCGCGAAGATGATAGAAAGCAAGCCTGAATCGCTCGGAATCATCGCTGCAGAATATCCGTCGGGCGTGAAGCCAGTCCTCACCTTCACCACCCGCATCGCGACTAAGAACTATGTGGTTGATCTCTCCGCGCCGCGCAACGCGCCAAAAATAGACCGCGCGGATTTGCAGCATTTCTTGGAGCCGACGAAGCTGCTGCCCACCGATGGCATCGTGAAAACCACTGCGCTCGAAATCACGCGCGACGCAAACACGGATGTCGAGAAAGCGCGCGCCATCTACGAATGGATTGTTGATAACACTTTTCGCAATCCGAAAACACGCGGCTGTGGCGTCGGCGATATTCGATTCATGCTGGAGTCTCGCGATCTCGGTGGCAAGTGCGCGGATCTGAACGCTCTCTACGTGGGATTGGCAATGGCGGCCGGCCTTCCCGCGCGCGACGTGTACGGCATCCGCGTCGGCAAATCCGAACTGGGATACAAGAGCCTGGGCGCTTCAACGGAGACCGTCACAAAATCCCAGCACTGCCGCGCGGAAGTTTACCTCAGCGACTTTGGTTGGGTGCCCGTTGATCCAGCCGACGTCCGGAAGGTTGTGCTGGAAGAACCGCCTGGAAATCGTCCTCTGGACGACGACATGGTGAAGAATGCTCGAAAGCGGCTATTCGGCTCCTGGGAGATGAATTGGATGGCGTATAACTTCGCGCACGACGTCGCTCTGCCCGGATCAAACGGCGCACCGGTTGGCTTCCTCATGTATCCGCAGGCGGAAACTTCAGAGGGCCGGCTCGACAGCCTTGACCCAGACAACTTCAAGTACGAGATCACTTCCAAGGAGACGACCGCCGCAAACGCCTGACAGAAATGACGGTGGGAGTGCCGGTCACGTCCGGGGCGAAGCGAGGCTACTGGGAATCTCCGAAATGGCAAATGCAAAAACGCATTCCTCCATAATTCACGCCATGTGATTGGGCACGATATCCAACATCAGTCCGATGCCGCGCCTTTCGAAAGCTGCGGTCCGCGAATATGGAGCTTTTCGGAAACGGCCGCGAGCTCGCGCACCCATTCCTGATGTACGGGATCGTCGATCGGCTTGCCGTTAGAGCCGTTGTAATTCGTCGTCAGACGCTGGAACGCAAGGTTCTGAGCGGTCCACATTCCCACGGGAAACGGCAGGTCGCCCGCAACGTCGAGCAGCAAATGCAGACGCTTCAGCGAATCCAAATCTTCCGGGTGGTCGTGGAACGCAGTAGCTTGCATTTCCAGCCGATGCCGCATGATGAATTCCAGAGTCGTGGCGTCGAGCCCGACGTTGTTCAGCCTGGTTTCGCGCAGCAGGCAACGGATGCCAGCAACATCTATATCGGGCTTTTCCAGCGCCTGTTGCAGCTGGCTATTTAGCGCGATGGCCGCAACGGATCGCAGCGTGTCTGGAACCGGGACTGCGAGAGAATTCAAGAATCGAATCAGTGACGCCTGATTTTCATACATCTTTCGAAAGTCGCCCGAAAGAGATGCGACTGTATCGTTGAGAATGATACCGATGATTCGCCTCTGTTCGTCGCGGAACAGTGAACTGAGCGAGAACGTGCCGCGATGGAATTGTTCATCGAGAATGCGGATAACCGCTGCAGTGTCGGCCTTTGTGAACGCGTCGTTTAATTTGGTTCGCAGCTCACTGAATTGCTGCTCACCCAGAAACTCACGCACGCCGCCGGTTATGTTGTGGTCGCCGAGATGCAAGACGGCAAAGCTGAGCACAATCTCTTCAGTTGTAATCTCCGAGCGAACGAGGCCGCGGCCGATGGCAAGGCGTACGCGGCCTTCCGTTTCCACGTCATATGCCTGGCGCTCGACTGTATAACAATAGATGCGCGTTTTTTCGCCGTACGTTTCAAAGAGCGAGCTAACGGCATAGTGGCCTGCGACTTTGTCCACTGTGATGATCGCCGGGGCGACCCATTTCTCGTAAATCTGCTCACCGTCTCCGTGCTCTGGAATATTGCTTTTCGCATTGCGTAGGCGTTCGCAAAACGCCGCTTCAACATCCAGTCCGGTGGATTCGCGCGCCAATTGAATCGCCCGGCCTGCGTAGCGCAACACCTGAACGGTTTCGAGACCGGAAAGCTCATCGAAGAACCATCCGCAGCTGGTGTACATGAGCATCGCATGGCGTTGCAGTTCGAGAAGTTTTAGGGCGCGGACTCGTTCCGATGCATCGAGTTCATGGGTCGCGTGTTTCTGAAGGAACATAGCTACATTTTCATTCGCGCGGTTCAACACCACATCAATGAAATCATTGCGCGCCGCCCACGGTTCGCGCAGCAGTGGCTTGGCCTCCTTGTCGAATGTTTCGGCCAGGGTGTCGCGCAACCAGTCCAACGCCGATCTTAGGGGGGCACGCCACTCTTGATTCCAGTCGGCGTGTCCGCCGGAATTACAGCCGCAATTCGATTTCCAGCGTTCGGTACCGTGCGCGCAGCTCCAGGAGGTATTTTCGAAAATTTCGACCCAGTGATCCGGCGGATGCAGCTCGAGGAATTGCCCGTAATTAATCAGCTTGGCGACGCCGCTGTTTTCAATACTATTCAAGGCATACGTCAACGCCATTTCGCCGTAGTGATGATGGTGGCCGTAGCTTTCGCCGTCCGTCGCGATATGCACAAGCTGCGGCCAGGTGCGCTCATCGGAGAATCCGCTCATCAGGCGGTCTGCGAATTTCTTGCCGTCGCTTAGCAAACCTTCGAAAGCTACTCCTTGAGAAATCGGCCCATCGTAAAAAAAGAGCGCCATCGTTTTCTTCGAAGGCAACCGAATCTGATATGCGCGGCTGGGATCGATGCGATCGCCGGAAACATCTTTCCAACTACGTCCTGACTGCGCACGGACACGTTTCGCCTGTCGAGGTGCGAGGATTGTGAAGCGGATTCCCTGCGCCGCCAGGACTTCAAGCGTGGGAATGTCCACCGCCGTTTCGGGCAGCCACATACCCTCCGGACGGCGGCCGAAACGATAACCGAAATCGCGAATTCCCCAAATCACTTGCGTTTCTTTGTCGCGGGGATGCGCCAGTGGCATGATCATGTGGTTGTAAACCTGAGCCATTGCCGATCCATGGCCGCCGAATCGCTGCTGACTTTCCTTGTCGGCTTGCTTGATCAATTCGAGGACTTCCGGCGATTTCTGCTCCATCCACAGCAACAGCGTCGGGCCGAAATTGAAGCTGATTTGCCCGTAATTGTTCACAAGCTTCACGATGCGCTGCTGATCATCGAGCAGACGCGAGGTTCCATTGGGCGCGTAGCATTCGGCGGTGATTCGCTCGTTCCAATCGTGGTAAGGGTATGCGGAATCTTGAAGCTCTATCGCTTCAAGCGATGGGTTTTCCCTGGGAGGCTGATAGAAATGCCCGTGGATGCAGACGTATTTCATGGTTTCGGGCTCATTGTTAGCGCGAGCACTGCGAACGAGTTTCGATGAAGCACATTTTCTCCTAGAGCCTGTTTGACCGCCGCCGCTACAGGCTCAAAGTAGCTTCCGATGCCGGAGGCGTCGGAGAAAACGACAACGGAGTCGCCCGATTTACCGGGAGCCCAAGCTACAAAACGAGACCGATGGTCTAGTAGCGGCGTTGTGCCAAATTCGTCGGCGGTGTCAGGCATGAGTAAGCTAGTTAAACATTTAAACTTAACTAGCGCCATCCCGCGAAGTGGCCGAACTCGTTTCGCTCCCAGAAGAATCCTCGGAAGGTCTGCCGGCCGCGCGTCGCGCCTTACGCGCGGACAAAGTGAGCTTCCCACGATCGAAGTTGGCTTTGCACGTTTCGGGATCTATCGGCTCCGGCTTGCGAACCACATAATACAAGGATGGCTGCTCTGCTGTGAAGCTGTCGGTGCCTTGCCAGTTCAACCGGCTGGACATCGTGCCAGTATTCGGACAGATGTACACTGGGACCCCGGCCACAAAGACTCCTGTAATACAACGTATCCTCCATCCCATCAGTCACTTCCGCAGCATTCTGGTCAGTGCTCGATTTGGCTCCGCTATTGCTCGCTTGACGTCCGGGCATTGCTAAATTAATTGCCGAGGAGAAACGGAATCATGGATACATCTCTCGCAACTGATATCGAAAAAGACCCGGATCATGCAGTAGTAACAGCCGCTAAACGCGGAGACACGCACGCATTCGAAAAACTAATGTTGCGCCACAAGCGGAAGGTCTTCGCGATTGCGCTGCGCATAACCAAGAACCGGGAAGACGCCGAAGATGTGATGCAGGAAAGTTTTCACAAAGCTTTCCTGCACCTTGGCGGCTTTCAGGAAACGTCACAGTTCTGCACTTGGCTCACTCGCATCACCTGCAACGAAGCCTACATGTTGCTGCGCCGAAGGCGGAGAGTTCCGGAAGTCCTGCCGTTGACGCCCGATGGCAATGTGACCTTCGTCCCCGAGGCATTCGTTGACCAGAACCCCAATCCCGAAGAATCGTGCCGGCGGCGCGAACATTCGGAACTCCTGACTAACGCGATCAATCGGTTGGGGCCGACGATTCGAAAAACAATGTGGCTTCGCATGGTCGAGGAGCTTTCCGTCGAAGAAACTGCTCAGCTGCTGGAAACTTCCGTTTCCGCCGTGAAATCACGCGTTTGTCGAGGTCGCCGGGAGCTAAGCGGAACTCTAAATCGTACGCTCCTCTACGCATCGCCGGCTTAGGTGCGCAAGAGCGCATCGGGAAAAGGAGTGAACGGGTTTTTTCGGACGGGGGAGTGCAGTTTACCAGTCGAAGTCGCCACCGCTAGGGTGAACTGAAGGATTGCGGATCTCATTCGAGAAAAAAGGACAGAGCACATGGAATACACAGTGATCTCCGGCACAGAAATGAAGGTTTCACGCATCGCGCAAGGCACGTGGGCCATCGGCGGTTGGATGTGGGGAGGTACGGACGAAAGAGAATCGATTCGCACTATTCACGCAGCCCTCGATAAAGGGATCACGCTGATAGACACCGCGCCAGTTTACGGCTTCGGAGTTTCCGAAGAAATCGTCGGAAAGGCAATTGAGGAGCGAGGGCATCGGGAAAAGGTGTTCATCGCGACCAAAGTTGGGCTTGAGTGGCACAACGGCTCGGTCACGCGCAATTCCTCGGCCGCTCGCATCCGGAAGGAGGTCCAGGATTCCCTCCGTCGCCTTCGCACCGACTATATTGACATCTATCAGGTGCATTGGCCGGATTTGGCCGTCCCCGTCGAGGAAACCGCCCATGCCATGCAAGCCCTCTTTAGGGAAGGCGTGATCCGTGCGATCGGAGTGAGCAATTATTCACCGGAGCAGATGATCCAATTCATGTCCGTCAGTCCGTTACACACCGTCCAGCCTCCTTACAACCTCTTCGAACGGGAAATTGAACGCGATGTGCTGCCTTACGCGCGCGAAGCGAATCTGAGCGCTTTCGCTTACGGGCCTCTCTGCCGCGGGCTGTTGACCGGCACGATGCGGCCGGATACCCAGTTCACCGGCGACGATCTCCGCCTGTCTGATCCGAAATTCCAGCCGCCGCGCTTCGCGCAATATCTGAGTGCGGTGCAGCAACTGGATGATCTGGCGCAGAAAAGATACGGAAAACACGTAATGGATCTTGCCGTGCGTTGGGTGCTGGACCAGCCCGGAATCACTGCGGCATTGTGGGGCGCGCGCCATCCTGACGAACTCGAAGCCGTGGCGGGCACCCTCGACTGGAAGCTCGACGCGGCCGCGCTCGCAGCGATCGACCAGATTCTACGGCAGACGATCGCTAGTCCGGTCGGTCCTGAATTCATGGCGCCGCCGGCAAGGAAAAATGCCGCCGCCTAGGATATGTGGCGCCGGCAAGCGAATTTCTGAAGAACGAAAGCTGACGGCCGGTTGCAAACGGAACGAGAAGGCCACTTGTGAGGGTTTTCGAATCAGGGAGAGCGAAGCGATGAGCAAAATTAGGCGACTCGGCTGCGCATTGGTATTGATCGGGATTACGGCCGTGCTGGTGCATTCGCAGGGTACGGCAGGCGAATATGTGAAGCCGGCGGAGGCCGTTCCGACGGGCAAAGCTCCCAAGATGCTGGTGCAATTACTGAATCCTGGAGAGCCGACGAAACAATATGCCGTCATCTTCTACCAGGGTGACGAGGTTTATTCCGGGTTGCAGGAGTTTGCTGAGAAATATCGCGTCACCAGCGCGCATTTCACTGCTATTGGAGCGTTGGATGACGCAACGGTGGGCTGGTTCGATCCCCAGCGCAAAATGTACAAGAAGATTGCCATCAACGGTCAGCACGAACTGATCGGGATGAGTGGCGACATCGCGCTCTATCAAGGGAGACCCGTCGTCCACACACACATGGTGGTGGGGAGCTCAGACGGAACCACGCGTGCCGGCCATGTCCTGGAGGCATACGCATCACCGACAGTGGAAGCAATGGTCACCGTCGATCCGGTAACGATGCAAAAGCGTTTTGATCCGACAACGGATCTCACGCTGATCGATCCAGCTTTGAAGTAGCAACGTGATATGTCGCGATTGCAAAGCGGCTATGAACGGAGGAGGAAAGCGACTATGGCTGAAGTGTATGTGATTGCAAGATTCGTAGCGCGCAGAGGAAGGGAAAACGAACTCAGAGAGCTCCTGCGCGGCATGTTGACCCCCACCCGAGCTGAAGTGGGCTGTAAGTTATATGAACTCTATGAGTCTGATTCGAAGGGGCGCTTCTATTTTTACGAAATATGGGAAAGTCAAACTGCGCTCGATCGACACGCGGCAAGCGCTCACTTTAAACACTTGGAACAAACTGGCGGGGAATTAGTACAGGGGCCGTTCGAGATAAATATCTTGCAGAAGATTCCGGCCGGCGCCGCTGCTGCGTGAGATTCGCGCCGGGTGGCAAGTTTTGACAGGCAAGGTTGCACTTGAAACCAAAAAGGAGGAACAAGCAATGGCAAATCAAGCCGCAGCTCAAGCCAAGCAAAAACCGCAAGCAACGCACGAAACGCCAACCGACCTCAGCCGCGAAGGCGTCGCCGAAATCACCGCCGCACTGCGTCAATTGCTGGCCGATACATTCGCGCTTTATTTGAAGACCAAGAATTTCCACTGGCACATGACCGGGCCGCACTTCCGCGATTATCACCTGCTGCTCGACGAACAAGGCGAACAGATCTTCGATATGACCGATGACATCGCTGAGCGCGCCCGCAAAATCGGAGGAACCACGTTGCGCTCCATCAGCGATGTCTCGCGGCATCAACGCCTGAAGGACAACAATGATGAAGGCGTTGCCCCGAAAGATATGCTCGCAGAGCTCAGCGCCGATAATCAGGCCCTGACGCGCTATTTCCGTTCTGCGCATGAAATTTGCGACAAATACAATGACGTAGCAACGGCCAGCGAGATCGAGGTCTGGATCGACCAAACCGAGCGGCGGACCTGGTTCCTGTCGGAAATCGTGCAAGGTCTCTGATGGCGACCCGATTACAACACCGATCCGGCGGAAAATTCCGGCCCTCGAATTGCCTGCGGCGTCATTCAGAAATCGCGGTATAAGGAAGCCATGACTGCCAACAAAATGAAAGCGCTGCGATTTGCTGAGTTCGGGCCACCGTCGGTGTTGCGAATCCAGGAAGTCGCGATTCCAGAGCCCACCGACGGCGAAGCACTCATTCAAGTGAAGGCCGCCGCGATTAATCCCAGTGATATTGGGAACGTTGCGGGTCGCTTTAAAACCACGACGCTGCCGAGGACTCCCGGTCGCGACTTCGCCGGCACGGTTGTAGCTGGAAGCCGTCACGAAGGTGAAGAGGTATGGGGCAGTTGTCCGGCGCTCGGTATTCTCCGTGATGGATCTCACGCGGAGTATGTCGTTGTCCCAGCGGAGACTCTCTCACGTAAACCGCAATCCCTGAGTTTGGCGCAAGCGGCCGCGATCGGAGTTCCGTTCATCACGGCATGGGCATCTGTAATTAGCGCAGCTCAAATCCTGCCCGGCGAAACCATTCTGATTGTCGGCGTCGCGGGCGCGGTGGGTCAAGCAGCCACACAGAT
>Ga0210398_10001491_pt1 | contig 24072 bp, 26 predicted proteins | sample IncBWC4OmetaG_FD_161047 | JGI IMG/M metagenome (GOLD analysis project Ga0210398, IMG submission 161047) | Forest soil microbial communities from Barre Woods Harvard Forest LTER site, Petersham, Massachusetts, United States - Inc-BW-C-4-O | ecosystem: Environmental > Terrestrial > Soil >...
ACCACGACCGCGCCTATATCCTGCAAGCCGCCGACGGCCGCGTCGTGTTCACCATCCCGTTCCAGCACGATTTCACCCTGATCGGCACCACCGACCAAACCTTTACCGGCGATCCCGCAGCCGTGCTGCCGACCGGCGCGGAGATCGAATATCTGTGCGGCGTGGTGAACGAATATTTCCGCAAGGCGCTGAGCGCCGCCGACGTGGTGTGGGCGTATGCCGGCGTGCGCTCGCTCTATGACGATGGCGCAGGAAAATCGGAAGATATCGGCCGCGAATACGTGCTGAGCCTCGATGAACGCACCGGCGAAGCGCCGCTGCTCACGGTCTATGGCGGCAAGATCACGACCTATCGGCGGCTTGCCGAAGACGCCATGGCAAAACTTGCGCATTTCTTTCCGCGCACGCGGCCGTGGACGGCGCACAGCGCCTTGCCGGGCGGCGACTTCGTCTATGACGGAATCGAAACGCTGGTGGCGCGCACGCAGCGGACCTGGCCGTTCCTCAGTGCCGAGCACGCGCGCCGCCTCGCGTCCGCCTATGGCACGCGCGTCGACGATGTGCTCAAGACCGTGAAGGAACCGGCCGATCTCGGCCTGCGCTTTAGCACCGATCTCACCGCCGCCGAGGTGCACTACCTGATGGACAAGGAATGGGCACGGACCGCCGACGACGTGTTGTGGCGGCGCTCGAAGCTTGGCCTGAGTTTCAACGATACCCAGCGCATGATGCTCGATCGTTTCATGGCGGCGGGTTGAGTATATTCAAGCATTCAAAGAGGAAGCGCGATGTTCTACGAACCCTACAAGGACGACCACGGCCTGCCGTTCAATCCCTATAAATCGATCGTGGTGCCGCGGCCGATCGGCTGGGTCTCGACCATCAGCCGCGACGGCATCGTCAATCTGGCGCCGTTCAGCCAGTTCAACAATCTGGCCTACGATCCGCCTTACGTGATGTTCTCGGCGAACTCATTTCCGGAAAGTGGCCGGCGCAAGGACAGCGTCAAGAACGCCACCGACACCGGCGAGTTCGTGGTCAACATGGCGACCTATGCGTTGCGCGAAGCTGTCAACATCACCTCGCAATTCGTGCCGCCGGAGATCGACGAGGCGGCCTTGGCGGGCCTCGAAATGATCGGCTCGCGCATCGTCAAGCCGCCGCGGGTTGCGGCATCGCCGGTGCATCTGGAGTGCAAATTCCATTCCTCCACCGCACTGCCGGCGCGCACGCTCGACGGTGTCCATCACGTCGTCATCGGCCGCGTGGTCGGCGTGCATATCCGCGACGATGCTTTGACGCCCGAGGGCAAGCTCGACGTGGTGAAAATCCGCCCCCTCGCCCGCCTCGGCTATCACGACTACACCAGCGTTGAGTCTTCGTTCACCATGCGGCCGATCGGACCCTACGCCGCGGTGCGCGACGCCGGCCTCGAAGGCCGGCCGATCCGCGCCCGCAAGACCGGCAGCGACTGATCGATCAAATTTTACCGATCCATTTCACGCCAACATTAGGAAATTGTGATCAGTTGGACTCGCGGAGAATTCAACGCCGACGCATTGCAGGGATTTCATGCAGCCGGTCACCAGCCAGTTTACGCGGCAGATTGAAGCGCTGAAGGTGCTCATCGTCGATGACGAGTCGACTATGCGCAAGGTGACGAAATCGCTCCTGCAAGTGATCGGCGTCAAGACCATTTACGAGGCTAAGGACGGCCGCAGCGGCCTCGAAGCCATCTGCCGCTGGGCGCCCGACGTGGTCATTCTCGATTGGTCGATGCCGAGCCCGAACGGGCCGGAATTCGTGCGCGAGGTGCGCGCGCCCGGCCGCTTCCCCTACCCGGACGTGGCGATCATCATGCTCACCGCCCACGGCGAGCGTTCGCGGGTCGTCGAGGCGGTGCGGCTCGGCGTCAACGAATTCCTGCTCAAGCCGGTGTCCTCGACGGCGCTCCTGGCGCGGCTGGTCTCCATCCTCGCCAGTCCGCGCGAGATGGTGCGCAAGGGCGACCGCTACGTCCCGGCGCCGCGCAAAATGTCGAGCTATAAGCCGCAGACCGATCCGGCGCTCGACGACGTCGTATTCGTCTGATCCGCCGCGTGGCACGGCACCCAAACCCATGACCGAGACCCCGTCGAAGAAGCAAATCGCCGATCAAATCCAGTCGCTGGCAGTACTGGTGGTCGACGACAACCAGTACATGCGCAAGATGATCCGCAACCTCTTGGTCAATTGTGGCATCAAAGACATTTACGAGGCCAATGACGGCATTGCAGCCCTTGACGCCATCCGCAGCATCGCCCCCGACGTGGTGATCCTGGATTGGGAAATGCCGCTGTTGAGCGGCGCCGAGCTGGTGCGCATCGTCCGCTCGCCGGGCGTGTTTCCGATGCCCGACGTGCCGATCATCATGCTCAGCGGCCACGGCGAGCGCTGGCGGGTCGTCGAAGCAGTGCGGCTCGGCGTCCACGAATACCTGATCAAGCCGGTTTCGGCCAAGGCGCTGTACGACCGCCTGGTCTCCATCATGATGCAGCCGCGCCCGGTGGTGCAGCTCGGCGATTATTACGGACCGGAGCCGCGCAAGTTGATGTCCGACAGCCTCGACGATGCACCCATCATCGAGACGCCATCGCTGGCGATGATCGATTGATCACCGCCGGGCCGAGCCGCCCGATCATTTCCAGTCCACCGAAAAATGCTCTAGCCTGACGCGGCGCCGTCGGATGCGCGCTGTTGCCGCTAGAGCATGATCCCGAAAAGTGGAAGCCGGTTTTCGGATAAGATCATGCTCAAATAAAAATTCTAGACTATGATCCGATTCAATCGAAGCGGATCATAGTCTAGAGTATGATGCCTACCGTTCGATCGAAACGTAGCTTTGCGCCGTGGGCGGACTCGACCGAGCGCCCGCTGTTGCGCATCGAGGATGTGAGCAAGCGCTTCGGCGGCAGCGCCGCGGTCGATAAGCTTTCCCTCGACATCTATCAGGGCGAGTTTTTTGCGCTATTGGGACCGTCCGGCTGCGGCAAGACCACGCTGCTGCGCCTGATCGCCGGTTTCGAGCAGCCGGACTCCGGCCGCATCCTGCTCGACGGCGTCGATCTCGCGGCCGTGCCGCCATACCGTCGCCCCGTCAACATGATGTTCCAGAATTACGCGCTGTTTCCGCACCTCAATGTCGAGGCCAATGTGGCGTTCGGGCTCAAGCAGGAAGGCTTGGCCAAAGCCGAGATCGCACATCGCGTCGCCGATATGCTGGCCATGGTGAAGCTGGAAAGTTTTGGCCGGCGCAAGCCGCACGAACTGTCCGGCGGCCAGCGCCAGCGCGTGGCGCTGGCGCGCGCTTTAGTGAAGCGCCCGCGCGTGCTCCTCCTCGACGAGCCGCTGGCGGCGCTCGACAAGAAGCTGCGCGACCAGACGCGCTTCGAGCTGATGGATTTGCAACGCAAGCTTGGGCTCACTTTCGTCGTCGTCACCCACGACCAGAGTGAAGCCATGATCGTCGCCGACCGTATCGGCGTGATGGATCACGGCTGGCTGCGGCAGGTTGCCCGGCCCGCGGACATCTACGAGCAGCCGAATTCGCGCTGGGTTGCCGACTTCGTCGGCGACGTCAATCTGTTCGAGGGTGTCGTCGGCGAGGACGGTTTGAGCGTCGAAGGCACGCCCGCCGGCACGCTGCGCGTCGCCGCCAAGATCGATGCCAAGCCGGGCGCGACGGTATGGCTGGCGGTGCGGCCGGAAAAGATGCGCGTCGCGTCCGAGGCTCCGCAATCGCCGCCGGAAAACTGCGCCGCCGGCACGATTGTCGATATCGGCTATCTCGGCGAGCTGACCATCTACAAATTGCGGCTCGCCGACGGCGCCATCGTAACCGCGGCGGTCGCCAATACCGGCCGCGCCGCCGGGCCCCCGATTGATTGGGACGAACGCGCTTGGATGAGCTTTGCGCCCGAAGCGGCCATCGTGCTGACCATATGAAGCCGCGGCGCACGCCATGATCCCGAAACGAACATTCGTGGAAAAACTCGCCGTCAGGATTCCCTACGCCTGGCTGCTGGTATTTTTTCTGGTGCCATTCCTGATCGTGCTGCGGATCAGCCTGTCGCAACCGGCGCTGGCGCAACCGCCCTATGCGCCGCTGTTCAATCTCCTGGCGGGCTGGCACGGCATCACGGCGTTTTTCGGGGCGCTGTCGCTGGACAACTACGTCCTCATCGGCTCCGATCCGCTCTATCTTTTGTCCTTCGTCAAGAGCGTGGAGATCGCCGCGTTCTCAACGCTCTTCCTGCTCATCATCGGCTATCCGATCGCCTACGGCATCACGCGCACGCAGCACAGGATCCAGGCGGTGCTCATGACTCTCGTCATGCTGCCGTTCTGGACCGCGTTCCTGATCCGCATCTATGCCTGGATGAATATTTTGCAGCACGACGGACCGCTCAATCAGCTGCTCATGGCGCTGCATATCGTCAACACGCCGCCAGTGTGGCTCGCAACCGACACCGCCGTCTATATCGGTATCGTCTATTCCTACCTGCCGTTCATGGTGCTGCCGCTCTATGCGACGCTGGAAAAGCTGGACGAGTCGTTGCTTGAAGCGGCGGCCGACCTCGGCTGTCCACGCAGCAAGATTTTTTGGGAGGTGACCCTCCCCTTGTCCGCACCGGGCGTGCTGGCCGGCGCGCTGCTGTGCTTCATCCCCGCGGTTGGCGAATTCGTCATTCCGGACCTGCTCGGCGGCTCACGGGCGCCGATGATCGGGCAGACCATCTGGACGGAATTTTTCGGCAACAAGGACTGGCCGGCCGCCGCGGCGGTCGCGGTCGCGCTGATCGGGCTCTTGGTAACGCCGATCGTCATCTTCCAGCACCAGACCATGCGCGCGGTGGAGCGAGGCTGACCATGCGCAAAGTCTCCGCATTCAATCTCGCCGCCATCGTGCTCGGCCTCGTCTTTCTTTATCTTCCGATCGCCATCCTGGTGATCTACTCGTTCAACGCATCGCAACTGGTCACGGTGTGGGGCGGCTGGTCGACGCGCTGGTATGCCGAGCTGATCAATGACGGGGCGCTCGTCGACTCCGCCTTCATCAGCATTCGCCTGGCGCTGGTCTCGGCGACCGCGGCGACCATCCTGGGCACGCTCGCAGCCGTGGCATTGGTCCGGTTCGGCCGGTTCCGCGGCCGGCTGCTGTTTGCGTCGATGATCTATGCGCCGCTGGTCATGCCCGAAGTCATCACCGGCCTGTCCATGCTGCTGTTGTTCGTGGCGGTCGCGATCGACCGCGGTTTCTGGACCGTTGCCATCGCGCATACCACCATGGCGATGTGTTTCATCACCGTGATCGTGCAGGCGCGGCTTTTTGATTTCGACATGAACCTCGAAGAGGCGGCGATGGATCTCGGCGCTTCGCCGCTCGAGACGTTCCGCGCCGTGACCTTGCCGCTGATCCTGCCGGCCATCGCCGCCGGCTGGATGCTGGCCTTCGCGCTGTCGCTCGACGATCTGGTAATCGCAAGCTTCACCACCGGGCCGGGCGCCACGACCTTGCCGATCCGCATCTATTCCGAGGTCCGCCTCGGCGTGAAGCCGGAGATGAACGCTGTCTGCAGCATCATGATCGGCGTCGTCGGCCTCGCCGTCATCGCCGCCTCGCTGCTCGCCAAGTTCAGCATAACGGGGCGAACGTCGGTGATAGAGCGTTGATTTAGAATGTATTTTTGACCTTCCTTGATTTGGACCAGTTAATGGTCCATATATAGTCGCTAAATAGACCATCAACTGGTCCATATAGGCTTTACATGCGGATTTCTGTCAGCGACGCCAAGGCCCAACTCACCGAATTGGTTCGACGCGCCGAAGCGGGCGATGAGATCATTTTGACCCGCCACGGTCAGCCGGCCGCACGTCTTGTGGCGGTCAAAAGAAAGCCACTCGATGCCGCGGCGCGCCGACGATTGCTCGAAGAGGTTCGTGCTGCCGGCTCTGCACAAGCTACTCAGGGGCCGAGCGCCGCAAGAAGCCAAGATTTTCTCTATGACGAATACGGCCTGCCGAAATGATTGTCGTGGACACGTCGGCGCTCCTGGCCATTGTTCTGGGAGAAGCGAGGTCTGACGCCTGCATCGAGGCTCTTCAGAGCGATACCGAAGTGCTGATTTCGGCAGGCACGGTAGCCGAAGCACTTATCGTTGCGGCTCGCCGTCGCGTTAGCGGCCCTATGGAAACCCTGTTTGAGAGATTTGACTTTGAGATCGTTCCGGTCACGCCGGCATCCGCTTTGCATATCGGGAAAGCGTACGCACAATGGGGCAAAGGCATACATCCGGCGGGACTCAACTTTGGTGATTGCTTTGCATACATGCTCGCCAAAGAACATTTTTGTCCGTTGCTCTATATTGGCGACGATTTCTCGAAGACGGATATCAAGAGCGTCTTACAAAATTAAAAATCAGTCCCTGCTCTCGCCCGGCGGCCGGAACAGATAGAACAGGAACCACACCGGCACGATCACCAGCGAGCCGAGCAGCAGGTTGGGCAGCGCCCAGGCAAAGCCTTCACGGGCCAGTTCCTCGATGCGCTCCGGCGACAGCCCGGCGGTCTTCATCAGCTCTCCAGTGGAAATGCCGAAATGCGCCAGGATCGTGCCGACGATCAGCGAAGCGACCAGCACCTTGACCAGAGTGCGCGTGAGGCGGTTGAGCATTTTGCGCCCGTCGCGGGCGGCAAACCCGCGCTGATTCGTGCGCCGGAATCATAAAGCATGATGTAGGAAAAAGCCTGCCCCGCGCGTTATTTGGGTGGCGCGGGAGCCGCAACCGGAGCGGCGGCAGGCTCGGCCGGCGGCTGCGCCATCAGTTGGTCGATCACGGAACGGACGGCGTCACCCGCGGTGCGGCCCTTGACGGCATCGAGCAACGGCGCCGCCGCCCCCGAATGGCGGATCAGGCTCTGCGGATCGGGCAGCATGATCGGGTCGTCCCAGCGGCCCTGCACCACGAACGGCAGCTCGAACTCGGTGGTGGTGGCGCTCGAGATCAAGGTCGCGGTGCCTTTGAGATCGAGATCGCGCATCGGCACCGACGCTTGGCCGCCGACCGCGAGCCGCACTGCCGGTCCGTCGATGTGCATGTCCTGGACCGCCACCATGCCGTGATCGATCGCCAGATTCAGCACCAATTGGTCGAACGGCGTACGCCCGGAGCGGAAATCGCCGTTGCCGGAGAGCGGCCGGCGCTCGAGCCGCCGCAGCAATTGCTCGACATTAAGGCCGACCAGCGCGCCGCCATGGGCGGTGAGGCTCGCCGTGCCGTTGAGCGTGTTGGTCAGCGCCAGCACGGAATCGCCTGAGCCGTCGATGTTGAGCATCAGGTTGCCGCGGCCGGCGATTTTCTGAATGCCGAACACTTGGCCGAGACAGCTTTCCAGGTCGACATCGACGAATTGCACGTGCGTCATCGCCTCGGCGCCGCCATTGGTGCTGGCGATACCGACGGCGCCCTTCACGACGCCGCCGTAGGCTTGCGATTCACCGATCGTGACGTCGAGCTTGCCGTCGCGCATATTGGCGGCGACCGCGGTGCGGCCCAATTGCGCGGTGGCGATCTTGATGCTCGCCGCCGACAGCCTCAGGTCGAGGTTCAAATCGGCAAGCCCATCCAGCGCGATCGGCAGTTGATCCCACTTGCGCTCGTTGGCGGCCAATAACCGGATGCCGGTGACATAAGGCGTCAGATCCAGCGCATCGGCTGCCAGCGTGCCCTGGACCATGCGGTGATCGCCGGACGACAGCGTCAGCACGCCCTCGGCGGTATTGCCGTCGAGCTCGACATTGACGTTGGCGAGCGAAACCACGCCGCCGCCGATCGTGCTCTGCGCCCGCAACGCAAAACGACCGAAGCCGCCGAACGGTACCTTGCTCTTGCCGGTCCAGCGCATGGCGTCGCGCAGCGACGGCGCATCGACGCTCAATGTGCCCTCGAGCTTGAGTGTCGGCTGCGCGCTCGCCGCACCGTCGAAAGCGAGCTTGAGCGGCGCGCCGGCGAGCCGCACCTTGACGCCGGAGCGCTGGCCCGACAGCGCGGCGAGAAAATCGGTGAGCGTGAGGCTCGCCTCGACCGGTTCGCCATGCCAGACCAGATGGCCGTTGGCGCCAAAACTGCGCGAGATCGACGGCCACGCGATCTGGAACTCCACGTTATCGAGCCGCTCGATGGAACCCTTCTGGGTGTCACGGACCACGATGGTGCCGTCGTTGATGCCGATCTCCGAAAACGACGCGGTACGGCCAGGATTGGGCGCCAGCGCGCGGGCCAGCGTTTCCATCAGTCCGGACCAGTTCGACTGGCCGTCGGGCGAAAAGGTGACGGTGATCGTCGGCCGCACCAAGGTCACGTCGGCGATTTCGATCCGTCCGGCGAGCAGCGGGAAATAACGCAGCCGCGCGGTCAGCTCATCGGTGACCACGGCCGGTTCGCCGGTCCGGTCGTCGCCGAGCAGCACGTTGCGGAAGGTCACGGTCCCGGATGGGAACAGCGACACCAAAACGTCGCCGCGCAAGATCGGATCGAGCCCGGTGACGGCCTGGATTTGTTTGGCGACCGCGTCACGCACCACCGCGGCCGGCATGAAAAAAGACAGCGCAATCAGCGTGACGAACGCCACCGCGACCATGGCGGCAGCGGCGATGGCGAGGCGTTTCAAGCCGGTAGCCACGGGCAAAGGACGCACATCCGATGTTGCAAGAACTGTAGAAATATACCGGGCGGCCGGTACCAAGCAAACGTGCTCGACATCTGTGTCGCTTTCGTGGCCAGCGCCGCCGCAAACCACTGCCAAATGCTGGATTTAAAACAAAAAATAGCCGCGGCGCCAGATCGCTTGGTGTTGGCTCGGCGCCGGCCCGCGCTTAGCGGGCGGCGGCCCGAAGGGGCCGAGGCTCATGGGCCTGCGCCACCTCGGCGATCATTTTTTTGATGATGGCCTGGCCGAACGAGTTGAAGTTTTCCGCCACCATGACGAAGGCGCTCGGGCCGCCGACCACGTTGTTGCGGTAATAATTGGCGAGACCTCCCGGCGGATTGGTGTGATCGGGATTCCACGACATCGGATTGTCGCTGAGGATCACCAGCCCATTGATGGTGATGCCTTTGGCCACCGCCTCGTCGCGCAGCATGGCGACGTCGCGGCCGGCATTGTTGGTGCCGTCGCCGGAAACGTCGATGGTGCGGCGCGCCGCTTCATAGGGCGCCTTGTCGAGCTGCCCCATGGCGAATTCGATCGCGCCCGAGATCGAGGTGCGGTCGGCGAACGAGCGCGGCGCTTCCAAGAGGCGGTCGCCAAAACCCTTGGCCGAATCCGCGTCCCCGATCGTGGTCCAGTCGATCACCACCTTCTGCGCGCCGACGCCGGACCATTCCACGAAGGTCAAGCCGATGCGGCCGGCGCGGCCCGAATGAATGGCCTCAAGCACGTGCGGATCGGCCACCGCTGCGGCGTAGCCCTCGCGCTGGAGCTGGAATTTGCTGGCGTCGATGCTGCGCGAGACGTCGACGGCTAGCACCAGCAGCAGGTCGACGTCTTCGGCGGCGCGCGCCGCAGGCACAAATATGGCCGCCGCGACGAGCGACGCCAGGAGGGTTCTGATCGTGCGCATGATCCCACCTCACCGAGGTTGCCGCCCAGCCCGGCGTAAGCCTCGACTGCATTAAGTCTAGCCGATTCCGCGGCGCCGGTACCATCGGATGGCGGCCCGAATGATGGCCAGTGGATAGCCTTCGGCCGCTTGCAGGCTAATTCGTAACGACGCGGCTTGGCGGAAAGGCGATTTCGACCAGGGTGCCGGCGTTCCGCGCGCTCTTGATGTGGAAGTTGGCGCGGTTGGCCTCAGCCAGCGCCTTGGTCAGCGGCAAGGCCAGCCCGGTCCCGCCGGAGCCCCAGCTGCCCGACGTTGCCACCTGGCGGAACGGCTCAAGCGCCGCCTCGATGTCTTTCTCGCTCATGCCGACGCCGGTATCGCGTACGCGCAGCACCACTTCGCTGCTGTCGGAGATCGCGGTGGACACGATCACCTGGCCGCCGGGCCCGGTGAACTTGATCGAGTTGGCCAGGAGATTGAGCACGATCTGGCGCAGCGACCGCTCGTCGGCGACGACCTGCGGCAGCGCCGGCGTCAGCGAGGTGCGGATGATGATGCGGGCGCGGTTGGCCTGCGGCTGCATGATGCCGACGCATTGCTGGGTGAGATCGTTGACGCCGACATTGCCGAAGCTGAGATCGAGCTTGCCGGTCTCGACCTTGGACAGATCGAGCATATCGTTGAGCAGCGAGACCAGATGCGTGCCGGCGCCGTGGATGTCCTTGAGATAGTCGCGGTAGCGCTCGTTGCCGATCGGGCCGAAGCGTTCCGCCATCATGACTTCGGCAAAGCCGGTCATGGCGTTGAGCGGCGTGCGGATCTCATGACTGATCTTGGCGAGGAATTCGGCTTTGGCCGCCGCCGACTTTTGCGTTTCGCGCTTGGCGTTGCGCAGCTCGGTCTCGGCGGCGGCAAGCGCGAGCTCGGTGGCGCGGCGGCCGACCGCATTCAATCCGTTGGTGAGAATGAGCGCCAGCGCCGAGGCGCCGTGCCACGGCACCGAGAACAGCCGGGCGTCGACCGCAACCGTGTCGCCGTTGCCCGTCATGATCGATAGCGCCTGCGTGCCGGTACTTTCCGCCAGCGTATCGGCACCGCGCTCGACGAACAAAGAATTCAAGCCGCCGGCAGCTTCGAGCGCCGCGAGTTCGTCGTAGCCGGTCGTTTCGAGGAAATGCCGATTGGCGTAGAGCAGCGCATCGTGCCGGTAAACCAGCACGCCGATCGGAAAACGGTCAAGCAGCGATGGATCGATGCCGGCGGCCGGCGGCACCACGGCGGTGACCGCATCAGCCGCAACCGGGCTCTCGGCTTCATCCGCATGCGGCGGCACCTCGGATGAGGACAGTGAGGCCGCGGAATCGGCGGCTTGGTCCGGCGGCTTCGGCGCTTCGGCCAGCGCGCCTTCGACACCGGGCGCGGCGGCGGCCGGCGGCTCAGGCGTGCCGCGCAGGCGTGCGTTCAATTCCTGCGCCAGTTCGCGGAACGCCCGACGCTCAACCGGGCTGAGCGTCGGCGGTTTCGGTTCCGCGGGCGGCGCCTGGCGGAACGGCACCACATTGGCGGCGGCCGGCGCAATATTCAGTGCCGGGCGCTCGGGCCGCGCTGCCGCTTCGGCGGCTGCGGCGCTTTGCGGCGATGAGGGCGCGGTGTCCTCGGCGTCCGGCGCCGGCATGAAGCCGAGCGGCCGTTCGCGGCGCGCGCGCGCCAATTGATTGATGCGGGCAATGTCGCGGCAGACGCCAAAGCCGCGATAGCCGCGAAAGCTGCGGTCGCGATCGAACACCGGCAGGCCCGACAGCTCGACCGGCAGCCGGTCGCCGGTATCATCCACCGGCCAGGGAATGACGATGCCGCTCCAGGTCTCGTGGCTCGACACCGCGCGCGCGATCTGATTGTCCGGGTCGAGTTTCAGCTCGGCCGAGATCTCGCTCCAGGTGCGGCCGAATGCTGCCGTGGTTTTCGGTCCGACCAGTGCGATGAATTCATCGGAGCCGACGACGAAGCGGCCGTCGGCATCCATTTGCCAGACGAAGCGCAACGGGTGACGCCGTTCGACAGTCGGTTCGGCGGGCGAAGCGGTCTGCGGCGCTGGTGGTAACGGCAGCGCCGGCGCTGTCACTGCCGCCTCAGGCATGGCGGACGAAACAACAGCCTCGTTCGGCGTTACCTCAGCTGTTTCGGTTGGCGCCGCTTGCGGCTGCGGCAAGCTGAGCACCAGCACGCGCGCCTCGCCCTCGCCGAGCCTTTGCAGATTGGCTTCGAGATTTTTTTGTCCCAACTGCATGGGCGCCGTCGCGCTGCCGACATCGAGCGCCTTGGCGGCGGCGGTTTGGATGCCAAGCGCAGTCAAGGAATTTGCTCCGCCAAGCTGCGCGCGCGCCGCTTCTGTCACGTAAACCAGCGCGCCGTCCGCTGCGAACACGGCAATCGCTTCGGCATCGCCGAACAGGCGGCGGATACGCTCGGCAAGCGACAGCGCCGGTCCTGCCGGCTCGGTCGCGACAATCAGGACCGCGACCTTGCCGTCCGTAACAACGAGGCGCGAGCAGGCGCAGGTCAGCGCGCGGCCGAGGCCCAGCCCCAATCCACGCAAGCGTTCAAGGCGCGGCGGACCGGCCGAAGGCAAGGTGGCGGCGAGGCGGATGATCTGCGCGGCGGCCGGGTCGTTGCTGTCGAAGCGGCGCTGCACGCATTCACGCGTATCGGCGGCGCCAAACAGCGCCGCGCCGGCCGCATTCGCCCACAGCATCCGCGAGGCGTCGGCGCTCCACAGCCAGGCGGGCCATGGGCTCGTCGCCGTCGCCGCCAGTCGCGGATCACGCAATAGGGCGAGCTCTGACTCTACAAACGTCATGCGACGGAACTCGTTGCCTAAGGAATTCTTAATAGTGCGGTGGCGCTGCGGCGTCCATGGCGCGAGGCCGTGCATCGCGAGCCTTGGCAGGATAACCTTAATCGCGGCCCCGACGGTCCCGCCCCGCCAATTGGACCTTGCATGTCGGAGGTGAAACTAAGCTAGGATCAGCCCGCCGGCCCTTTTGTGGAGCACCTCATGGCCAAGGATCCCTTCGAGCAATTCGCCATCCCGAACGAGATGCGCAGCTTCGCCGAGCAGAGCGTGGCGCAGGCCCGCCAAGCCTTTGATGGCTTCCTCCAGGCGGCAAACCAGGCCATGGGGCAGTTCCAGGGACAGGCGTTAGCCGCGCGCAGCGGCGCCCAGGAGATCGCGCAAAAATCGATGACCTATGCCGAGCAGAATGTGGCGGCGACCTTCGATTTCGCCCAAAAGCTCATGCGCGCCAAGGACGCCGCCGAGCTGATGGGCCTGCAGTCGGAATATCTGGCCCGCCAGATGCAGACAATTTCCGCCCAGGTTCAGGATCTCGGCCAAAGTGCTGCCAAAATGGCGATGGAAGCTGCCAAGCCTAAGACTTGATTGCGCCGCAGGAATTTTCGCCCCGATTTTCGCCGCGGCCAAAAAAGTTCCATCATTTCAATCACTTAAAATATTTGTGCAATGCAATATTTCCTGTTGCATTGCACCAAAAATGTGTTATATAGAATACTGGAAGCCGCGGACTTGGACATGTTTAGCGTAGGGCCGCGGGAGCAGCGAGGCGAATTGAGGCCTCGCGCAGCAAACACGAGTTCAAGGATACCGATCATGGTCGAAGCCAGCACAGCCCCCAAAGCGAAGACGAGCAAGCCCGTGACGGGCGCGTTCGAAATGCCGAAATTCGAAATGCCCAAGTTCGACATCCCGAAGGTCGAGATGCCGGCTGCCTTCCGCGAGTTCGCCGAGCGTGGCGTCGCGCAGGCCAAGGACACCTACGAGAAGATGAAGGCCGCCGCCGAAGAGGCGACCGACGTGCTCGAGACCACCTATTCGACCGCCACCAAGGGCGCGGCCGACTACGGCCTCAAGGTCATCGAGACGACGCGCGTGAACACCAACGCCGCATTCGATTTCTACGGCGAACTGATCACCGCGAAGTCGCTCTCCGAAGTGATCGAGCTGTCGAGCGCGCACGCGCGCAAGCAGTTCGAGGCGCTCACGGCGCAGAGCAAGGAGCTCGGCGCGCTGGCCCAGAAGGTCGCTACCGAGACCGCCGAGCCGATCAAGAGCGGCATGAACAAGGCGTTCAGCAAGGTCGCTTAAATCCGCGCCTGCGTTCCAAAGCGTTACGGTAAGGGGAAGCCCGGGTTTGCGCCCGGGCTTTTGCTTGTTGCGGCAATCGCGCGGCGGCACCGGGTTGCCGCGTGCAAACTGACATGCAGCGCGGCAATTTAAGCGCAGTTTTTACAGTGCCCTCGGGCCGCGCATCGTGCCGAACACCGCCGCGATCAGGAACAGCAGCAGCGCGACAAAAAACACGATCTGAGCCAGACCGACCGCGGTCGAAGCGATGCCGCCAAATCCCAGCACGGCCGCAATCAAGGCGATGATCAAGAGCGTGACGACCAGGTTAAGCATGGGTTGTTACCTCGCAAATTAAGCAGCGCCGCGCCGTCAAGCTTGCGTCCGCGCGGCTGAGCCTTCGGCATAAAAATGCCGAACCGCCGAAAGGTTCCACGGCAGTTTCGCCGCGGCGCAGCATGCGTCGCCAGCGCGATGATCAACAATAACACTCGCGATGAATCAGGCGGCTCCGCACTGCGCGGAACTTGTGCGTGCTTTGTTGGTTCACACCGGGAACCGCGGCAATTCGATGGCGGATCTGAGTTTTCCGATCCGCCGGACTGCCGTGTGGTCACGCAACCAGTCTTGGGGAACGCAAGGAGCTTGCTATGGCCGATACAACAATCGTCGGCGATCGTATTGAGATCGTCGACGCGCAGAATGCGGGACTATGGAGCGCGCTCTCCTGGAGCGGGCTGTCCTGGAGCGGAATCATTGCCGGCGTGTTCACCGCCACCGCCGTCACCTTCATCTTCATCGCGCTCGGATCGGGCATTGGGCTTTCCCTGGCGTCGCCGTTCTCCTCGTCGCCGTCGGCGGGCACGCTCACGGTTCTCGGTGCGGTATGGCTGGTCTTTTCCCAGGCGATCGGATTTGCCACCGGCGGTTACGTCGCCGGACGGTTGCGCCGGGAGCCGATGCCGGTCCACACTGGCGAGACGAATTTCCGCGACGCCGCGAGCGGGCTTGTCGTGTGGGCGATCGGCGTCGTGCTAACTTCGCTCCTGCTCGTTGGCGCCGCTGAAAAGGCCGGCAGTGCGGCGGCGACAACCGCCACCGTCGGTGCCGCCGCGGCCGGCGTCGCCGGCGCTTCCGGTCAATCGTCGTCGTTCGACTATTTCACCGACACGCTGCTGCGGACCACGCCGCAGGCGCCGTCCGCCGCAGGTGGCGCCGCAGCGGGCGGTGCTTCATCCGGCGGCGCGCCAGCCACTGTGGTCGCACCGGACGATCGCGCGATGCATGCCCAGGTCGGCCGCATCCTCATCACCGCCGTGGCGGCCAACACCATCGCCCCCGACGACCGCACCTATCTGGCCCAGATCGTCAGCGCGCGAACCGGCATGAGCATGGACGATGCCCAGAAGCGCGTTGACGACGTGGTCAACCGGGCCCGCGCCAGTGTGACGCAGGCGGCCGAGACGGCGCGCAAGGCTGGAGCTTATCTGTCGTTCTGGACTTTCATGTCGCTTTTGTTCGGCGCCGCATGCGCGACGCTGGGCGGAATGCTCGGCGGCGATCTGCGCGACGATTTCACAACGCGGCGCGCAATTCCTACGGCGCCGCGCTAATCGGCGCCGCAGCGGAACGGACCGGGTCGCCACACGTTGGCATAACAAGGGGCCGCGCGCGGCCCCGGTCCCTTAAACTCCGCAAAGTACAAGGACAACAACAATGGGTCTCTTCTCCAAAGACATCAAAAACATGAACGACCTGTTCGTGCACACCCTGCAGGACATCTATTACGCCGAGAAGCAAATCGTGAAGGCGTTGCCCGACATGATCGAAAAATCCAACGATCCGCAGCTCAAGCAGGGCTTTCAGACCCACCTGCGCGAAACCGAAAATCACGTGAAGCGGTTGGAACAGGTTTTCCAGCTCATCGGCAAGAAGGCGCAGGGCGTCGACTGCCCGGCAATCGACGGCATCATCGAAGAAGCCAACGACGTTGCCGGCGAAGTCGAGAAGAAGTCGGTGCTCGACGCGGCATTGATTGCCGCCGCTCAAGCGGTCGAGCATTACGAGATGACGCGCTACGGCACGCTGATCTCATGGGCGAAGGAGCTCGGCCGCAACGACTGCGTCGCGCTGTTGCAGCAGACGTTGGACGAGGAAAAAGCTACCGACAAAAAGCTGACGGCGATGGCCGAAAGCCAGGTCAACCGCAAGGCGGCCTGAAGCGAGACAACGCTATTTTGCGACTCGCTTGAGCGCGCTCCTCAAGCTCTCAGCGCTCCGCTCCAGGCCGCCGCGCTCCTCGGCCGACAGTTCCGGCTGCAACACCGACATCACGCCGGTGCGGCCGACGATGCTCGGCAGTGACAGCGTGACGCCGAATACGCGCTGATAGCTGCCGATCGGGATCGCGGCGCGCTCGTCGCGCAGCACCATTTCGGCAATGCGCGCCGACACGATGCCGATGCCGTACTGGCTGGCGTCGTGCCCCTCGATGATGGTGATGTTGGCATAGCGGACGTCGCGCTCGAGCTGGGCACGCACATCGTCGAGCTTTTCGCCGCGCTCCTGCAAGAGCACCGCGACCGGCACGCCGGCAATCCGCGCCGACGACCACAGAAAGACTTGCGACGTGCCGTGGTCGCCGATCACCTGCGCCTCGACCTGCGCGGGATCGACGCCGAAATGCTTGCCGAGATGAACGCGAAATCGCAACGTATCGAGGAACGTGCCGGCGCTCAGCACGCGCTCGTGCCCCGCCGCCGCGCGGGCGATATCGGCAAGCGGATCCGGCGGATCGGTGACGGCGACCAGCACCGCATCCGGCGCGGCGCGCACGATTTTCGGCACGATGTCGCGATAGATCGCGGCGTTCTTGTCGAGCAATTTTAGCCGCCCCTGCGGATCGCTGCGGTCGGTAGCGCCGCCGGTTTTCTCGTTGACCCCCGAGGTGATCAGGATCACGCCGGCGCCGGACAGGGCGTCGTACTCGCCGTCGCTGATATCGACCTTGGGGCCGAGCGGCGTGCCGTAACGAAGGTCGGTGGCGACCGCTTCCGCGGTCTTGCGCGTCCGATTGACCAGGATGATTTCGCGCGCGCTGCCGCGCGTGACCGCGGCCAGCGCGATGGCGCAGCCGACGTTACCCGTTCCGACGATACCCAGTTTCATGATCTTACTCTCTTGGGCTTGCTCCGTTGCGGTGCTGCGATGACAATATCACCGCGCGGCCTTTGTTTCCCGCCTCGCATGGAGGATAGACCGATGTCGGGAATCCATCACGTCACGGCAATCTCAGGCAAGGCCGCGCGCAACCTCGATTTCTATGGGCGCGTCATCGGGCTTCGCTTCGTCAAGAAGACGGTGAATTTTGACGATCCCGGCACCTATCACCTTTATTATGGCGACCGGGTCGGCCACCCCGGCACCATTCTGACATTCTTCCCCTGGGAGCATGCCGCGCCCGGGCGCGGCGGCGTCGGCCTGGCACAACAGACGACGTTTCGCGTGCCCGCGAGCGCCATCGGCTATTGGACGCACCGGCTTGTCGAGCACGGCGTCACCCATCAAGGACCGGACAAGCGTTTCGGCGACACCGTGCTGTCGTTCACCGATCCCGACGGCATGAGTCTGGCACTGGTCGGCGTGGCCGGGGCCGAAGCCGAGCCGGCCTGGAGCGCCGGCACCATTGCCGCCGAACACGCGGTGCGCGGCTTTCACGGCGTCACGCTGATGGTCGAGGATGCGGCGCGCACGGCCGCGGTGCTGACCGACGTTTTGGGATTCAAGGACGGCGGCCGGGATGGAACGCTTTGGCGCTTGCGCGCCAGCGAAGCGATCGGCGGCGTCATCGATATCCGCGAAGCGAAAGGTTTTTTGCCCGGCCGGCAGGGCCGTGGTTCGGTGCATCACATCGCCTTTCGCGCCGCGGACGACGCGACCCAGGCGGCGATGGCGCAAAAGCTCGTCGCCGATCTCGGCTTGCGGCCGACCCATCAGCTCGACCGGCAGTATTTCCGCTCGGTTTATTTCCGCGAGCCGGGCGGCATTCTGTTCGAGATCGCGACCGACGCGCCGGGCTTTGCCGTCGACGAGCCGGTCGAAACGCTGGGCCACGACTTAAAGCTGCCGCCGTTTCTCGAGGCGCGGCGCAAGGAGATCGAAGCGGTGCTGCCCGACCTGCAAGTCCCGGAACGGACGGCCTGATGGCCAAGAAATTGCCCCTGTCCTTCATTCATCGCTTTGAAAAAGGCGCCGAGCCCGATGCGCGGGCGCTGCTGTTGCTGCACGGCACCGGCGGCGACGAGAACGATCTTATCCCGCTCGGCCGCATGATCGCGCCGGGCGCGCCATTACTTTCGCCGCGCGGCAAAGTTTTGGAAAACGGTATGCCGCGATTTTTCCGGCGCTTTGCCGAAGGCCGCTTCGACGAGGACGATGTGCGCCAGCGCGCCCAGGAGCTCGCCGCTTTCATCGAACAGGCGCAAACCCATTACGGCATCGCGTCGCCGATCGCGCTCGGCTATTCGAACGGCGCCAATATCGCCGCGGCGCTGTTGCTGCTCTACCCGCAGGCGCTGGCCGGCGCCATCTTGTTGCGGGCGACGTTGCCGTTGTCGCAAACGCCGCCGGTCGACCTGGCCGGCAAGCCGGTCCTGATCGATTCCGGCGCCAGCGACCCGATGATGACACCGGAAGGCGCCGCACGACTGGCGGCGCGGTTGCAACAATATGGTGCTAGTGTCGAGCATCGCACTTTGCCGAGCGGCCATGAATTGTCGCAGGCGGATGTCACGATTGCTCAAGCTTGGCTGCGATCGCACGCGCAGCCAAAGGCCGGGACATGACAGGGGAGGCTTCCGGTGAAAACGCTCGCCTACGGTCTAAGCATTATCTGCGTCATCATCGCCGTCCTGTATTTTGTCCTGCCAGGCGGCTCATTGCCGACATTCTTGCCGGGCTACGTCGTCGGCTCGACGCGCGTTCATAATTTGCACGCGTTCGCGGCGGCCACCGGCGCCGTTGTATTTTTGTTGATCGGCCTTTCGACGCGGCGGCGATAACGTTCTGCCTATTTCGTCGAGATCTTCTGCAGCACCGGCAGCCAGGTATCCTGCTCCTTCTGCACGAAGGCGAGAACCTCTTCGGGCGTCATGGCGCGCGAATAGCTGCCGATATTGCTCAGCCGCTGCTTGAAGTCCGGATCGTTGACCACTTTGGCGAGGTCCGTGCTGATCTTGCTGACGATCGGGGCCGGCGTGCCGAGCGGCGCCACCAGCACTTGCCAGCCGCGCGCGGCAAATCCGGGGATAGTTTCGGCCACGGTCGGCAGGTCGGGAAATTGCGGCAGCCGTTCCGGCGACGCCACCGCGATCAGCTTCACCTGCCCGGCTTTGACCGATCCGACGATACCCGAATATCCCTCGATGATCATCGACACGCGGCCGCTGACGACGTCGGCAAGCGCCGCCGCCGGCCCGCCGTTATAAGGCACCGGCAGGAGGTTGATATCGGCGCGATCCTGGAACACCAAACCGGTGAGATGGGTGAGCCGGCCGACGCCGGTGACCGCAATGGAAATCTTGCCCGGGTCCTTTTTGGCGAGCGCGATCAATTCCGGCAATGTCGAGATGCCGAGCGACGGCGTCACCGCGAAGAACATCGGATTTTCCGCGGTGTAGCCGATCGGGATGAAATCGCGCGGCAGCTTCAATGGCAGATTGGGCGCGACCGAAGGCAGCGACGCGAAAGTCGACAGTGCCGGCATGAACAGCGTGTAGCCGTCCGGCACGGCTTCGGTGGCAGTCCGCGCGGCAATGCTGCCGTTGGCGCCCGGGTGATTGATCACGATGACCTGCTGGCCCCACATTTTGCTCAAGCCCTCGGCGACGAAACGCGCGTCGACGTCCGGCGTGGCGCCAGGCGCCGCATCAGCGATGATCGTCACCGGCTTTTGCGGATAATTGCCGGCTTGCGCATGCGCGGCGGGAGCCAGCGGCAAGGTCAAGAGGCCAAGCCCGGCAAGGCCGAGCGCAACAACAGTCTTCATGTCTTCCTCCCTGGCCGGCGATCCTTCACGCAACGACGGTTGGTCTCAACGTTACCAAACGCCGCACGCGCCGAGGCCGCGAGGCACTCCGATTGAGGTTCCATGCGCAACCTTGCGGCGTGTTCGAGCGAAGAGACCCGGATTCAAGGTAAATGCGCTTCAGAACGGCTTTACCTTAACAAGTTATTGCGCGCTCGTGGCGATGCATCCTTAGCGATTCTCACCTATCACTTTGAACTGGCCACCTATTCCGTCCAGTGAACCGTGACAATCGCGACACCAGTACAGGCGTACGGGACTGCGGATGCGCCGGCGAAAGCCGGGCATGCGGCCGTCGCGCGTCTGGCTACGCTGTCGCGCGAATTCGCGCCCGATCTCGGCATCGTCATCCATGGCGATCTCGACGCGGTCGAAAGCGAGTGGCGCCGCTTCGAAGACATCGCCGACTGCACCGCATTCCAAAGTTTTGATTGGCTCGCCACCTGGCACCGGCACATCGGACGGACCGACGGCGTGCGGCCCGTCATCGTCGTCGGCTCCTATGCGGATGGCGAGACGGCGTTCATCCTGCCGCTTGCCATCGCGTCGAAGCTCGGCATCAAGCGGCTGTGCTGGTTCGGCCAGGAGCAGTGCGACTACAACGCGCCGCTTCTGGCCCGCGACTTCTCGCAGCGCATTTCACCCGAATGTTTCCTCGTCGCCTGGCGTGATCTGCGTCAACAGATGCAGCGCGACCCGCGGCTGCGCCATGATTGGATCGAGCTGGAGAAGATGCCGCAAATGGTCGGCGCCCAGGCTAATCCATTCATGTCGCTTGATCTGACCGCCAATGCCTCCGGTGCGCATCTGACGCAACTCGGCGACGACTGGGAGACATTCTATTTCGCCAAGCGCTCGTCGGCGACGCGGCGGCGCGACCGCGCCAAGCGCCGCCACATGTCGGAATACGGCGACATCCGCTTCGTCACCGCCACCGAAGTCGACGACGCGCGGCGCACGCTGGAGATTTTGATCGATCAAAAGCACCGCGCCTTCGCCCGTCGGGGCATTCGCGATATTTTTGTGCGGCCGGGGTTGCGCGAATTCTTTCTCGATCTGGCGTCCAATCCGAAAACCCGCCATCGATTCCATATCAGTCGCGTCGAAGTCGGCGACAGCTGGGTGGCGGCGAATTTCGCCATCGTGTTCGGCGATTGCTATTATCACGTGCTGGCGAGCTACGAAGACGACGCCGCGGTGTCGCACTACGGACCCGGCGCGCTGCATCTGCGCGAATTGCTTGCGCACGCGATCAAGCTAAAACTTCGGCGCTTCGATTTCACCATCGGCGACGAGCCGTACAAGGACGAATGGTCCGATACCAGCATAAAACTCTACGATCATAGCGCGCCGGCGACTTGGCGCGGCAGGCCGGTGAGCGCGGCGTCGTTGGCGCGGCGCCGGCTCAAGCGCTTGGTCAAGCAGACGCCGGCGATCTGGAAATTTGTCTCGCGGCTGCGTGCCGCGCTCGGCGCGCTTACGCATCCGAAGGCATCGCCGAGCCGCGCCGCCAAGGCGCAGCCGCAACCCGCGCTCGCCTGCGTCATGGGCGACATGGATTTGTTGCAGCCGATCGCGGCGGCCGGCATTCCCTGTGCCGTGGTGACGCGGCCGGGCGTGCCTTCGCTCTATTCGCGCTTCGCGCGCTCGCGCCTGCCTTGGGACGATTTTTCGCAAAACACCGGCGCGCTGATCGATGCGCTCGAACGCTTCGCCGGCGCCCAGCGCGAGCAGCCGGTGCTGTTCTATGAAGAAGACGCGCAGCTGCTGTTGATCTCGCGCCACCGCGAACGGCTGGCAAAATCGTTTCGCTTCGTCGTCGCCGACGCAACGCTGGTCGAAGACCTGCTCGATAAGGCGCGGTTCCAGGACTTGGCGCATCGTCACGCCTTGCCGGTGCCGCCGGCGCGCCAGTTTCATCCTGTCGCCGTCGAGCCCGACGATCTCGACCTTGCTTTCCCCGTCATCATCAAGCCGCTGACCCGCCTGGAGCGCTGGAACGATAGCTTCGGCCTGCGCAAGGCGCTTGAAGTGAACGACGTCGATGCATTGCGGGCGTTGTGGCCGCAATTGCTCGAGGCTGGCGTCGATGTTCTGGCGCAGCAACTGATCCCCGGCGCCGAAGCGCAAATCGAAAGCTATCACTGCTACGTCGACCAGCGTGGCAGCATCGCCGGCGAATTCACCGGCCGTAAGATCCGCACTTTCCCGGTTGCCTACGGCCACACCACCGCGCTCGAAATCACCGCCGCAGCGGACGTGCAGCAGCAAGGCCGCGACATCGTCGAGCGGCTCGGGCTCACCGGCGTCGCCAAGCTCGATTTCAAGCGCGACCACGCGGGTGCTCTGCATCTGTTGGAAATTAATCCCCGCTTCACGCTGTGGCACCATCCGGCCGCCGTTGCCGGCGTCAACATCCCGGCGCTGGTCTATGCCGATTTGACCGGTACGCCGCGCCCGGCGGCGAAGCCCGCGAAAGCCGGCGTGCGCTGGTGCCGAGCCTGGAAGGATTTGCCGGCGGCGCGCGCGTCCGGCGTGCCGCTGACGACATGGCTGCCCTGGGCGATCGGTTGCGAGGCGAAATCGGCGCTGTCGTGGAACGACCCGATGCCGGTCGTGCGTTCCACGCTCTATCGCCTCACGACAAGGAGCGGCCTGTGAGGCTCGCGCTTATTTCCGACATCCACGCCAATCTCGAAGCGCTGGAGGCGACGTTTTACGACATCGCCGAGCGCTCGATCGACCGCATCGTCTGTCTCGGCGATATCGTCGGCTACAATAGCGACCCCGCCGCCTGCATCGCGCTGATCCGCGGCGCCGACTGCGTCTGCGTCGCCGGCAACCACGATCTTGCCGTCTGCGGCCGGATCACGACGCGCAAATTCTCGAGCGCCGCGGCGCGCGCCGTCGCCTGGACACGGCAACGATTGAGCGCCGACGATCTCGATTTTCTGGAAAGCCTCCCGCTCAAAGCCAATATCGGCAACAAGGTCATCGCCGTGCACGGCGCGCTGCATCCCGAGACCGGCTGCGAGAGCGTGCGGCTCGACACCGACAAGCGGCGCCGGGCGAGCTTCGACGCGCTTTTGATTCATCCCTCCGGCGCGAGAATTTGCGCCTACGGACACACGCATCAGGGCGGCGTTTATGAAATGCGCCCCGATCGCGTCGCGTTGCATGCCGATGCACACGTCTCATTGCGCGACGATGCCTATTACCTGATCAATCCCGGCACGATCGGCGAGCCGCGCTCGGCCGAACGCCGCGCCACCTACATGATTCTCGATCTGGAGCGCCGCACCGTGACGACGCGCTACGTCGATTATCAAGCGTCGGCGGAATTCGTCGCCAGCCACAGACCTGGACTGGCATCGCGCTTTGGCCTGACAGGGTTGGCGGGTCGATTGCTTGGCAGCGCTTAGAGCATGATCCGGAAAAGTGGATGCCGGTTTTCCGAAAAGATCATGCTCCAACGAAAAACTAGACCACGATCCGATTCTATTTGATCGGATCATGGTCTATCGTTCGATCCGATCGAGATTCTCGGTCATCCGCGCGACGATGCGGCGGAACGCGGCCAGATCGCGCGGCGCGATGCCCTCCTCCGCTTCGTCGGTGATGGTCCGCGCGACGCCCAACAATTCGCCGCGCAGCCGCTTGGCTTTGGCGGTGAGGAAGACCAGCACCTTGCGGCGGTCGTCGTCGCCGCGGACACGGCGGATCAGCCCGGATTTCTCCATGCTGCGCAACGCGATCACCGTGGTCGGCTCCATCATGCCGACCCGCGCCGAGAGCTCGCGCTGCGACAGCCCGTCGGTGATCCACAACACGCGCAAAAAATACCATTGGCCGCGCGTCACGCCGAAAGGTCCGATACGCCGCTCGAGCAACCGCTGAAAGGCGCGGTGCGCGTCGCGCACCAGATATCCGGAACTTAGCCGCGGCGGGAACTCGACGGCATGGCGCGGCGGCGGCTTGGTTTTCGAGAGCGGGCGCGGCGGCATCGGCGTTGACAGGTCGCGGTGCGTTTCCGATAATTACTTAGAAATCTATGCAATGGGAACGCCGACAATGCAACAGCCGCTGCGCAAGGAACAACAGCAAACGCCGCCGACGCCGAATCAGGCCTTCGACCTGCGCTCGACCTTGGAATGGCTGCGCGCCGCCGGCGAATTGATCGAGACCGACAAGGAGGTCGACCCC
>Ga0210398_10001492_pt1 | contig 24070 bp, 21 predicted proteins | sample IncBWC4OmetaG_FD_161047 | JGI IMG/M metagenome (GOLD analysis project Ga0210398, IMG submission 161047) | Forest soil microbial communities from Barre Woods Harvard Forest LTER site, Petersham, Massachusetts, United States - Inc-BW-C-4-O | ecosystem: Environmental > Terrestrial > Soil >...
CCAGCGAGCCGTCGGCGTTGAGCGCGTAGATGGCGTCGGAGCCGAAGAAAATCGGTCCGCCGGCATTGAGGACCGGTCCGCCCGCGACTGCGGCCGCGGTGTTATAGGTCCACTGCTGTGCCCCGCCCGACACCTCCAGCGCATATAGACGTCCGCTGCCGGAGCCGAGATAGACGAGGTTTCCGCGCACTGCAATCTCGCCGGCGAAACCGCCTTCCGGCGCGAAACTCCATTGGCGCGAGCCGTCGTCGGCGATCGAGATGACCGAGGCGCCGGCGGTTGCGGCGATGATACTGCCATCGTCGGCCAGCGCCGCCGAGGTGATCTCATCGGGAGCGTTAGCGCGCCATTGCACGACGCCCGGCGACGATGCGGCAAACAACTGGCGGTCTTCCTGGAAATACACCGTGCTCGAGGACGCGGCGATCGGTCCGACGCTTGATTGAGTGCCCATCTTCCAAAGCGGCTTGCCGGTTGCGGACTGCGCCTCCAAGGTGCCGTCGGGTGCGAGGGCGTACACCGTCCCGTCGGGGCCAACCGCGACACTCTTGCCGGCCGCGCTACGGGTCCATCGTTCGCGCCCTGTGGCATCGAGGGCATGCAGGCGCCCATCCAAGGTCAGAAAGTAGAGATTTCCGTCAGCCGAGGCCTGGAGCCGGCTGGTGATGGGGCTAGCCGCCTTAAAAGTCCATTGCAGAACGCCATTGATGCGGGCCGTTTCGGACGGCACCGCGGGGATTTCGGCTTCCACTCCCGCATGCCCCTTTGGCGTCGCGGTGGCGGTGGGGACGGCGGTGGGACAGAGCGGACATGGCGAAGGCTCCGCGCCGACCGCAAATACTCCGACACTGACCGGAGGCGCCGATACACCGCCGGAACTGACACCGGCGCAGGCACATCCGGGGGAGAGCGCGTTGTAGATGCCACCGAATGGTGGCGGTTGCGGCGGCTGGAGAACATTCAGATTGCTCGAGCTCCAGAGCGTGCCGCTGCTATTGGTGATGTCGGCGACAATCACCCTCTTATTCTTGACGAACAGTCCGCTTGCCTGGAATGCGACCTGCTGCTGGACTTCCGCGGCGGTCGACCCTGCTTGCGGAACGAGGCTTGCGGTTGGGGTTGCCGTCGGCGTCTTGGGCGTGGCAGCTTCGGTTGGAGTGGGAGGCGCCGGGGTTCCCGCGCCGATTACGATAGTCTCGAGCGCGAAGCCAAGGCCGGGACCGGGGCTGGGGCAAACCCCCGGCTCGAAGTTTCCAAACGCATCATAGGAGCCGGTGCATCCGCTACTTCCACCACAACTGCTCATCGCCACGGTGAACGCCACAAACAGCAGGACCGGTGCAACAACAATCCATCTCAAACGCCACGACATTGGATGAAGAGCTAATACGGTGATGCCTCAGAGTGTCAAGCTGATTTGAGAAGAGGGGGCTTCAGAACTCGTCGCGCATCACTCGCGAGGCCGCGACCAATAGCATCGCACCGATGGTCGAAACCGTGATCGACCCTATCGCGTGATACGCATGCAATCCGACCACGCCGAAGATGAGGCTGCCGACGATGCCGCCCACCAACCCGAGCAGGATGTCTGCTACTGCGCCATAGCCATATCCGCGCATCAACTTACCGGCCAGCCATCCTGCTATCAGTCCGACGATTATCACTCTGACCATGTTCGACTCCCCGAGGTTCATTGAGCAAAACGGATGCCTCTTCGAAACCACGCAGGTCGTTGGCTTTTGGAGACGATGCAATGGCTTCGCTGCGCACAATCCGAGTTGCAGGCAGCTAGGATGATTCGATAGCGTGCAGGAGTTCTTGTGCGAGATTCAATCAAAGGTGAATCAGAGACACGCAGTGGGCGAAGCCGCGCCGCAGGGGCTCGCGAGGCGGAGCGCAGCGTAGTCGAGCGAAAATCGGCGCGCAAAGGTTTTCCTGGTGAGATCGAATCAACGGTGAATCAGAGACACGCAGTGGGCGAAGCCGCGCCGCAGGCGCTCGCGAGGCGGAGCGCAGCGTAGTCGAGCGAAAATACCAAGGAGGCTCGCGATGGAATACCGCAAGCTCGGTGCAACCGGTCTGAAAGTTTCGGAACTGTCGCTCGGCTGCATGACCTTCGGGCGCGAGAGCAGCGAAGAGGAATCGCGCAAGATGGTCGATAAGTTCGTCGAGGTCGGGGGCAACTTCCTCGATACTGCGAACGTCTACGCGGCTGGCGCCTCCGAGGAGATCCTCGGGCGCGTACTCAAGCATCATCGCCGCGACAACCTCGTCATCGCGACCAAAGTGCGCTTCAACGCCAAGGTCTTCACCGGCGGCAAGGTCGGTCCCAACGAATGGGGCCTGTCGCGCGGGCATATCATGGCGGAGGTCGAGAACAGCCTGCGCCGCCTCCAGCTCGATTACATCGATCTCTACCAGGTCCATGCGTGGGATTACGAAACGCCCATCGAAGAGACGATGCGCGCGCTCGACGACCTGGTGCATGCGGGCAAGGTGCGCTACCTCGGCGCCAGCAACTTCACCGCATGGCAACTGATGAAGAGTCTGTGGGTTAGCGACAAGGCGGGCGTCGCGCGCTTCGATTCGCTGCAACCGCAGTACAGCCTCATCTCGCGCGAGATCGAGCGCGAGCTGTTGCCGATGTGCCGCGCCGAAGGCATCGGCGTCATCCCATGGAGCCCGCTTGGCGGCGGCTTCCTGACCGGCAAGTATCGTTCGGGTGAGAAGCCGCCCGAGGACTCGCGCCTCGCGAAGCAGGACATCTGGAACCGGCTGACCAACGAACGCCACTACCGGACCCTTGAGGCAGTCGAGCAGGTGGCGAAGGAGCGGGGCAGGTCGGTTTCGCAGGTCGCGCTCGCATGGTGCAACCAGCAGCGCGGCGTGAGCTCTGTAATCTATGGGGCGCGGACCGAGGCGCAGAACGATGACAACCTCGGGGCGGTCGGCTTCAAGCTGGATGCGCCGGAGCTAGAGGCACTGGACAAGGCGAGCGCGTTGTCCATCAACACTGAGTATCCGTTCGCGATGCAGGCGCGGTTCCCGGGCCCGAGACCGTAAGAGTTATATCTCGCTACAGATAGCTAATTTATCTTTTATAAAGCAACGCAGTCTCATTTTCACCCGGAGCGGAAACTGCTGCAGCGAAGTCTCTCGGCACGGCGATTCGACACTGTAATTCGTTGAAAACCGTCGAGATCCTGCATCATTGAAATTGAAACTCTAATGAGTCTGGGCACTATTTGGCTTCGTTTGGTCAAATCGCTCAAACGCGCCGCTCCACGAGTGGGTTTGTTTTTGCACTCTCGCGGTTGACGGCGTCTGGCGCTGCTCCGTCCTGGCGATGCGCTCGACGACCTCGGGAAGTGGGTTTGTTTCTGCGATTTCCACCGCGGCGTTTTTGGAAAGACCAGGAATCTCCTCGACTATTTGGCTTCGTTTGGTCGAATTCCGGTACATGGTAGCGGCTTTGGTGGGTTCGTTTATGCGCTCAGCCATCCGATTCAACACCGTTCGGTGGGTTCGTTTATGTAATCTCCCATCCGCGCGCCCTCCCTCAGCTTGCGCTTTAGCGCCCATCGAAGGAGCTTCATTACTATGATAGCAGATTCCAGGAAATTATGGCGGAAGTTCCTGTAATCATCGCCGGCGGTGGCCCCGTCGGACTCACTCTCGCGATGGACCTCGGATGGCGCGGGGTGCCGAGCCTCCTGTTCGAGGAGCGCATCGCTGCCGAGCCGCCCAATCCCAAATGCAACACCACCAATGCGCGCTCGATGGAACACTTCCGGCGTCTCGGATGCGCCGAGCAACTTCGCGCCGCCGGCCTGCCGGGCGATCATCCGACCCACGTGCTTTACGTCACTCGTTTCAACGGTCACCTGCTCGGACGCCTCAACCTCCCCGCGTCATCGATGCGCCGCCGGGATCATGGCGCGCTCGATGAAGGGTGGCCGACGCCTGAGCCGCAGCATCGGATCAGCCAGATATTCGTCGAACCGATTCTCTATCATCATGCGAAGAGTTTTCCCGGGGTGGAGATACGCCGCGGATGGCGCGTGGAAAATTTCTCGCAGCGCGATGGCGAGGTGTCGGTCGAGGCAGTCGAACTTGCGAGCGGCCGGCGCGAGACGCATCGCGCGCGCTATCTGGTTGCGTGCGACGGCGGCCGCAGCACGATTCGGCGCCAACTCGGCATCGAGCTCAGCGGCATCGATGTCATCGGGCGCACCGTGTCGGTTTATCTCCGTGCGCCGAAATTGATCGAGCACGATCGCAACGGACCGGCGTGGATGTACTGGATCGTCAATCGGGATCAGAACGGCAATGTCGTCGCGCTCGACGGCAAGGAGTTGTGGCTGCTGCATCTGATGGTGCCGCCGCATCAGGACTTCGACGACATCAACCTCGAGGTTGCGATTCCCGCGGCCTTGGGCGTCAAAGTACCGATGGAGATTCTGGGCGTCGAGCGCTGGACTTCGCGCCGGTTGGTCGCGGATCGCTATCGCGAGCGCAATGTCTTTCTTGCGGGTGATGCGGCGCACATCTGGATTCCGCTCGGCGGCTTCGGAATGAACGCGGGCATTGGCGATGCGACGCATCTCGCATGGCTGCTCGCAGCCGAGCATCACGGCTGGGCGGGAGCACATCTGCTGGATGGATATGAAGCCGAGCGGCGACCCATTGGCGACCTCGTTTCGGGCGCGGCGGTGCAGATCATGAAAAACCGCGGCCCCGCGATGGAGGTGCGCGACGGCCTCGAGGACGACACCGCGATAGGCGCAGCGATGCGGCGTGCGATGGGCGAGCGCATCGTCGCGGCGGACGCCTCGCAGTTCAATAGCATCGGCGTGCAACTCGGTTACTATTATGACCGCTCGCCGATCTGCGTTGATGACGGCACCGCGCCACCGGCCTTCAGCCTCGATAAGTACCTGCCGACTTCGCGTCCAGGCTCGCGCGCACCACACCTATGGCTGCGCGACGGCACCTCGCTCTACGACCTTTTCGGGCGCGACTTCACGCTGCTGCGCCTCGGCGATACGCCGCCGGATTCACGGGCGCTTGAGGAAGCCGCCGGGAACCGGGGAGTGCCGCTGAAGGTGCTCGATATTGCGGAGCCTGAAGTTCATGCGACCTACGAGGATTTTCCGCTGGTGCTAATTCGCCCGGATCAGCACATCGCGTGGCGTGGCCGCGATATCCCCGCCGATGCGCTCGCGGTTATCGATCGCATCCGCGGCGCCTCAGGCGACTAGCTCCGCTCCCGCGGCTACGGCAAAGCCAACGCTGGGAGGGGTTAGATGACGACATTCATGTCGTCATTTCGGTGAGGGCTGGCGGGCGTCCCCGCTCGCCGGTGGCGGAGCACCATCGATGCTCACGGATGGCTTTGTTTTTCCATCGGCAGCTTGCTTTGCTTGCGCACCATCACCTACTTCAGCGCGGAGAACTTCGTCGGCGTGAGGATGCTGTTGCTGAAGGAGGAAATCAGCGGGCCGTTTTCCTCGCTCTTCGCGCGTACCGCAATCCAGTCGGGGTCCATCGCGAAGGCCGCGAATTTCCGGTCCCGCTCTTCCATCGATTCCCATGCGAGGATGTAGTGCAGGTCGGCGTTCGACTCGCCGATCGCGGTGGTCCAGTAACCGACTTGCCGAAAGCCATGCTTTTCAAATAGCGCGACGGTAGCCATCTCGAAGCGCTTCAGCAGGGCGGGCAGCTTGCCCGGCATGGAATGATAAATCCGCAGTTCGTACAGCATTCGATTTCCTCCGTACCGATTTCGTCGCCGTAGGGAAATCCTACAGGGTGCGCTTGAACGACATGCTCGCCACTACCAGCATGATCGAAGTGAACACTAGCAGGAAGGTCAGGTCCGCGCGTACCGCGCTGAACACCGCGCCCTTGAAGAGAATCGATTTCAGCGCGCTCACCGCGTGCATCTCTGGATTGAAGCGCGCGAAAGTGCGCAGCCATCCGGGGAAACTCTCGATCGGATAAATCGCGCCGCTCGGAAAAAACAGGATGACATTGAGGAAGCCTGCGAAGGTTCCCACCAGCCGTGGATGCGTCGCGCGCCCGAGCACCGCGAAGGTCATCGCCAGCAAACCCGTCGCGCCCACGATGATGATGCCGATGATCGTCAGCAGGGCCGGCAACCCGCCCTGGATGGTGGCGCCGGTTATCAGCAGGCCGGCAAACAGCACGATGGTCGCCGCGACGCTGGTGATGGTGACGCCGCTGGCCAGGATGCCGCCCGCGATTTCCCAGCGCGAGAGCGGAGTCACCAGGTAGCATTCGGTCACGCCCATGAAGCGATCCATCACCCAGTTAAATACCCCCGACATCAGCGAGCCCATGAACAGCGACATCACGATGACGCCGGGAATCAGCGAGCGATCGTAGTCGACGGTGGTGAAGAGCTCGGCCGGGCGCAGCACGATTTGATTGAGCTTCGGCTCGCGCGCGGTCACGTACTCGTTGACGGTCAGGGTCGCGGCGGCCTCATCGAGGACGGACTCCAGCGCCGCCGAGCTGACGGTATCGACGTTGTCGGTGAACACGCCGATTTCCGCGACGCGGCCTTCATGCACACTCTTGGTGAAGTCGGGCGGGATGACGACCGCGGCCTTGTAGGTGCCGTTGCGCACATCGTCGATCGCGGAGCCCAGATCCTCGACATATGACAGGGTGACGGTCTTGGGTCCGGCCTCGAGCGCTTGCAGCTTTTCGACCATGCGCCGCCCGTAGTCGCCATGGTCCTGGCTCACGACGGCGAGCGACAGATGCTTCAGGTTGCCATTGAAGGAATTGCCGATAATGACGAGGTAAACGATCGGCATCAGGATGGTCGACAGCAGCGTGAGCGGATTGCGCGACAACTTGAGCAGGTCGCGCCGCATGATTGCCCACATCTTCATGTTCATGAGGTGATCGCCTCGCGCATCAGCTTAACGGCGCTGCGGCATTCCCGCGCCCACCAGCAGACTTACCTTCTGCGCGGGCTCATCGCGCAAAGAGCGCCCGGTGAGCTCGATGAAGACGTCCTCGAGCGAGATGCGATGCAGGTTGATGGAAGTCACCTCACCATTGATAGCATCGATCTGGCTGATGAGATGCGGCAGGGCATGCGCACCATCGCTGGCGCGGATGGTCAGCTTGCCATCGGCGCCTTCGCGCTTGACGTCGTGAATCTCCGGCCGCTCCGACAGCATCGCGACGATCTGATCGATGGGTCCCTTCACCTCCAGCTCGATTCGATCGGAACCCTTGATGCTCGCCTTGAGTCCGTGTGGGGTGTCGAGCGCGACGATGGTGCCGTGATCGACAATCGCGATTCGATCGCACAGCGACTCGGCCTCATCCATGTAATGGGTGGTGAGCGAGATAGTGAGCTCGCTTTCCTCGCGCAGCTTAACCAGCAAATCGTGCACGGCCAGCCGGCTTTGCGGATCGAGGCCGATGGTCGGCTCATCGAGGAACAGGACCTCGGGCGAATGAATCAGGCCGCGCGCGATTTCGAGCCGGCGGCGCATCCCGCCGGAATAGGTAGCGACGAGATCCTGCGCGCGATCGCGAATCCCCACCATGTCGAGCAGACGCTCGGCGCGCTCGCGCCGCTGCCGGCGCGGCATCCCGTAGAACTCGCCATAGATGTCGATATTTTCCCATCCGGTGAGGTCGAGATCGGAGGTCATCGCTTGTGGAATCACGCCGATTTTTTTCCGCACCCGGGTCGGATGCCGCGCAACATCCTCGCCGGCGACGTGCGCCTCGCCCGAGGTCGGCGGCAGCAGTGTAGTCAGCATGCGCACCAGCGTGGTCTTGCCGGCGCCATTGGGGCCGAGGAGACCAAACACCTCGCCGCGTTGGACTTCGAAGTTGACCCCTTTTACAGCGGTGAAGCTGCCGAAGCGCTTACAGAGGTCTTTGGTCGTTATTGCTGCTGAGCCGGGTTCCATCTTGATGCCGCGCGAACGATACTTCCGCCGTCATGCCCGGCTTCAATTCGCCGTCGGCCTGCAGCACCTGCACTTTGACATAAAAAGTGCGGATGTCCTGCCGCCCGCGGCGCACGTCGCGCTCGGTCGCGAAGTTACCTTCCTGCCCAATCGCCATCACGCGTCCGCTGAAGGTCGCCGGCGGGTCGGTCGGAAGTTCGATCTGCGCGGCCTTGCCGACGTAAATCGATCCGAGGTCGGTTTCCTGCACATCGACGCGCGCCCAGATCGTGGTGAGGTCATCGACGGTGAGGATGGGCGTGCCGGGCGTGACCCATTCGCCGACTTCGAGCGCCTTGTTGACGACCACGCCATCGACCGGCGACACGATCGCGGTGTCCTTGAGTTGATCCTTGTAAAAATCGACGTTGGCCTTGTTGCTGGCGACCGATGCCACCGCCTGGTCATAGGCAGTCTGCGCGTCATCGCGATCCTTGGCCGCGATGACATGCTGGGTGTAGAGCCGCTGATCGCGATCGATGGTGCGCTGCGCGTTCATCATGTTGGCTTGCGCCTGCAGCAAATCCGCCTCGGCCTTGCGCAGCTCATTGCGGATGTCGATGTCCTCGATCCGGCAGATGACTTGACCGCGCGTCACGCGATCGCCTTCGAGCAGCTTCAAGTCGGTAATGCGCCCGGCGATGCGGCTGGTGATATTGACCTCGGGCGCTTCGACCATCCCCACCGCGCGGATGGTGCTACGGTCGGGCGGCGGCCACAGGAAAATATTCCCGAACCAGTAAAAGCCGTAGCCGAGGCCGATCAGGATCGCCAGCGTGATGATGCGGCGAAGGGCCTTCATTGCCGATGATCGGGGCGCTGTTCGGGCCGATGATTATTGGATCCGCGCGCGATCAGTCCCTTGAGGAAAAAATCTCCCAACTCCTCGCTGATGCTTTGGGCCGGCCGCTCGACGCCGTAGTACAGCAGCACCGAGCGAATTCCGCCGAGAATCGCGAGGGTCGCGGCGCGCGAGTCGGTATGCCCGAAGACGCCAGTGCGCATCCCTTCCTCGATCAGCGTAGTGAAGAACACAAAGCCGCGCTCGCGCCAGCTCTGGATCAGGCGATTGCGCGCCTCGGCCAGCCGCGGTTCCTCGGTCGCGATGAGGCGCAGCAGGTCGCGGCGCTCATCGTAAAACTGGATGGTGACCTCGATGGCGCGGCGCAAGCGGTCGCCGACGTCGCGGCGGGTGTCGTTGGTCGCCTGCGAGCGCTTGCTCACGGTCTCCAGCCCGTCGCTGAGGATCCCGAGGTAGAGAGCCTCCTTCGAGGGAAAATAGAGATAGAGCGTGCCCTTGGCGACGCCCGCAGCCTCGGCCACGCGATCCATCGTGACGGCCTGGTAGGTCTCGTTGGCAAACAGGCGCAAACCGGCGGCAAGGATGCGCTCGCGTTTGTTGTTGCCGACGCCGAGGGGCTCGGAGTTGACGGTGCGGGGGGCGTAGGAATCGAGGGCGGAACCGCGGCGAAGCTGGGAAGAATCTATTTTTCTCATATAAAAACTGACTGGTCAGTCATATTTTAGTCGGCATCGCGAAAAGGAGTCAAATTGCGCCCGGGCGTCGCGTCGGAACAAGGTTCCACGGATGATTGGACCTCGGTGGACTTGGCGGCTTGAAAATGATTGATCGGAAGGATCGATGGAAAGTTTTGTGAAAGTTTGGCGCCCGTAGCTCAACTGGATAGAGCATCAGACTTCGGATCTGAGGGTTGGGGGTTCGAATCCCTCCGGGCGCGCTCCGGTCTCATTTAAGGCTCCAGTCGGTCCCGACATCAGGTTTCTGCTCACAGGCGGATCGTTGGAAGCCTAGTAGCCGTTGTCGGGAAGTTTAATGTCGGCCCTGGTCCACTGCGAAGGCTTCACTTCGACCGGTTGATTGAAGAGGTAATAGTGCCCGGGGTGAAGCGGAGCCAAATATTTCCCGTTTAGCGGCCGCGGCTGTAGATAGGTTGGCGCTGAACCGGCAGAGACACCAGTTAGTTGCAGAGGCCGACCGCTGGCGTTGCGGCAGACCTCTTGATTCCCCGCTGATTTGCATAACTCGAAGGTCCCGAAAATCCCTGAATTGGCGAGACGCACTTCTTTGGCCTTCAGCCGAGGGGGTGCTGCGTAGTCATCGTTGTTCCCCGCGCAGGTGACCGAATGAGCGTCCTCCCAAACGCCCTCGGCTTCGACCGTCACGTTCAAGGGCAAATCGCCCGCGGTGAACATCGATGGACTCCAATCGCGCGGACCTGATGACGTGCTCACCGGGGTCGCAGGCGCGAGGCAAATGAGGCGCTTCCCACTGGCCATCGTTTGCAACCAGGCAAAGTTTGTATCGGGTAAGTCAAGCGCTACGATAGCGCCCTTCACGCTATCGGCGGTGATGTCAGGCACCGGACTCGCGCCGTCCGCGCTGACAATCTGGAATGGAGCGCTGGAGGCGAAGAGGCCACGCATAAGGTCTTCCCCGTCGACCTCTTCCGCGACGCTGATGTGGTAGTAGCCCGGGCGGAGATCCTCGCAGGGGGAAGACGATTCGGGCGTGGGTTTCCCGCACACCGTCCTTGCATCCCAGGTATACGATCCATTTGCAGGTTGCAGTCGCGCGATGACGCCGCCTACGCGTTCAGCATCGTCAAAGATCGTCGCTATCATATGGACGCTCGCGGGACATCCGCCGCAGCGCCACGCGATCACGTGCTTTTCTCCTTGCTTCAATTTCTCGCCCCAACGCGGCGACACAACCACGAGTCCGTCAGACCGATCGGTAACTCGTATGGCGGTTGAAGCGGAAAGAGTTTCGCCGTTTTTCTCGATGGTCGCGGTTATGGTCGTTTCTCCTCGAACGAGCCCTTCGAGGAACACCTCGCCTGGGCTGATGCCGCATGGCTCCGCCAATGCGCCGTCGAAATCTGGTGGAAGGTAACAACCTGCAGTCGGCGAATACCGCAGACGCGCCACGTTTGGATTCTCAACGCGGCAAGCAACACAGGGAGTACCATAAGTGTGCGATGGACCTACTCCGTACCCCTCCGTGGCCGAGGCGACCGGCAAATAATAGAACTGCCGGACCGGCACGATCTGGCCGGGCAACAACATGATGCTATGAGCTTCCGCGGGTGAGTCCATCCAGGCCGTCTGGTCGCTGATTGCCAAACGGCCCTGCGTCATATTTGCGGCCGGCGGCGGAAGCTGAGCGGAGCCGGATTGTGCATAGACATTAAAACAGCCCGCGAGCAGGACCATTACGATCTCCAGCCCGCATCGGGTCAAAAGCAAGGTTTTATGGAATTGGCGGTGCAAAGCGGTTCCAGTTTTCCCCAAAATCCCCCCGGGCGAGCGATGGCTCCATTGACGCCGAGCCAAGTCTTTCGGCTTACCTGACGATGACAGATTGTCAGCCTTATCCCGGGCTTCATAGTCGGCGCGGTGTGTCAACCCTATTTGTTACATAAGAAGAATTGATGCTATTTCTCTAGCCAACTGATGCTTACGATAGTTAAGAATAACTCTGGTTGACATTCCCCATTAGCCGATCCAATCTCCGGTAAGACGATTCAACCCACAAAGGCGTACGGGAAAATACGTCAAGGAAATGAGGTCCATCATGCAACAACCGAAGCGACGCGCTATTTTGGCGCTAAGCTCAATGATGGCGCTGGTCGCGGGTCTGGGCTTCGCCCCTCGCGCGGCGCAGGCCCAAGTCAAACCCGGAGATTTGATCACCGCTGACAGCGCGCCCCGAGTCAAAGATCTGGTTTCGCCCGGAGTCTACTATAAGGTCTCGCACGGGATGGAACTGAAGATTACCCCGACCGAGCGAGTCGACTGGCCGCCTCCATATAAGGACGCGACCGAGAAGTATTCCGCGCAGGTCTCCCTCTCGAAAGACAAGCGAACTGTAATCGGTTATGTCGCGGGCCAGCCCTTTCCACTGGTCGACCCTAATGACCCCGATGTGGCGTCCAAGGTGATGTGGAACAACGTCTTCCGGCCCATCACGACCGACGATTACGATCTGCGCTTTTACGATTGCGACAGCGCGTTCGTCCAGAAGGGCGCGCAATTCAAGCAGATCGAATATTTTCAGATCGGTCACTACGCCGGCTATGATTTGGTCGGCCGGACCGAAGTCGAACCGATGCCGGTTGACCCCGATTTCAAAATCACCCATCGGCTCTGGTTGTTTGCCCTCTATCCCTTGCTTGCCCCGCAAGACATCCACGGGACCGGATTCATTCGATGGCGTTACAGTGAGCCTGACCGCCCCGACGACACTTGGGATCTGGGTGGCGGCGCGCGCAGGGTGCGGCGTCTGAATGAAGGCATCATGAGTGACTCGACCGGCGCGCAGGCGTGGGATCCCGATCACTATTCGGGCTTTAATCCCAAGACTGAGGAGTACGACTACAAGTTCCTGGGCGAGAAGGAGATGCTCGCCTGTGCCCATGCGCAGCACTCGCCCGAGGTTCGCTGCCCGACTGACGGTGGCACCAGCGCATGCCCGGAAGCGTGGGAAATGCGGCATCTGTATGTCATCGAGGCAGAACCGCGCCGCAAAGTGGGCGTCAATCAGCAGGCGCTGCAGAGCAAAACCATCGTCTACCTGGATTCCGAATTGTGGTTCGAGCCCTACATCGATACCTATGATCGTCGCGGCCAGCTCTTCCAGAGCCACATCTACTGGGTCGCGACCCGCGATCGTCCGGTGCCCGATGCCAAGGTCGCTATCTATCCGTTCAAGCGCTCCTTCGTAGTGGGCGCGGTTTCGACCGACCTGCAGTCCGGCCTCTCCACCATGTGTTACCTGCCGGGAATCGAAACCCCCGAGCGCGAGTGCTGGTACATCAACATGGGCGCGGTGGACAAGTCCTTCTTCACCACCGACGCGATGGTGCGCGCGGCGCAGTTCTAAGGCTTTTCTATTCCCTCATCATGGAGGGAAGGGTTAGTCCCCGATCGGCGGCTTTCGCGCATCCCGCGGAAGCCGCCGATTCCTTTTTTGTGGCGGCAATGACCCCGATGGACAGGCAGTGGCGATCCCTATACTCAGTGTTCTAGGCCGCTGAGAAGGGGAAGCAGCTGATGACTTACGACATCCGGCCGCTATCGTTTGGGGAAATCCTCGATCGCGCGTTTCGGGTTTTCCTCGACAACTTCGCGCTGCTGTTCGCAATCGCCGCGACGGTCTGGATCCCGAGCGGCATCATCCTCGCTACCGCCGGTATCATTGGCCGGCCCGCTGCCAACGTTCTCAACCTGCTATTCCTGATGGTGGCCGGCCCCGTAATGCAGGCCGCGCTCACGGTCGCGGTGGCGGAAGCCTACCTGGATCGGCCCATTGCCATCGTCGAGGCTTATCGCGCCGCGCGCCCCATCATCATGCCGCTGCTGGGAACCTATCTGTTGGTGGGAGTGGTTTTACTCGCGCCCGGCCTCCTGATCGGCGGCACCTATTTCATTGCGAAGCCACTGTTCGTGATCGCTTTGATCATCTACCTCGTTGTCATGTTTTACTTCATCGGGTGCTGGTCGCTCACCGGCCCGGTGATGATCGTCGAGCGAAGGTTTGGAATGTCCGCGCCGCGGCGCAGCCGCGAGCTGGTGCTCGGATCATGGTGGCGGACGGTCGGAATCCTCTTCGTCGCGAGCATCATCACAACCGTGCCGGCCGCCGCGGTCGATTTCGTATGGGCCTTCATCCCGGTGATTGGCGTCATCCTGACCGCCGCGACCCAGGCCATAACCAGCAGCTATCAACTGATCGCGTTGGTGATTTATTACTTCGACCGGCGCTGCCGCACCGAGGACTTCGACCTGCGCCTGCTGGCGGAGCAGGTTCGTTCGCAAACCGCGCCCACGGCGAGTTCCTCCTCGCTGGCCTGAAATGTCGGACGAGCAGGTCCGCGACCTCGCGGGCAAAATCCTCGCGCGGCCAGAATACGCGGGCGCCAACGGTGTACACTCGAAGGTCGAGAGCTGGTTGTCACGATTCTTCGAATGGCTCCTGCGTGGCCTCTCGAGTATCGAGGTCTTGCGCAACGACTCGCCACTGCTTTACTGGATGGTCGTTCTCGCCCTCGCTGGAGTGAGCGTCGCTCTCATCGCGCATGTTACCTGGACGATATGGATTGCGATGACGGCGCCGCGGCCGATTTCGCCCGCGCCCGCTTCCGGCACCAATCCACCTGACCTCGCGCGCGAAGCCGAGGCGCTAGCCGCCAGTGGACGCTACCTCGATGCGGCGCATCGGCTGATGCTCGCGAGTTTTCGCACCTTGGCCGAGCGGTCCGTCATCGAGCTGCGCCCGGACCGCTCCAATCGATGGATTCGCGCGGCCTTGCGCGGCTCGACGCTGGCGGAAAATCTCGCCACTGAGCTCGACGCGCTGGTGGAGCGGACCGAGCGGCGCTGGTTCGGCGATCGAACCAACGATCCGGAAATCTACGCGCGATGGCGCGCGGCTTACGAGCAGCTCTCCGCGCAAGCGCGATGAATTCGATACCGAAAGGGATTCTCATTTCGTCGGGCGCGGTGCTGGTGCTGCTGCTCGGGCTGAACCTGTGGTTGTGGCCGAATCAGGCGCTGCAAAAATCGCCGACCAGCTTCGGCGTCATGCGCGATGGCTATCAAGCCGCATACGATTTGCTCGCCGAAATGAATTTTCCGGTGACACGCTCCTACCGGCGTCCGAAACTGGCCGCGATCAATCAGACCCTGTGGTTCGTCTCGCCATCATTTCTCGATGACGACAAGCCGAGCGCGCACGATGCGGCACACGAGGTGGTTCAGTGGGCCTCGCGCGGCGGGACCGCGGTGATTTTCGGCGACCCGGCCAGCAACTGGAAGGTGCTCGGACTGACGCGCGAAGTCGAGAAGGCGGAAGACAAAGGTGACAGCGACGAGGACCGCATTCTCATTAGAAGCGATATCGCGGCGATGCCGCGTTGGCTTGAGACTCCTGAGTTGCTTCACTTCAGCGACACCAAAAACAAGCCGCCCGAGCGCGTGCGAATGACTGCCGACGGCAAACCGTTCGCGCTCGAAATGACGGTCGGAAAGAATGGCGGCCGCATTATCGCAATCGCCGACGACGGCTTCCTGCGCAACGAGCATCTGGCCGACGCCGACGCGAGCCTCGTGCTGGTCGACCTCGTGCGCGCCTTTGGCACTCCCGCGTTCGATGAGCATTCGCACGGGCTTGCGCCGCCCGCGTCGCTGGCGCTCGCCATCCTCGCTTCGCGCGCCATCCTGCCGATCATCATTGGACTGATGGTGGCGATGCTGTGGATCTTTTCGCAGCGCGCGTGGCCGCGCCGGTCGCTCGATGAAGGCTCGAAGATGCCCGCGCCGTCGATCGCGGCGTTCGTCGAATCGCTGTCGATTCTTTATTCGCGCGCGGCCGATCCGGGCGCTGTCTTTCGCGCCTACCGCGGCGGATTTCTGCGCCGGCTGCGCCGTCAGATTGGGATGCGCCCCGACTATCCCGAGGAGCTCCTGCTGGAGCGCATCGCGCGTGACCGTTCGCTTTCCGAAGAGACTCGCCATTGGCTGCTCGCGACTGACGCGCCGGCCGATCAGCACCATCTCGTAATTGCGGTGCGTGCGATAGAATCGTACCCGCAATCGCGAATGAAAGGTGCGGCATGAAAACCGAGCGTGACGACGCAACCAGCGCCGGAGGAAGCAGAAACCCCGCGTGGGTCGCCGAAGTGTTTGCTTCGATGCGCGCGGCGATCGGCGCCGTCGTCATTGGGCAGGATGAAGCGGTTCGACTATCGGTGGTGACGCTGCTGTGTTCGGGCCACAGCCTTTATGAAGGCGTGCCCGGCGTGGCGAAAACGCTGCTGGTGCGCACGTTGGCTGCTACGCTGGGAATTCGCTTCGGCCGCGTCCAATGCACCCCCGATCTGATGCCGACCGACATTATCGGCACGCCCATCCTCGATGCGCGCGCCGGAGACTTTCGGTTTCGCGAGGGCCCGCTGTTCACCGACCTGCTGCTGGTCGATGAGATCAATCGCGCGCCGGCCAAAACTCAGGCGGCATTGCTGGAAGCGATGCAGGAGCGCTCGGCGACGGTCGACGGCGTCACCTATCCGCTCGGTGAATGGTTTACCGTGCTCGCGACGCAAAATCCGATCGAGCAAGAGGGCACCTACCCGCTGCCGGAGGCCGAGCTCGATCGCTTCCTGTTCAAGATTCGAATGAGCTACCCGACCGCCGACGAGGAGGTGCGCGTGCTCGCGACCCATCATGCCAACCGCGCGCCGCTGGCGGACGTCCGCGCATTGCTAAATGGCGCGGATCTCGCAGCTGCCCGTGCCATCGTCGACGCGACCCTCGCGCGCGAGGAAATCTTTCGCTATGCGGTGGCATTGGTGCGCGCGACCCGCGAGCATCCCGCGATTTCGGTGGGCGCGTCGCCGCGCGCTGCGCTCTGGATGGTGCGCGGAGCGAAAGCAATCGCGACGCTGGAAGGCCGCGATTTCGTTTTGCCTGAGGACGTTCAGGCAGTGATCCGTCCGACCCTGCGCCATCGCGTGATGCTGGAGCCGGGCGCCGAAGTCGAGGGCATGGGGTCCGACGACGCGGTCGACGAGGTCGTGCGCGCGGTGGCGGTGCCTCATTGAAGGCAAGATGACGATCCTTCCGTCGCGGCTGCTAGTGCGTGCGACCGGAGTGGTTGCGCTGGTCGCGATCCTCGCGATACCGCTGCCGATTCTAATCGCGCCGGTGCTTGCGATGCTCGCGATGGTGATGGCCCTCGCCGGTGTGGACTTGATCGCGGCCGGGCGCGAGGTCGCGCCGTCGCTCGAGCGCACCATTCCCGATCGCCTGGTGAAAGGCCGCACCGCGACCATCATTTATAAGCTGTCGCGCCCACGCGGCGAGGCAACGACCCTATCCATTCTCGATGAGCTGCCATCCGAACTCGGCGGCGATCTCTTCGTCGACGATGTGCGAATCCGAGGCCGCGAGTCGATTGAGATTGCGCGTGACCGAACTCCGCTGCGGCGCGGCACGCGCGCACTCGGCCCGACCTTCATCCTGTGGCGCTCGCGCATGGGTCTGTTTCGCATTCGGGCAACAATCCCGTCCCGCGGAAGCATCGCGATTCTGCCGGCTTCATCCACCCCGCAACGACAGGCGGGGCTCACCCATCGATCGCTACGCGATGAGTTAGGAATTCGCCCACGCACCGCGCGCGGCGAGGGTACCGAGTTCGAGTCCTTGCGCGAGTATGTTTCGGGCGACGATCCGCGCCATGTCGATTGGCACGCCAGCGCGCGCCGCGGCCGCTTCATCGTCCGGCAGCACCAGACCGAACGCCATCACACGGTTATGATCGCGGTCGACACCGGACGGTTGATGGCCGGGCAGATCGAGGCGTCATCCAAACTGGATCACGCAATCGATTGCGCGATCGCGCTGGCGCGCGCGTCGAAGGAGTATGGCGACCGCGTCGGCTTCATCGCATTCGATCGCCAGCTCCGTGTTTTCACGCGCCCCAAGGCGGGCTTCAGCGGTGTCGGCGGTATCGTCCAGGCGACTCTCGCGCTCGACACGTTTCCGTTCGAACCAAACTACCGGGTCCTGGTCGAGACCCTCGCGCATCATCAGAAGCGGCGCGCATTGATCGTGGTGCTGACAGATTTTGTCGAAGGCAGCGCGTCGCGCGAGCTCGAGGAATACCTCGCAGTGCTGGCGCGTCGCCATTGCGTGATGCTGGTGGCGATGCGCGATCGGCTCCTCGGCGAGATCGACGAACGCGAGCCCTCGATCACGCGGGAACGGCTCTACCGGCGCCTCGCACTGCAGGACCTCGCCGGTGAGCGCGAGGCAGCGCTGGCGCGTATCGCAGCGTTCGGCGCGCAGACCCTCGACCTCGATCCCGCGCGTATTACCGCGCCGGTGCTGAACCGCTACCTGGCGATTCGTCAGGCGGCGCTTCTATGACGAGCCACTCGAGGTCGACCGCGGGCAGGCGCGCCGCCAGCCGGCGCACGTACCAGGCATAGGTAACGATCGAGGCGAGGGCGATGGCGGTGGCCGCGAAACGGGCGACCGTTGAGATCGACGATTGACGCAGAAAACTTTCGATGGCGGCGGCGACGATGAAAAGCGGTACCGAGGCAGCGACCAATTCGAGCGCCGGAGTTGAAGCGTCGCGCAGCGCCGCGGTGATCCCGCGGCGTCCGGGCGCGAGGACGGCCCTGGCGATCAGCAATCCGGCGGTCGAACATAGAGTTATCGCCAGCAGTTCCGGAATCGCATGCGGCAGGAGCCAGGCCCAGAAAATCGGCCATCCGGCGTCGCGCGAGAAAATCCAGGCGAACGCGCCGATCGTGATTCCATTGTACAAAACGAGGATGATGGTCGGGATACCGGCCAGGATCCCGGTCGCGAACGAGAGAAATCCGATCCCAGTGTTGTGAACGAACAAGCTTGCAGAGAAGACCGACTTGAAGCCGAACGCGAGTGGCGTCCGCGCGAGGAATTGCTCGCGATCGGCAGCGGAACTGACCAGCCGCTCGAGATCGTCGGCCGGATACATCGCCGACGGGATGGCGGCATAAATGTTCGCCGGATTCTGCGCGACGATGGCCGCGCCGGTCAATGCGCCGGCGAGCAGGACAATTGCCACCAACCCTTGCAGCCACCCGGTTGCCGCGAGCGTCGCGGGGAAGCGCGCGAAATAAAATCGCCCGACTTGCGCCTCCCGCCGCGGCGGCGTCACCTGCAGATGCGTATAGGCGCGCACGCACAGCGCGTTGAGATAGCGCACCGCCTCAGGATCGCTGCCGCGCGAGCGCAACACTGCGAGTTGCGCCGAGGCGAGCCGATAAAGATGTGCGAGCTCGCGAACCTCCTCGAAGGGGAGCCGCCCGCGCGCGCTCTCCGCCGCATCGAGGAGCATTTCCAGCCGCGCGCGGATTTGACGATCCGCGGCGTTCACCAATTCCTCCCCAAAATCCTCCGATGAGCGGCGTCGCGCGCGAATCCGACACCCCGCTTCATGGGCTGTTCTCGCCCGAGGGAGTGCGCCTGGAGCTGCCCATCGCGGGCCCCGCGCCGCGCATGTTCGCATATGGCATCGATCTCGGCGTCATCATCGCGCTGTTCATCTTTATGATACTCGCGCTGGTAGCGATCTTGCCGATTGGCACTTCGGTCGACCAGTGGATGCACCGCGTCTTTCATGAAGCCTCGCGCCAGGTGACGGAGCGCAACCACGGGCGCACGCCATCGTTCGGGGCCCTCGGCGGCGTGGTCATCGCGTTGTTCGTGCTCGCGCAGTTCATCGTCGAAACCGGATACTTCATCTTCTGGGAGATGGTGACGAATGGACGCTCGCCAGGAAAGATGCTGGGGGGACTGCGGGTGGTGCGGCGCGACGGTTCGCCGATCAACCTCCGAAGTTCGGTGCTGCGCAATGTGCTGAGGATCGTCGACATTCTGCCGGAGAATTATGCGGTGGGGCTGGTTTCGATGCTGCTTTCGTCGAGCGGCGAGCGGCTTGGCGATCATGTTGCCGGCACCATCGTCATCCGCCTCGATCGCCCCGCGCCCGCGCTGGAAATTGAGCCGTCGCAGAAAGGCACCACGCTCGCGCTGACGCGGGCCCAGATCGCGCGCATCGGTCCGCGCGAAATCCAGTTGCTTCGCGCTACGTTGCGTAGGGTTCCGGGTCTTTCGGGCGAGAGAAGCGCCGCGCTTTTGCATGAAGTCGCCGAGACGATGCGCGCACGACTCGAACTCATCGAAGTTCCGTCTCCCGACCCGCTGGTTTTTCTGCGCGATTTGCTGACCGCGGCCGAGCGATATTCCCGCGGCGCGGATTGACCGTTTCGGCATCGCTTCTGGTATGTTGGGGCGATCGTGCACAACGGAGGTGCGAAGCATGGGACCGCTGTCAGGTTATCGAATCATTGAACTCGCCGGGATCGGGCCAGGACCGATGTGCGCGATGCTGCTCTCGGACATGGGCGCCGATGTGCTCAGGATCGATCGCACGGCAGATGCCGGGTTGGGCATCGCCACCGAAAACAAATACGCGCTGCTCAATCGCGGGCGCCGCTCGGCCGCGCTTGATCTGAAAAAGCCCCACGCCATTGAAGCGGTGCTGAAGCTGGTCGAGAAGGCTGACGGGCTAATCGAAGGTTTTCGCCCCGGGGTGACCGAACGCCTCGGGATCGGTCCCGACGTTTGCCTTAAGCGCAACCCGCGGCTCGTCTATGGGCGCATGACCGGATGGGGTCAGGACGGCCCGATGGCGCTGGCGGCCGGGCACGACATCAACTACATCGCGCTTTCGGGCGCGCTCCATTCCATCGGACGGCGCGGCGAGGCGCCGGTTCCTCCGCTTAATCTGGTGGGCGATTTCGGCGGCGGCGCGCTCTACCTGGCGCTGGGCATGGTCGCGGGAATCCTGGAAACACAAAAATCCGGCAAGGGGCAGATCGTCGATGCCGCGATGGTCGACGGCGCGGCGTCGCTGATGACGGCGATCTACGGCATCCACGGCTCCGGACGCTGGACCGACAATCGCGGCGACAACATCCTCGATACCGGCGCGCATTACTACGATGTGTATGAAACCAAAGACGGGAAGTATGTCTCGATTGGATCGATCGAGACCAAGTTCTACGACGAACTGCTTGAACTCTCGGGATTAAAGAAGGAAGAACTCGCGCGCCAGAACGATCGCGAATCGTGGCCCGCGATGAAACAGAAGGTCGCGGCGTGCTTCAAGACCAAGACCCGCGACGAATGGTGCAAGATCATGGAGGGCAGCGATGTCTGCTTTGCGCCGGTGCTAAGCATGACTGAAGCGCCGAAGCATCCGCACAATCGTCATCGCGGAACCTTCATCGAAGACGACGGCGTCGTTCAGCCGGGGCCGGCGCCGCGCTTTAGCAGAACGCCAAGTAAGATTCAGCGACCTCCTGCGCGACCCGGTGAGCATACTGACGAAGCCTTGCGCGACTGGGGATTCAGCCCCGCCGAGATCGACAACCTCCATAAGGCAGCCGCGATCGTACAAGCCTGATCCTTCCGTCATTTCCGCAATAACTCGGCGATCCGCACTAATGGGATCGCCGAGCCATGTCCGCTATGTGACACTAAGCTTCGATTTCCTCGACAGCGATGACGCTAGAGCGTGCCTGCGCGCCTTGTAGTTAAGTCGAATCGCTTTCGCTGCCAACCAGCAATCTTTCAGCTTGATTAGAAAGCATCGCGCAACCGTCTAACCAGCATTCTAACTGGTCGAGGAACCTCAACATGAAAGTACCCATTCTCATCCTGGCCTCGGCGGCACTTATCGGAGGCGCCGTCTGCTCGGTCCAAGCGGCGCCGTCGGATTACATGCCCTCGAGCGATAAATCCGCGCCCGACAACAGTGCGCAAAACGTGCGCGATCGCGACAGCAATTCGATGACACCCATGGATCAGTCAAACAAGCCGGAAGACATCGATCTTACCAAGCGAGTTCGCCAGGCGGTCGAGTCCGACAGCAACCTTTCCACTGACGCAAAGAACGTCAAGATCATCACCGTAGATGGTGTGGTATGGCTTCGCGGTCCGGTTAAAAGCGTGCAAGAAAAAGCCGAGATTGCCCGCGCCGCGCATGACATCGCTGGACCTACTAACGTGCACGATCAGCTTGAAATCGCGCGTGAAGCTCGCGGCGAATAATCATCACTCAGAAGATTTACCTCAACCTCTCAACTTCCACCGAGGAGAACTATCGTGGCTAAGAAAGCAGTTTTTTGCATAGCAGGCACTGAAGAACAGGCAATCGCGATCGCCAATTCGCTCAAGGCCCAGGGATTTTCCAACAATGACATCGCGGTGCTGTTTCCCGATCGTACCGGCACGCGCGACTTCGCGCATGAGCAGCACACCAAGGCGCCCGAGGGCGCGGCGACCGGCGCCGTTGCGGGCGGCGTGCTGGCTGGAGCACTGGGATGGCTGGTAGGAATCGGCTCCCTCGCGATCCCCGGAGTCGGCCCGCTGATCGCGGCCGGTCCTATCCTCGCGGCGCTGACCGGTGCCGCGGCGGGCGGAGCTGTCGGCGGTCTCGCGGGCGCGTTGATAGGACTAGGAATTCCAGAGTACGAGGCCAAACGCTACGAAGGTGCGGTCAAGAATGGCAACATTCTGATTTCGGTGCATACCGAGGACTCGAAGGAACGCGACGCCGCGAAGAAGATCTTCGAAAACGCCAGCGCCAAGGACATCTCCTACACTGCCGAGGCGCGTCCGTAGCCTAGTCTCGGAGTCATTTTCATCATCGAAAGCTCGCGAGCTTCAGCCTGATAAAGTCTGAAGCTCGCGAGCCTTGTTGTTCAACAGCGGATGTTTATGTCTTCCATTCAATATAGCCGGCGAATCGCGCGGGGCTTCGGCCTGTTTCTCATTGTCCTTGCGGTGGGTTTATTTATCGCGTCGTTCTTTCTCGATGGAATAATTCGGCCGCGCATCGAGCGCGCAATGAATGAGAAGCTGAAGGGCTATCATACCTCGTTGCCTCATGCTCACCTCCAGGTTATCGGCGGAAGGCTGACGTTGAGCGGACTCAAGATAATCCAGGAGCATCATCCCAGTCCGCCGGTCGCGCAAATCGAGACGATGCAGTTCACCATTCAATGGCGTGAGCTATTTGGCGGGCATGTGGTCGCGGACGTTTTGCTGGTGCGTCCGAGGGTGCGTATCGACACCGCACAGTTTCAGTCCGAGAAGCAGAGTAGGGTTCCGATGCGCCAGGAGGGATGGCAGGATGCGCTGGAAAATATCTATCCCTTCAAGATCAACAAATTCCGCATTCGCGACGGCGATGTGAGCTATGTCGATGCCAACGACCCTCATCATCCATTACATTTGAGGGAGCTATACTTCAGCGCTGACAACATCCGCAACCTCCACTATCAGGCGAACGAATATCCGTCGCCGATTCGAGTCCGGGCAATTGTCTTCGAGCAAGGTACGCTGGAAGCTGACGGGAAAGCTAACTTCCTCGCAGAGCCTTATCCTGGGGTAAGGGTCAGCTATCGCGTTAGTGACATTCCGCTAAATGCGGTAACTCCGGTCGCGATGAATGTGAATCTCGTTATTCATGGAGGGGTGCTCCAGAGTCAGGGAGTGCTGGAGTACGCTCCGAAGATTGCGCGGGTTGAAGTTGACGACGCGGTTCTCGACCGGGTTGATGTGACCTACCTACATACTCCTGAAACCGACACTCGTGAGAAACAGAATGTCGCCGCGGCGGGCCAGACCATCGAGAAGGAAAACAATCGTCCGGCGGTGGTCATCGTGGTCAGGCGATTCAAAGTGGAGCAGAGCACCTTTGCCTATGAAGACAACGAGAAGAATCCCAACTTCGCGCTAGACCTGACGGACGCACAACTGACTCTGTCTAACTATTCCAATCACCAGGAGCAGGGGCCGGCGCATGTGACACTTAGCGGCAAGTTTATGGGCAGCGGGCAGACCACACTTGATGGGACTTTCCTTGCGGAGCAGCAAGGGCCGCAGTTCGACATGAACCTTGCTATCAAAAATACCGACATGACCGCGATGAACAATCTGCTCCTTGCATTCGGACGTCTCGACGTGAAGCATGGCGAGTTCACCGTCTACGCACAGCTGGGAGTGAAGAACGACAACATCAGCGGGTACGTAAAGCCGATGTTCAGCGACCTGACCGTATACGATTGGTCACAGGACAAGCACAAGCCGATACTTCATCAGGCGTACGAAGCCGCAGTCGGCGGTGCTTCGCATATCTTCAAAAACTCGAAGACCAAACAGGTTGCGACCGAGGTAAACCTGACCGGCAAGTTGAGCAGCCCTGACACCAGCACTTGGCAGGCAGTGGTGGAGGTGCTGCAGAATGCTTTCATTCAGGCGATCCTGCCGGGTTTCGATCGAGAGGCGCAGATGGCGCGGAATCAGACGCAGTGATGCGGCCTTGCGATGCGGCGTAGCAGCGATTGATTCCACTCATTTCCATCGACGCTTGCCGGTGTTAGAACTAACGTCGGCAGGTTTTGATGAAGTCTTTTTCTATCGCA
>Ga0210398_10001493_pt1 | contig 24061 bp, 24 predicted proteins | sample IncBWC4OmetaG_FD_161047 | JGI IMG/M metagenome (GOLD analysis project Ga0210398, IMG submission 161047) | Forest soil microbial communities from Barre Woods Harvard Forest LTER site, Petersham, Massachusetts, United States - Inc-BW-C-4-O | ecosystem: Environmental > Terrestrial > Soil >...
TGTCGAAGAAGCGCTTTCGCGAAACGGCGCCGGGCGACACCGAGCCAGTCAGCCGGTTCCACAAGCTCGATCCCAGGGGCGTCTGCAATACGATTCGCGCGGGGACGGCCAGCGATCGGGGAGCGTTTACTTCGCCGCGGCCGATACATCCGCACTCACCGCGCTGCATCACCGTTCGCGAGGCGGCGCGGCTGCATTCCTATCCCGACTGGTTTCGATTTCACGTAACGAAATGGCACGGCTTCAGGCAGATCGGCAATTCCGTGCCGCCACTGCTGGCGCGCGCCGTCGCGTCGAAAATACGCAAGGCCTTCTCCGCCCCGAAAAAATCCGATCGTCCCGTCGCCCAGGGCGACGACCGCCTGCTGTCCTTCGCCATGTCGGACGCGGCGGAACACTACGGCGTCCGCGCGGACGTGGTTCCAAAGCGCATCCGGATGGGGCAGGGGGCCGAAGCGAATGGCTAAGAAGGCCGACGCCGATACCCCGAAAAAGCCCAACCGCTACTCTGCCATTATCGGAACCATCTTCAAGAATCACTACAAGAAGGGGATGACACAGTTCGAGTTCTCGCGGGACGAATTCGTCGAGATCGCCGAGAAGCTCGACATCGCGCTGCCCAAGAATCTCGGCGACACCATCTACTCCTTCCGCTTCCGAACCGCCCTGCCGGACGACATCGTCGCTACCGCGGGGAAGGACCGCGAGTGGGTGATCGAGCTCGCCGGACGCGCCGTCTATCGGTTCCGCCTGGCGAAACTCGCCAACATCGTGCCGAATCCGAGCATGATCGCCGTCAAGATTCCGGACGCGACGCCGGAGATTATTTCCGCCTACGCCCTCAGCGACGAGCAGGCGCTGCTCGCGAAGGTGCGCTATAACCGGCTCGTCGATACGTTCCTGGGCCTGGCGACCTATTCGCTGCAGAACCATTTGCGCACTACGGTCAAGGCGATGGGCGACTCACAGATCGAAATCGACGAAGTCTACGTCGGCGTCAACAAGCACGGCGAGCAGTTCGCGCTGCCGATGCAGGCCAAGGGCGGAAGCGACCGATTAAGCGTTGTGCAGACCGCGCAGGACCTCGCCTGCTGCAAGGAGAAATTCCCCAACCTTACCTGCCGTCCCATCGCGGCGCAGTTCATGGCCGAAGACGTAATCGCCATGTTCGAGCTTGCGCTCGACGGCGAGGACGTTAAACTCGTCGAAGAGAAACACTACATGCTCGTACCGTCCGATCAGATTAGCTCCGACGACCTCAAGCTATACGCGAAGCGGTGAGGCGCGAGCGGGTGCGTTATGGACCATGTCTCCAAGGAAATCCGCTCGAAGATCATGGCCGCCGTCCACTCGCGCGGCAATACCACAACCGAACTGCCGCTTGGCAAGATGCTCCGGGACGCAGACCTTCGAGGCTACCGCAAGCATTGGCCGGTCGCAGGCAAGCCGGACTTCGCGTGGCCGGGCCGCAAGGTGGCGGTGTTCGTGGACGGCTGTTTCTGGCACGGCTGCCGCTGCAAATACCTGCCGAGCACGCATAAGGCCTTCTGGCGCGACAAGATCGAAACCAACAAGCGCCGCGACCGCCGCGTCGCTCGAACGCTCAGACGAGAGGGATGGAAGGTGATAAGGATTAAGGAATGCGCCGTTCGGAAACCCTCGACGCTGACGCGAATCGCCAAGGCCGTCGAATGGAAACGGTCGTAAACGGGGATGATACGCGTAGACCCGGACGATGTTAGTGAGGCTACACTTGGATAACCTGAGCAAGACAATTCGTTCGAAAGTCATGCGCGCAATAAGGAGCGCGAACACGCGGCCGGAACTTTGCGTACGACGTACGGTCTACTCACTGGGATACCGCTACCGAGTCACCGGGTCGAAGCTCCCCGGCAGGCCGGATTTGGTATTCCGTTCCCGACGCAAGGTGATTTTTGTGCATGGGTGCTTCTGGCACGTTCACAAAGGCTGCGCACTCTCTCATGTCCCTAAATACGAATACTGGCGCAACAAGCTCGCCCGAAACGTAGCGCGGGACTCTGCGACGCGTCGAGCCCTGAAACATTCTGGATGGAAGAGCCTCATCCTATGGGAATGCGAGCTTTCACAACTCGAGCGCGTGAGTAGCAAGATATCGTCTTTTCTAGGTCCTCCCGCGCCCAGAAATGCGACTTGACCGACCCTTTGTGCCCGCAGCAACATGGATACACTTTGGCCTGGCGCATCGCCTGCTGATCGAGGCATACTCTGTTTCGGCGGCTGCTGATGGATGAGCAGTCGAACGGACGTATCTTTGACGAAAAAGCCTGTTTTTGTGGACGTTTTCGCCGGTTGTGGAGCACTCTCACTCGGGCTCATGCAGGCCGGATTGCAAGGTAAGTTCGCTATCGAGCGCGACAAGTTTGCGTTCGCGACCCTCCAGGCGAATCTCCTTTCCGGCGCCCCGCAGTTCAAGTTCGATTGGCCTCGCTGGCTCCCGCAGGAGCCAACCTCGATCGCAAGCGTGCTTCGTAATCATCACGACAAGCTCGCCGCACTTGAGGGCGAGGTCGATGTATTGGTAGGCGGGCCGCCTTGCCAGGGCTTTTCGAGCGCTGGACGACGCAAGCACGACGATCCGCGGAATAAATTGTTTTCCTCGTACCTCCGATTGGTGGATATTCTACGGCCGAAAGTCGTCCTGATCGAGAACGTCCGCGGCTTTACACTCGATTTCACTTCGACCGCTGGAGTGAAGAATTATTCGCGCCGACTTAGAGACAAACTATCCGCGCGATATAACGTGTTCGAAGAACTGCTTGACCTGTCCCAGTTCGGAGTGCCGCAGCTTCGCACTCGCTACTTCCTCATCGCCATTGACGCTGCCCTATCGGCCGCCAATCCATTCGATCTTCTCAACGAACAGTTGCCTAGCTTCCTTCGGTCCCTGCGGCTAACTGCTCCTGTAACATCATGGGCCGCAATCTCCGACCTCGAAATTTCGCGCGGCGGCAAGCAGGCATCGAGAGACACGCCAGGATTCGACGAGATCAGGTACACAAATCCGCGCACGCAATTCCAGAAGGTCATGAATGCTGGGGCGACGCAACTTACAGACGTTCGCCTAGCGCGTCATTCTGCAGAAATTACGGAACGGTTTCGGGAAATTATAGAGATTAGCCACGCCGAGGGTCGGTTAAATACGAGCATCAGCAAGGAGCTTCGCGCTCAGTTCGGCCTGCGCAAGATGGCGCTGCGTGTACTTGACCCCGATCGTCCATCACCGACGGTCACAAGTCTACCGGACGATCTCCTGCACTACAGCGAGCCGAGAGCTCTCACAGTCCGGGAGAATGCACGATTGCAGAGTTTTCCAGACTGGTTCTCATTCAAAGGGAAGTACACGACTGGAGGGCACCTGCGTAAGAAAGAGGTCCCACGCTTTACGCAGGTAGCAAACGCTGTGCCGCCGCTTGTCGCGAGGGCATTCGGCGGGATGCTAGCCACCTTGTTTAGTACTCGCCGGTCCAGTTTGAGAGGAATCGGCCTCCGCCGGGGTTCTGAGCGCCGCCAACAACGTGTAAAAATCTTGGCGGAAGCCTAAGATCAGCCGGCGAAGCTCGCGCAGTTCCTTTACGCCTAATTCCTCGCCGGCCGCATTCAATACGGTTCGTGATTTGCCTTTCAGGGCAGGTAGAACATGCGCCATCGTATTGCGCTCTGGAACGACAGCCTTGATGTATTTGCCTAACGCTGCCCCACTGTTGGCGTGAGCCTTTAGCGCGTCGCCCTCCACCAAGCCCTTCAGCATTCGCAGTCGATCATTCGACGTGAAATATACGTGGGCTTCCAACACAGCAGGCATGCTCGCATTCGCCTGAATCTTTTCGACTTGCTTTGCCCATTGCTTCAACTTCTCTTGAACGCGTTCGAGAGCTTCGGCCAAAAGCGCTTCCTTGCCTTTGCCGTCGAGTTTTTCGTAAATCAAGAGCAGGCACTCGTTCACGGTATGATCGATGTCACAAGTTGCTCCCATTACGATTCCGCGAGTATGATCGAGGTCGAGTACCTTCCTGATGAGCGATTCAAAAATATCCTCTACTTCGGGAATAAGTTCCTCACGGCTCGCACAATAGACACCCTCGATACCGTTGTCGAAGACCAGTTTCCGAAGTTCGGCTGCGGGTTTTCGAGCCGAATAGAAGACTATGTCCCTGTAGGGCGCGGCCTCGCGAATCTTCGCGATTACGTCTTCGCCGTGTACATTCGCGCCCAGGTCCCAATCGACCAGCACGAGGTCAATTTCGTCCGCAAAGACGCCGTCACCGAGAATCGTCGTCACTTCATCGAGTGATTTGCAGAGCGTCCGCTTGAACAGAAACCCTTCCTCTTCCATTTTCCGGGTTAACGGGACACTTTGCGCTTCGACAGCGTCCGGCTGATCATCAACCCACAGCACGTTAAAATCGAGCCTCATGATGATTTCTTTCCGGAGACTATCCTGATAAGGAACGAAGCGCCCTTCCCAGGGGCGCTTTCCTCAAGTTCTATCGTCCCGCCCATCTCACCCAACACCTGACGCACGTGGTATAGCCCCAACCCCGAACCTTGGGTTGTCGTATAGCCCATCTCGAAAATTCGATCCTTATCGCCGCCGGCCGTGACGCCGCGCCCGTTATCGGTCACGCGGATCGACAACGTATTCTTGTCGGCCGGGGATAGCTGGAACTTGATCCATGAGGCCTTCGCCTTCCTCGAATTGCTGACGAGGTTATCAATGATGATCGAAGCGTCGATAGGCTTGAAACGCAGCTTTAGGCCAGGGTGGTCGTTCTCAACCCGAATTTGCAGGCGGGCACTACCCGATGTGCGTGCGATCTGGTTGATATAGTCCTCGATGAAACCCGCCACATTCGTTTCAATCTTCTCCGAATCCAACTGGAACGTCGCCTTCGCTGCAAATCTAGCCACGGCGAGGACTTTGCGATTCAGGAACGCCATCTGTTCAAGCGCCTTCAGCATCACATCCCTTGGAACAACCTTCTTATCGACAGTTTCCGACAGCAAATTCTCGATTTGCTGCGCGATGTCGACAGCGTAGATCGTGACCTGATGATGCAGATTCAATATTGTCGCGGTGTCAACATTCACAATCGACTCAAGAAAATGCGACCGCCGTCGCTCGGAGTCTGCTTCGGTCTTAGCTTGCTCGGCTGCCGTCTCCGCGGTTTCCGCCCTTTCGACCGCAGCTTCGGCCGCCGCGCGTTCGCGGTCTGCGGCTTGGCGGGCGTCCGCTTCGGATCGCCGAAGTTGTTCGAATCTCTTCTCCGCCGCAGTGAGCTTCGCAAGGAACGTTTTGTCCCGAGTTTTCTCCGCTATCGCCCTGAGGCTGACCAACGACCCTTCGAAATCACCCGACCGCTCGTTGAGAAGACTGACGAGTTCCTTGTTGTACTCCAGCAACTCGATCTCATCGTTGTCCACCAGATTTGCTACGGCGGCGGAGACGCGGGCACGGCCTGGGTCCGTCCGCAACCTCGATAGGTCGTCAACGTTCGCATCACCCTTGTCCGCCCAGGAGACCGGTACAACGTATTTCTCAAGTCGTTTGAGGCAATGCTCCATCACCGCCTTTTGTAGCTGTTTTACCGCGGGGGTATCGATCAAGCCCTGGTTGCGGCTAGAAGCTTCCTGGAAATTCTCGTCCGAGCCGTAAACATCCACTCGGCCAATGATTTCGCGCGTGCCCAGGAAGCGCGCATACCCTTGCTGTTTCCGCCGGTTGAATCCGAACCAGTCATCGTTCTCATTGCCGATGGGATATACGCGGAATCCGTTGCGAAAAACGAACACGGAGCCGAACTGGACGGACGGCAATCCGATCCGTCTCGCGAATGTCACCTTTGCGGACTGGTTCAGGTAGTAGATTTCACATTTGAAGTCAGAATCCTCCAGGTCTTTGTAAGGATTCGGTTCTCGAATTTTATAGATCAACTCGCCGCGATCGGTAAGCGTCGTGTGGATGGAGCCCTCCGAAATCGAAACTTCAATGAACGTCGTCTTGTCGCGGAGTTTTGAGAAGATGAAGTTGCCCACCCGACCATTGACGACGTCCTTTGCAAGGGCTTCCGACCCGTTCTTGCCAGCCTTTCCCTCTTCTGCTTTGTCAGCGACTTCCTCATCAGGCGCCGTGATGAGAATCCGGAATGGGTCGCCCTTGTCCCCGAATGGGTTGATAAGTTTTGCGAGAGAAGCCTTCAGTGACAGCAACCTATCTCGGTCCCAGGATCGCCTAAGCTTCTTGATCTCGATTACAGTGCCGTGCTTCAAGCCCGCGCCAAATTTGCGAAGGTCGTCGGGGAGGCGGAAGCCAATTGTTTTGGTGTACGTGACAGGGACCTGTTCAAAGTGTTCTTTGTCGCTTTTTTCGAAACGCTCCCAATTCACGGTGAGGTTGTGGACGGGACCGGATTTCTCTTTTTTCGGGCGCGTTTGAATGAGAATTTCGTGGCCCAGGCGGTCCGACGAAAACCTGCCGATTCCTTTGCTGCCTGCGTAATGGCGATCCGCAGCTACGTTGCGGAAATCTGCGTCCTGATTCGCCTCTCGTTTACCGGAATAGGCGACGAACAGCCATTTGTCATTCAAGTCGCCATAGGACATGCCGGAGCCATCGTCGGCCACAACGACACTGTCGTCGCCAAAATACAGGTGGACCGTGCCCGCCCCGGCGTCAAAAGAGTTTTTTACAAGCTCGAAAATCGCGACTTCGTCCTCAGTAATGAGCTGGCGACCTAGGACTCTTTTCAGTCCCGTGCTGACGTCGAAGTGCAGGGTCGTCGATCCTGCGGAAGAACCGCTTGGGCTGGTTTTGGGACTCACGGAGGCAGCATATCACTATCAAAAATGCGGCGGGAACGTCAAATCCGAAAGCTCACGCTAGTCGGTTACGCGTAGAACAAACTTTCAGCTAGCGCCGTTGACTGACCTGCGACAGTCGCCATGATAATTCCGGTTGGCCTTGAACCCGCAGGTTGGGGACCTTGAGAAAAGAAACTTCCCATGACGACCTTGCGGTTTTCTAGCGCTGCCTAACCCTTTTCGACCGGATTCCACTTGCCGTCGATAAGCCAGGGTTTCCGCAAGCTTGGGTCCGTCAGGAAATTGCTGATATAGGTCAAAACCATTTCATCGGGCATCTCCCAATCGCCGTCCATGATCGCGATGAGTTGCATATCGGCAGCCGCTTGTCGAAGGGCGGCTGCCATTTCACTGTGTTTCATTGCCACCCCTCCCTTTCTTTCTTCCAGACCTGCTTCTTGCTCGCTAAACCATACCCGCCGAAAGCTCCGAGCATGCCGCAGACGGTAGCATGGATGCCGAACGAAGTTCTACGCCCCGAGATTGCTATCGCACTTGGGAAGAAAACCAAAAACCACAATTCCAACTGGTGAGTTTCCGCCGTAACTGTCCTGTCTCCTCAATGCCCTTCCTGCGGAAAGACTGCGCCTAGACCGCCCGCTTCTTCTGTCAAGGGTCTCCGCTTCGCTCCGATAAACGCGAAAACCACGCGCCCTTGACAGCGCGGGCGGCTAGTCGCCGGGAACCGCCAGGAAGGGCATTTGTTTTCTATGCACCGCTCCGCGTTGCCTCGAAAGCAAAAATCAAAACCCTTCAAAAGGAGTTCCCATGCAGCAAACCAGACAACAACCGTTGTTTTCACTTGGCCAACTCGTCGCCACACCCGGCGCGCTGGCCGCTCTCGAAAAAGCAGGGCAAGGACCGCTCGATTTCCTCTCGCGTCACGTTCACGGCGACTGGGGCGACCTGTGCGAAGAAGACCGCCGAGAAAACCAGTTCAGTTTGGAACGGGGATTCCGGCTCTTGAGCAGCTATCGAACCCTTGCCGACGTGAAGCTCTACGTCATCACCGAAGCCGACCGCTCCGTCACCACGATTCTTTTGCCGGAAGAGTATTAAACATTTCGAGAATTCAGAAAAAGGAGAAAAAAAGATGAACACGAAAGAAGCAGTGCAATCGTTGCCGGAGTACGTGAATGTTCCCCTCGCGGAGCTGGTTGAATCCTCGACCAACCCGCGCAAGACGTTCGATGACGAGAGATTGGAGGAATTGGCCGAGAGCATCCGCAGCAAGGGTGTCCTCTCTCCGCTTCTCGCGCGGAAAGTGAATGGGCATTTCGAAATCGTCTCGGGAGCGCGGCGCTATCGCGCCGCGCAGCGGGCAGGGTTGCAGGAGGTCCCCGTTCGCATCGTTGCCCCGAACGACGAGGAAGCGCTCGAAACGCAAATTATCGAAAATATCCAAAGGGCCGATGTGCACCCGTTTGAGGAAGCGCAAGGGTTTCGGGCCTTGCTCGAACGCGAAGGGGCCGGGTACACGGTCGAGAAGATCGCGGCGAAAACTGGAAGGGCCGCCGCGCATATCGCCAAACGCCTTCGGCTCTTGGACCTGATTCCACCTGTGGCCGATGCGTTCACGGCGGGGCACATCGGCATCGAGCATGCGCTGCTCATTGCCAAGCTCGGAGCGGACGTGCAGGAAGAGGCCTTGCGGCGTTGCTTGGACGGCTACTACGCCGCGAACGACGCCGAGCGGAGTCTCGTTCCCGTCAGCCGTTTGCAAGCGTGGATTGAGCAGAACCTATATCTCAGTCTCAAATCCGTGCCGTTCTCAAAAGACGATGAAACGCTGGTGCCAGAAGCGGGCAGTTGAGCAAACTGCCCGAAACGGACGGGATTCAACACGCTGCTCTTCTCCGAAGTCAGGGAAGATTCATGCGCCGATGCCGCCTGTTTCAATCGCAAGCTCGACGCGCATATCGCGCAGCGCGTTGGGAAGATTCCGAATCTAGTGCAGATTTCGGAGAACTATAAGGCGACTGGCGAGACGCCGATTCTCGGCAGGCGCAACTACGTCGAAGTCGTAACTCGCAAAGGCAAGAAACGCAGAGAAGCAAGGCCCGAAGAAAAACTTTGCACGCACCTGACCCCGGCCATTCACGCGGACGGCATCGACAAGGGCCGTCTGGTGAAAATCTGTGTGGACCTGACTTGCAAGGTGCACTTCGGAGAGCGGCAAGAGCAAGAAAAGCAGCGGCTCACGTGGAAGGCCGAAAAGATCGCCGCGAACCAAAAGGCGAAACAGACGCTCGCGTTCCGACACCGCCTTCTGGCCGAAGTGCTTAAGCGGGTCAGGCCACAGTTCGGAACCGAGGAGCTACGCATGGTGGCGCAGTTTGTTTTGCGCTCGCTTTCGCATGAACTGGTGTGCCGCCTTGCCAAACGCCACGGCTTCCAAAATCCCAAAGACGCTCACGATTGGCAAATGGCCGAGACAGCACGGACGCTCTACAAGAAGGCGGACGCGGCTGCTCTCGCTGCGCTGATTTTCGAGGCCATGCTCCTTGGCTCTGCCGGAAGCGCAACCGCAGACAAGGATGACGATCCGCTGTCGGACGCGGCGAGCCTTTGCAAAATCGACGCTAAGGCGTTGCGGACCGCCGTTGCCAAAGCCGAGAGGGAGAAAGTGCAGAAGAAGGCGAAAGCGAAGGAGAAGAAAGACAAGCCCGCGCCTAGAGCGAGAACCGCTCGCAAATAGCACGACCACAAAACCGAACGGGGCCGTCCTTCACCGGACGGCCCCGTTCTCCTCACTCACCCTCACTTCCAGAAATCGCCCGGCACACGGAAGCCTCTTCGACGCTCGGCAGAACTCAGCGTTGGACGCTCCGGTCTCCTCTGACCGATCGCGCGTCCTGTCGGTGTCGACGAAATGTCCGGCTTACCATGCGAAATCGACCCACCTTTACCCCGCCGTGAACCTAGTCTTTCCCTTTGTCAAACCCCTCGACTCTCGACATACGGCTCACCCTTTCGTTTGCCGGCCACCGCGAGGCCATCCAAACGATCCGATGCCACGACGCGTTTCTCGTCCGGAGTCCACCAGTAAGCGATACAAGAGCGAGCGGCGTCCCGTGTGAATCGTGCTTCCCGCTCCCTCAAAACCGAGTTCGACTCAATTTAGTTCTCGCCCCCTTTCCGCCCGCTCCATTGGGCGCGCCTTCGGGGGAATTCCTGCGCCCGGCGGCTTCGTGTCTTCTGCTTTTCCGTTTCCTCCCCAAAAATCTCCGGGAACGACGCAGGAGATTTTTCGTGCCCCTCCCGAAATGCAGACCCTCGCCTTGGGAGCAGACCCCTCTCGCTTTCAAGTGCCCCAATTACGAGGGCAAAAAGGAGACTCAAAAATGTACGAAAATCGTGTCGAACTCATGGGCTTTTTGGGGAAGAACCCGGAAAGCAAATCCACAAAGAAAACGGGACGGACGCTCGCCATCCTCTCACTCGCCACTAAGACCTGGTGGACGGGCACGGACGAGCAACGCCACGAAAAAACCGAATGGCACCGCATCGTCGTCTGGAATGGCCTCGCGGAGTACGCAGCCGACAAACTGAAGAAGGGCGACCATCTGTATGTGGTGGGAACTCTCGTGAGCAACGTTTACGAGAAAGAGGTTGGCAAAGGGAAAACCAAGGCCAAGGCGCAGATCACGGCGTGGCAAATCAAGGCGTTTTCGATTCGCAAGCTCGACCGCAAGGAATCGGCTCCGACAGCGCCCGTGACGGAAAAAACAAAGCCCGAGGAGGGTCCCTACTGAACTCCACTACCGAGAAAGGCTCCGGCACAAGCCGGAGCCTTTCTTGCTCCAGAATACATGAGGGCGTTCCTTGGGGTTTGCGCCGGTCATTTGCCTCTCGCGGACTTGGGCCGGAGCTTCGCCTTTCGCGCTTGCAGAAACCGGCTGTACATCCGATAGCAAGGCGAGCAAGAGGAAATATGATTGAGGGGCGATTCCTTCGCTTTGCGTGGATTTTCGGCTAGTGACTTAAGCTGGTCTGTTGGTGGGCAACCGCGCCGTTCTGGGTTTGGAAAGTCTTCGGAAAAATGCTTCCGTCCGAGCGCCAACACATTCTCTTCCGAGAGAAGCTTCTTGGTGCGCTTCGCTGGCTGGCTCCTCGCACCCGGCAAGGCGAAAGCCCTCCTCAAGTCCTTGGCCGTCGTATATGGAGGAGTCTTCGCGCGTTGGCCAGCGCCCTGCTATATCGCGATTCCGCCGCGTGGGTCGCAATGCCGAATTGGACCGCGATCTCCTTCCATGAAAGGCCCTCGAGACGACGGTAGACAATCTGCTGCGTGACTTTATCATAGGTAGCCATGACTTCATCGAACAGCAGCAACACTTCCGCCTCGGACGGTTGGCGTGCGAGGAACTGAGTCCGCGCGTTGTTTCGCAGCGACGTCTCCAAACGTGTTTGCTTGCCCCTGGCCAGGCTGATTTTCCGGAGAAATGTGCGGTAAAGGTAGGCGGACAGATCTCGCACTGGACGCGCGTCTTTGGATTTTCGCCTCAATGCTTCTGAAACTGCCGCGGCGGATTCTTCAAACAGATTCATAGTCAGCGCTGGGTCTCCGAGGAGGCGTTCGCCGTAAGCCACCGCGCGGGGACCAATTTCTTTGGCGACAGCGAGAACTCTGGGATTAATTGTCCTCCCGAGCCGGTCCACGGAATTTAAAAGAAAAGTAGTAGACCGGCCCGATCCTCGCGCTAATTTCATTTGGCACCCTCGTGATTCCACGCGCCGGCCCTGAAAACGGGGCGCTGATTACCGGCAGACTCACGTCTGGATGTGAGACACCGAGATGTATCGAAGTGGACGTTCATTCCTAATACATCCCCCTACTAACTATAGACATAAAATCGGGGTGAAACGCTCGCAGAAAATTAACCGAGGGCTCCGTGCGCTGCGTAAGCGAGGGCTTAGTTGTACCACCGCAACGAAAAAATATACTTTGATTCGGCACGTCTCTTCGTCTTTCATCTCATAGAGATCAGTTGTATGTTGTCTCTCACTGGTGGTGGATCGTTCATGCTGGACACGTGTCTGCCGTTGACGCCGGCCCCGTCGTTCAGTAGCAGGGTGTTTGTCGAGCCTGCACGTAAGAGGGAGAGATGATCTTCTGGAAACGGCTTCACGCTCCGGACCAGCTTCGCTCTCTCCCCGATGAAGAATTGTGCCGGGAAGTAACCAAAGGCAATCACCTCGCGTTTCTGGTTCTTTTCGACCGATATTGGCAGGATGTATTTCGCTTGGCGTATTCGGTACTGCGGAACAAGGCCGAAGCCGAGGACTTGGTCCAAGGCCTTTTCCTCGAAGTGCACACCACGATGCTGCGATATGACGAAGAGCGAGGTTCTTTCCGAACGCTGCTTCTCCGATACGCATATACGCGCGCCATCGACCAGCGCCGTCATCTAGAGAGCCGCCGGTATTACACGAGCGTACAGATCGAAGAGCTGGATCCGGAAGTGCTCGCGAGAGATGTGTCGCTCGCTTCCGGTCTGTCACTGGAAGAGGGAACACGGCTCATTGAGCAGGGTTTGGAGCAGTTGGACGACAAGCAACGAGCCGCCGTGACGGCGTATTTCTTCCGAGGGCTTTCCGTGAACGAAATTGCGCGTGAACTCGGTGAGTCGTTCGGGAATGCCCGACACCATTTGTATCGGGGCCTCGCGAGAATGCGTCGAGTTTTAGCCTCTAAAGAGGAGACGGAGCAATCTTCGGAACCCGAGCCGAAGGTCGTATTGAGATTGCGTCGTCGGCTGAGTAAGCAGGTCGCTTCGGAGGTGTCAGGTGTTAGAGCACGATCGATTTGAAGAATTCGCGTCCCTGGAAGCGATTGGTGAACTTTCTCTCGAAGAACGCGAAGAGTTCCTTCGCCATCAGAAAACCTGCCCACAGTGCCGCGAAATTATCGCTGAAACCGGTTCGCTCGCGGCGACCGCGTTCCTCGCCGGTGCCCCAAAGGATGAGGATGTAGCTCTTGAAGGCGAGCGTCATCGCCGCCTACGGGAGGGCGTTGCCCGAAACCTCCCTGCGTTAGTTCCGGTTTCTTTGGTCGAGCGCTACAAGCATCTTGCTGCCGCAGGGGTTGCGGCGGCGTTTCTGTTAGGAGCAGGCATAGGCGCGGCAGTTGGGTTGTCCCGACAACCATCGATAAGCGTCGTTAAGACGCCCATTGAGGTTTCAGGTTCAGCGAACGCTGGATCGCCCAAGATGTCCTCAAATGGCCAGGATGAGGGCGCCCGGTTACAGACACTTGTCGCCGAGCTGCAAAAACGCCTCGAAGAGACGACTGGTGAGGACCGCGCCTTGAAGGAACAGTTGACCCTGTCGGATCAGCACATGACCGAACTCGAAACCAGGTTAAGCGAAGTCGAAAAGCAATCTAACGCGCAAGCCCAGGAAGTGATGCAGGCGCACAACGATGTGAGCGCGGCACGGAGCGAGCTGTCTCAAGCGAAGGGTTCCCTTTCCGCGAGTCAGGGCAAGATCGAATCGCTGCAATTCGCACTCGCCGAAAAGGACGCACGTCTGACCGAGGTGTCGGCAAGCGTTGATCGCGAGCGCCAGATGCTTTCCCAGGGACGCGAGATACGGGACATTATGGGTGCGCGCGATCTGCACATCGTCGATGTCATTGATAGAGACGGAAAGGGTCGAGCCAGAAAAGCATTTGGGCGGGCATTCTACACGCAAGGAAAGTCACTTATCTTCTACGCGTTCGATCTCCCTTCGAAGAATACCGCCGATGGAAAATTCGTGTACGCCGCATGGGGAAGCAACAGCAACAACCTGAACAGTAAAGTGGCTCACAGTTTGGGAATCTTCTACAACGACGACCAGACGCAACACCGCTGGGCGATGAAGTTCGACGATCCCAAACTTCTCGAGGAGATTGACACAGTGTTCGTCACGCTTGAACCCGCAGACCGGTCGTTCACAACGCCGACCGGGAAGCCGATACTCGAAGCGTACTTCGGTACACCACCCAACCATCCCTGAGGCTGGAGTTCTTGATGGTCAGGCGACAAGCAAACCTCCCACAGGTGTGCTTTGCATCGACACTTGCGTGGTGAACGATGGCCGGAAAGTCTTCCGGAATTGTAGTTAACAGTTTTTTTCAAAAACGCAAAGCGGTACAAACCTACTGCCCCCGTCCGCAATATAGGCAGAGGTGAATGATGCGCTATGCCCCGTGCGTGAGGTCCCTTTTGCTACTCCTGGTGCTGGGTGTCTTGACGAGTGTTCCAGTGTTCGCCCAAATGGAAACGGCCACGCTCAGCGGTGTCATAAGCGACCCCAAGGGTGGCGTTGTCCCCGACGTTGAGGTAACAGCAACGCGCATCGAAACCGGCACTATTTTCACAACCAAGACTAATGGGGCGGGCATTTACTCCTTCATAGGATTGTTGCCGGGACATTATCACCTAACGATCCAGAAACCGGGCTTCAAAGAAATCGCCATTAGAGAACTCGAACTCCATGTCCAGGACAAGCTGGAGCAGAACTTCTCGCTTGAGATCGGTTCGGTTTCGGAAACCATAACTGTAACTGCGAATAACCTAAACGTAAACACGACGGACGCTTCCGTTAGCACGGTGATTGATCGCAACTTCGTGGAGAGCTTGCCGCTCAATGGTCGCAGTTTCAATACGCTACTCCAGCTTACCCCGGGGGTGGTGATTGCTACTTCCGCTTCGCCCACCAATCCCGGTCAGTTCAGCATTGCCGGGCAGCGAACCGACGCTAACACGTTCACAGTCGATGGTGTGTCCGCCAATTTTGGCGTATCGACGAGCGCTGATCCGGGAAACTCTGGAACGGGTACTGCGCAGGCCTTCAGCGTGTTAGGCGGGACCAGCAGTTTGGTCTCCGTGGACGATCTGCAGGAGTTTCGCATTCTGACCTCGGCGTTTGCGCCCGAGTTTGGCCGTGCGCCCGGCGGGCAAGTCATTCTTAGCACTCGCTCCGGCACCAATGACCTCCACGGAGGCGTATTCGACTACTTCCGGAATACGGCCATGGACGCGAATAACTGGTTTGCGAACAATGTCGGGCTGCCGCGCGTGCCCGAGCACCACAATGACTTTGGGGTGTTTCTTGGTGGACCAATCCGCAAGGACAAGACCTTCTTCTTCTTTTCGTATGAGGGTGCCAGACTTCGCCTGCCGGAAAGTGCGCCCATTCTCGTGCCTTCCGAGTATGCGCGCCAGACCGCGTCGCCCCAATTGGCACCCTACCTGGATGTGTATCCATTGCCCAATGACGGGACCGCGACACCCGGCGTCTACACGTCGGAGTTTACCGGCAGCTATTCCAACCAGAGCACGCTGAATGCGACCAGCGTCCGGATAGATCACACATTCAACAGCCGGTTCTCGATTTTCGGCCGATACAATGATGCTCCGTCCCAGCTGATACAGAGCAATTTTGTCGAGCTCGATACCGTCAACGTAAACACCCGCACCCTAACCGTGGGCATGAACATGCTGCTCAACAATAGTGTATCGGCTAGCGTGCGTGGAAACTATTCTGAACAAACCTCCGGTTATATCGCTGCCCTAAGTCCCATCGGTGGTGGAGTTCCACTGGATCCTAGTTTGCTGGTTGGGCCTTTGCCCAACCAGGCTACAGCCGTGTTGTTCGTTCCCTTGGATGGGACTCAGAGCTACCAGACCGGCCCCCAAGCCAGAAACCGAACTAGGCAGATGAACTTTGTCGGCGATGTGTCAATCGTCAGCGGGAAACACCGGCTTAAGTTTGGTGCCGACTACAGCGGGATCTTCCTCCACACCGCTCCTCCGCAGAATTATCTGCTGTATGAGATCGGAAGCATTGAGGGCTTTGTTACCGGACCATTGGAAGGACAGGCCACTGTTTTTGGTGCAGGAACGAACATCGTGTCTGAAATTCTCTCGCAAGGGCTGTCGCTGTATGCACAGGACACTTTTCAGGTTACGCCCCGTCTTACCCTGACCTATGGCCTTCGTTGGGAGTTAGCGCCTGCTCCTTCCGGTCTCTCCGGCACTGATCTGGCAGCGTGGAGAAACACGAGCAATCCTCCGGAAATCACTTTGGCGCCTCCGGGAACGGCGATTTGGAACACGACATACGGAAATTTTGCTCCCCGCGTTGGAATCGCATATCGCTTGAACGACGAGGGTAGCGCCGTTCTTCGCGCAGGCTTCGGCATGTTTTATGACACCGGCGCGGGCTCAGCCGCCAGCCTCGCAAAGAACTTTCCTAACTATTTTTTCCAAAGTTTTCCCGGCATTGGCATGCCAGTCAACAATCTCACATCTTATCTACCCGTAACTTCGCTCAATCCCCCTTATCCATTTGCGGAAGGCTTCGCGCCGAACCTCATTCTTCCTCGCTCCTATCAGTGGAATGTCGCTCTAGAGAAATCTTTCAGCGGGAACCAGGCTATCTCTGTGACTTATGTGGGGCAGGCGGGTCGAAACCTATTACGGCAGGCAGCGTTTTATCAGCCTACCCCAGATTTTTCGAGCGAGTTCTTTCTCACGGGAAACGATGCTCGTTCCAACTACAACGCGTTGCAGGTGCAGTACCGTAAGCCACTGACCGGACGGCTGCAGGCCTTGCTGGGGTATACCTGGTCGCACTCGCTGGATAACGCCTCGAATGATGTCGTGGCCGGTCTCTCCGATACCGTCATTTCCGAAGCGAATGACTACGCATCCTCCGACTTCGACGTGAGACAAAGCTTCTCGGGGGCCGTCACATATGCCTTGCCCGCAACCGGCGCGACCGGCGTGGCTTCCCGCCTCACGCGCGACTGGTTTGTCGACGGAGTGGTTGTAGCCCGGACTGGCTTTCCCTTTAACGCATTGGTTCTAGGTACCTCCCCCGATCCGGGCGGGTATGTAACCACTCGTCCGGATCGGGTGCCGGGAGAGCCGTTTTGGATTTCAGATCCCACTGCCCCGGGCGGCAAGAGTCTGAATCCAGCGGCCTTTTCCGTACCGTCCGTTATCAGGCAGGGGACAGAGGGGCGAAATGACATCCCCGGCTTTGGCCTGGTGCAGGTGGACCTCTCCTTGAGTCGGAAATTCGCGATCACCGAACGGGTGAATCTCCAATTCCGCGCGGATGCCTTCAATGCCTTCAACCATCCAAACTTCGCCAACCCGCCCGGGTATTTTCAATTTGGTGCCTTCGGTCTCCAGTCGCAGACCATGCTCAATCAAGCTTTGGGCGGTGGACTGAATGCCCTCTTCCAAGAAGGTGGGCCGCGTTCTTTGCAAGTCTCGTTAAAACTCTCGTTCTGACAATCGGAGTGAGGCAATGACTTCGGCAAAAGGTACTAACTCTCGGATGAAGCGGCAAGGCGTTGTGGTTTTCTTGTTAGGTACCGTGCTCGTTCCCGCCTTCGCTCAGCAGGCAGCTCCACTGCCGGTGAACGACGTGCTCACGGCCCGGAGCTTTGCTGAGTACTCGCCGATTCAATTCTCTCCCGATGGGAGGTGGTTGAGCTATACCGTCCAAGAGCACCGTCAGAGCGAGTTTGCCAGTTCGGAGGAATTTCTGCGTGCCGGCGTACCCATGGTCGCGAAAGCGACAGACGTCTTTGTCGTCGACACGGCCACTGGGCAGAGCCGCGCGGTCACAAGTGGTCCAGGTGAAAACTGGTTGCCGGTCTGGTCGCCGGATGGGCGTTACATAGCCCTGCTGTCAGACCGGGACGGCAGCCACCTGGCGAAGCTCTGGACATGGGAACTCGCTAGTGGAACGTTGCGAAGGATATCAGATGTAAATGTTAGGGCTAATCAGCTCGAGTGGCTTCCCGATAGCCGCGCAATACTGGTTAGTGTGCTGCCTGAGGATGTCACGCCGGCCGGGTTTGCCGCAAAACTTATGGTTTCTCCCACAACTGGGATGACCCAAGCTGCAACGCCCGGTTCCACCGGCGACGTCTATCGATCAACACCGTTTCCTGAGGGCGGAAAAGCGAAGATGGAATCTCCTCCCTGGAGCCTCGACTACTCGCTGTGCGATTTGGCGATTGTTGACATCAGTACCGGCAACGTGAAACGTCTTGACCGGGGGCATCGAATTTCAGCCTATTTCCTTGCGCCGAATGGATCGGAAGTGGCCTATACGAGCCCGCAATCCTTCCAAAAACCGGGATCGCAGCAGATTTTGTTCAACGTTATGGTCGTTTCATTAGGGACAGGCGAACTTCGGACCGCCGCCTCTAATGTTCAACTCGATTTTGACGGCGGCTCCGTGAGGTGGTCTCCCGATGGCTCGATGTTGGCCTACCGAACCGGAGGAATGGAGGCGCGAGGAGACTGCTACGTGCTTGATCGAACCGGAGGGCCTTCGAGAAATCTCACTTCGTTTGGCGTCCGCCACTCTGGGCCCTCGTACTTCCCTCCGCTTTGGGACTCATCGAGTCGGTACCTGCTTTTCACGGATGGGGAAGCTTTGTGGAAAGCGTCACCGAATGCGTCGCAGGCGACGCGGGTTACTCAGATAGCAGGGCATCGCATGGTTCGATTGATCGAAGATGGAAAAGGAACTCTGTGGTCGCTGGACGGTGGCGCGTCAACGGTAGTTCCCGCGTTTGACCAAACTTCGAAACGGTTGGAACTCTATCGGGTTTACCTCGATTCCCCTCGAATTGCTCCAATGCTGGGGGTCGGCCAGAACCCCGCGTCGTTCACAGTGGGTTTATTCGGAGCTGTCTCTTCAGACGGTTCACGGTTCGCTTACTTTTCCCAGGATGCTTCGCACGATATGGACCTTTGGATAACCGATCCGAGTTTGACGAGTCCGCGGCGCCTTACGCATATCAATCCCGAGTTTGATCGATATGCGATGGGTTCCGCACGCGTCGTCGAATGGTCAAGTCTAGATGGCGAACTACTGCATGGAGCTTTATTGCTTCCGTCCGGATATCAGCAAGGACTACGGTATCCGTTGATTACGTGGGTCTACGGAGGTGCTCTGGGATCAGATTCACTGGGTCAGTTCGGGCTTCTAGCAGGACCTTTCAATCTGCAGTTGTTCGCCACGCGCGGGTATGCGGCGTTCATTCCAGATATTCCTCAGCGCATGGGAACTCCGATGGTTGATATTGAGAAAGCGGTGTTGCCCGGCATCAACAAGGTCATCGAAATGGGGATTGCGGATGAGAACCGGGTGGGGGTTCTCGGGCACAGTTATGGGGGATATTCTGTTCTTTCTCTCCTCGTGCAAAGCCGCCGATTCAAAGCAGCCGCCATGATCGATGGGTCTGGCGACCTGATCTCCTCCTATGGCCAGATGGGAAAGGACGGGTCGGCGTTCGGAATTGCGCTAGCGGAAGGAGGCCAGGAACTCATGGGCGGCACGCCTTGGGAATTCCGTGACCGCTACATCGAGAACTCGCCAGTTTTCTATTTCGACCGGATCGCCACGCCCCTGTTAATTGTCCATGGAACCGACGACTTCACCGTCGCTCCATTCCTCGGTGACGAAGTATTCGTGGATCTACGCCGACTGGGCAAAGAGGTGGAGTACGTCAGGTACCGAGGCGAAGAACATTCACCGTTGAATTGGAGCTATACGAACCAGTTGGACCTCTGTAATCGCACAATTGATTGGTTCAAAAAGTACTTGCAATCGGAGCCATCGCGATGAGGTATGTCTTAATCCAGTAAAGCCTCCTCGCAAACTTGAAGTACACGCATGACTGTCTGCTCTCACAGAGGGAAACACTTCACTCCTCCTTGGAAATATTCGGTGTCCGACGTCCCACCAGAATTAGTCGCAAGACTATGCCAACTATGAGAGTGGTAGCAATAGTCGAGATGGCTTAACTCGCAGCGCGCGAGCGATTGCGACGATATTCAGCAGCGCAATATTGCGTTCCCCTCGCTCGACTCCGCCCACATAATTGCGATGAAGATTAGCCAGTTCCGCAAGCTTCTCCTGCGAAAGATTCTTTTGGAGTCGCAGCTTGCGCACGTGAATTCCAAACGAAATTCTTGGGTCGGCACTTGGCACGCGGTCATGATTGGGTCGATGACCACGATGAGTCTACACACTATGAGTGTGATATGCTGGAACGGCCGCCCGCAGCGAGTCAGCGCCGCGGAGGAACGCAATAGGAGCCGCGGAGTTCACGGATATGCGGATCAATGTTGGTGCCCGTTTGCGAGCCGAACGGAGGTCTCGGAACTTGTCTCAAGCGGACCTAGAACGGCGAACTGGCCTTGCGCGCTGCCGAATTTCGTGGCTGGAACATGGCCGCGCAGTTCCCACAATCGAGACGTTGGAGAGGATTGCAGATGCGCTGGAAATTCCTGCCTATCGGTTGCTCTACGATGGCGACGATCCCGCTCAATCGGCGAAGGTGTCGGGAGAGATTTCGACGAACGGAAGCAGTAGACGGAATCGAAGGAATGAAGTCCGGTTACTCAGAGTGCTTCGCGTGCTGGTGAGTCGGATGCACGAAGACGACCAACATTTGCTGTTGTACATTGCTCGGAAAATGGCGGAGCGTGTGCCAACGCGGTCTGCGTGCGGGAGCCATGATATTGGTCGCGAGCTGAATGGAGGGATGATCGCGGGAAGCGCGGGTGGCAAGTCATGAATGCGACTATTGAGAACCGGTACAACTGGGCGCTGGGGAACGCAATACAAAGGGAGGCCCATGTTCGTTCGCTTCGGCCTCCCCGAGGCAAGCCAATGGATTTGCGATGTCCGGACTGCAACGGTACGGACCTGAAGAGGGTCTCCCTGGCCTACCAGGAGGGCCTTTCTCACGTAGACGCCCGAACTCGCCTCCGCGCGTTTATGTTCGGGAACGAAGGCCCTAGTTTGATTGTCGGCAAAGCAGTCACGCAAGGCGTTCATTGGACGCAGCTTTCGCAGCTTCTCAGCCCACCAAGGAAGTGGTCTTACGTAAGGCTCGTTCTCGGATCCCTGGCCGTTACGGTCGCCGCTCTTTTCGCTTACGTCATTTTCGTCGCGTCCAGTCGTCCGCCAGTGACGACTCTTCCTCTGAAGCTTTACGTCTTCGTCGCCCCGGTTGTCTTCCTGGTTCTTGCTTTTGCCGTGTGGCGGCACAATCACCTGAGATTCCCTCGGGAATACGCTCGATGGGAGCGCTCGTTCATTTGCCAAAGGTGCGGAGCGATCAGCCAGCACGAGGTGCCGTAGATTCGTTTTTACTACGGACTAGGGTGTGCTCCGATACGGTACGCCAGAATCACGAGCGCGGCCATGAGAAGTAGGATCGAGGCAAACGATATCCAGATATACGGCCACACGTTGCTGCGCATCCGCCGAGCGCTGCGCATACCGAGCGGAATATACTCGCTTGCTTTGCTAGGCTCTCGCCGCTGACCAGTAGGCATTCGTCACTGTTCCTGACTGCGCAGCACCAGCCCACTGAATCCGCAGGCTCACTCGCCAATAAGCCGCCGTTCGGCCCTGGCCGATTTAGGCGCCCCTTAGGTTCTCGATCGCCCAATACCAATCGACCTCCGGCGATCCGATAGGTCTACCGCGCCGCTCCCAGTGGTAGTAGGCGTGTACGGCAATTTCTTCATGGGCCATTTTCTGGGCGGCTTGCTCCGGTTCGGCCGGCAGAATGCTGGCGTAGACCGTCATCGTTTCCCAAATCACGAGTTCATAGAGGGTAGCGAGGGGTTCGTCGTGTGCGCTTCCTCTTCTGATTCGCAGGCCTGGTCCCAAATGAACAGGACCAAAGGCAAACGCAGCCATCACCCGGTTCACGAGTTCCGGAGTTTCCGTGGGAAACATAATTGTTATCTCGTAAGGAGGTTCCACAATCCTTCCGTCGCCGAGCCAATATTCGCAGCCGCGAACGATCTTCTGAATCACGGCGTGAACGGTTTCGACTTCGATCGTGAGTTGCCGCTGCAAGCTTTCTGGCGCCTCGCGATGTGGACCGAGCCCTGGAATGACGTGCGACAGCATGTCGGGTGAGTACGGCTCGGATTCACGCAAGAGTTTACGTCGGCGTGCTTCGCGGTGCGCCTTCTCCTGAGGGGTTAAACCTTCGACTCCGAGACCCATCATTCTGCGGACTCGCCCGTATAAACCCTTTGCGGCGGGCTTGGTCGGATCGATGCAACACGCGAAGAAGACCAATAGTTCTTCTTCGAGGGCGCCGAGCTTTCCATTGCATCGCCCGCAGCTCGGTGCAGTCCAACGTTCAACACCTTTCGGAGTGGTGTCCGGATACCAGGATCTCGGAAAGACATGATCTTTGGTGTGCTTGACCAGGCGTTCCCGGCAATGAATGCACCGACCGTCACTCTTCGGCCGTCTGATTCGCGCTGCGGGTGGCACGAGGGTAGGATGCTCCTTGCAGGCCCAGTCGTAAAGAAAATCTCTCTGATCAAGAGAATCATAGAAGTCGAGCCGCTACTCAGGCACACGTACGAGAACGCAGCGGCCTATCTCTTTGGCGACGCTAGCCAAGTAACCCAAGACTTGGCGATCCTCGTCGCTCTGACCGCCGGGGGATGGCCTTACCATTCCTTGGCGAAACTCGTCGCGCCGAGCGTGGCCAAAGTTATCTCTTCCCTGAGGCGATTCCCATCGCCGCCGCCGGCAAATTTTCATTCCTTCTGTGAGCCTTTTCCCCTTGCCTGCCTCCATAACAATGAGGGGAGTTCTCGTCGCATCTTCCCCGTGAGCCGGTCGGAGCCGCACCACCTCGGTTAACCGCCTGGCATTGCGTGCCGCTCTGAAGTCCCGAGCCGGACGCCAAGCTAGAAACCCTCTGCACGGAGCGTGTGCTCTAAGTGTGCCTTACGAACGACCAAGGCACTTCTCGCAGGCCAGTGGTTCTTGCTTGCACTCGGCTACAGAGGCTCCAGTATCACGGACGCGGCGAGGACTCTCCATGATTCTTTGCGAAAACATCTGTGAGTCGGAGGAGGACATTCGAATGAGCAAATCTTGGCGAAGCACTATTCCGTTCAAGCAAACAGTGCGAAATCTCGCGGGCATCGCGGTCGGTTTGCTCCTTGCCGCCCCCGCGTACGCGCAAGGCGGCAATTCCCCCTGGGAAAATGCCGTCAACGTCTTGATGACGGCTTTCACCAGCACCATCGCGCGCGGCCTCTCACTCGTTGCAATTGTTGTCGCCGGTCTTACGTTCGCCTTTGGCGAAGGTGGCTCGAAACGTGTGCTAGCCGGTGTGCTGTTCGGCGTGGGAATGGCCATCGCCGCTGTGAATTTCCTCGCGTGGCTTTTTCCCGGCAACTGATTCGCGCACGTCACGAGGGGAGAAACACATGGCGGACTCAAGACGAATTAACAGAGTGCACCGGTCGCTGTCCCGACCACTCACGATCCTCGGGGCTGAGCGAAAGCTTTTTTTCTTCGCGATGTGCCTGGGCGCGGCCACGTTCAACCTGCTTAACAGCTTGTTCGGCGGGGTGCTGATGTTCTTGCTGCTCTATTTCGTGGCCCGTTGGGCCAGCCAAACTGATCCGCAAATCCTGCGGTTTCTCTTGACCGCCGCAAGGGTGCGCGCTCAATACGACCCGATGAAATTCACTCCGATAACGATCCGACGAGATGGCCATGCTCAGGCTTAACCGAATTTTCAAAAACTACAACGACACCGGTTCTCTGTGCGAGCAAATCAATCTCTACGGCTTCATCGGTCCCCAAATGTTTCTCACCAAAAGCGGAGACATGGGCATCATCCTCGAAGTGCGCGGGGTGGACTACGAGTGTCTCGACAACACATCGATTGACGGTTTCACCAAGCGTCTTGAGTCGGCGCTGAAACTGTTCGACGAAAACTATCGCCTCTACCAATACCTCTTCAAGCGCAACAACGAAGCGATCCCGTACAAGCTCTACGACAATTCGATTGTAGACACTGCGATCAAGAACCGTATCGCGTACCTTGGCAGCAAGGCCGACACCCTCTTTTCCTTGTCGGTCTATTACGTGGTGCTCTATCAGGGATTTCAGAACTTAAAAAGGCTCGGGAGCACACTTGCCGAGTTCTCCAAAAGCCCAAAAACAGCCGTTGCCAGTCTGCGGGCGCAATTCTCTTCTCAGAAGCAGGCGCTCGTTCTTGAGCGACAGGCCAGCACAGCGCAGGCGGCGCTGCTTCAGAAAGCCCGGAGCTTCATCCTCCAAGTCAGCGACTTCCTCC